>ENA-UOOM01001345-UOOM01001345.1-fermentation-metagenome-genome-assembly--contig:-NODE-1345-length-23999-cov-3.971016_pt1 | contig 23999 bp, 22 predicted proteins | sample MGYA00245781_ERZ724031 | MGnify/ENA primary metagenome ERZ724031 (study PRJEB28704, sample SAMN03018317) | fermentation metagenome | biome: anthropogenic terrestrial biome; feature: soil; material... | reverse complement strand
AGGAGCTGCCCAAGCAGTTTCACACCCTACTGGGGCACCGGACGCTGTTGCAGCAGGCCCTGCTCCGGGCTGCCAAAGTCTCGGAGAGGAAGAAGATCGTCATCGTGACGGGGCAGCGCGACGGAGCCCTGGCCCTTCATCAGGCACGGCAGGTGCTGCCCGTGACGCGGGACGCACTCCTGGAGGAACCCGTCGGACGGGGCACCGCCCCGGCCATCGCTCTGGCGCTCGCCTATCTTCTCGAACATGGGGGCACGGAGGACGATCTCGTCCTCGTCGCTCCAAGCGACCATCTCGTCACGGACGAAGAGGCCTTCGAACGGGCCGTGCGGCAGGGGTTCGCCCCGGCGTCCGAGGGCCATATCGTGACCTTCGGCATCCGCCCCGAGACGGCGAACACGGGGTTCGGCTATATCCGCTGTGCGCCCATGAAAGAAGGGCACGCCCCTGTGGAGCGCTTTGTCGAGAAACCGGACAGAGAGCGGGCGGAGCGATACATCAAGGAGGGGAACTGCTTCTGGAACGGCGGCCTGTTCCTCTTCCGGATCGGGACCATGTTCGAGGCGCTGGATACGCACGCCCCCACGATTGCTTCGGCGGCGCGGCGGGGATACGACGCCATGCTCGAGTCCTTCGACGCCCTGCCGTCCATCTCCATCGATAATGCCGTCATGGAGAAGACCTCCGGCGCCGCCATGGTGGAGCTGGACGCAGGCTGGTCCGACGTGGGTTCATGGGACGCCCTCTACAACCGATGGGACAAGGACGATGATGGGAACGTCCTCGCGGGCGACGTCCTGACGGTGAACTCGAAGGACAGCCTGTTCTTCTCCCCCGATCGCCTCGTCGTGGGCATCGACCTTCAGGATATGCTCGTGGTGGACGGAGGCGATGCCCTGCTCGTGGCACCCAGGGGCAGCTCCCACAGGGTGCGGGAGGCCGTGGAGCTCCTGAAGGAACAGGGGCGAAGGGAGGCCGTCGAGCCCGTGGAGACCGTCCGGCCCTGGGGTCGTTTTCGCATGCTCTTCTCCGGGAACGGCTTCCGAGCGAAGTACCTCGTGATCGAGCCCGGAAAGAGGCTCAGTCTCCAGTATCACCATCACCGCAGCGAACACTGGATCGTGGTCCGGGGCCGGGGCACCGTCTCCCTCGACGGCCAAACCTTTTCCTTGGGCGAGGGGGAGAGCGTCTCCATCCCCATGGGCGCCCAGCACCGGCTCGAAAACCGGGAAGAGGGGCCGCTGGAGATCATCGAGACCCAGATCGGCGCCCGCCTCAGAGAGGACGACATCGTCCGCCTGGACGACGACTACGCCCGGTGACGGATTCCAGCTGACAGCACAAAAAAGGCGGACCCTTCGGCCCGCCTGGAATGGTCTTCTTGAGAATATCGGATTACAGCGTCGTCGCTCTGAGAAAGGCGAGTTTTCGTCGCAGCGCCCGGACCCGGGCACTCACCGCCTGTTGCGTGATACCGAAATAAGCCGCCGCCTCCTTTTGGCCGAGGCCGTTGGTCAGCATCAGGACGAGGCGACGCTCGTCGCTCGTCAACCTGTCCTCGGGGATGTACTCCCAAAGGTTCTCCCGGACCGCGGCGGACGGCTCCTTCCCCGTGGTCTCCAGTTCATCCAGAGGGACCGTCCCGTTGTTCCGCCACGTCCTCTTCGCGGCCGTCCGAACCAGACTCGGGAGGCGTTTCTTGAGGAAGTCGGCCAGCCTGGTGCGGTCGGGGCACCTCGGGATCAGGCGAAGGAGCACGACATACCCCTCCTGCACCAGGTCGTCGAACTCGGCGCCCCGCCCAGCATAACGCTTGGCCGTGGCCGCCACCAGGGGATAGAATTTCTGCAGGTCCTCCTCCATCGTGCTGCCCTGATTTTTCGCCCTGTTGTCCATGATCATCCCACCGAGAGGTGCATGAAGTTCCTCCGTCCGTAGGAGAGGACACCGCTGAACCCGGCCTTTGCAGCCAAGAGCTCGGCCGCGGGCTGCTCGGCGAAGGAGACCAGGATGTCCGCAGCCTGCCCCGTCATGTGAAGGCTGCGTGGGCTCCCGCCCACGGCCCTGTTGTGCGCCTCGCACCGGTAGCCGCTCGACAGGATCACGGGTTTGCCCCAGAGCGTCCGGAAGGCCTCGAGGCAGAAGAGCAGCTTCGGAGAGAGCCTGACCCTGTGGCAGCACCGGCACTCGAACTCCCGAAGGCGGAAGTGCTCCGTGAGGGGAATGTCGTTCAGTTGGTTCGTCATCGTTATCACCACCTTGTCATTCTGTTGAAAGAACGCCCCTTGGCGCGACTCGGCCGAGCGGCACCAAGGGGCCTGAAAACAACACGCTACGGCTGTCCCGGGCCCGCCGGATGCGTGGCCAGGATCGCGCCGTGCAGATCCCGGATGGCCTTCGACAGCTCCTCCAGCCTGCTCTCCATCCGGACGAGCAGATAGGCCGCCACGGCTACGGAAAAACCGTTCTGCATCACGACCGTCACGAGTTCCTCCATCGTTGTGCCTCCTTTCGTGCAGAAAAAGGGAGGGGGCGGCCCCCTCCCTTCCGGAAAAACGGTGCCTACAGGATCTCGGTGACCGTGCGCTCCACGATCTCGGCGCCGATGGCAGTGTCGAAGGGGGCGTCGAAGATGTCGCCGTCGAGCAGCGCCTGCATGGCGCTCTCCACCTCGGCGGCCGTGAGGCCGTCCTTCGCGTAGCTCAGGGAGACAGTGTAGTCATTCCCCAGGTCTGTCCGAAATTTCATCCGAAGGGTCTTCATCCGTCGTCATCCTCCTTTCCTAGGCGGCTTCCAGAGTATCGGTGCCGACTTTCTCCACCGCGATCACGGGGTAGGCGAGCAGCGGAGCAATGGCGTCGGTGGACGCCTTCAGCGTGGTCGCGTCCACGGAGGGGCGAATACGGGCCATGGTCACCGACCGGACGATCATCTTGCCGTTCAGGTCCGTTCCGGCGTTGAGCCGCAGGACCACGGAACTTTTGAGGGGCGAATAGACTGCCATTGTCTTGAGACCTCCTGGGTTGTAAGATGGACCCGGTATAACCGAGTCACCAATAAGAGTGCTCTCGACTCGTAATATATACAAATAGATATCATAATGCAACCAAAAATCTCACACAGGCGGTTACATGGCGTTTTGAAACTCTTGGCCGCTTTTTTGCAGGAAAGAGTACATCCGGTTCCCGCAACCGGCATGCGATGGTATAATTTTTTGTATGTGGCCGCATTTCAAAGACGGCATATCTCCAAGAGGAGGAGTTTTTGGATGACCCAGAACCCCACAATATATTCCTGCGAAGAGGACGAAATCGACCTGTTTGAACTCGTCGAAGCCCTCTGGCGCAGAAAAAAGACCATTCTGCTCGTCGCCGCTCTTTTCGTCGCGATCGGGCTGGCCTATGCGCTGCTCGCCCCGCGACAGTACGAAGCCCGAACGACCCTCCTCATCCTTCCGCCCATATCCACAGAGATGACCGGAGACCAGAAGGAAAACAGCCCCTCGGTCTTCGCGCCGGACATCTACACAGAGCTCGCCCGGGCGCGGGACATCATCCAGCAGGCTGTGAGTGCGGCCTACCCTTCGGGTGAACAGCCCTCCATTGAGGATGTGCTGAACACCCTCAAGACCTCGGTGAACAAATCCTCCGAGGATCGAGGGAGCGCCTCCCAGGCCCTCACCCTTTCCGTATCGCTGAGGGGAAGCGAGCCCGAGAAGCTGTCCACTTTACTCTCCGCGTGGAGCAAGGCCTTCATCGAAAGAAATACCCAGCTTCTCGCCAACCGCACCGCTCAGTCATTGGAGTATGTCACCGAGGCGTTCAGAGTCACTGGAGGCGACCTCGCCAAAGCGGAGGATAACCTGACCGCCTTCAAGAAGGATAATCCCACCGGCTTGTTCGACACAAAACTGGAGACTCTGCAAAAGTATTACGGCATCGCCCTGCAGGAGCACTCGTTGAAATCTGCGGCTCTCATCGCGATCGATGCGGAGGTCGCGACGCTCAGGGCACTGCGCGCTGCTCAGCCGGAACGGGTTGCCCTGAACAAGGGGATGAGCGACGACGCGCTGTGGGGCGCTCTGGTCAGCCGGCCGGAGATGGCCGCCAAGGCGGAGAATCTCGACATCAAATCAGAGATGCTGAATCCCCTGTACGAGGAGGTCGTGTCCAAACTGCAGGAAAAAGAGAGTGAGGCGGCCGGACTCAGGGCATCTGTTGCCTACCTTCAAGACAGGATCGGTCAGCTGGAGGAGGAGTACCAGACGCTCAGAGTCAAGCAGGCGGAGACGGCCACTCAACAGGCGCGGCTTGCCAGGGAGCGGGACACCCTGAACGAGGCCTACGTCTCGCTTGCAAAGCAGCATAAAGTCTCTGTTATTACCAGGCAGCCCGGCTTGCGCCCGCCGAGGCGGCCGACTCCATCCGGGTCATTGAACAGCCCGTGGTCCCGACAAAACCCGTCGCACCCAACAGAAAGCTCATCGTCGCCCTCTCCGGGGTGCTCGGGCTTTTTGCGGGGGTTTTCGGCGCCCTGATCGCGGCGTTCGCAGAGGGCAGGAGACAGAAGGGCACTGCGTAGCACAGCAGAGCGGGGAGGCAGACGCAGGATACCGCGCAAACGAGATGAACGCGAAAAACGTGGTGCTTCAGTCCTCGTTTCCCATCAAATTCGGCATCGACATGGTCCTTGCGGCGCTCTCCGCATGGGGTGCCTATGCCATGCGCTTCGGCTTTCCGATCCCTATACTGCACCGACGCAGCGAGATCGTCTACATCGCCCTCAGCATCGCCGTCAAACTTGCCGTTGAACTCTTCTTCAAGCTGTACAGGCAGTCCTGGCGCAACATCGGCATTCGCGACCTCATCCAGCTCTTCCGGGCGGTTGTGGTGCTGCTCCTCATTCTTGCCACCGCGTCCTTTCTTTTAGGAACCGATTATCGTATCTCGAGAAGCATCCCCTCCATCGACGCCCTGCTGACCTTTATCTGCTGGGGCGGCGTCCGCCTCGCGGCACGGATTTTTCAGGAAGAGCGGCTCCGGTCTTTGCGAAAGGGAGACGACAAGCGAGTGCTGATCATCGGGGCCGGCGAGGCCGGCACCATGATCGCCCGGGAAATGCTCCGCCACCCGGAGGCAGGGCTCCTTCCCGTTGGGTTCCTGGACGACGACCCCGGGAAGATCGGCACCACCTTCGTGGGGTATCCCGTGTTCGGGAGAGTGGACCTCCTGGCCGCCGTGACGAAAAAGATGGCGGTGGATGAGATCCTCATCGCTATCCCCTCCGCCAGAGGCGACGTGATCCGTTCCATTCTCGACGCCGCCCGGGACGAGGAGATACCGGCCCGGATCATCCCGGCGTCTGGGAGGTCATCTCCGGCAAGGTCTCCATCTCCAGCATCCGCAACGTGGAGGTCGAGGATCTGCTGAACCGCGACCCCGTCCAGCTCGACCTGGACGAAATAGCGGGGTACATCCGCGACAAGCGAGTCCTCGTCACCGGGGCAGGGGGGTCCATCGGCAGCGAGATCGTCCGGCAGATCCTGCCCTTCTTCCCTCGGCATGTGGTGCTCCTGGGGCGGGGGGAGAACAGCCTCTTCCAGATACAGCAGGAGCTCAGAACCAGGTCCTTCTCCGCCTTCACCGTGGTCGTGGCGGACGTGCGGAACAGAGAGCGCATGAGCCGGGTCTTCGACCACTTCCAGCCTCAGGTAGTGTTCCACGCCGCGGCGCACAAGCACGTCCCCCTCATGGAGGAGAATCCCGAGGAGGCGGTGCTGAACAACGTCTTCGGCACGAAAAACCTCGTGGACCTCTCTCTCTCCGGAGGTGTGGAGGCCTTCGTGAACATCTCCACCGACAAGGCGGTGAACCCCACGTCCGTCATGGGGGCGTCGAAACGGGTGGCCGAGATGGTGGTGCGAAACGCGGCCATGAAGGCCGCCGAAGGCCAGGTCTTCGTGTCGGTCCGGTTCGGCAACGTGCTGGGCAGCCGCGGCAGCGTCATCCCCATCTTCAAGGAGCAGATCCGTCGGGGCGGTCCTGTGACGGTGACTCACCCGGACATGACCCGCTACTTCATGACCATTCCTGAGGCGGCTCAGCTCGTCCTCCAGGCGGGGGGTATGAAACGCAACGGCTCGGTCTTCGTCCTCGACATGGGAGAGCCCGTGAAGATAGTGGACCTGGCCCGGGACCTCATCACGCTCTCGGGGTTCGTGCCGGGGGAAGACATCGAGATCGTCTTCACTGGGATGCGTCAGGGGGAGAAGCTCTTCGAGGAGCTCCTCACCGCCGAAGAGGGCACCGAGGCCTCGCACTTCAAGAAGATCTTCATGGCCCGGGACAACGATCTTTCCGAGGACTTCGCCACGCTCCTCGTGGAGCTTCGCTCCACCGCCGAGGGGGAAAACCGCGACGCCATCCGGACCGTCCTGGGGCGCATCGTACCCCAGTGCACCGTGTGCAAGGGGCAAGAGGCACTATGACTCTCCTCTCCTCTGTGACAATATATTTTGGCCTTTTTCTCGCCTCTTTTCTCGGGACAAAACTGTACATCGGTTATGCCAGAAAGAATGCCATTCTCGACATCCCTAATATGCGAAGCTCCCATACGATTCCCACTCCAAGGGGCGGCGGGATCGTATTTGTATCTCTTTTTCTCCTCTCCATCTGCTTTTTTGCACTCTCCTATCCTCAGCAAGCCCCTTTGTGGAGTTCCCTTCTCGGGGGAGGCACACTGATAGCGACTATTGGATGGATCGATGATCGAAAGAACTTGCCAGCCCGAACACGTCTCCTAGTCCACGCACTGGCCGTCTTGTGGACCCTTTTCAACAATGGAGGGCTTCCCTCTCTTTTCATGGGGAAATATCACGTTTCTCTCGGTGCTTTTGGATATGTTCTCGGTCTTATAGGAGGTATCTGGCTGATCAATCTCTATAATTTCATGGATGGCGTCGATGGCCTCGCTGCAGGAGAAGCTGTTCTGGTTGCATCTGCAGGCGCCTTTCTTACACTAGGGACTTCCACCTCTTTTGCGCTATTCACATTGGCTGCCTTAGTTCTCGGCTTTCTGCTCTGGAATTGGTCACCTGCAAAAGTGTTCATGGGGGACACAGGTAGCGGTTTCTTAGGCTTCGCTTTCTTCTGCTTCGCCCTCTACAGTGAAAACACAAATACAATGTCCCTCCTCGTTTGGGCCGTACTGATCTCTGTCTTCGTAGTGGACGCCACCCTTACTCTGATTATGCGAGCAAGACAGCGGAAACGCCTGTCAGAAGCCCATCGAGATCATCTATACCATCAGTTCTTAAAAGCGGGTTTCAAACATGCTGCTGTAACGACCAGCACTCTCTCGTTAAGTTTCTGCATCTCGCTTGCAACATTCTTTTTATCACAATTTGTTTTTCTACTGTTTATAGCAACCTATGGCCTACTTGGGGTAATATGGATGCTACTCTATTACCGTTTTTCCTCCGGAGCACGAGAGAGGGAAGGAAGAGTAACATGAAAAAAGTCTTTATCACAGGGATGACAGGCTTCGTCGGACAACATCTTAAGAACCATTTGTTAAAAAAAGGATACGAAATCTCTTCCGTGAGCAAAGGTGACCTTTGCGATCCCTATTCTGTTGAATCATGGAGGACAGCGCTTGAGAAAGCAGAGTGCGCAACAGTTATTCACCTGATTGCTAAAACTCACGCTGCGGACGCAAGAGATCCATCTGCATTATCAACTTATCGGCGCGTCAATGTCGGCATCACGAGAGCATTACTCGAAGCCTCCAAAGACTATGGCGTAAAAAGATTCGTCTACCTTAGCTCCATTAAAGCCGTGGGTGAAGAAACTCCAATTGATCAATCATTTACAGAAGAAAGTCCATGTAACCCCGAGGACTGTTATGGCATTACAAAAAGAGAAGCTGAAGAATTGATTCTTAAGAACTCACGATCAATAGAGACTTTAATATTAAGACCTCCGCTGATTTACGGTCCAGGAGTCAAAGGCAATTTTCTTAAACTCATGAACGCAGTACAAAAAGGCATCCCATTACCTTTTGCCAAAGTAAAAAATGCTAGGAGCATGCTTAATGTATATAACCTCACATATACCATACAAATTGCTGTAGAATCACACGCTTCAATAGACCGTATTTTCCATATCGCAGACAATGAAGCAGTTTCCACATCAGAACTGATACACATTATGGCCTTAGCTTTGGGGAAAACTCCTAGGCTTTTTCCTTGTTCATCAATAGTGTTGGAGAAACTGGGGAATTTTTTAGGAAAGAGTGATACCATAAAAAAACTGACTCGTTCCCTCGTTGTTTCAAATGAACGAGTTAAGAAACTTCTTTCCATTACGTTGCCCTATACCCTTCCCACCGGAATAGAGACAACTGCGTCTTGGCTTTGGGGGCTACAAAAACAAACTGAGAGAAAGATACCTGAAGAGTGACCTACAACGCACATTTATTCACAACTGAAGGAAAAGAGACTACGGATCTCTCCTTCTTAGCTTCAAAAAAAATTGTCTACTTAGTCAATGTCGACTGGTTCTTTATTTCCCACAGACTCCCTCTAGCCAGAGCTGCCAGGGATGCTGGAGCAGAGGTTATTGTTGCTGCAGGCGATACTGGGAAGGGTGTAACCTTAGAAAAAGAAGGAATTCACTTCGTTCCTCTCCCTTTCTCACGACAGGGCACAAGCATATTCCAAGAATCGATCACAGTTCATGCGATCTTTAATTTTTTAAAAAGAACGAAACCAGATCTGCTTCATACCGTCTCTATAAAACCGGTACTGTACGGTTCTCTTTTATCGCGTTTTTTTAATGCTTGGCCCGTCGTCAATGCAATCAGCGGACTAGGATATGTCTTCTCCCAAAAAAGGAAAGCTGCTTTTCTAAGACATGCCGTTTCCCGTTTTTATAAAATGGCATTGGGCAACCCGAAGAGCATCACCATATTTCAGAATCCATCGGATATGGAGATTATGTTGAACGCTGGCTTGATAAGAAAGGAACAAATGGTCCTGATTCGTGGTTCTGGCGTCGACTGCTCCAAATTCATTCCTTCTCCATTTCCTGAAAACCCAGTCATTATGCTGCCCGCTCGTATGCTCTGGGATAAGGGAGTAGCTGAGTTCATCCGGGCCGCCGAGATATTACATCCGGAATTTCCCAATGCCAAATTTGTCCTTGTCGGTCCTGCAGACGACGAAAATCCCAGTGCAATCAGCTGCGAGACTATAACCGAATGGACGGCTTCGCACTCATACTTGGAATGGTGGGGAGCTAAAGAACCATATGAGATGCCTGAGGTTCTTGCCAAAACCACGATTATTGCGCTACCATCCTACCATGAAGGACTTCCGAAAGTCCTTCTCGAAGCAGCAGCTTGTGGGCGTCCTATAGTTACGACCGATATTCCCGGATGCAAAGAAATTGTCAGTCACAATACCAACGGCTTTCTTGTGCCTGTTCATAATGCGGAAGCTCTATCCCATGCAATGAGACTGCTCCTTGAATCGCATGCGAAAATTGAGAAGATGGGACAACGGGGCAGGGAGATCGTTTGTTCGGATTTTATAGAAGAAAAAGTTGTTTCTAAAACACTAGATGTTTACAAAACGCTATTTGGCAAAAATCAATAGCTTTTTCCAAATCAATTAATTGACCGAAATGCCGCGTACTTATTTTGTAGTTAAAATATTTTTTAATTAAAGAGGTGCCTTATGACTTTAGAGAAAGAAAAACGCATCGCTATTATTGGCCTCGGTTACGTTGGATTGCCACTGGCCATCTCTTTCGCGAAGGTTTTTCCTAATGTTGTAGGTTTTGATATAAACCAAAAGAAAGTAGAAGATCTCAAAGCTTGTATCGACAAAACTGGGGAAATTGAGGCCAAAGATCTCTATGCTACTTCTTTGGAAGTTAGTGCTGACCCTTCAATACTGAAAAAAATTGACGTCTTCATCGTCGCAGTACCCACCCCCATCGATCAAGCTCACCGCCCTGACTTGACACCTATTCTCCACGCCTCAGAGATAGTGGGTAGACATATGAAAAAACATGCCATAATTTGCTATGAATCTACGGTCTATCCGGGAGTCACAGAAGATATCTGTGGTCCCGTTCTTGCTAATGCCTCAGGATTCAAACAAAGAATAGATTTCAAAATTGGTTATTCTCCTGAAAGAATCAATCCGGGAGATAAAAAACACAGGCTTGAGACAATTACCAAGATCGTTGCGGGTGAAGATGAGGAAACCCTGGACATACTCGCGTCAATATACGGACAAGTAGTAAAAGCTGGAATCCATCGAGCACCCTCAATCAAAGTTGCAGAGGCTGCAAAAGTTATCGAAAATACGCAGCGGGACCTCAATATCGCTCTCATGAATGAACTGGCCTTGATCTTCGACAAACTTGGAATCCGGACAGCCGACGTCCTTGCTGCTGCGAGGACAAAATGGAACTTCCTGCCCTTTACCCCTGGCCTTGTCGGAGGACACTGCATCGGAGTGGACCCCTATTACCTTACCTACAAAGCTGAGGAAATGGGTTACATTCCCCAGGTCATTCTGTCGGGACGAAGGATCAACGACAGCATGGGTAAAACCATCGCTGAGAAGACAGTGAAGCTGCTCTGCGCTAAAGGAAACAGTAGTATTGCCTCTTCCAGAGTAGCAATTCTTGGACTCACCTTCAAGGAAGATGTTCCAGATCTGCGCAACAGCAGAGTCCCGGACATCGCTGCAGAGCTGAGACAGTACGGCATTGAGCCACTGGTGCATGATCCCCTCGTGGCCCCTGATGACGCATTCAGGGAATACGGTATTTCCCTCTCATCCTTTGAAGAAATCAGAGATTTGGATGCCCTTATACTTGCTGTAGGGCACGAAGAATATATCAAACAGGGTGCATCAACTCTAATATCACACTTAAGAAACAACGACGGCGTCTTTGTTGATGTAAAGTCCCTCTTCTCACCAGAACAGTTTCCGGAAACCATTACATACTGGAGCTTGTAAAATGAACAAGACCTACGAAAAGAGAAAAGAAACCTTCAAAATGAAACCAAAGTCATGGCTCGTCACCGGAGCAGCTGGCTTCATTGGCAGCCATCTTGTTGAGAACCTTCTTGCTCTCGGGCAAACCGTAACCGGGTTGGACAACTTCGCGACAGGATCGCAGCAAAACATTGATGACGCACTCTTAAAAACTACCACTGAGAATGCGGCCCGTTTTCACCTGATTTCTGGCGACATTCGGGACTTGGAGGCCTGCCGGAAGGCCTGCGAAGGGAAAGAAATGATCCTCCACCAGGCAGCACTCGGTTCGGTACCACGGTCACTTAAGGATCCTCTTTCGACCTACTCCGTGAATGCCAACGGCTTCTTCAATATGATCCTGGCGGCTCGGGACGCAGGGGTTGAATCATTTGTTTACGCTTCTTCGAGTTCCGTTTATGGGGACGAACCAAATCTTCCCAAAAAGGAGGATCGCATCGGTAATCCCCTTTCTCCGTACGCCCTTACAAAACTTCAGAATGAACAGATTGCTCAAATTTTCGCTAGGTGCTACGGTTTCAGGTCCATCGGGCTGCGATACTTCAATGTATTCGGCCCGAGACAGGACCCGAACGGCCCCTACGCAGCCGTAATCCCAAGGTGGTTCGAAGCCCTCTCAAATGGCAAACAACCCCTGATCTACGGCGACGGCGAGACAGGCAGAGATTTTTGCTATGTAGAAAATGTCGTCCAAGCGAACATTCTGGCGGCGACAACCTCAAATGAGAGTGCATGGAACCGCACCTATAACGTAGCATGCGGTTGCCAAACCACCCTCAATAAACTAGTGACCCTTATTCGGGACGAAGTTTCAAAAAAACACCCTGAAGCGGAGATCATTGAACCCAAATACGAGGACTTTCGGCAGGGTGACATCCGTCATTCCCTCGCTGATATTTCTCAGGGCCGCGAATTGCTCGGATACCATCCTCAATTCTTCATACAAGATGGGTTGCGAAAAGCTTCTGACTGGTATCTGAAATCTTAAAAATCACTGCAACAACATTACTGACTTGAAGAAAGTGGACCTCGTACTTACGTTTTGGTATTTCGCAATAGTTGTGCTTTTTTTTTCATAGTGCCCTCTGTACTCAATATCTTCTTAATCCAATTTTCAAATGTGTACAAACTAACAATTTCATGATCTATCTTCTTATAGGGTCGCCTTAAGAATTCTGGCAATAGCGCAATGTCATCTTGATCTATAATAAACACATTCTCCTTGTCATAAAAATCATATTTAACAATGTTCCTATTATCCGTTATTAACTTAATTTCATTGAATAAAGACTCCATCGCGCGCGCACTGAGACCTGATTGGTTCTCTTGGACGATGTCCAGTACCGCTCGACTTTGGCTAAGAAGACCCAGAATCTCATCATACTTAAGAATTCTGCCATAGAACGGTTTAAAATATCTTTGATAACGTCTATCGGCAACTATATGCATCTTTATTTTCAATCGCATTTTTCGAAAAATTTTTTTAAGCTCTAATAAATCTTTCGCTCTTCCTTTATCACGACCAACAAATACAATGTCATATAAAAGAACCTTTTTTGTTACCTTCAAACCTTCCCAATAACCCGACCTGACATAATTCATTCCATAATTTTCGCAATCCCCTAGGTCCCAAGACCATTTTTCGCAACAATCATCAGGTATTAAATCGGGGTTAATAGTTCTGTTAACAGGATTACCGTAAAACAAAACTATCCTTTTTTTTAAGTTTTTTTTTCTTAACCAAACAAGGTACTCTGGCACTATCAAAGGATCGTATACAATCAACGTGTTACAATCCGTTTTATTAACATCATTGTTATACCAAAGAAATTGAAACGGCAGATTCAATCTAAACCATATCTCTCTAATAATCCTGAAAAATATTGAGTTCCCCTTGTAGGGAACATCTATCTGGTATCCCGATTTCCTTATATTTTCGAAAGTGAAATCGTTATTATTGTTTGGTCGAATAAAAAAAACGTTGCCTACTATTGTCATTGTTTCCCTCCTTTATTGCGCTGCTAAAAGTGGATGAAATAGGCACAATCAAATGGAAACTACATTTTATTTTCTGGTTTTTTATTTCCTAAGAATCTCCCTTGATTTAAGGACATTCACATCACCACTCAGCGTAAAAAAGTCAAGAACAGCATCAGGTCTGATGGTTTTTCTGTATTTATTAATAACGCGCACAAGCACAATAAACCATGCATAATTGTCGATTGATTAATAAATGAACTTTCCCTCAGCGACCTTTCTCAAATGCTCCCCGTATGGAGATTTCCCATAGCGTTCAGCAGACTCCAGCAATTTCTCCTTATTGATCCAGCCATTTCGATAGGCTATTTCTTCAGGCGCAGAGATTTTAACCCCTTGCCTTTTTTCTATCATACGAACAAAATCAGACGCATCATTAAGACTGTCGATCGTCCCTGTATCCAACCAAGCAAACCCTCTCCCGAGAACCTGCCCTTTTAGCTTTTCTTTTTTTAGATAGATATCGTTCAACGTCGTTATTTCAAGTTCTCCTCGCGCTGAAGGTTCAACTTTCTTCGCATAATCCACTACTTTATTATCGTAAAAATATAAACCCGTAATGCAATAATTTGATTTAGGATATTCAGGCTTCTCTTCCACTGAAAGGATATTCCATTTTGCATCAAATTCCATTATTCCAAAACGCTCAGGATCGCTTACATAATATCCAAAGATCGTAGCATATCCCTGTTTGGCATTCTCTACGGCTTTCTGCAGTTTGCTGACCAATCCACCGCCATAAAATATGTTGTCTCCTAATATCATAGCGCAGCAATCCTGCCCAATAAATCTTTCACCTATAATAAATGCTTGTGCGAGACCATCTGGCGATGGTTGCACTTCATAAGAAAGATTGATGCCAATGTGACGCCCATCCCCGAGCAAGCGTTCAAAATTCGGCAGGTCAGTCGGAGTCGAAATAATCAATATATCCTTTATGTCAGCCAACATCAATGTCGACAAGGGATAATAAATCATTGGTTTATCATAAACAGGCAGAAGTTGTTTTGAAGTCACCATAGTCAAAGGGTACAATCTCGTCCCAGCTCCACCTGCTAAAATTATTCCCTTCACATCCTCTCCTCCTTCTTTACATTGCCCTTATTGTACTCTTTTGTATCAACAATATGCTGGTAGGCTTTTTTACATGTGATGATTAGACCATCCTCCACCAAGTGAATGAGCGTAAAAAAAAGGTTTTCTTTAAGTTGAAAAAAAACATACTTAATTTTTTTTAATCCCCAGATCCTTTTATTTCTTACAACTTTGGCCTTGTATTGAATAAGATCAGGAATTTGAATGGCTATTGATCTTAAAACTTTTTCTTTACTAAAATTTTCGCGAAGCAATCTCTGGGCATTCATCACGCAAAACTTTCGCATTTCAAGATTATTTATCGCTTCTTTAAAAGCATTCAGCCAATCTTCAACGGTGTTTTCGCATAATATACCGTTAACCCTGTCTTCAATAATCAAGGAGTACGGTGGACATTTTGTGTAAATACCCATAACACCCGCTAAAGTATATTCGATAAATTTATTATAATATTTACAATTAGAAAACTCATCGTTATTTATTGGAGCAAGCCCTATGTCAAACTTGTTATCCTGCATATATTGCCTATATTTTTCAAAGGCCATCGTCGGTAAATATCGTATCTCAATCTCGTTCTCAAATATTGACAAATTAGGTTTAACACCAATAAACGTCATTGTTATTTTATCTTTGAATTCCTTACAGAGGGCAGGAAGTAGGGGAAGTATATACCTATCAAAAATTTTTACGTGCCCCTTATTTGCAGCATAAACTATTTTTGTCTTTCCTCCGCATTTCTTCTCAGGCCTTGGTCTTATAAAACTACCCTCAATTACATTAATTAACGTGTATTTCCTTGATTTGGTCAGATTACCGTATTTCTTACCCAAAATAGGATTGACGGCCATTATTAAATCTGTTTGATCTAAAATTCCCCTTAATGCTCTCTTTCTGTCTGCCAACACCCTGTAATCTTTGGGTAAATTTAACAAATCATCATCAATAAAAAGAATATGTTTTCTTCCATTTCTTTTTGCTTCCAAACAAATATCCAAAGAAAGATTAACAAACCCTCTTATCGAAATTACAATGTCACTCCATGCGATATCATGGCTGGAAATTATACTCGAACGTAAATATCTGAACTTCGTATCATACTTTGATGCGAAAGCATCAAATATCTCTTTCACGAGCAGAAATGAGGGGTTTAATTTTTCATATTCTACAAGAACATTCGTCACGAGTCTGCTCCCTCCTTTCCCACGCTAGTTTTATGTTAGTTTCTTTTTAGAAGTTCTTTAAGTTCAAAAAAAGCAGAAACATTAAATCGTATTGAAAGAAAAACATAAACGAGTATGCCGGTAATTCCTTCCAAAAGAAGCGTAACCAGGTCAGGAAACCCAAACAACGGGATAGATATCACTGGTATTACCATTAAGACCGAAAGACAAAAAGCCGGAACAACGTCAGAAAATAGTTCCGCCAAGTTATAATCTATATATTTTTTACTAAAAAGAGCAGTGATCATTATCATTCCAATAGAAATCCCAACTTTCAATGCCATTAACAAGTAAATATGGAAACCAAGAATAAATACAGCACATGGCACGAGGACAATAGTAATAATTAACTTGAAGCTTTCAAGAGCGGTACGTACTCCGTTTTTCCCTATCGAATAAAAAACCTGTGTTTGTATCTGTAAAATCGTTGCCGTAGCATAAAAAAAGCACGATAATTGCATGACTGGCGTTGAATAAATCCATTTCTCTGTCAGTAATATTCGTATCAACAAGTTCGAAGACGCCGCTAAACCGATTGATAAAGGAAAAATGACATAACACGATACTCTAATAATTCGGCGCACGGCTCTCTTTAATAAAATTAAATCACCTTGATAAAAAGACAGAGTAGGAAGTGTTACACCTACAATAGCTGCGTTTGCATTCAGAATCAGTCCCTTTGGGAGCTGATCTCCTTTGTCGAGAAAGCCCAAACTCTCCGGCGAATATGCCTTCCCCACAGTCACTCCGTAAAGGCTGTCACCCAAAAAGGCAACCATTACCCCCGATAATACCTGCAATCCGTTCGCCATCAATACTTTTGCACGTTCTACAGGGAAAAACATAATAGGAATTTTGCCCGTCACTACCACCAGAAGAAGAGCGAACAGAAGTTGTTGTGCGAACTTCTGCCATACTAACGACCACACTCCATAACCTGAATAAGCGAGCCATATTCCTAGAATACCTGAAATGACAGCGCTTAACATACGAACATAAAAAAGCTTTTGAAACTGTAATCCCCTCACCAAACGCGCTGAAAGGACTACACTGAAAGCGTTAAAAAACAATGTCACTGCTACGGTTTTCAGTACGCTCTCTAGCAATGGAATAGTATAATATTTCGCGATAATTGAGGAAAAATAAAAGTTCGCGCTATATAATAAGAACGCAAATATCAAACTTAAATAGTTCGCCGCAGAATAATCTGCATCAGCTACCTCTTTTTTTTGAACCAGAACAGTATAAAAACCGCCCTGAACCAAAATATCCGAAAAAGAAACGAAAATCATCGTTAACGAAATAATCCCATAGTCTCCAGGAGCCAGGATACGCGCCAATATCACCGCTAATATAAGTGTAATGCCCTGTGCACCAAATAGTTCTAGGAATTTCCAAATTGCGTTCTGAGCGAATACTTTCCCCGTGATTTTGTTCATATATTTATTCCCAAAAGAACTTATAAGGGTAATAATGTAAATCATACCCGAACAAATTTCGATAATACATATAAAAACCCATTGCAACAAAGAAGAGCATAAACAATCTGCGTAACGCCTTGCTTTCAATGCGTGCAGCAACATTTGGTAGGAGCAAAATTATTGGTAATTTATAATACAAGAATAATCTCTCTAGAGCGGGACTCATTGCAGTGGCGTATAACGGGGCTACATATATTGCGACAGAATACCAACTTGTTTTTAAAATGATGTCGCTATTGAAATATTGTCCGGTGAAAAAGACGCACAATAGCATCGAACAAACAAAGAAAACAGATATCTTTAAAAAAGAGGATGTTCCCGTCACTACGTAAACATTTCTGGAGAATTTCGCTCCCCACTGCAAAATTTCATCCATTGTAAAAAAGAATAAAGCATTGACCGTGAGAAGCAGCAGTAAAAAAATTACCGGATAAAATGATCTGTACTTGATTCTTGACAACCAATAAAAAGGCAGAAAAACAATCGACGTCATATGGAAAGAAAAAGCAGCTGTTATACATATCAAAAATAGCCAAAGTTTCCGTTGTACTATAAAATGATATGCTAAAAAGCAAAAACCCAGTGCAATCGACTGTCTGATAAGTGCCATTGATGCAAGGAAAAAACCGTATGTTAAAAATATCCAATAACTAAAAAGAGGAATTCGTGAATAACGATGTACCACAAAAATAACTGGAAGCGTGATTAAAAAAGCAGAAAGCATTAACAAGAAAGAAAAATTCCCAGACAAAGACAAAGAGAATTTCTGAAAAAGGTAATATCCGAATTCCATACCTTCAATATAAAAAAATCTTTGTGTACTTTCTTGAACTCCATGTAACAAGAGGTTAAATCTATAATGATAAACGAGAGTGTCATCTCCTATCTCGATCCCTCGGAGCCCTATGACCGCTATCAAAAAAAAAGCCACTAGAAGATGAGCCAAGCATTGTCCGCCGGGCATCGAAACTCTAAAAGGGTCAACAATACTTACACCATTGCGCTTAAATTTGAGTAGAAAAAAAACTAGTGTTATACCAAATATAAATATATACATTTTCACCTCAAAAACAGAAGTGTTCACTACAGCATTCTTTAAGTTTTAAATCATTGTTGTGCAACTATGGTTATATTCCTACCCTCTTTATTTTAGAATTTTTTTTAATTTTCCTATATTTAGGGCGTAAGAATCCGGAGTGTTACTTACAGTTTCTCAGGGTAAGATACTCTCGCCACTTTTCCCCAAGCGTCAACTTCCCTATACCCTTGCAGAGTTTCATTCACTGGTGCCAGTTCACGAACCTTCTCAACTCATTCTTACGATGAACACTCGACTGAAACTCTGTCTTCTCAGACAGCTCCCCCTAATTGTCCGGACAACTCGCTCCGCCTTCTCGTTCGTCCGGGGTGTTTCGAGCCGGGCGAAACTCTGTTCTATTTCTGCCTCCCGGCGCTGCGTTATGAAGGTGTGAGCGTCAGGAGAATCGGTGTACTTCCACCCATTGTCCGTGTAGTACACCTCCACGATGTAGGACACTTCTTACGAGACGTCGTCCAGAAAGCGACGAACCGAGGCGGATGTCTTGTCGGGAAGAATGGCTGTGTAGAGTTCTTTGCTACCCCTTTCGGGGTTGCGATTTGCACGCTTCACTCGGCCCATCGTTCCGCTCAAGATAGTGACTGACACGAGTCGATACTACCGTTTCAATCATCTACCATCAGTGGCTCTCTGCTGAAGTCATCCGCCGCTAGAAAGAGATACTTTCTCGGATCACTTGTTCTCTGCCCCTTGAGAAGCGGAAGACGTTTCGTATCGCCGCGGACCATCTGCCCAGGATAACCTTGATTCGCCTTCACTTCGTTCGGCACAAGCGACTGATTCGGTTCACCTCATATCGCCGGTTATCGCTTATGCTATTTCGCCCCCTTCTTTAATCGCTCTTCAAGGTCCTTTCTATCTTTCAAGGCAGCACCCTCCACTGCGTGGAACTGAGTATTCGTGCTTTTCCGCGGGCAAGGATATTGTAGACCGTAGGACAGAAGACGTGATATAAATTGGCCAAGTCCAAGTCACTGACCTTGATGTGCTCATTGTGGTGTCTTGCGTCTCACTCCTCTTCAGAGAGAAGAGAAGTGAGACCGGTTTTTTTGTGGATATTCATGATCGCTTACGCCTCCTGATCCTTTCCAAGAGAAACAAGGTTCGTGTAAACAACGATATGTTTTTTTACATTTAGGGTGTTTCTAAATAAAGAGCAACCTCCATGGACAAAGCAATGCTTCCATGCAGAAGTGATCCTTTTCATTGTCAATCCCATAATTCCGCTGTTATACCCATATACACCACATCGACAAAACCATCGCTGCGAAGATAATCTTGCCTAAGCAACCCCTCTCTTACAAAACCAACCCGTTCATATGCTTTTATCGCCGGCAAATTATCACAAAAAACTGTGAGGTAAACGCGGTTTAACTTTAATTCTTTAAACGCATAGTCAAGGATAAGGGCAGTTGCAAGGCTGGCATATCCTTTTCCTCTGCCCCATGCTTCACCAATAAAAATACCGAATTCACCTTTTTGATTTTTTTTATCTATATTCTTAATGAACACCGTACCCAACGGTCTTCCGCCAAGACAATTCTCTTCAATAATGAATTGACTGCATCGACCTGTTGTGATCTGATTATGGAACCAGTTAAGATGTTGCGCTTCCGTTAAATCAGACTGAGAATAGAGATTTCTTTTTACATTTTCATCATTTCGCCATCTTATAATGTAATGTGTATCATCCAACCGAATTGGTCGGATCTTTATAGCCGACTTTGAGGATCTATCCATTATTGCAGACATATTCCAATATCGTCTTGATGACATATTGAACGTCATCGTAAGAGAGCCTCAGATGCATGGGGAGCGAGATGACATGGTCACTTACATAAGCAGCTTTTGTGCATGTCCCATTAGCATATGCGTACATTCTATACTGGGTATTGTCTGTATAATGGACACCTGGATATATCTCATTCTTATTTAGATAAGCCATCAATCCATCTCTATCCTCAACTATAATCTGAAAAAGATGACGGGACGGTTCACACCCTTTAGGAATCGGTACTATTTTAATCTTCTCACTATATTCTTCAAAACCTTTCGTGTACCATTCCGCAATCTGTCGGCGATAGGCATTGTCAATGTCAAGGTGCGGCATCTGTGCTAAACCGATTGCTGCCATAATCGAATTCCCATGATACTTATATCCTACGTACTCGACATCGTATTTCCATTTGTACGTTGCATTTTCGTTAGCAAAACGCGCATAGGTATCCTTATTAATCCCTAACCAAGTTTTTCTGCGGACAATAGTGTCGAAATCAGTATTTTTAAAGCAGATCATCCCACTATCCGCTGTAGGAAGGTTTTTCACAGCCTGGAAGGAATAAACGAGAACATCTGCTTCATCACCAGGAATCTTACCGTTAAGACGGGTACCGGACATATGGGCTGCATCCACTATCAACTTCAGCCCGTTTTTTACACACAATTCTACAACTCGTTCGTATTGCCCGGTGTTTCCTCCAAAACCCACAAATAAAACCGCTTTTGACTTCGGAGTTATTTTCTTTTCTATATCAACAGGATCAAGACAGAGATAAGCATCAATATCTGCAAAAACAGGTTTTAAACCTGATAAAAGAATTGCATGGTTTGAGGAAACAAACGTCAGAGGCGTGGTAATCACCTCATCTCCCTCAGACCAATCATATTGTTCTTTTAAAATTTCAAAGGCGAGATTTAAACCCACTGTTGCTGAATTTAGGAAATGAGCATTGGAGAATCCGGTGTATTTTTTCCACGCCTCTTCAAACTGTACTGTTTTGAATCCCAATCCAGTCCATCCTTTTTCGAGGCATTCTCTAATCTCTTCGATACAAGCTTCAACATCGAATGTTGGAACAAAAAGTTGGATTGCCATAATCTACTCCTCCTTCGTGAAGAAAAAATTTCAGTTATTAGCTTTCTCCTGTTTCATTTTTAGGCCATTCTTGCATCTTTTAAAAATCCGCCTGTCTTACCCAGAGGAATGAGCGTATACATTAGTAATGCTCCGTTACATTTGAGTTATTGTTGATCTTGATCGTAGTAAGGAGAGTTAGCATCTCTTTTTTCAAGCATCAATCGTTCCTAAAAATCAGGAATACCTTGAGTAATCCAGTCTTTCAGGAGAGGGTATCTTTCATCTTTCTGAGAGAGTATAGGATTAGAAATCGGCCATTCTATTCCTATCTCCGGATCGTTCCAGAGGATCCCCCCCTCAGCTTCTGGTACGTAGATATCCGTACATTTGTAAGCAAATAGAGCACTTTCACTAAGGACACAGAAACCGTGAGCGAATCCCGCAGGGACGTAAAATTGTTTTTTATTCTCACCAGAGAGAATAACTCCCTCCCACCTGCCAAAAGTTGGAGAATCTTTTCTAATGTCCACAGCAACATCAAATACCTCTCCATGCAAAACATAAACCAGTTTCCCCTGAGTGTGAGGATATTGATAATGCAATCCTCGAACAACTCCTCCTTTTGAAAATGAAAGGTTATCTTGAACGAATTTTTCCTTGATACCGACTTCAGTGTATCGTTGCCAATTCCAAGTCTCAAGAAAGAAGCCTCTCTTGTCTTTAAAAACTTGTGGTTCGATAACTTTCAATCCAGAAAGGGGTGTTTCTAAAACATTCATTTATTCTCTCCTATATAAATTATGTTAAGTAATAGCCGCAACTGTTCCCATCCAACAAGTCTGAGTCTTTTCGATTTACGCATTTCGAATCCATCTCGTGCATATCAAAATGTTGTTAATGCAATATTCTCAGAATACCCGATAATCTCTCTACCATTGGAACTGTTGCCACCAAACAGACATGGATCATACAAGTTACCATAATGATCAACTCAAGCACACCAACAAGGAGCTCAAGGACGAGCCTGTTCAGTTATTAATGGTCGTACCGGTCTCAGTTATGGAGTGTAGATAGTTGCCGCCCCTCCGCAAGGACAATGCCCTTCAAGTCATTTCCCTCCCAATCCGAGGCGTTCGCACCGGTAGGTACCGTCGAGGATGGATTCGGTCCACCGGCTGTTGTTCAAGTACCAGAGGACGGTCTTGCGGATGCCAGTCTCGAAGGTTTCCTGAGGCTGCCAGCCGAGCTCGCTCTTTATCTTGCTCGCGTCGATGGCGTAGCGACGGTCGTGGCCTGGGCGATCGGGGACAAAGGCAATCTGTTCTTCGTACTTCATGCCGTCTTTCCGGGGGCGGAATTCGTCGAGGAGACCGCAAAGCGTGCGGACGATGTGGATATTTGTCCGCTCGCTGTTTCCCCCAATGTTATAGGTCTCACCCGGACGCCCCTTTCCAAAAACAGTCAGCAGAGCGCTGCAGTGGTCCTCAACGTAGAGCCAGTCTCGGATGTTCATACCGTCTCCGTATACAGGAAGGGACTCCCCTTTCACCGCACGGTTGAGAACGAGCGGCACAAGTTTTTCTGGGAACTGGCACGGCCCATAGTTGTTGGAGCAGTTGGTGGTGACGATGGGCAAACCGTAGGTGTGATAATAGGATCGCACAAGGTGGTCAGAAGAAGCCTTGGACGCCGAGTAGGGCGAGTTGGGGGCGTACGGGGTCTTCTCTGTAAAGAAGCCTTCGGGCCCTAAAGAGCCGTACACTTCGTCCGTTGAGACGTGAAGGAAGCGGAAAGAGTTCTTTTTTTTCTCGGGAAGAGTTTTCCAGTATTTCTTTGCGGCTTCAAGCAAGCGGAATGTACCCACGATGTTAGTCTGGATGAAAGCCTCAGGTCCATCGATGGATCGATCCACGTGGCTTTCAGCAGCGAGATGAAGGACCCCGTCGGGCTGGTGCTCACGGAATAATTCATCCAGAAGTTCTCCATCGCATATGTCACCGTGGACGAAGGTATAGCCGGGGGCATTCTCCACGTCAGCAAGAGAGAAAAGATTGCCTGCATAGGTGAGTTTGTCGAGGTTGACCACCGAGTACCCTAATGCAAGAGCGGCCTTAACAAGATTGGATCCGATAAAGCCACACCCGCCTGTTATGAGGAAATTCATTGAAGTATATTCCTCCTTTTGACAATTATTTACAAGTGGCGTTCTGTACAGTTTCACGGTAACAACGCTGCGAGTTTTTACACCCACTTATAAAGAACACGATCATAGTATTATACCTTATGACATGATGAAGGTATCGGCTTTTTCTTCCGTAATCAGTGCATTTCTGCTATGCTTTGTCTCAATGGAAATTGGAGAGGTGAATGCTTGCCGTGCGTCTCGACAAGAAATTACAGAAACATCAGGAAACGCTGTCGAAACGGACCGATCGTTTTCGAGGCTCATATACGCGTGAAACGTTGGAGCGATGCCTCGACGGCCATGGACTCGATGTCGCTGCATATGAACAAAGCCTTTAGGCAGGTGGAACAACCTAGACATCCGAAAAGGTAAGGCGGAACATATGGGCACAGCCGAAGGGTTGCTGATCCTTGGTAGTGTGGGGAAAGCCTCAGATGAAACCTAGCAAAGTTCCGGCGGTATCAAGCGGGAGACTACCGAATTCTTTGCCAAAACAGTGCAAAGACGTTTTTATCCCCGTCGTCGCGGAGAGGGACGTCTTGGTCGGCAGTTTCCTCAGAACGGTTCCGTCCAGTATCTTCGAGTTCTCACCGATCCGGACGCCCGATCGGAGGACCATGTTGTGCCCGATCTCCACGGCCCCCGCGATCTCCACATCGTCCTCGATGATGACATTCAGTCCAAGGTGTGTTGTGTCATGGACTGCGGCCTGTTCCGATACGAAGGTCATGAGCGACGCTCCTTTCCGGACCGATCCAGAGGAGATACACCCAAGTCCTCGGCCATGGCGTCGAGCTGCATCAGCGTCTCCCTGGAAAGGGGGACTCCCCGCTCGAGCCGTTCTTTTCGTGTATCATACTCTTTTTCTCCCGCCACATAAATGCGCGATTCCCCGGGGATCTTTCTCGAACCCTGAAGGTCTCGGAGGATGTTCCCCGCCACGCTTTTGAA
>ENA-UOOM01001344-UOOM01001344.1-fermentation-metagenome-genome-assembly--contig:-NODE-1344-length-24000-cov-7.436751_pt1 | contig 24000 bp, 24 predicted proteins | sample MGYA00245781_ERZ724031 | MGnify/ENA primary metagenome ERZ724031 (study PRJEB28704, sample SAMN03018317) | fermentation metagenome | biome: anthropogenic terrestrial biome; feature: soil; material... | reverse complement strand
GAAGTGACAGGCGGATGGCCCATCATCCCTTTCCCGTCAAAAAACCAAGGTTTTTGACGGCCTGACCCCCACCCAAAGGGTGAGGGCTTTTTTGTGGGTGTATAATGGGGGCAGCGACACAAGAAGGCGGGGAGATGATGGACACACACGCGCAGTGGCTCGGCTGGGCCATGGAGCTTCAGGCCCTTGGCCAGGCCGGCGAGGCCTATACCACCAATGTCTTTGACCAGGAGCGCTACGGGCGCATCCGGCAGATTGCGGCGGAGATGATGGCGCAGGGGGCCGGGATTGGGGCGGGGGAGGTTGCCGGCATTTTCTGCAATGAGACCGGCTACCAGACGCCCAAGCTGGACACCCGCACCGCGGTGATCAAGGACGATAAAATCCTGCTGGTGCAGGAGTCAGACGGCCGCTGGGCGTTGCCGGGGGGCTGGGCGGATGTGGGGCTGACGGTGATGGAAAACGCCACCAAGGAAACCCTGGAGGAGGCGGGCTTGGTGGTGAAACCCAAGAGGCTGGTGGCGCTGATGGACCGGGGCCGCAACAACCCGGGCAAATCCCCCTACAGCATCCAAAAGGCCTTTGTCTTAAGCGAAGCGCTCTCGGGACGTTTCACGCCCAACGCGGAGACCCTGGCCAGCGGCTATTTTTCGCTGGATGAATTGCCCATGCTGGCGGAGGAAAAGACCACCAAAGCCCAGCTGGCCATGTGCCTTGAGGCTGCGGCCAGCGAGCACTGGGAAACGGTGTTTGACTGAGGGCTATGATCGCTTTTGAATAGCGTCGGTCACCAGGTGGATGATAACCAGGGCAACCCAGCCCAGGGTAGGCCAGGTTTGCCCATCGCGCAAAAAGGCCAGGCCGGGCGGCGCCAGAAGGATCAGCTTGCCCCACAACAACCATGGCATCTTGAGGCGGCGGCTTGCAGTCGGCGCAAAAAACAGCGCCCACAGGGTGACAAAGCCGGCCAGTGCAGCGCCCGCCAGCAGCCATCGCCAACTGCCCAGGTTGACAAAGCTCAGGCATAGCCTGGCCAGCAGCATCAGCGCTGAGATTTCAAGCAGGAAGGCCAGAATGTCATGGGGCATGATGGCGCGTTTCATGGGGCTCTCCTTAGCGGATTGGTTCAAGAAGATGATACCCGCCGGGATGCGCAGGAGGACAGGATGAAAGACGCGATCAAGACAACTGAGGAGAAAAAGGTGCTCAGCGCTTTCTTTTCAGAAGGCAGGCTGCGCGCCCTGCCGGTGAAGCGCAAAAAGCGGCTGATGGTGCTAAGGGTGTTTGCCCTGCTGTTTGACAAAGACGCCAAATATCCCGAAAAGGCGGTTAACGCGCTGATTGGCGAGGTGTTCCCGGATTTTTGCACCATCAGGCGGGAGTTGGTTGATTTTGGTTTTATGGCGCGGGACCAGGCGGGGTACTGGCGCTTGCAGGCGGATGATTGGATGCCGGACTGCTAAAGCAGCGCCTGATTTTTGATGCGAATAAAATAAGGCTTGCATTTGCCGGGCTTCTGGGCTATGATGCCAAATAGAGAATCATTCTCAGAATCGTTCTCTAATTCGAAAGGGGAGCCAGGGTGTCTATTTACCAAACTGAACAGCGCAAAGCCCTGCTGGATTATCTGCACCGGCACCAGGACCAGGCCTTTACGGCAGGGGAGGTGGCCAGGGGCATGCGCCTTGATCCGCAGATCACCGTGACCCCCGGCACAAGCACCGTGTACCGGTTGCTCACCCGCCTGACCCAAGAGGGCTGCATCCGCCGTTTTGTGCGTGAGGAGGGGCGGCAATACCTCTACCAGGCCTTGGCCTGCGGCAGCGGTGAAGGGCACCTGCACCTGCAGTGCAGCGCCTGCGGCCGGTTTATCCACATGGGGGAGGACCAATCCAGCCGTATCTTGCGGGACATCAACCGGGCGCTCAAATTCCAGGTGGATGAGGAGCTGACGGTTTTGGTGGGCCACTGCGCCGGGTGTGAAGGGGGGAAGTCCCAGTGAGGCGTGCAAAGCGGCTCATGACCTTTGTGCTGTGTGGGCTGCTGGGGCTGATGCTGCTGCTTTATGCCGGGCACGCGGCCCATCACAGCCATGCCCACCCCCATGACCACCACCACATCCATCAGGAGTGCACGGTGTGCCGGGTGATGGATGGCTGGTTTTCTTTGCTCAAAGGGGCGGTGAGCGCTGGGGCGTCCAGCTGGATTCCCCTGGCCATCGTCCTGATGTCCCTGTTTTTGGGGGGATCATCCTTCGCGCTGCGCCAGGATGTCACCCCGGTGACCCTGAAGGTGAAAATGACGAGTTGAGGCCTCCCGCCGGCCTGTGGCCACATAGCACCACACACAAGAAAACACATCACGGGAGGTCTATTTCTGATGTATAAATCAATCAAAAAAGCGCTGGCACTGGCGCTGGCAATGGTTTTGTTTCTGGGGCTTTCAACGGTATCCCAGGCGGCGGAGGGCCGCAAGCTGCGCATCGTCACCACGGTGTTCCCCCAGTATGACTGGATCCGCAACATCCTGGGCGACAGGCTGGATCAGGTGGAGCTTACCCTGCTTCAGGATTCCGGCGTCGACCTGCACAATTTCCAGCCTTCTGCTCAGGATATCATGAAGGTGTCCTCAGCCGACCTGTTTGTCTATATCGGCGGCGTCTCCGACAAGTGGGTGGAGGGCGCTGTGTCTCAGGCGGTCAACCAGGAGATGGTGGCTGTTGACCTCATGAAAGAGCTGGGGGACGCTGTCAAGGCGGATGTCACCATCGAAGGCATGCAGGAAACCGCCCATGCTCACAGCCATGATGATGAGCACGACCACGATCATGATGCGGAGCACGACCATGACCATGAGGAAGATCATGACCACGATCATGATGCGGAGCACGACCATGACCATGAGGAAGATCATGCCCACGATCATGATGCAGACCATGACCATGCGCATGAGGAAGAGCATGATCACGATCATGATCACGACCACGATCATGACCACGCGGAAGACGCCGTGCGCGTCCATTCCCACGATGATGAGCATATCTGGCTGTCCCTGCGCAATGCCCAGGTGCTGACCCAGCTTTTGGCGGACCGCCTGAGCCGCGTTGATGCGGACCACGCCTCCACCTACCAGAAGAATGCAGCTGCCTATATCAAAAAACTGAAGGCGCTGGACCAGCAGTATCAGGATGCGGTGGCCGCGGCCCCCGTCAAAACCCTGCTGTTTGCTGACCGTTTCCCTTTCCGCTACATGATGGATGACTATGGCATCCAGTATTTTGCCGCCTTTGCCGGCTGCTCGGCCGAGACCGAGGCCAGCTTTGAAACGGTCACCTTCCTCTCCGGCAAGGTGGACGAGCTGTCCCTCAAAAATGTCCTGGTGCTGGAAGGCGCCGACAAGGACCTGGCCTCAACCATCGTTTCCAACACCAAGGGCAAGGACCAGGCTGTGGTGGTGTTTGACTCCATGCAGTCTGTGGATAAGGAAGCCCTGGCACAGGGTGCCAGCTACCTTGGCATCATGGAGAAAAACCTCCAGGCCTTAAAGACCGCCCTCAACTAAGCGCCGAAAGGATAGTGCCATGCCACAACTCACCTGTGACCGCCTCACCCTGGGCTATGAGGGCAGGATTGTATCCGCCGATGTCAGCTTCACCGTTGAGGCGGGGGATTATGTCTGCATCGTGGGCGAAAACGGCTCTGGTAAGAGCACGCTCGTCAAAGCCATTCTGAACCTGAAGCCCCCCATGGCGGGCAAGGTGATGTTGGGTGATGGCCTCACCCGGGGGGATATCGGATATCTCCCCCAGCAGACCGCTGCTCAGCGCGATTTCCCGGCATCCGTCCGGGAGATCGTGCTCAGCGGCTGCCTCAACCGCATTGGCCACCGCCCTTTCTTTGGACAGGCCCAGCGCCAGCGGGCCACGGAGAACATGCGCCGGTTGCAGGTGGATGACCTGGCCCGGCGCTGTTTTGCGGAGCTTTCCGGAGGCCAGCAGCACCGGGTGATGCTGGCCCGGGCGCTTTGCGCCACCGACAGGCTGCTGGTGCTGGACGAGCCGGCCAGCGGCCTTGACCCCCAGATCACCGACGAAATGTACCGGCTCATCAAAGAACTGAACCAGTCCGGCCTCACCATCATCATGGTCTCCCATGACACCCAGGCGGCGCTGCGGGACGCCTCCCACATCCTCCACCTGGGGAACACGCCCCTGTTCTGGGGCACGGCCCGGGAGTATGAACAGTCCGACATTGGCCGCGTATATCTCAACCGGAAGGCGGTGGAGGCATGACCAGCATTTTTAATACCTTAAGCCACTATTTCACCTTCCCCTTTGTGCGCTATGCGCTGATTGTGGGGGTGTTGGTGGCGCTGTGCTCCTCCCTGCTTGGGGTGGTGCTGGTGCTTAAGCGCTATTCCCACATCGGGGATGGCTTGGCCCATGTGGCCTTTGGCGCCATGGGAGTGGCCACGGCGCTGCGCCTGGCCAACCAGACGGTGCTGGTGTTGCCGCTCACCATGGCCTGCGCCGTGGTGCTGCTGTGGAACAGCCAGCACGCCAAAATCAAGGGGGACGCGGCCATCGCCATGATGTCGGTGTCTGCCATGGCGATTGGCTATTTGCTGCTGAACCTCTCGCCCTCATCCTCCAACATCTCCGGGGATGTGTGCACGACGCTGTTTGGCTCCACCTCCATCCTCACCCTCACCCCCACCAAGGTGTGGCTGAGCATGGGGCTCTCCCTCACCGTGGTGGCGGTGTTCGTCCTGTTTTACAACCGTATCTTTGCCATCACCTTTGATGAAGGCTTTGCGGCGGCCACCGGGCTTAACACCCGGTTTTACAACCTGTTGGTGGCCCTGATCGTGGCCACGGTGGTGGTGTTGGCGATGGATTTGGTGGGGTCGTTGCTCACCAGCGCGCTGATCATCTTCCCCGCGCTCAGCGTGATGCGGGTGCTCAGGAGCTTCAAATCCGTGGTGATTGCCTCGGTGGCGTTGTCGGTGTTTTGCGCGGCGCTTGGCATCATCCTGTCCATTTTGCTGGGAACGCCGGTGGGCGCCACCATCGTGGTGGTGTATATTGCGGTGTTTCTGCTCTTCAGCCTGGCAGGCCTGTTTCTTGGGAGGACCCGCCGATGAAAAGATTGCTGCTTATGCTGGGCCTGGCCCTGTTTCTGAGCGCCTGCGGCGCCGGGGATAAGCCCGCAGCCACCCAGGCCCCCGAGGCGGAGGCGCCGGCCCCCACCTCGGATGTAGTGCAGATGGATTTCTCGGGTCTCAACGACACCATGGCCTATGCCCAGATGTTCAACGTGGTCAATAACCCGAAGGAATATGTGGGCACCACCGTGAAGATTAAGGGCACCTATGTGCCCATCCCCGACCCCACCCGGGAGGGCCTGACCTATCACTTCCTGGTGGTGGCTGATATCACCGCCTGCTGCGAGATCGGGGTGGAATTCTTCCTGGATGGCTACCGCTACCCCCAGGATTATCCCACCCAGTTTAGCCAGGTGGAACTGACCGGGCGCTTTGAGATGGCCAGCGTCGGCGGACAGGAGCACATCAGCCTGAAGGCAGACAGCATGAAGGTGCTGAAGGTCCGGGAGAATTGATCAAAAAATAAAAGGCTGCTGCATAGGGATGCGGCAGCCTTTTTGGCTATTGATCATCAAACTTAGCCGCGCGCCAAATCCCCGAACGTCACCTTGCCCAGCACCCGCTTGGCCTGCTCGGTGTGCAGGCTGTCCAGCCGGCAGATGCCCTGGAAACGGCAATAGTCGCAGGCCGCGCGGCGGCGGGCGTTTACCAGGGGGGAGCGGTCGATGCGGCCGGAGAGGATTTTGCCGGAGAGGCCTTGGGCGGTGTCTGCGGCCAGGCTGATGAGGCGGTCCATGGCGCCCGGACTGAGGAGAAAGTCCTTGTCCATCACCTGGCCATCTTTTTTGGTGAGCTTCATGAGGGAATAGGGCGGCTCCGCCTGGTCCATCAGGCGGATGACTGCGCTGTCAGCCAGCATCACACCGCTGAGGCGCAGCGCCGCCAGAGCCTTCTTCCGCGCTTCGCCGGCGCTGTCAGCCCGCATCACCGGGTCATCCAGCAGCTGGTAAAAGGCGCCGGCTGGCACAAGCCGGTCGCCCTGGTTTTTGGCGGCATGGAGGTAGAGCAGCAGCGCCAATTGGCTGCCCGCCTGCACCTCGGCCGCATCCAGCTGGTTGCGCCCGGTTTTATAGTCGATGACGCGCAGAAACCTTTGCCCCTCATGCACCGCCATGTCCGCGCGGTCAATCACGCCTTTGAGCCGCAGGCTTCCCCCGTCGGGAAGCGGGAGCACCACCGGGGGCAGCTGTCCTCCCTCGCCAAAGCGCAGCTCAAAGCCCACTGGGCTGAAGGCGGACACCCTGGCGGCCTGGGTGATCACCTGGGCCATGTTGTGGCACACCCTGAGGTAGCTTTGGGAGGTGTGCCTGGCCCGGGCGGTGTCGCAGAAGGGGGTCTGCTCCCAATCCTCCATCAGGGGCAGCAGGGCGGCTGTCATCAGGGCCTTGACCTGTTCATCCGGAACATGGGGCCAGCCGGGGATATCTGCCGCCCGGCGGCCATAGCCCTCCATGGCCTGGTGGCAGAAGCTGCCGTAGTCGGCCGGGCGCAGGGCCCAGAGCTTGCGCTCATGGGGCCTTAGGCCATAGGTGACAAAATGCATGAAGGGGCAGGCGGCATAGGTCTCCAGCCGGGAGACCGACACCGTGTCAGCTGAAAAGAGCTGATGGGCCTCCGCTTCCGGCAGCTGTTTCCGGGGCGAATCCCCCGCCACAGCCCCGATCAGCGACCGGGCGAGGGGGGCATATGGGTCATTTTGCACAAGCCATGCCCAGGCATCCTGCCAGGCGGGGGGCAATTCCCCCTCCCGTAGCATCCCTGCCAGCTCATCCAGCGCCGGCACTGGGGCCAGGGGCAGGGGCTCCCGGAGGCTGCCCAGCGCGCCGCCCTCCTCCACCAACCCCGGAAACAGCCCCCGGATATGGGCCAGCTGGCTCAGGGGGGAGAGGGCCTTGCCCGCCTCATCCGACAGGGCATAGCTTAGGTGCAGTTGCTCCCTTGCGGCGCTGAGCGTCTTCCACAGGTCCATCAGCCGCATGGCTTCCTTGTCGCTTTGGGGCAGGTCCATGCGCACCTTGAAGGCTTTTTCAAGCGCTTCCCGTTCCGGATCGCTCACCAGGGTTTCTTCTGTGAGGCTCAACACCCCGCTGTTTAGCCCCAGCACAAGCACCATCCGCGGGCTGCCGGGCAGCAGTTGTCCCAGGGCGCCCACCTGCACGCAGTGCTCCTGGGGAGGAAGGGCTGACAGCTGTGTCTGGGACAGCCCCGCCACCAGCCACCCGGGGAACTGGTTCATGGGGATGCGCTCAGCGCCCAGCAGCTCATCCATCTGCTCAAACAGGCCGCAGAGTTTGTCCCACACCTGGCGGGTGCGCACCGCTTCATCAGGCAGGGATTGCGCCAGCAGCGCCTTTTCCAGCGCCACCACCTTGTCAAAAGCCGCTATCTCCGCCAGAAAATCGATCACCCCGCGCAGGGAGGCTGCGGTGCTGCGGGCTTTTGCCAGGCGCTCCTTGAGGCGCATCACGGGGCTCAAGGCCTTCTGCCGCAGGGCTTCCATGGCCTGCGCATCCTCCCCCCGGGTGAAGGGCTTTGTCCAGCGTCCCGCATGGATGCCGGTTGCCAGCGCATAGTTTTCAAGCGCCCAGGCCTCATCCCAGGATAGCGGGGAGAAGGGGGACTTGATAAAGCCAAACACATCCTCCTGCTGCCAGGCCCCCAGCTTGATACACTCCAGGGCGCACAGCAGGCAGCGCACCAGGGTGTGCCCCAGGATAGGCTCCTTCTCCGCCAGGTAGTGGGGGATGCGGTAATCCCGGAACACCCCTGGCAGCACGGGGCCATAGGCCGAGGGGTCAGCCAGCGCCACGGCGATATCCTCAGGCGCCATGCCGCCCTCAAGCGCCGCCAGAATCCGCTGTGCTGCCCAGCGCAATTCCCCGTGGGGCGTGCGGGCGGCATAGAGGCTGATGTGCTTGGGCGGCTGGGGGAAGGGTGCGCGGCCCGGGCGCAGCAGGTGGCGCTCCAGGTGGTGGAGGTCCTCCGGACGCTGGGGGCTGTCCGCCTGCCAGACCTGTTCCCAGGCCAGTTTCGCGTCTGAGAGCGCCTCCATCAGACGCCCGGCGCTGCGCCGCACTGGCTCAAAGGCGCGGCCATCAGGGGCGCTGCCCCTATCCATCACCAGGGCCACCACCATCCGGGAGGCCCGCGCAGCACAGGCGGTGACCAGGCGGATGAGGGGCTCGGTCATGAGGTCAAAGCCGTAGACAAAAAAAGCAGCGCCTGAAAACAGATCGCTCGCGCCAAAGCGGGCCAGCACCTCGCGCTGGATATCCTCATGGTCGGCGGATTTGCCGGCCAGAAGCGCTTCATACTCCGCATACAGCAGCGCCAGGTCTTGCATTTTGCCGGGCTGCTGGCTGGCCTGGGCCTCCGCCAGCTGCGCTGGGGAGAGGCCCGCGCCTTTTAACTCCGTGATCGCCTGGGTCACCTTGCCGGCAAAGCCGGTCTGCCCGGTGACCCCGGCATAGTAAACAAGCTGGTCCTTAAGGCGCCTGGCGCTGCGGGCCACGGTCAAAAGCTTTCCCCGCTCATCAATCCGGGTGCCCTCGCCCTGGCCCAGACGGTCCGCTACCCGGCTTTCAAACCGGGAGGGGGACAGCACATGCAGCCTGAAAAAGCCGGGCACGCCCAGCGCCTCCAGCATGTCCCGCTCGGCCTTTAGGGTATACTGCTCTGGCACCAGCAGGACCACTTCCATGCCCTGGTGGTAGACCTGCGCGATGTCGGCGGCCACAGGCCCCCACAGGCTCCCCGGGCGTCCGCCCAAAATCGTCAGCATCATCGATTCCTCCTGAGGCATTATACCATATGATGCGCATGCACATGGTTCAGTTTGCGCCCTCATTTTGCCTATGCTATAATGCGCGGTGATTAGCCCTGCAAGGAGGATCTATGCAAGACTGCACCTATTCCAAGGACCAGATCAAACAGTCCATACTCGGCAAACTCCAGCGCTACAACGGCAAGACCCTGGAGGAAGCCACACCATATCAGATCTATTACGCCATCGCCTCCACCCTCAGAGACCAGATCATGAAGCGCTGGGTGGACTCCAGGGAGGCTGATGAAAAGGCCGGCGGCAAGCGCGTGTACTACATGTCCATTGAGTTTCTGCTGGGCCGGCTGCTGTTTAACAACGCCCTGAGCCTGTTGTGCACCCAGAACTACACCAAGGCGCTGACGGAATTGGGCCTGTCCTGGAAGGACGTCATCTATGAGGAGCCGGAGCCCGGCCTGGGCAACGGCGGGCTGGGGCGGCTGGCCGCCTGCTTTATGGATTCGCTGGCGACGCTGGATCTGCCGGCCATGGGCTGCACCATCCGCTATGAGTATGGCCTCTTCCGCCAGAAACTGACCGGCGGCCAGCAGGTGGAACTGCCGGATAACTGGCTGGAGAACGGCAACGTCTGGGAAGTGGCGGACATGGAGAATGTCTTTGACATCCGCTTTGAAGGCACCGTGGCCACCGAGATCAGGAATGGCCGTTCCACCTATACCCTCATCGATCCCCGGGTGGTGGAGGCGGTGCCCTATGACATGCCGGTGGTGGGCTTTGAGTGCGGCCGCGTCAATTCCCTGCGCACCTGGCGCGCCCGCAGCAAGCACAGCCTGGACCTGAGCGCTTTTTCCAATGGCGACTATATCGCCGCCACCAAGGAAAACGACCTGGCCGAGGTGATCTCCAAGGTTCTCTACCCTGAGGACAACCACTATGAGGGCAAGACCCTTAGGCTGTGCCAGCACTATTTTCTGGTGAGCGCCACGCTGCAGTATGCGCTGAAGGAATTCGTGCGCCGCTTTGGGCACGATTTTCACCTGCTGCCGGACAAGGCGGTGTTCCACATCAACGACACCCACCCGGGGCTGGCGATTCCGGAGCTCATGCGGCTGCTGATGGACGAGTATGGCCTGGGCTGGGACGAGGCACAGGCCATTACCAATCGCTGCATGGCCTACACCAACCACACCATCATGTCAGAAGCGCTGGAGCGCTGGCCGGAAGACCTGGTCAAGCGCCAATTGCCCCGCATCTACATGATCCTGGAGGAGCTTAACCGCAGGCTGTGCGAAAAGCTGTGGAACCATTTCCCCGGAGAGTGGGACCGCATCGCCCACATGGCCATCCTGGCCTATGACATGGTGCACATGGCCAACCTCTGCGTGTCCCAGAGCTATTCGGTCAATGGGGTCAGCCGCCTGCACGGGGAGATCATCAAAAAGGACACCTTTGGCGACTATGGCAGGATCATGGGCCGGAAGTTCACCTATGTCACCAACGGCGTCACCCACAGGCGCTGGCTGATGGCCTGCAACCCCCGGCTGGCGGGGCTCATCACCGAGTCCATCGGCGAGGGCTGGATCACAGACCCTGAGCGCCTGCGGGATCTGCTGCCCTTCCGGGATGACGCCGCCTTCCGGGAGCAGTTTGCCAACATCAAGCGGCAAAACAAAGAGGTGTTCAGCGAGTTTCTCGCCCACCGGCAAAACATGACCGCTGACCCCACCTTCATGTTTGATGTGCAGGTAAAGCGCCTGCATGAGTATAAGCGCCAGCTGCTAAATGCCCTGCACATCCATGTGCTGTACAACAGGATCATCGACGATCCCAACTTCACCATGCCTCCCCGGCTCTTCGTCTTTGGCGCCAAGGCCAGCCGCGGCTATGTGAAGGCCAAGATGATCATCCGCTATATCCTGGCCCTCTCCCGGCTGATTGACCGGAACCCCAGGGCTAAAAAGATGCTGCGGGTGCTGTTTGTGGAGAACTGGAACGTGTCAGCTGCCGAGGCGCTGATCCCGGCGGCGGACCTCTCTGAACAGATCTCCACCGCCGGCAAGGAGGCCTCCGGCACTGGCAACATGAAGCTGATGATGAATGGCGCTGTCACCATGGGCACCCTTGACGGGGCCAATGTGGAGATTTCCGAGGCTGTGGGCCATGAGAACGTCTACATCTTCGGCATGAAGGCTGACCGGGTGGCGGCGTTGTACAAAGAGGGCACCTACTCACCCATGATGATCTTTGAGCAGAACGTGGAGATCAGGAAGGCCCTGATGCAGATGATTGACGGCACCCTTTTCCCGGACAACCCGGCGCTGTTGCAGATGCTCTACCACGACCTGCTGTTTGGCGCGGGCGGCAGCAAGCCGGACAACTACTTTGTCCTCAAGGACTTCGGCTCCTACTCCGCCGCCCATCAGCAGGTGGACCTGGACTATGCCGATCAGGAAAAGTGGCTGAAGATGGCCATCACCAACACCGCCATGTCCGGCTTCTTCTCCACTGACCGCACGATCAGCGAATACAACAAGCGGATCTGGCATCTGAAATAAGCCTTATCTGTTGCCTGGGGCTGATGCGCTGCGCATCAGCCCCCTTTTTCATAATGCCGGGAAATAGGCCCTGACCCACTTGCCAGCTGACTGATAGTCACACATCGCAAAGCCGTTTTCAAAGTCATACAAACGCAGCAGCGTTCCCGCGGGCACAGTGCCCTGGCGCTGGGCATAGTCAAAGCCTGGGCCATAGTAGACCGCCGTGGCCTGGGAAAGGTGTACTTCGAAATATTCAAGCGTCCCCTGGCCCACGGGGCCATAGGCGTTGATGCGCTTCATGCCGGTGTAGGCCCGGTGCTTCATGCCGTTTTTATAAAACTCCACCATGCCCCAAGGGGTGCCGTTGGTGGTGACATATTCAATGAGGGCGATGTCAGTGCTCTGGGGCAGGGTGCCCAGTTCCTCGGTATACTGGGTGCCGGGGCCTGAACGGGTGGCCATGCGCTGGTTGAGGGAAGCCGGGGTGTAGGGGGTGGCAGGGTAATAAGGCTCCGCCGTTGGTGGCGGATAGGATGGCCCGCCCTCCAAAGGCCCTGGCAGGTAGCCCCTGACCCACTTGCCGTCCTGCTGGTAATCACACAGGATGAAGCCGTTTTCGTGGGTGAACACCCTCAGCCAGCTGCCGGCGGGCACAGGCTTTGGCCGCTGGGCATAGTCATAGCCCGGGCCGTAATAGACGGGCGAATTTCGGGACAGCACGATCTCGTAATAATCAAGCGTGCCCTGGGCCACCGGGCCATAGGCGTTGATGCGCTTCATGCCGGTATAGGCGCGGTACTTCATGCCGTTTTTGTAAAACTCCACCATGCCCCAGGGGACGCCGGTGGTGACAGATTCAATCAGCGTGATGGCCGTATCCTGCGGCAGGGTGCCCAGTTCCTCGGTATACTGGGTGCCGGGGCCTGAACGGGTGGCCATGCGCTGGTTGAGGGAGGCGGGGGTGGCGGCGTTCGCACCGCCTGCCGCCAGCAGCAAGGCAGCCGCTAGCAATGCCAGAACCAGTCTTCTTATTCTCATACACACCTCCATGGGCAGCGCCCGCATATGAACGTTCTTCGGGATGATTATATCAGCCGGAAAGGAGACATACAAGCAAACCATTCGACAAAAGCCCGGCATTTGCCTATAATGCCCTGGTACTATGCACTGGAGGTGTCCGATGAAATCCTGGCTCACCACCCGTTCCCTGGCCTCGGCTGGCATTGTGGCGGCGCTGTATACGGCGCTGACGCTGATCTTTGCGCCCATCAGTTTTGCGCAGATCCAGTTTCGCATTGCAGAGGCGCTCACCCTATTGCCGGTGATGTCCTCTGCCAGCGTGCCGGGGCTGTTTATCGGCTGCCTGCTCGCCAACCTCATCACCGGCCAGCCCTGGCAGGATGTGGTGTTTGGCTCCCTGGCCACGCTGATTGCCGCCCTCCTCACCCGGCGCTTCCGGGAGAGGCTCTGGCTGGCGGCGCTGATGCCGGTTCTTATCAACGCCGTGGTGATAGGCGGTATGCTGTGGCTTGTCTATGGCCTGCATCCCTATATCAGCTTCCTGACGGTGGGGGCAGGGCAGGCGGCGGTGTGCTACCTGCTGGGCGTGCCCATGGTGGGGCTGCTTAGGAAGCGGGGGATCACGGTGGAATAATTCAGCGTGACTCTATCAAATGAGAGTTTTTAAAGGGTTTGGGGGTCTTTCTCGAGAAAGACCCCCAATTAGTTTCCGGTCAGTCTATTTACTTCGCTTCTTCTGCTTGCGCTTCAACCCTGCTTTTATCCCCGGAAAGGCCCAGCGCCACGCGGCGCTCATAAGGCAGAAGGTGCATCATGGTCTTGGCCACGGTGCCGGTGATGGCGCCCATCACAGCGCCCACCACCACGAGGATTGCCATGTAGTATAAGAGGCTGGTGGTCTCAAGCACGATCATGGCCAGGCTCACCTGGCCCACGTTGTGCAGCACGCCGCCCACAATGCCGGCGCCAATAGGGCTGATGCCCTTCATCACAAAGATCGTCAGGATCATCCCGGCCATGCTGAGGACACCGCCGGCCAGGCTGTACTGCATGGCCATCGGATTTCCAAACAGGAGCCCCGAGAGCACCACCTTGGCCGCCATGAGCTGCAGGGAAATGGGGATGCCCAGCCAATACAGGGAGAGCAGCAGCACGCCGTTAGCCAGCCCGATTTTGATGCCAGGCATGGGGCCAAGGGCAAACATGCTCTCAATATAGCCCAATACCAGCATCACCGCGATGAACATCGCGGACAGCGCCAGCTTCATGGTGTTTTTCATTGGCTTCCTCCCGGCATCTGCACTCCGTGGCATGATACCGTGTGCGCGGACAATTGTAAAGCGGCATTGAAGCGCGGGGCGGGATGAGGTATACTCTGCCTGAAAAGGAGTGATGATATGGGCAAGTATTTTGGCACGGATGGGTTCAGGGGCGAGGCCAACGTGGGGCTGACGGTAGACCATGCGGTGAAGATCGGCCGTTTCCTGGGCCACGCCTTTGGTAAAAAGCACAAAGCGCGCATCGTCATCGGCAAAGATACACGGCTTTCCAGCTATATGCTGGAGGACGCGCTGGCGGCGGGCATCACGGCATCCGGCGGGGATGCCTATCTTTTGCACGTCACCACCACGCCCAGCGTGGGCTTCATCACAAGGACAGAGCGGTTTGACTGCGGGGTGATGATCTCCGCCAGCCACAACCCCTATTATGATAACGGCATCAAGATCATCAGCGGCAGCGGCGAGAAGATGGACGAGGCCTTTACCGATGAAATTGAAAACTATCTGGACGGCGCCTATGGGGAGATCCCTTACGCCACCCGGGAGCACATCGGCAAAACCATCGACTATTACGGCGGGCGCAACCAGTATATCGGCTATCTGATCTCCATGGCGCGCAACTCCTACCAGGGCTACAAGGTGGGGCTGGACTGCGCCAATGGCTCCACCTGGATGATCGCCAAAAGCGTTTTTGACGCGCTGGGCGCCCAGACCTATGTGATCAATAACCAGCCCACCGGCCTGAACATCAACCTGGACAGCGGCAGCACCCATATCCAGCACCTGCAGCGCCTGGTGGTGGAAAACGAGCTGGACGTGGGCTTCGCTTTTGACGGAGATGCGGACCGGTGCCTGGCGGTGGACGAAAAGGGCAATGTGGTGGATGGGGATCTGATCCTCTATATCTACGGCGCCTTCATGAAGGAGCGGGGCAACCTGATTGACAACACGGTGGTCACCACGGTGATGTCAAACTTTGGGCTGTACAAGGCTTTTGACGAGATCGGCATCCAGTACAAGCAGACGGCGGTGGGCGACCGGTATGTGTTTGAGTGCATGAAGGAGCATGGACACCTGCTGGGGGGCGAGCAGTCTGGCCACATCATCTTTGGCAAATACGCCAACACGGGGGACGGGGTGCTCACCGCCATCAAGCTGATGCAGGCCATGATCTCCAAGGAGGCGCCCCTGTCAAAGCTGGCCGAGCCGGTTACCATCTATCCCCAGATCCTTAAAAATCTGCGGGTTTTGGATAAGGACGCCGCCATGGAGGACCCGGAGGTGCTGGCCGCCGCACAAGCCGCGGAGGAGGGGCTCGCGGGCCGCGGCCGGGTGCTGCTGCGCAAAAGCGGCACAGAGCCCTTGGTGCGTGTGATGGCGGAGGCCCAGACCCAGGAGAAATGCCAGGAGGCGGTGGACAGCATCGTAAAAGTCATCGCCGCCCGGGGGCACGTGCCGGAGGCGAAACATGCTTAGAATTGTTGACTTGTTTGATCTGAACCACTCCCTGGCCGGGGAATGGCTGAGCCAGTTCACCTACCCCTGGGAGGCCCTGGGCGGTATCGGGGAGCTGATCTTAACGCTTGGCGCGGCGCTTGACCGGGAGGAATATGACCGCCCGGGCGAGGATGTGTGGATCTCAAAGAGCGCTGTGGTGGCGCCCTCTGCCTCCATCACGGGGCCCTGCATCATTGGGCCTGGCACCGAGGTGCGCCACAACGCCTTCATCCGGGGGAATGCCTTGGTGGGGGAGGGCTGTGTGGTGGGCAACGCCACGGAGCTGAAAAATGTGATTCTCTTTGATGGCGTCCAGGTGCCCCACTACAACTACGTGGGGGATTCCATCCTGGGCTACAAGGCGCACATGGGGGCCGGGGCCATCACCTCAAACGTGAAGAGCGACAAATCCCTGGTGGTGGTGAAGGATCAGGAGGGTGACCTCTACCCCACCGGGCGCAAAAAGGTGGGGGCGCTGATGGGGGACGAGGCGGAGATCGGCTGCAATGCCGTTTTAAACCCCGGCACCGTGGTGGGGCGCCACAGCGCTGTCTATCCCACCACATCGGCCCGCGGGGTGATCCCGCCGGACAGCATCCTCAAGGTTTCCGGTGAATTGGTGCCCAAACGCTGATTTGCCTTGCCCTGATTGTGCAATCACGCTATAATACATCTTACGCGCTTTTGCGATCTTGAAAACGGAGTGTGCCCGATGAACAACAAGACTGTGACCAAGAAAATTCTGATGGTTTCCCTGCTGCTGGCGGTGGCGGTGTTTCTTTCCGCCTGCAACCTCATCATCAAGGATCCGGAGGTGGATGCCCGGCAGGTGATCGTGTCGGTGAACGGCGAGGAGGTCGCCAAAGAGCGCTTTACCCAGTATTTCAACAACGCCTATAACCAGGAATACGCCATGCAGCAGCTCTATCAGCAGTATGGCATGATCCAGCAGATCAACATCAACCGGGATGAGGTGCTCTCCTCCACCGCCACCGCTGTGGTGCGGGACATGGTGATGCTCCAGAAGGCCAAGGAGCTGGGACTGGACGTGCTGACCCCTGAGGAGGAGGCCAAGGTGCAGGAGGCGGCGGACAAGCAGTTCGCAGACATCCTGGACCAGATCAAGACGCAGTTTTTCCCGGCCACAGAGCTGGCCGGCGAGGAGCTGGACAAAGCCCTGAAGGACAAGGCGAGTGAGCTTCAGATCTCCATGGACCGGATCCTGGAGGATGAGAAGAACAACATCCTCTATGAAAAGCTCAAGGACTACGCCACCAAGGATGTCGCGGTGAGCGATGAAGAGATCAAGACCGACTATGATCAAAAGGTGGAAGACGCCAAGATCAGCTACGAGAATGACGCCTCCGCCTATGGCAAGGCCGTCAATGGCGGGCAGGCCGTGTATTATGCCCCGGCCGGCTACCGGTTTGTGAAGCAGATTCTGGTCAAGTTCACCGAGGAAGACCAGAACGCCATCACTGCGCTCAAGGAAGAGCTCAAACCCCTCGCCGATGCCAGGGACGCGGCCCAGGCGGCAGTAGACCAGTACAAGGACGAGCACAAGGACGAGGCAGCCCCCCAGGCCGATGAAGGGGAGCTGGTGACGCTTGAAAACGCGCTCAAGGAGGCCACGGCCAACCACGATGCCAAGCAGGCTGATATTACCGCCAAGGAAGCCGCGGCCTATGCCGCCATCCTGCCCCGGGCCAACGAGGCCTATGCCAAGGCTGTGGCCGAAGGCGCCGACTTTGACGCCCTCATCAAGGAATACAACGATGACGCCGGCCAGCCCGCCCAGGGCTACGCGGTGTTCAAGGATTTTGTCGGCTTTGACAAGGCCTTCATGACCCCCGCCATGGCCCTTGCAAAGGTTGGGGATGTGGCGGAGCCCAGCCCGGGTATCTATGGCTACTACATCGTGCAGTACGCCGCTGACATCCCCGAAGGCCCTGTTGCCCTGGACACCGTGCGCCAGAGCATCCACGATGCCCTCCTCACCGCCAAGAAGGACACGACCTTTACCGAGGCGGGTGACGCCTGGGTGGCGGCAGCTGATGTGAAGACCTTTGTGGACCGGATGAAGGACTGATAGGGTTTTTGCTGGGGGAGGCCTTTTTGAAAAAAGGTCTCCCCCAGACCCCCTCCTAAAAACTTTGAAGGGCACCTGCTGATTGGCTGGTGCTTTTTTGTCAGGAAATGGGGTTTTGTATCGTCTAATCAGTGAAGGGGGTGGGGGAATGAACGCAAGCGCGCAGGCGGCGGCGGAAGAGCTGTTCCGGGCGCATGGCACAAGGCTTTTGCGGCTGGCCGCCCTCTACCTGGGCGATACGGCCCTGGCGGAGGACGCGGTGCAGGAAACCTATCTGAAGGTGATCAAAGGCTATGGCAAGTTTCAGGGGCAGGGAGACATCAGCACCTGGGCCACGCGGATTTTGATCAACACCTGCAAGGACATCAGGCGGACGGGCTGGTTTAAGCGGCTACTTTTAAGTCAGCCCCTTCATACGCTGCCGGAGCCCGCCGCCCCGATGACACACAGCGACCACAGCGTGGTGGAGGCGGTGATGGCGCTGCCCGCCAAATACCGGGAGGCCCTGCTGCTGCACTACTGGCAGGGGATGGACGCCCGGCAGATCAGCCTGTCGCTTGGCATCTCAGAAAACGCGGTGTATACACGGCTCAGCCGTGGCCGTGGGATGCTAAAACCCATCCTAAAAGGAGGATATGAGGATGAACAACCCCATCAAGCAAGCCTTTGACCGGCAATATGCCGATGTCCAGATGGATGAGGCGCGGTTTAACAGGCTTTTTACCCTCAGCGATCAAAAAAGCCCTAAACCCAGACCATTCAAAAAGGCCCTGGCGTTGGCCCTTGCCCTGGTGGTTGTCGCGGGGGTTGCCTACTCCGCCAGCCAGTTTCTGGGCACGGTGGACTGGCAGGGCAACAAAACCCCTGAGGAATTGGAGCTGACACCCACCTATGTGCCCGATAACCCTGTTGACATGGACGCGCAGCGGCTGGAACGCCTCGCCTATGAGGCGCTTGGCGAAAAACCGCCGGAGGAGCTGTGGCTGGCCAGGATGGGGGAGGGCGGGTGGCTGACCTTCTTCCCTAAAATCCGGGTGAACAGCTTTGAGGAGGCAAAAAAGCTGCTGGCTCAGAGCGGCTCCCCCTTGATGCTGCCGAAAAATGTTCCCGGGGAGTACGCCTTTAATGACGGGGAATTATCCCTTTATATCGATACGCGAAACTATGAAAGCCTGGAGCGCCTGACGGATGAAAACCCACAGCCCGGCCTCACCCTCAAGGGTTACCGGCTGCCCCAGGAGGCCTTGGGGGACTTCAGTGGCTATACCCTTCACTTTGTGAACAAAAAGGGAGACCAGCTGCGCCTGCAGGCGCGCATGACAGGGGCAAATGAGAACTTTGGCCTTTGGCAGGGGGACAACGTCAAGACCATCACTATCCCAGGCTTTGAAAATGCTTTGCTATTTGAGCGAAAAGGCTGGAACCAGCTTTTCCTCAAGCATGCAGGCTTTGGTCCCATCGGCGCCTGCCGGATGGACTACTTCACCATCGCCCCGGATAGAGCTGATTATCCCTTGGAACCCGAGAAACTCACCTCGGCCACCTACACCCTTCACAACAACACTGCATCAGGACAAGATGTTTCCTCTAGTATTTTGAAGGATCTTGCTGATGAATTTGTCAAGCCATAACAGGCATCAAACTTTCAGGGAGGGTGCTTTTCAAAGCGCCCTCCCTGCAAAGCAACGCAGCCTCATTCATCCGTGTCCAGCGCTGCATCGGCTTCCCGCTGCTTTTTGCGGTGATAATGGCTGATCAAGCTTAAGAGGATAAGCGCTGCCGCGAACACAATGATGGCCTGCAAAAGAAGGTATGAGATAATCGACCAGGCGTTGTCTGCCTGCTGAAGGCCTTCCCATTGCCCGGAAACAGCCATTCTGATGAGGCTGAAAGCCGTGATGAGAAGGGCTGCCACCACGCTTGCCAAAAGACTTTGTCGAAGGCTTGGCTGTTGGCTTCTCATCGTCCAGAGACCGGCACGGAAATACGCTGCCCCCATATAGATGCTCAGCACCATAAACAGCCCCATCTCCACCAGCCACCGGCCTGGCTCCCCTGGGAATAAAACCACTTGCACCAGAAAGGAAAGCAGCAGCAACGTCCAGGCCAGGTTAAAGGCCCTGCTGTTGATGGTATGATAGCTTTGCTGCTGCCGCTCGTCCCAGACCGATTTGGAGGGCCCGCTGCCTGGCTTGGCCATATTCTTCATCATGTTTCTTCCTCCCAAAATAGTTCGTCAAGGGTTTTCCCCAGCCCTTTGGCAATCTGGATGCACAGCGCCAGGGAGGGGTTGAATTTCCCCTGCTCAATGAGTCCTATGGTTTGCCGGGTGACGCCGATTTGATCTGCTAGCTCTTGCTGGGTTAGCCCTAATTGAACCCGCGCCACTTTCGTCCGGGATACTGGATGCATCCACATTCCTCCTTTTGCTTGCTAGATGAAAGTGTAATATATAAATTGCATTTTGTCAACTATATTTTTCTTTTCCAAAACAAAAGCCTCTCCTCTATAAGAAGGGGAGAGGTTGAAAGATTAAGAAGTGCTCTAGCTCATGCCCTTATTAGGTAGAGCAGCTCTCGCACTCCTCCACCTCCAGGGATTTGGAGCGGATGTAGTAAAGGGTCTTGACGCCCGCCTCCCAGGCGGCGATGTACAACTCCAGCACCTGGCGGAAGCTGTAATCGTTGGTGATGTAGAGGTTCATGCTCTGGGCCTGGTCGATGTGGCGCTGGCGGATACCGCAGGCGCGGACGGACCAGTGCTGGTCGATCTGGTGGGCGGCTTTGTAGTACCAGTAAGTGTCAGCGTCCAGGTCAGGGGCCGCCCGGGGGATGAGGCCGTTCTTCTTCTCATCGTAGTAAAAGCGGCTCATGATGGGGTCAATGCCCGCGGTGGTGCCGGCGATGATGGAGATGCTGGAGGTGGGGGCCACGGCCAAGAGGTAGCCGTTGCGCAGGCCATCTTTTGCGACCGTGTCCTTGAGCGTCTGCCAGCGCTCGGTGCTGTAATCCCGCTTGTCAAAGTAGTCGCCGGTCTGCCAGTCGCTGCCGGGGAAGAGGGGGTAAACGCCCTTTTCCTGGGCCAGGGCGAGGCTGGCCTTGATGGCGTAGTAGTTGATGTCCTCAAACACCTTATCGGCAAAGGCCAGGTGCGCGTTGGTCTCCCAGTCGATGAAACGGCGGGCCAGCATGTGGTGATAGCCGCTTACCCCCAGGCCGATGGGCCGGTAGCGGCGGTTGTTGATTTTGGCGTAGGGAACGGGGTAGTAGTTCAGGTCAATCACGTTGTCAAGCGCCCGGACAGCAGCGGTGATAAGGGTTTCCAGCGCCGCGCCGTCCTCCACCTGGATGCGGCCCAGGTTGAGGCTGGCCAGGTTGCACACCACATAGTCGCCGGGCTTGGTGGTGGTGACCACCACCGTCTCCCCATCCACCGTTTCCACGGTTTGGGAGACTTGGGAGACCCCGCTCATGTTCTGGGCGATCTCGGTGCACAGGTTGCTGCAATAGATGACGCCCTGGTGGGGGTTGGGGTTTGCGCGGTTGACCAGGTCACGGTTAAAGACAAAGGGGGTGCCGGTTTCAACCGCGGATTTGATCACCAGGCGCACCAGGTCCTTGATGGGGATCACCCGGCGGCTGATGGCGGCATCCGCCACGCAGTCCAGGTATTTTAAGGTCCAATCCTCGCCAAAGCTGTCCTCCAGCGCATAGCCCTTTTTGGTGAGGATCTCATGGGGGTCAAACAGGTGCCAGTCGCCTGACATGTTGTCCCGCACCTGCTGCCAGAAATAATCCGGCATGCACACCGCGGGGAAGACATCGTGGGCCTTCATGCGGTCATCGCCGTTGTTGGTGCGTAGCTGGAGGAACTCCGGCAAATCCCGGTGCCACACGTCCAGGTATACCGCCACAGCGCCCTGGCGTACGCCCAGCTGGTCCACCGCCACGGCGGTGTCGTTGGCCAGCCTGATCCAGCGGATCACCCCGCCAGCGGCGCCCTCAAAGCCCCGGATGTCCGAACCATGGGCGCGCACCTTGCCAAAATACAGCCCCATGCCGCCGCCAAACTTGGAGACGTTGGCGAAGTTGGCAATGCTGTGATAAATCCCTTGCAGGTCATCGGGCACCGTATCAATAAAGCAGGAGCTGAGCTGATGGTAGGGTTTCCGGGCGTTGGTGAGGGTGGGGGTGGCCATGGTGACCAGCAGCTGGCTTAGCATATCGTAAAAGCGCTTCACCCAGCTGAGGCGCGCTTCCGGTTTTTCAGGGATGGCCAGGAAAAGGGCGATGTTCAGGTACATCTCCTGGATGCTCTCCAGCCCCCGGTGCTGCCGGTCGTGGATCACATAGCGGCGCACCAGGAGGTCAAGCCCGGAATAAGGCAGCAGGTGATCCCGCTCAGGGACGATAAAGCTGTGGGCCTCTTTCAGGTCATCATCGGAATAGGTCTCCAGCATCTGCCTGGCCAGCAGCCCTTCCTGATTCAGATGGTGCATCTTGGATACATAGCCGGTGATGCCAAGGGCGCGGGTACGCTCCCCCAGGCGGAAGTGGTACAGCGTGCTGTACAGCCTGCCCGCGATCATCTCCCACCGGGCGGCTTCCTTGTCGGTCAGCTCAAGCGCTGCGCGCACCAACAGCGCCATGCGCTCCTCCAGCTCCCGGTCTTCTTTATATAATGACTGAAACTTGCGGGTGAGAGCGCCCAGGGAGTAGTTGTCCTGGGGAAAATCCTGCGCGATGTGAGAGAGGGTGTCGGCCAGAGGCGGAAGATCGGGGAAAAAGGCCAGCAGGCGCTGACGCTCCTCTCTGAGTTTGCGGCGATTTTCCCGGTAGAGGATATAGGCCTTGGCCTGGGGAAAGCAATCGGCCTCCATCAGGGCCTGCTCCACCCGGTCCTGGACGAATTCGACGCTGAAGGCCTGGCCCTGAGAAAGGCCCTGGGCCACCAGCGCCTCCGCTTTTTCCACCAGGCTGTCCAGCTGGGCCTCTGTGATGGGGGAGTCGGTGCCCAGGAAAGCCTTGCGGATGGCCTCCCGGATTTTACGGTTATCATAGGCCTCGCTGAGGCCGCTGCGCTTGGTGATCTGCGCGGGGATGCCGGTCAACGTTTTCATGTCTATCCTCTCCGATGCGTGTTCTACCACATATTGTGGGTTGTTTCGATGTAGGCCGCATTATATAGATGTACCCAGTGGCTGTCAATGGTAGTCAACATAAAAAACATACAGGGCAGCCGCCGCTTTGGGATGGGCACATCAGTGAACATTCGCCCCTGAACAGCATAAAGGAGAGGGCCGCGGCCCTCCCCCTTGTTCAGGTGTTGGAATGTCCGTTATGGAAACAGTCTTATTAAGAGCCCCTCTGCCGCGCGCCCATGGCGGGCCAGATCCCGTGACATCTCAAGCAGCACGCCCTGGATCTCCTCCAGGCCCAGCACCCCTGCCCGCTCGCTTAAGGCTTTTGCCTCCTTGCAGGCGGCAAGCTCGCTGTCTGCGCGCAACAGGAGGTTGTCCTCGGTCTCAGGCGCGATGCCCTCGCCCAGCAGCTCATGCAGCCTGGCGGCGTGGGCGGCCTTCTCCCGGGCGTTGCTGCGCAGCATGGCCGCCGCCTCAGGGTACCCCTCCCGCTCAGCGGCCCGGGCCATGGCAAGGGTCTGGGCCACCGCCTGGCAGGCGGTCTGGCAGAGGGCTTTGAGGCCTGCGTGCACCTGGCTGTCCACCCCGCGGGCAACGCCCAGGCGGTGGGTGTCAGCGTAGACGCGCTGGTTTCCCAGCCGCTCAAAGTGGGTCTTGTCCACCTTGCACACCGGGCAGGTGTCGGGGGGCGCGTCCCCCTCGTGGATATAGCCGCAGACCTTGCAGATCCAGCGGGTCAGGGGCGTGGAGGCTGCCCCTGACGCCCTGGCCGCAGGCTTTTCTGCCAGCAGCTCAAATTTGCTGCTGTCCGCCTTGCACACCGGGCAGATGGCGGGCGGCGCATCCCCTTCATGGATATAGCCGCAGATTTTACAGATCCATTTCATATGATATTAGATGAAGTGCTTCCTGATGTATTCCGGTGCCTCAGCATCATCGCAGCTCACCGACAGCACAAAGAGGATGTTGCGCTGATCGCCCAGTTTTTCCAGCTTATTGAAAAACCATTCAGTCTCCTCGGGCTTCACGTTGACCAGCTTCAAAAAAGCGTCGATGAAAACCGTGGTCACGTCAAAGTTCTGCGCCAGCATCCCGCACAGGAAACCATAGAACATCTCCGGCCCCACCATGCCATACTCCCCGGCGTTTACAAAGCGGATTTCATGGCGCAGGTCAAACATGTAGCGGTTGTCGTCATCCACAAAAACGACATCGCCGTGCGGATCCTGTACCGATTCGTTGGCCATGTCGATAATTCTTTTGGTCTTGCCAGAGCCTTTCTTGCCGTGAATGACTTGTATCATGGGACATTCCCCCTTTTATGTATTGGTTGTAAAGAGTATACCACACCGGAGGGGAGACTGCCAAGATTGGGGTGGATGAGCAGCCGGACAGGCTTTTTGAAGACGGGAAATAAATAAAATTAATTAGTTGACACGGTGGTGGTGGTATGGTATATTCATCGGGCACCCCTTTTGGGGCTGCGGGGACCT
>ENA-UOOM01001343-UOOM01001343.1-fermentation-metagenome-genome-assembly--contig:-NODE-1343-length-24030-cov-87.985610_pt1 | contig 24030 bp, 13 predicted proteins | sample MGYA00245781_ERZ724031 | MGnify/ENA primary metagenome ERZ724031 (study PRJEB28704, sample SAMN03018317) | fermentation metagenome | biome: anthropogenic terrestrial biome; feature: soil... | reverse complement strand
ACTGCTTAAAAGAAAAAAGCGGGCGATCGGACGTGGTCCCCTCCGTGGGGATTCGAACCGACTGACGCTTAAAAGTTAAAAGCGGGCGATCGGACGTGGTCCCCTCCGTGGGGATACGAACCAACTAATTGTTTAAAAGAAAAAGCGGGCGATCGGACATGGTCCCCTCCGTGGGGATTCGAACCGACTGACGCTTAAAAGTTAAAAGCGGGCGATCGGACGTGGTCCCCTCCGTGGGGATACGAACCGACTAATTGTTTAAAAGAAAAAGCGGGCGATCGGATTCGAACCGACGAGTGTTAGCTTGGAAGGCTAATGCCTTACCACTTGGCGACGCCCGCGTGGGCTCTATTTTAGTCGATTTGAGTGCAGGCTGTCAAATATATTTGACCGTCAATAAATGCAAGCAACTAGAGTCTCAACTATATCGATTTATCTCTTACTTAAAGCCAAATCGATGCTACTTGATTACTATATCTGATATCATCAGCGTCCCACTTGACCCACTATCCGGTGTCGCAACACCAAGAGATATCTGAATATACGCCACGTCTGAAGGATTAATAGCCAATAAGTTCTCATTGAGTTCCTCATGAACATCTATTGTGTAATTCTTGTACACTTGATCGGAATTTATCTGGATGTTATGTTGAGTGTTCGTATCGCTTACGCCTTCAGGGGCACCGTAAAAAGCCGTGCCTGTGAAGAAGCTCTCATCGACATTGAGAATTCGGGTAAAACCAAGAAATTCCTGGTTTGCGTCATAATAACCCAAGACGATGATCGCATATCCGGACCCGTTAAAAATCCACATGGGACCCGATGTGTTGGTCATCTCAAACGTCGCAGAAAAAGTAACCCGCGTGGTAGGAATCGGTACCATTTGCCGCATTGCCAGGTTCCCGAGTCCCTCCTGGTTCATCCAAAGCTCACGGTCAAAGTCGCTGTTGTTCGATTCGCGGATGATCATCTTACTACTGCCGCCTTCGTCTACGAGCTCTCTTTCCCAATATTCATATCCATCCAGAAAATAGCCATTTTTCACCAGGTTGTCCGGGTCGGGCGTGGACGCAGTCGGTTCAAACGGAATCTCAATCGTTGTTGGTTCAGCTTCATCAACCTCCTCTGGTTCAACAACCTCAACACCCCCCGACTCAAGAGCCTCAGTCTCCTCAACTTCTACAGCAGGGGTCGGCACGATAATTTCTTCTGTTTCCTTAACCAGAATTTCTTCAGTTGGCTGCTTTTGCGGCGATTGGACAGGTTGCTCAGGGAATTGAATGGGTACACATGCTGTTATAGATGCCAAAAATAGCATAACGACAAGAAATCGAGCTTTTGTTTTCATTATTCCTCCTGTTGCCCGAGTTATAAAACGATTGTATCACTAAAACTCAGTTTTTTAGCAGCTCCAGCAAAATTTCCCGCGTCAGTTTTGGGTCGGCTTTGCCGCCAGTGGCACGCATCACCTGCCCCACAAACCACCCCAACAGGCTCTCTTTCCCAGCCTTAAAATTAGCCACCTCGTCAGGCGCGCCTGCCAGGATAGCTTCAATCTGGGTTCGCAGGGCACCGCTATCGGCAATCACCGCCAAACCTTCTGCTTCCACGATCTCAACCGGGTCGCGCCCGCTCTCCTCAACCTTACGCAGCAGGTTCTTTCCTGTGGCGGCGTTAATCTTCCCTTCTTCTACCAAACGGATAATCTCTGCGAGAAAGGCAGGGGTTAATATCAGCTCAGCCGCGGTCTTATCAAGGTCGTTCATCAAACGCGTAAGGTCATTAATCATCCAATTTGAGATGCTTTTTTCTCCACCACCAAAGCACTTCACAGCTGCTTCGAAATATTCCGAAAGGCTCCGCTCCCCGGTCAATATCTCCGCGTCATAGGCAGAGAGCCCATACTCCCGTTCAAAGCGCTCACGTCTCACCATGGGCAGCTCGGGCAAACCAGCCCGTATCGCTTCAATTTTCTCTTCGCTCAATACCACAGGCAGCAGGTCTGGCTCCCGGAAGTACCGATAATCTGCCTCGCTTTCCTTCGAGCGCATCATGGTCAGCTTCCCACGGTCGGCATCCCAATCCAGCGTGTATGATTTCACTGTTCCGCCCGATTCAACCAGTTCAACTTGCCGTTTCGCCTCTTCACCAATCGCCTGCCTGACAGCATCAATGGAATTAACGTTCTTTATCTCAGTTTTGGTGTTCAAAACCTCGCTGCCCCGCTTCCGAATGGAAACATTGGCATCACAGCGCAGGTGTCCGCGCTCCATATCAGCTTCAGAAACACCGATCCAACGCAGCAATTGGCGCAGCTGGATCAAATATTGAGCTGCCTCATCCCCCGAGCGCAGGTCTGGCTCGGTTACCATCTCGACCAATGGTACACCGCAGCGGTTAAAGTCGACCAACCGTGTGCCGTGCTCGATTTTTGTCTTGCCGGCATCTTCTTCGAGATGTAATTTATGGATTCTGACGTGCCTGGTTTGCCCATCGGGCATCTTCAGGTCAAGGCAGCCGCCTTTGCCAATCGGCTGGTCAAACTGGGTGATCTGATACCCCTTGGGAAGGTCCGGGTAAAAGTAATTTTTGCGATCAAATCTGCTCTCCGGGTTGATCTCGGCATGCATTGCTGCCGCCAACGCAGCCCCCTTTCGCACCGCTTCCTCATTCAAAACCGGCAGCACACCGGGCAGCCCGCTGCATACCGGGCAGATGTTGGTATTGGGCTCGTCCTCCCATGAGTCCGCCTTACACGAGCAAAAAATCTTGGTTACTGTATTCAGCTGGATATGAGTTTCCAACCCGATAATTACTTCATAATCTTTCATGCCTGCACCTCTCCACCCAGTGCCTGGGGTCTCACCTTTCGCCAGGCGTCATCCTGGGTTTTTTGCTCGAAGGCTCGTCCAATTCGCAAAATCATATCTTCGCAAAAATCATTGCCGATCAGCTGGATACCAATTGGCAGCCCGCCATCATCCAAACCTGCCGGGATGGTGACTGCCGGCACACCGGCATGGTTGCTCGCGACAGTCATCTGATCGGAATACTGCATCAGCAGCGAGTCACCAAAAACGTCTTTGCGTTTAAATGCCGTGGCGGCAGTGGTTGGGGTCAGCATCGCGTCCAGACTGAACTCACCAATTGGGTCAAAAACCCGGTCGAAATCCCTCCGAATCATCGCCCTGACCTTCAACGCGTGCTGATAATAGTCGGACGAATATCCCGCTGCGGATAAATACATGCCCATCAAAATGCGCAGTTTTGGTTCGGGTCCAAACCCCTCCGCGCGAGTTCGCCGGTAAAGTTCTTCCAAATTCCGCACTTCGCTTTTCGTACGATATCCATATTTAACCCCGTCAAAGCGATGCAGGTTCGAAGCTGCCTCAATCCGGGAAACAACAAAATATACCGGGATGCCATAGCGCGTGTTGGGCATGGGAACGTTTTCGACGATTTCCGCACCGGCTTTTGCAAGCACTTCGGCAGCTCGCAGCACGGCATCGTGCACTTCTTTCTGAATCGGTTCACGGTGAATCTCACCGGTCTCCAGGTCGGGGTAATAAACTGCTTCATAATCCGGCGAAAGCCCGATGCGCAGTCCCCTGACATCCTGTTCCAGGGCTTGCAGATAGTTTCCGACCGGTCGAACTGAAGATGTGCTGTCTTTCGGGTCCTGCCCTGCCATCGCCTGCAGCATCAAGGCGGCGTCGCGTACATCTCTCGAAATCGGACCCGGACAATCCAGTGAGGACGAAAACGCGATCAGCCCCAACCTGGAAATGCGCCCGTAGGTCGGCTTCAAACCGACCACGCCGCAAAAAGCAGCTGGCTGGCGGATCGAACCGCCCGTATCTGTACCTAACGACAGCGCGGTTTCCTCAGCGGCAACGCTGGCAGCCGACCCGCCGGAAGAACCTCCGGGCACATGTTCAGTATTCCAGGGATTGTTTGTCGACGGCTGATATGCGCTTGATTCGGTCGACGAACCGAAGGTAAACTCGTCCAGGTTGACCTTTCCCAAAATCACCCCGCCCGCGTCGATAAGTTTTTGGACTGAGGTGGCTGTATATGGCGCTTCGAAGTTCTCCAAAAACCTGGAGGCAGCGGTTGTGGTGGTCCCTTCCACGCAGAAAATATCCTTGATCGAGATGGGCACTCCTGCCAACATTCCCGGATCTTCCCCATTGGCAACCGCTTCATCCACCTTTTTGGCTTGAGCTAAAGCCATCTCTTCGGTCACCTGGATAAAAGCGTGCACTTTTCGTTCTTCTTCCGCTGAGACCTGGTATGGAAGCAAACTCCCGGGGATCCCATCAACCTTCCGGATTTGAGCCAACGCTTCTTGTGTAACCTGGCTGGCTTTCAATTCTCCACCCCTTACTTTTTTGGCTATTTCAAAAGCACTTATCGAAGCCAGCTTCATTTCGCTCCCTTCACATCCGGCACCGCGATCATGCCATTCTCGCTCTCCGGGGCAAGCGCGATGATCCGTTCAGGACGAGGGAAAGGCACCCAGCGGTCAGCCCTCGGTCCGGCGCCCTCAGGTTCAGCGCCGTGCAATGAGGGTTGCACGTCCTCCGGGATAGGGACCTGGCTCAAACTTTCCACCGAGGCAAGCTGGTGGTTCATCTCATCAAAAAGGTAGGCGCTTTCTTCGTCAGTCAGTTCCAACGCTGCCAAGCCAACAAGTTTCTCAAACAATTCAGGGGTAATTCGTTTTACAGTCATATTTTTTCCTCAGCTTGTACTGGGCAAATTATACCGTAGCAAACCTCGTGTAGGGGAGACCCACCTCAGACTCAGCAATTCTCAATATGAATGTGTTTAGATTTAAAGGGGGAGCAGGGAGCCGGGAGCAGGGAATAGGAATTGGGTTTTGTCATCCTGAGCCTCATTTGCGAAGGATCTTGTCAATCGGAACGGTAAGACCCTTATGAATTACATTTACGAAGTGCTTGTCCCGTTCTTGCGGAGCCATCTTTTCGTAGGGCGAGACGTTTGTTCGGGCGAAGCCATCCTTCCGTAGGGAACGTGGCTCGTCCCGTTCCCTACAAAAAAAATGAAAGCGGGCTTATCCGCTTCCATTCATTCTTTTCATAATTGGTCAGTTGTTTACTTTTCTGTTGTCACCAAGGTCCCCACCGTTTCACCATGAATCGCAGCCATCAACGCGCCAGGCTCCCAGAGGTTGAGCACCAGAATCGGCATGTTGTTATCCATACACAACGAAATAGCCGTGCTGTCCATCACATTGAGCCGTTGACTGATCGCATCTATGTGGCTCAAACGATCGAAACGAACCGCATCTTCATGCACTTTCGGATCCCGGTCATAAACGCCATCCACCTTGGTAGCCTTGATGACCACATCCGCGCCAATTTCGGTTGCCCGTAAGGCAGCTGCTGTATCGGTGGAGAAATAGGGGTTTCCTGTGCCGCCGCCAAATATTACCACGCGACCCTTTTCAAGGTGTCGGATCGCCCTGCGGCGAATATAAGGCTCTGCGACCGTGCGCATCTCAATTGCAGACATCACCCGGGTAACGACATCGATTTGCTCAAGCGCGTCCATCAGTGCCAGGGCGTTGATCACAGTTGCCAGCATGCCCATATAGTCCGCTGTGGCACGATCCATCCCCACGTTTTCACCGGTGGCACCGCGCCAGATATTGCCAGCCCCGATCACAATCGCCACATCCACGCCGGTTTCGTGAACATTCCGGACCAGCTGTGCGATGTGGTTGGCTTGCGCCGGCGCGATTCCAAATCCACCTGGTTCAGCCAGTGCCTCACCCGACAATTTCAACATGATCCGATTGTATTTATTCGCCTGCACCTTTTCGCTCATGTGACCTCCGATTTTTCTGTATGGTTGTAAAAAAAGAGCCAACCCCTGGTTGGCTCTGGATTGCTTAATCAGCTTCTTCTTCTGTTGGCTGGGTGGTTTCACCCAGTGCCCAGCGCACAAAGCGCCGCACCACGATGCGTTCGCCCAAAGAAGCAATTTTGTCGTTGATCAGGTCAGCAACGGTCTTGCTCTCATCACGAATGTACTTCTGATTGAGCAATACGTGTTCATCCATGTACTTTTTCATAAAGCCTTCGACGATCTTGGGGATGATCGCTTCGGGTTTGCCTTCTTCACGCACACGGGCGGTGATGATCGCTTTTTCTTCTTCAATTACATCAGCGGGAACATCTGCTTCAGACACATAGCTGGGAGAAGCCGCGGCAATTTGCAGGGCAATTTCGTGCGCCAGTTCCTTGAACATGTCCGTCTTGGAGACAAAATCTGTCTCTGAGTTCACTTCCACCAAAACCACAAGGCGTCCTTCACTATGGATATAAACTTCCAGGCGACCCTCTGAAGCTTCCCGGTTGGCTCGCTTTTCTGCCTTTTGTAAGCCTTTTTCACGCAATTCTTCAATAGCGGCGTCCATATCGCCTTTAGAATTCTGCAGCGCGGTGCGGCAATCCATAATTCCACAGCCGGTTTTCTCGCGCAGCTCTTTGATCATTTCAATAGTAACTTCCATATCTCGTCCTTTTCAAAAAATCGTAGCAATTATTCTTCGGTTTCAGCATCTTCGGCTTCTTCATCAGCCTCATTTTGCTGTTTTTCAAATACAATCTTTGCGCGTGTGCTCTCGCCGAGCAGGTCTTCGTCATCCAGCTCTTCCTCATCCTCGATCTTGCGTGAGATGACAGAACGGGTGGGGATGATTTCTTCTTCCTCTTCTTCGTCCTTGCGCATCATCCTGCCTTCGATGACTGCATCAGCCATGTGACCGATAAGCAGCTTGATCGCGCGGATAGCATCGTCGTTGGAGGGAATCACATAATCGATGTCAGAGGGGTTACAGTTGGTATCCACCATGGCGATTATGGGAATATTCTTCGACACCGCTTCACGAACGGCGGTATCTTCACGCTCAACATCAACAATAAAAAGCAGGTCGGGCAGGGTTTTCATGTTGCGAATACCGCTCAAACGGGTGGTGAGACGATTGATCTCGCGCTCCAGCAACAGCCCTTCTTTTTTGGTCAGACGATTAACGTCGCCGGTTTCAAACATTTTTTCCATGCGGGTCAGGGCAACAATACGCTGCTGAATGGTCACCCAGTTGGTCAGGGTGCCCCCGAGCCAGCGCTGGTTGACGTAGGGCATGCCGCAGCGTTCTGCTTCCACCTGGATAGTTTCCTGTGCCTGGCGTTTGGTGCCCACAAAAAGGACATGACCGCCATCGGCAACTGTGTCGCGAACTACCTTGTATGCTTCATCCAGCAATTTGACCGTTTGCTGCAGGTCGATAATATGGATACCGTTGCGTTCTGTGAAAATATAGGGACGCATTTTCGGGTTCCATTTGTTGGTTCTGTGCCCGAAGTGGACACCGCTCTCGAGCAGAGCTTTCATTGATACATTTGGCATGATAACTCCTTTGCGTTATGCCTCCGCCTGGTTTTACGAAGCTCCGAACCCCTGCGGGCACGCGGGAACTTCTGACCCAAGGCGTGTGTAATAGTGTCTCCGGATTTCTCCAGAGCGGTGTGTAGTATAACACGAATTTTGAGACTGCAAGAGGGAAAAATCGGGTTTTCGACAGGCTGGTCGATCGGTTGGCATAGTCGTGTAATAACCTGGACCGGGGATGTTTCTGTAACGAGCACCTGTGCTCCAACCTGCCAATACGGGTTACGGAACAGCCGGGCGTATGCTGTTGGCTCGCAATCACAGCTTGCAGACTACTCTAAAATCAATTCCCATATGTGCACATGCGTAGGTTCGGGCTCATTAATACTCTCTATCCACAATGTCAGACGACTCACCTTGTATACCGCACCAAATTCCACCGAAATTGGTCGGATATGGTCAGAAGAAGAAGCTGTCTGCGTGAAGATGAATTCTTGTTCACTCCCGGTCTGCCCAACGGTAACAGAAAACCGTGTTGCCGGGGCTCCGATCATGGCGGTCACTTTGCTCAATTCCACCGGTTCCGGGAAATCAATGCTAATCTCGAGCGGATTAGCCTCAAGGGTTCTCATCGGTGTGGCATTATTCCCGTCGAATATATGCGCGATCGTGCCCAGGTCCAGGCGTGAATAGCTGATGGTCACACGCTGACCAAAAAGGTCAAACTCGCTAACCTCAGGCTGCCTTCGTTCCTTCAGCTCAGCTTCAAAAATTTCTTCAGCCCCTGACGAATATGCCAGGTTCAAAAAATAGAAACCTGTGCGCCCATCAGGCCATGCCAACGTGTCGACAATCTCAACTTGATCAAACTTCGGGTTTGTTATCAGCCAGTTGTATTCATCCGGAGTGCTGATAAACACCTGGTCGGGGTCAATCTCCTGGTAATACAGGTCGAATTTTTCGAGCGTGCCAAATTCGACCGGCAGGGGATCTCCCATGAAAAAGCGCATGATGATATCAGTGTTGTTCGCCCAGGTTGGGCTGAGCATAAGCTGCGCGTTTGGATTTTCCCGCTTATATATGGCGATTTTCTGGCTGAGTTGTTCCCCGCCCCACTGCATGCCATAGAGTCCGTAATCCGGATACCAAAGCGGACCCTTAACGACGGCATACCAGCTCATCCAAACCGAAAAAACACAGATGCCAACCACCGAAACAAATAAGGGGATTTTTTTGAGTGCCAGTTTGCTGGAGATATATTCGATAGCCTGGTTCAACCCTATCAGGATCATTGCGCTGAAAGGCACCGTCATCACTAAAACGCGGGTTATGGCGATCTCAGCAATTGCCGCCCCTAACGGTCCAGTCAATAAGGCAATCAGCGCCAGTCGGTATGCGGGCTCTTTCCTTTTTTTGAGGCATTGCCACAAACCAATCAAAAAGAATGGCAGGAAAAACCAGGGCAAATGACCAAGCCTCTTCATTTGATGTCGAACCAGGTCGGTCTCGTTGGGCAGGAACCAGTAAAACGGGTTGAGCCCCTGCAGCCATTTGCCCAGGAAAATGCCCAATTTGTTCAGCAGGGGTATATTGCTGAGCCAGTATGATCTCAGCAGGTGCAGCTGTGTCTCCAGAGCCTGTTGGTGATTCATTTGGAATATAAAATAGGGAGCAGATATGACAACCAGTATTAGCAGCCCAATCAAAATGCTTTTGTTCTCTTGAAAATGATAGCGCCAGTCAATAAATAGCAGCGCCAGCCCGGTCGCAACCACCACCAGTTGCAGCGGTGCGTAGGCGTAGAAGGCACAAGCGCCAAAAATCAGTGCAAGCGGTAAGTTTTTTCGACTTTGCAGCCGGTATCTGAGGTAGAAGAACAGGAAGAGACTATAAAAGCTTACCCCCAGAGAAGTCTCGAAAGCCGTGCGGGAATGCAAAAACCAGGCAGGCAAGGCGCTGATGATCAGAGGTGCCAGCCACCAATATTTACGTTTCGCGAAATCGCGCGCCCATAAAGAGACCGATAAAGGGAATACCGCGCTGATCAGTGTCGGCAAGCCGCGTGTAAGCCAAACCGAGCGCGGCAGCCAGGCAATCAAAACCTGCAGCCAAACTGACAACGAGAGGTTGAATTGCGGTCCGTTTTCGAAATAGACCGGGAAGGGGTTGCCGTTGATATCCCGAAAACCGCGGTTGATCAGGTCGAAAGCCGACATTGTCTGGATGGCTTCGTCAGAAAAAAAATAGATTGGGAATTTATCAAGCGCAACGAACCGGGTCAGCAGATAAACCACCATTCCGACCCAGAAGAGCATTCGGGAGGTTTTGGGTTTGGCGGGTGTTTTCTCCTGAACAGACATACTTTGATTTTACCTTGTCAGCCTGAACTTATGCCTGTCACCGTCAACCTTAATCTGTCATCCAGAGCTTTAACCTGTCACCGTGAACCTTAATTTGTCATCCCGAGCCGAAAACCTGTCATCCTGAGCCTAAAACCTGTCATCCTGAGCGAAGCGAAGGATCTTAACTCTTTTCCGCTCCCCGCTCCCCGCTCCTACCCCTTCCGCAGCCATAGTAACAGCGCGGTCAAACCCAACCCATCCTCAATCTCATGCCGATCTATCATCCCCTCAATCTCACTAAGCGAAAACCAACTTACTTCGCTAATTTCGTTCGGGTCATAGGCACCTGTCTGCTCTCCAGCCTTGCAAAAAACGATATGGAAAAGTTTATTGCTGCTCCCGTCCTGCGGGTAATAAGAATATGCCAACCGATGTTCGCGCGACTCAAAACCAGTTTCTTCTCTTACTTCACGGTGAGCTGAAACGAAAACTTCTTCACCCTCGTCCACTCCCCCCGCCGGGATACTCCATGTGCAGGTATTGATCGTATAACGAGGCACGCGCACCATCACCACTCGCCCCTGCTCATCCTCAACCACCACCCCCACTGCCGGGCGGGGATACTCAACAAAATGAAAGCGTTCAATCACAAAACCATTCGGCTGCCGCACGCGGTCGAGATGCAAATTCAAATATTCACTTTCATAAATAGTCTGCCTGCCCAGTAGTTTGGGCAATTGATTGTTTTCGGTCATTCCATCATTTTCCCGGCATTTCACTCAACAAGCCTTCCGATTTCATCCGAGAGCGCATCAAGTTGCGAGCGCACTCCCTGCAGGGTTTCACGGTCTGAACCAAGGCGTTCTTGCTCTTCGCGCACATAATCGACATAAGGAGAAATATTTACCGCCAGCCGTTTCGCAGCAGTATCAGCTTCCCGGTTGAAGGTTTTCGCCAGGGTTTCTTTTAAATTCGTGCGGATTTCTTTCATTTTAACTGCGAAATCTTCTTTGGCTTTTTTTCGTTTGTAGGGAATCACAAACAACCCCAAAAATGCCAGTGTGCCTGCGGTGACGATTCCGGTCACATCCAGCGCTTTTGTAGTCAAAATCGTCGCCACCATCGCTCCCACCCCCAGCGCGCCAATGCCAAACAGGGCGGTTTGAGCAACCGATTCCTGCACGTAGTCACCCAACTTTTCGGCTTCCTGCTTGCGGTCATAGCGGTTTACGATCAAACGGATCGTCTGGCTAACGTTTTCGATCAGATCCTGCCGGCGTTCCGATTGCGGTGATTCAGAGCTGGGCAGCTCACGTTTAGCCTGCTCCTGGCGCCGTTCCAGCGACGCCGCCACCTGGTACCAGACATTCAGGTCTTTGTCGACCAACCAATCGATCATGTTACGCACCTTGCCATCGATTGCAATCGAGACATCCCCCTGCACTTCTTCCTTAAATTGTTCTTTAACCTGGTCTGTTTTGGCGAGGTTGAAGATGTTGGTCAATTTCATCGTGCGTTCGAAAAAATCGTTTCCGCGGTTTTCATAATTGATCAGGATGTTTTCCACCTCAGCCAGGCGCGGTGGCAGTTCCTCATCCAATTCTTTGCGATAGTTTTCAACCATCCCCTCCAGCTCTCCGGTCAGCCTGACATCCTGCTGCAAATCGCTGATCTGAACTTCTATCCTCTCTGCGCCGGTTTTTTGCAGGCTCAAAGCCACACCAATCGGATTTCGCAGCTTGAGCTCAAGCCTGGTTTTATTATCCAGAGTCTTGGTGATGTAATTTTCAAGCTCAACAACGCCGCTTTCATTCCGCAGTCGCTCAACCTCTGCCAGGTCGTCTGACTTGTGGGCTTTTTGCGCCAGGCGCGCCGAAACCAAAAAAACCTCCGGCTTGTAACCTAAAATCAACTCAGCATTGCTGCTGACAAAGTCTCTGACCTGCGTTTTTGCCTCGTCACCTTCCAAAATATCGGCTTTGTTGACCACCATCGTGATCTTCTTGCCCCAGGTCAGAATCCCTTCCAAAAAAACTCGTTCGCTTTGGGTCATCGGGCGGTCCGCGGAGGTAACAAACAGCACCAGGTCAGAACGGGGAACGTAATCGCTGGTCAATCGCTCGTGCTGCCGGTTGATCGCGTTGGTACCCGGCGAATCGACGATATTCAGCTCTTTTAGCAAAGCCAACGGATGGGTCACAATCGCAAAACCCTCATCCACAACCGTTTGGTTGAAGCTCTCCCCCCAGCGCAAAAGCGTAACCCGCGCGGTGGTCGGGGTAACACCTTCTTCCAATACGCGATCTCCCAACAGGGCATTGATCAGCGCGCTTTTTCCAGCGTTAAACTCACCTGCGGCGACGATCAGGAAGAGCTCATCCAGTTGATCAATCGCGCTGCGCAGTTTTTCCAGGTCTTCGCCTGGCAAATTAAATTTACTCAGGGTCGTATGCATATCGTTCAGACTGCGTTTTTCTTTTTGCAAAAACAAAATTTCTTCGTTGGAGAGGAAGCCTTCGCGCATGTGTATCCTTTCGGGGTGTGAAAACTGACCCGTTAATTTTCTCATTATACCTTTATGGGAGGGTCTGACAATTACAACTAATTACATTCACCCAGATAAACGGGAGCATTGCTGTGTTTCAGGTCTTTGAGGACTTCTCTTAATCTCACCGGGTAGAAATTGGCTTCATCCAGCTGCTCCAGCCCCACCCAGGCGACCCCTTCCTGGTGTGGATCGGGGATGTCGCCGTTTTTGGGTTGGTATTTTTCAGCCAATTTACACTTGAACAAAAACTCCACCTGGTGGATGTTGCGATCTTCGAGGGCAAACCCGTGTTTTTCTGAAAGATACTCGCGAATATGCAGCAGCCGACCTATTTTGACTTTGGCGCCAATCTCTTCGAACACTTCGCGCTTGAGCGCCTGGTGCAGAGTCTCGCCGTGGTTTTGTCCGCCCCCGGGTAAAACCGTGTATGTTCCGCCGTTGTCTTTCTTGCGTAAAACCAACAGTCTGCCATCCTGGATGATGATCGCTTTAACCGAATTGCGCAGTTTCTTATTCTTTTTCATACCGTTAGGATTTTACCGCAACCCAGCCTGTCAGGTGATGAAAACATTCTTCATATCGTCCATCACCCGGGTTTTGACCCTGTCGCAGAGCTCCGCCATGGGGTCATCGGGCGGGAAGAGCAATTCTCCTGGAATGCCTGCAAAGTCACTCCCCCAGAAAGAACGGTCGTTCGGAATCGAAAATTTGGCAACCAGTCGATTGTTGAAATCGAGCTCCGATTTGTCCGTATATCCACGGGTGATATCCAGCGTTGACGCCTGGTAAGCTGCCTGGAAGTGCGGGCGCTGCGCCAGTGGCGGGCAATTTACAAGCAGGTTCACGATTACCAGGTCGTGCTCGCTAACATAGGTTATCCGGTTGGTCGGATAGGGCAGCGCGAAAACAGCCACGACACCGCGTTCTTCCTGGTTCTTATATTGCGCGAAGCTGGCTGCAGCTTGCAAACTTAGCGTGAAATCCAGCAGCGGCGTGTCACAAACACCATAATGCTGCAATATGCCCCAGGCAAGATAACTTTTACGCTGAACATCCTGCCTTCCTTCCACCCCGGCATGGTCAAATACCTCGGCGAGCAGAAATTCCGCTGATTCAAGTGTATTAAAGCGTCTTCGTATCTCGTGTGCGGTAAGTACGTCTTTGCGATAAATTGTCGGATAATAGCTGCTGCTGCCAGCTTTGTTGAGATAGTCCTTGTCCTGCCCGCGGAAGAATAGCTGGTAATCCTTATTCAGATAAGCCAGGGATGCCACTTCGCGCATAAGCTCGGGATAAGTGTCGATCGAAAAGGGCGCAACCTTCCTGACCACGTCGTTCCCAACGTGTTTTGCCAAAACAGGTGAGGGGCTTGGTGTTATCGCGCGCATGTCAGACCATACAACTATTTTAACCTATAATTCAGGTTTTGAACGAATAATTCCAGTCTTCTTTACCGCGTTGTTCCTTCAGCTCTGAACAATCACCCATTATTGTTCGCAAAACGGGACAAGAAGTGTTTAAGAAGTACGTTGTGCCCCGCTTTTGGTATCATGACCACGTTCCCTACGAAAAGATGGCTTCGCCGGAACGGGACGAGCCGCGTTCCCTACGACAACATCGCTTCGCCGGAACGGGACGAGCCACGTTCCCTACAACAACATTGCATCGCCGGTACAAACGTCTCGCCCCAAAGGATCACAAAAATGGACATGGGTTTTAGCAAAACGGTGTGTTGTCATCCTAAAGGGATGATTGTCATCCTGAACGAAGTGACACACAGTGTACTTCGTAAGGATCTTACCCATTGACCGACAAGATTCTTCGCAACTGTCGCTCAAAATGACAAAACTCCAGATTGTTTCGCTATGCTCCCGGTATCATGACCACGTTCCCTACGAAAAGATGGCTTCGCCGGAACGGGACAAGCCACGTTCCCTACGACAATATTGCGTTATCAGCCAATCCTCTTTGTTCCTCAATTTAGTGTGCTGAAAAAAACCGTCTTCCTCTTTGAAATCAGGTTTCTTTTTCAAAAAGAACCAGGCTGACTCTTCAGCCAGCCTGGTTCTTTCTTATCTTTTCCCACGTGCCGAAATCTCAGCACGCAGGTCACATCCCTGCCTTATTTGAACATCAAGGGCAGGTAGATCATCTGAAACGGTTTGACCACAATGGTCACAAACGCGTCATCACTCCACTCACCCTGTAAGGTTACCGGGTTCACAGACATCACCAGGTATCTGAAGGTGTCCGTGCCCATGAAACCTGCATCGGGTATGTAGGTGAACGAGCCGTCATCGTTGATGGTCAGTGTGCCAAATTCAGGGCTTTCCATGATTTGTATGGATACGATCTCCTCGGGGTCCAGCAGCACATCGTTCGCCAAAACGCCTTCTGCCGCGTCTTTCACCAAGATTTCATCAGCAAGTGTTTCGTAATAGTCGTCATTGGCTATGACCCATTCGTTCACCGGCGTAACCGTAAGAGTCACAACCGCCAGGTCGCTCTGCAGAGTGCCATCGCTGGCTTTGTAGGTGAAGCTGTCTGTGCCGTTGAAGTATGCTGTCGGCGTGTAGACGAAGGAACCATTCGCGTTCAGGGTCAGCGTGCCGTTGGTGACATCATCAACCAAAATCGCTGTGAGACTGTCTCCATCCACATCTGTGTCGTTTTTCAATACGCCTGGGGCGTTGATGGTCAGTTCTCCACTTTCTTCCACCATGTATGCATCGTCAACTGCCACGGGGGCATCGTTGACCGCGCTCACGATAATGCTGACGGTGGCGACATTGCTGTCGGCGATGCCGTCATTTGCCTTGAAGGTGAAGCTGTCTGTGCCGTGGTAATTCAGGCTGGGTGTGTAAGTCGCCACGTTGCCGATCAGGCTCACAGTTCCGTGAGCAGGCTGGGTAACGATGGCGTATGTCAGCGGCTGCTCGTCAACATCGGTTGCCACCAGGGTAATGTCGATCGCGGTGTCTTCGGGGGTGCTCACCGACTGGTTCTGGGCGATCGGGGCATCGTTCACCGGCGTGACCGTGATGCTCACGAGAGCGATATTGCTGTCAACAGTGCCATCATTCGCCGTAAAGGTGAAGCTGTCCACGCCGTTGTAATCCAGGTCGGGGGTATAGGTCGCGACATTTCCAACCAAGGTCAAAGTGCCATGTTCGGGCTGATCTACAATCTCGTAAGTCAGCTCGTCGTCTTCAACGTCAATCGCCACCAGGGTAATCCCCACGGCGGTGTCTTCAGCAGTGTTCACAGACTGATCCTGCGCGACCGGGGCGTCGTTCACCGGATTTACAGTGATCGTCACGGTAGCTTCGTCTGTCCACAAGTTTTGAGGAGCAGGATATGTAACCAGCTGGTAAACGAAACTGTCTTCGCCATACCAGTCTGCATCCGGAATGTATACAAAGGAGCCATCGCCATTGAGTGTCAGCTGTCCATGCTCAACAGTCGTCACCAGCGCAGCCGACATAAGGTTCAGGTCCACATCTGTGTCATTTTCCAACACGCCAGGAGCCGCAACTGTCAAAGTGGTATCTTCATCAGTTTCATACTGATCATCAACTGCAACCACCTGGTCTTTCACGTAAGTCACTGTGATGGTTACCGTGGCAAGGTTGGAATCGTCATGACCGTCGTTAGCCTTGTAGCTGAAGGTGTCTGTGCCGAAATAATTGGCATCGGGGGTATAAACGAACGATCCGTCCGCGTCCAGCGTCAGATCACCATTGGCAGGAGCTTCCACGAGCACAGCAGTCAAAACACTGGGGTCAAAGTCGGTGTCATTGGCAAGCACGCCGTCAGCAACACCCACGGTCAAAACCTGGTCTTCGACCACCGTATAAGCGTCATCAAAAGCCACCGGTACAATATTTTCAACAATCAGGCTCGCTTCCAATGTCACCAGCGGATTGCCGGAGATATCAAAAATCTTACCAGCCGGCACACTGAAGACGAACGTTCCAATCCTGGAAGCGACTTCGTTCCCTGCGTAGGGGGTTACCGTCAAAACCAGTCCGCTGTCGTCCACCCCAATGGAACCATAAGGGATGCCAGCCAGGGTTACTTCTGTGCCATCAACCACTGTGACAGCTTCGCTCATGGTGATTTCGATCTTTTCGACGCTGTAGCCTTGTGGGACGGTGAAGGTCAGATCGACGGCTGTGACGTCATCAAACGGGTCAGATCCAATCGCAATCGCTTCATCAATTTCGGGTGCCGTCAGGTCACCTAAATCTCCCGTATATTCTATTTCGTGGTAAACCGTGGTTCCATAAATATCTGTAACCTCCACATAACCCCACGCCGGGCTCCAGGCATCAAACGATTCGCCAAAGATGACCGTCCAGTCAAGGTCGGCTCCCTCAGCGATTGGGTTGCCATTGTAAACCCGATAGAAGGGCGCGCTTGAAAGTTTCGCGGCTGTAATGTAGCCATTATCACGCTGCCAGACGATCCGATCGCCTTCAGCAGTGTAGGTCACAATGCTCTTTCGGTCTGCGTCAAGCATGCCCACTTCAATGCTCTCGATTGTAGTCGTATCAAACAGAGGTACGTATCCCCAACCCAGGTTATAAGCTCCAGGCCAGCTTATGCCCCACGGTCCAAAATCGGTAATGTCAAATATCGGGCTTGTTTCCACCACCATCGTCGCGGTGAGCGTTTCCAGGGGGTTGCCAGCCAGGTCGGTGACCGAGCCAGCAGCGATTGTGAACGTGAATGTGCCAGGGACTCCGGCAGTTTCATTCCCGGGGTACGGTGTCACGGTGATAACGTTGCCAGCGGCAGTCATCGTGCCGTAGGGGTTGCCTTCAAAATAGACAATTCCAGGAGCAACAATCGAAACCGCTTCGCTCATTGTGAAGTCAATATGATCAACCTCATAACCCTGTGGAACGGTGAAAGTCGTGCCGACCATATCCACATCGTCAAAACCTGTTGCCCCAATCGCTTCACCCGAAACAATCGTCGGTGCCGCCAGGTCCTGGCTAACGGTGTATTTGAAGGTGTTTTCAGGGGTCAAATCGTACATCGAACCCCATTGGTTGCCCGCCATATCTTCCAAAACCAGGTAGAAGGTGATCCCGCCGTTGTCAGCAATCAGACCGGAGACTGCTGCTCCAAAGTCGATTACCCAGGTTTGTGTCTCGTCATCATAAGTGACCGAAACACCCTGCGCGGCAAAGAGGGCTTCATCACCGCCATAGGGGTCAGCCTCAGAGGCATACACACTAAATTCAGGCAGTGTGGTTTCCATCGAATGGTCGATTTCCAGTTCGTACAGGTTGTCGTCTTCTGCCTCAATGGTCAGGCTGAAGGTGTCGCCGATGCCCAACAGAATAGTCGAGTCATGCGGCGGGGTCACGCTGACCAGCGTCGGTGCAACGTCGTCCCGAACAAAGGTGTAGGCAAAGGTGTTTTCAGGGGTGGTGCCATACATCGTGCCCCATTGGTTGCCCGCCGCGTCATGCAAGACCAGGTAAAAGGTAACTCCATCGGGGATAAAGTAAGTATTGGTGATTACCGCGCCAAAGTCGATTGTCCACTTTTGCGCGCCCTCATCATAGCTAATGGTCATGCCGGCTGCGTCAAACCCGGCTTTGGCTTCGGCTGAGCCCCAGGGGTTCGCGGCATCAGCATAGACCGTAAACTCTGGCAGCGTTCCTTCATAACTGTGGTCAACTTCCAGTGAATACAGGTTCAAATCAAGCGCATCAACCGTCAGCACAAAGTTCTCACCGCCAGCCAGATAAACAACGCCTCGTTCTGGTGTGACTGCTTCCAAAACCGGGTCAACATCGTCCCGAATCAGGGTGTAGGCAAAGGTGTTTTCAGGGGTCACATCGTACATGGAACCCCAGGTGTTGCCTGCCTGGTCAAATAATACCAGGTAGAAGGTCACGCCATCGGTGATGAAGGTTTCAGTAATCGTCGGACCAAAGTCGATTGTCCAAATTTGGTCATCTTCGTCATAAGTCAGCACAACGCCCAGGCTGGCTGCCCATGCCGCAGAGTCCGGGTCGCCCCATGGGTCATCAGCATCGGCATACACGGTAAACTCTGGCAGGGTTCCCTCAAAGCTGTGGTCAACTTCCAGCGAATACAGGTTGTCGTCTGATGCTTCAACAGTGAGCACAAAATTCTCGCCATCCGCCAGGTATACATCCCCTCTCGGTGGCGTTACTGCTACCAAAACCGGATTGGTAGTGTCATTAATCACCGCTTTGAAGGTCACGTTTTCAGTATGGAAGACGTCGCTCAGAGTCAGAATCAGCCCAACATCGGGGTCAACTTCTCCAGCGAGCACATCAGCCGTAATCGCGCTCACCAGCGTCTTGCCATCATCGTCTTCCCAGTTGCTGCCAAGCAAAGAGCCAGTGGTGTCCCAGGTATAAGTCGTGCCGTCATAGAGAATCGCGGCGACAGTCGAACCGCTTTGCCTGTAAAGCGCGCCAAGATAGCGTGCCAGGTCGTTCATCGCGCCGGGCGCGAATGTGGTGTCATCATAGGTCATCGTGTAGACGTTGTTCGGGTCATCAAACGCCCAGCTGCCAACATAGGGGTAAACGGGGTCATAAACATAAGCCTTTGCGGAACCAATTTCCGTGTCCAGCGTGTTCAGGATCACCAGTTTGAAGGTCACCGTCGCGCTGTGGTCGTAATCATCATGCACGCTCATTACGAACCCAGCCTCCGGATCCCAGGTGCCAGCCAGAATGGCTGCCTGGAAGTCGTCGGTCACCTGTGAAACCAGGGTCTTGCCGCTGGCATCTTCCCAGTTGCTGCCAATAAGCGTGCCGGTGGCATCCCAGGTGTAGGTTTTGCCATTATAAACAATCGAAGTGATCGTTGCGTTGTCTTGCCTGTAGAGCGCGCCAAGGTAGCGTGCCAGGTCGTTCATCGGAGCGCCTGCCAAAACCTGCGGGGCAGTGTATGTTCCGGTGTAGGTGTTGCTGTCCAGGTCGAAGTCGATGATACCAACCGGGATGTATGAGTCGTCATATTCGTAATCCGGAGCTGAGGCAAGTTCTGCATCGAGAGTGCTCAGGATCACCAGTTTAAAGGTCACATTGGCAGTATGCCAGCCATCATGAACCGTGATGGTCATTCCATCTGTGGGGTCATATTCAGTGCTGAAATAATAAGCAACCATGGCGCTCACCAGCGTATTGCCGCTGGCGTCTTCCCAGTTGCTGCCTTTCAGCGTGCCGGTTGGATCCCAGGTATATTCCACGCCGTTGAAAGTGATCTTAATAATCGTGGAAATGTCCTGACGGTACAACGCGCCCAAATAGCGCGCCAGATCGTTCATCGCTCCATTAGCCAAAAACTCCGCCGGGGTGTAAGAGGCGGTGAAAATATTGTCGGGGTCATTGAAGTCAATATCACCCACATATTCGTATGGTGTTGATGGGGGATATTCATAGGTCACCGCGGCTGTAATTTCTGCTTCCAGCGTATTGGTCACCTCGAAAGTGTAGGCAAAGGTGTTTTCAGGGGTCACTTCGTACATGGAGCCCCAGGTGTTGCCCGCCTCGTCATGCAATACCAGGTAGAAGGTCACGCCATTGGGGATAAAGTAAGTATTGGTGATTGCCGCGCCGAAGTCGATTGTCCACTTTTGCGCGCCCTCATCATAGCTAATGGTCATGCCGGCTGCGTCAAACCCGGCTTTGGCTTCGGCTGAGCCCCAGGGGTTCGCGGCATCAGCATAGACCGTAAACTCGGGCAGCGTTCCTTCAAAGCTGTGGTCAACTTCCAGTGAATACAGGTCCAAATCATACGCGTCAACCGTCAGGACGAAGGAGTCGTTCGTACCCAGGCTGATCAGCCCTTCTTCTGGGAGCACTGCCTCCAAAACAGGGGAACTAAAGCTCAGAGTTACAATTACCGGGTCGTGGTCGGATGAGCGGTAAGCATCGGGCGCGTAAAGCAGCGCTGCCTGCTCGGCGGGTTTGAAACTGTTGTCATAGTCGATGATGTCGGGCTCGTCAGCGTTGATATGCCACAAGTTGGCATCCACGATATGCTCAGCCAACGCCAGATTTGCCAAGGCGTAGTCCAGATAACCAATCTGCCCGTCAAAGACATAGCCATAAGCTTCATCGCCCTGTTTTTCGAAAATCATATCCAGGTAGTCGTCTTCAGTATCAGCGCTGTCGTCGGAACCGAGTTTGATCGCGTCGATTGGGTCTTCTTTGTCATAGGAGTTCAGGTCACCAATGATTAATACTTTGTCAACATCTCCGAAGACGGTTGTGTCTGCCAGCCAGTCCACCATTGCCTGGGCGGCTGCCAGGCGGGTCAGGTTACAGTTGCCAGCGCCATCACCCAAATCAGGGTCGCCAGTGCAGGCTGAGCCCTTGGACTTGAGGTGGTTAACTGCCACGATAAACTGTTCGCCGCTGGCGTTGTCTTCAAAGATTTGTGCCAAAACCGGGCGATTGGCAGTGTCGATAAAACGTGCGTCCACGCTTGAATCCAAAACCTTATAATCACCAACCGGGGTGACGTTTGCGGGTTTGTAGAGGATCGCCTGCTTGATCGCGTCGGTTCCAATCGAACCGGTTTCGATATAAGCGTAGCTGCCCGCGCCCTGGATGTCGTTCAACCCTGCCACCAAATCGGCAACCGGGTCGTCGCCGCCGGGTCGGTCGTTCTCAATTTCCATCAGACCATAAACATCGGCATCGATCTCGTCAAGCGCAGCCAAAATTTTGGCGCGCTGGCGTTCCAATTCCGCCGCGTTGTCAGCCCCTCGGCATTCCATATTGCCAGAAGGACCACAGCGGTCGCCGCTGCCATCCAGGGTGACAAAATAGTTCAGGACGTTAAAACTGGCGACGGTCAGGTCTCCCGCGATAATATCGGGTGCCGCTGAACGAGGGTTAACATCCGCATAAATCGCGCCCTGCGTGGGCTGGATGCGATAAAGGTCGAACATATAATCCATGATACCGGTCACACCAGTGAGTGTGCCGCCGCCGCGGAATAAATTGTCCAGGGTCAAATCCAGTCCGTTGGGATGGATGGCGGGATGAATGTTTTGCGGTGTGCGTCCGTCGTCCAGGGTGATCCGGTCCAGAAGGTAAGCTTCGGCGGCTGCCTGGGCTGGCGCGCCGGGCTCAACGATCGCCGTTGGGGTCATGTGCCGCTGCGAGGTCAGGACCATCTCGCCATAGCGGTCATAGTTAAAATATTCAGAAATGATCAGGCTCTGCGGAAAGGTTACCAGCATGCCCTCATACTTTTCAAAATCATTCACAGACTCTACCGGCAGGCTGATTTCGGTGGGCTCAATCACGTTTCCGCTCGAGCAGATTTGCATGGCAGAGCCCGTAACCTGGGTGGCGCCGTTATATTCACTCACCTTGCCGGTTACGCGCACCTTGTCGCCCACAACCACATCGGGGGCAGTGACGTAATAGATAAAGACACCATCCGAGGTTGCTTCATCGCCATCGCCATCTTCATCCTGGATGTAAAAACCGTTCTTGCCGCCGGTCTGGAAGTCGCCGACAACCACACCCTCGGTGGTCACGGTTTGACCGGATATGGGCGTGCTCATCCCGGAGCCCTGGATGTCGTAGATCGGTGTGAAGTCACCGCCGCAGCCTTCGGCGATGGTGAAGCTAAAGGCGTAATTTGCTTCCATCGGTGCTATCGGTTCGTCCTGGTCGCTCACATGCTCAGCCGCCAGCGTGACCGTGCAAAGCTCACTGGCAGTAAAGTTCGTGTCAGGGTTCAGCGTGAAAATTGGGTTGGCGCTGGCATCAACCACGGCGGTGTGCGCGCCGGAATTGGCGCAGCTGATCGTGTACCAGCCGTCGGCAACCGTCACAGGCTCACTGAAAGTGATTGTGATGTTCGCGTCAGGCGCGATGTTCGTGGCGCCGTCCGCCGGCAGTGTAGATGTCACGGTCGGGGGGATGTCAACCGCCGGACCGCAGTTCGTTTGGTGTGCCCCGATGTAACTAAAATCATTCTGTGGAAAAGCAATCCATTCATCCGCTGGGTCAAAGGAATCATATCCATCAGTATCACCAGTACAAATGGTCTCCATGCGAGTTAAGGTATATTCTGCTGTTGTAATTGGTGGAGTGCCCCAATAAACCCCCGGGTCAACACCGATTTGACCAATGACATCAAGCATGGCTGATGTTGAAATTTTTTGTAGCGCGATAACATCGTCACCGTTGAAATGAACAACTGATGGATAAGCCAGGATTACATCGGCGGCATCCTTTAATTCCTGAGCCGCCTGATCGGTTGTAAGCACAAACACATCCCCATTAGCTACAGTTCCAGCTAGGGGATATGTAATAGTGACGTCTAATCCAGCGTTGTTGTAATAAAGAATTTGGTAATCGGTCAAATCAACTGATGCACCGGTACCGTTGTAAATCTCAAGTGCCTTGTTATTGCCGGAGCCTTCTATATATTCCGAGAAGAACAAGTCGGTTGGGATGATTTCTATCGGACCGCAGGTTTGTGCAGGAGTAGCCGTATTTCGCGGGGCTGGTGTAAGAACGTCAAAATCAGCACTGTTATCATCTGTATCCGTGCAGCCATTGCCCTTGCGAAGAGCAGCAGTTGTGTTTGAAAGAGTTGGCACAGCTCCAGCACCCTCGTAGAAGTTGGCAGAACCGAAACCGACTAAATCAACGATTAAAGCCAATTGCTCCGGGGAACAAAGGGTTGAGCCGCCATTACAACCAAGCGTGGTTGCGCTGTTGACCAAAGCAACCTTACCATTAGTGGCACTCATGTTGATTGGAGTAGGGTCGACATGGTCAGGAGTTGGCAATGAATCGCCCGTTGTACCGTCTGCCTCCTGGATCAGATAGTATTGCCCTGGGTTAATCGTTACATCAGGTAATTCAGTTAATTGACCTTCGTTTGCTCCAAAATTTCCAGTGCCAGCAGCACTGGCATACTGGACAGACATCCCCGCTAATGAAACCGGACTGCTGCCCGAATTAAACAATTCAATAAAATCGTGTGTGTATGGGGCACCGCTGTTGCCCCCGCCGCCGTAGACCTGGCTTAAACGAAGAGTTGAGCCAATCACCTCCGTCACTTCGCAAGAATGTGAAGTTGAAGCTGTGTTTCGTGGTGTCGGTGTTAGTACCTCAAAATCTGCAGCATTGTTGTCGGTATCCGTACAGCCGCCACCATGGCGGATTGCAGCAGTAGTAGTTGAAAGTCCGGGAGTAGCTTCTGAACCTTCAGAAAAGTCGGCATCCCCGTAACCAACCAGGTCAATAATCAATGCTAATTGTTCGGAAGAACATGGATTCTCGCCGCCATTACAGTCAAGTGCCTCGGGGCTGTTGACTAAGACAACCTTTCCGTTTGTGTTGTTCATAGCAATCGATGAAGCATGATCAGGCTCGGGTAAAGCTGAACCGTTGCTGCCGCCATTTCCTCGGATAAGGTAGTATTGCCCTGCACCTAATTCAACATCAGGCAACACAGTGATATGAAACTCCGTAGCACCAAAATTCACAGTGCCTGGTGAGTTGGCATACTGGACAGACATTCCTGCAAGTGATACAGTGCTGCTTCCTGCATTAAATAATTCGATAAAGTCTGATATATACGATGCGCCCACTCCACCGCCACCGCCATAAACCTGGCTGATGCGCACATCCGGTGAGACAGCCTGAACAGGCTTTGCTGGCTGCATGCCCAGCATTCCAGCCAATA
>ENA-UOOM01001342-UOOM01001342.1-fermentation-metagenome-genome-assembly--contig:-NODE-1342-length-24040-cov-5.052908_pt1 | contig 24040 bp, 20 predicted proteins | sample MGYA00245781_ERZ724031 | MGnify/ENA primary metagenome ERZ724031 (study PRJEB28704, sample SAMN03018317) | fermentation metagenome | biome: anthropogenic terrestrial biome; feature: soil; material... | reverse complement strand
CGATTGTACTATCTTTGATGCTATTATACTATGTGCAGGCGTACTTGACGCTTACATTGTAAGGTAGTCGAAGCTGCCAAAGATATGGGTATTTATACTATCGTGACAGATTATCTGGAGAACTCGCCTGCAAAGAAGATTGCTGATGAGTCATGGATGGTAAGTATCACTGATGTTGATGAAATCGTAAGGCTGTGCCGGGAGAAGGGTGTAGACGGTGTGAGTCAAGGAAAATAACAAAGAACCTTGATTATACAAGAAACCAGCTGGGATAAAGGTACGTTTATATCTTCAATTATATTACGCTTTTAACTATTGGCCAACTATGCTGATGTGCCGCAAAATATTATGACTGCCATAGTAGATGCTAATAGAACTAGAAAAGATCACATAGCAGATATGATTTTAAAAAAGAATCCCAATACTGTAGGGATCTATAGGCTTACTATGAAAACGAACTCTGATAACTTCAGGCAATCAGCAGTTCAAGGTGTTATGAAGCGTGTTATAGCAAAAGGAATTGAAGTGGTAGTATATGAACCGACTTTGAAAGAAGATGAATTTTTTCACTCAAGAGTTGTAAAAGACTTGAATGAGTTTAAGAAAATATCTGATGTAATTGTAGCGAATCGCTTGTCTGATGAAATCGATGATGTAATGGAAAAGGTATATACTAGAGACATATTTAGTAGAGATTAGTACAATTCTCTATTCAAAATATCTAATTATAAATGACTCTCATGAAAGGCTCAAATTATAATAATGAACAGAAAAAAGCTCCTATGGATATTACCAGTATCCTGGATGGGTATAATATTCTGCTTTTCCCACCAGCCAGGCAGCGAATCATTAGAAGTGAGCAGCTGGTTTGCAGAGCTGCTGAGGACAATCGCAAACATTCTAAATATCAGCAGTAGTGACATTGATTTATCTTTATTAGTGCGCAAGGGTGCTCATTTAACTGAGTTTGCCATTCTTGGGCTTTTGTTGTTCATAGCATTATATTTCACACGAGAAAAACTGCTTTCTTCTTCCAATATAGCTTTTGCCATTGGTGCAACATATGGGGTTTTCGATGAGTTACACCAGTTGTTTATTCCAGGTCGAAGCTGTCAGATTTCTGATATGTTGATTGATGCTAGTGGTGTATTGCTTGCAGTTATGCTATGCAGTGCTTATGTTGTATTAAGAAGGCGTTTAAGCCATAAACCCAACATTTCTGGCTGAGGAACTGGAATCTTGCAAGGGCTGGGTGAGCGGTAACGTGTAGTAGAGCGACATCAGAAGATAGTAAATAGGAGTGATATTATGGGTAAAGCAAAGTATTGTGGGGTGCATAAATGGCACGTTTTATACCGAAACTACCGGAATCTTTTCATGGCAGTATAGGTGAGGAGAAAGCATTTGCAGCGCTTCGCTTGTTGGATAACAATTATGTTGTTTTTCATTCTTTCAACTGGATTGGGATCAGTGACAGAATTCAGGGAGAGGCGGATTTTGTTGTTATTCATCCTGTAAAAGGCATACTTGTGATAGAGCTTAAGTCGGGAGCGATCAATTATCAACTGGGGCAATGGACGCAAACAAACACATTAACGGGTTTCACAAAAACAATATCACCCTTTGTACAGGCAAATAAGAGTAAATTCGAAATCATTGAAAGACTGAATTTAAAACTACGTCTGGGAAGAACCCCCCTTGTTTGTCATGCAGTTTGGTTTCCTTCCTTCCCGTTGATAACAACAGATCGATTACCGCCTGAAGCACCTAAAGAGATCATCCTTGATGAAACAGCCCTGTCAAATGTACAGACAAAAATCGATGCTGTTTTTGACTATTGGAAGGATAAGACAGGTTTTTCCAGCTCCATGAATCCAAGTCAACTCAATGAAATAATTGAGGTTTTGGCTCCAACATTTCGTGCAGTTCCGGGCTTAAAGAGCATCATCGATGAAACAGAAGAATATTACATACGGCTGACAAATCAACAAGCAGCTGTTTTTAATTATCTGACGGAACAAAAGACAGCAGCAATTCATGGTTTAGCCGGTACCGGTAAAACCGTATTGGCTGTCGAAAAAGCCAGAATGCTTGCTGAGGCAGGCAGTTCTGTGCTGTACCTTTGCTACAACAGTTTTTTACGAGATTTTCTGCGGTCAAAATTCAGTCAACCGGGCATATCATTTCATAATGTGCATTCCCTTGCGAGTGAGATACTATTTGGGGAAGATATAAAACTTGATGAGCTTCTTGATGAACTTGAGCAATATCTATATGATGATATTCAGCCTGAAGATTGGGCATATGACAATATAATAATTGATGAAGGTCAGGATTTGAATGAGAATCTTGTCAGCCGCCTATCTGAATTAACAAAGGCCGGGAATGGATGCTTTTATGTTTTCTATGATAGAAATCAGTATGTGATGAAAAATGAAATGCCCAAATGGGTGGAAGAGGCAGAATGCAAACTGGTGCTTCACCGAAACTGCAGGAACACGGTTGAAATATCCAAGACAGCATGCAGCATGATTGGCATGGATGGCAGTGTTATCGAGGATACTGTGCATGGTGAAACGCCGACAGCAATATATTACAAAAATACATCTGAACTATTGGATGCTGCCCGTCAGTTTGTTAATACTGCCATAGATGCAGATATCAAGCCTGATGAAATTGTTTTCCTTACGATTGAAACGGAAAAGACATCTGCATTAGCCGATATTGGCGACATAAACGGTATACCAATATCGAGTGTGAGAAAAGACGGTCATATATTATTTACGACAGTTAGAAAATTCAAGGGGCTGGAAGCGAAAGCCGTGATGGTAATTGATATTTCAGTTAGATCCTTAATCAATCCGGAAAAGCAGCGTTTGGTGTATATTGGATGTTCGCGGGCAAAACATCTGCTGAAACTTGCCATTTATGAAGATATCCGCAAAGATGAGTATGGTGATTGCTTAAGAAGAATTAATTCAGAGAGGAATGTACCGAAAAACCAAAAGGGATTGGGACGATTATTGAATGTCAACATAAGTAGAAAATAAAGAGGGGGAAAAGAAATGATTCATAGTATGATGGATAGTGAGATTTGGAAACGTGAATTTGAGTTGATGGTTGATCAGGAGCATTTTGAAAAAGTATGGGATATTATAAACACGTCATTTAATGAATCTGTCGATTCTTACTTGGATAATATTGTCTACACGAATCCTGCGATTAAGCCAAAAGACACCTTAAGCCTGTATATAAAAAAACTTATTGACGAGCACAGCAAAGGGCAAGAAAAAAATGCTGAATTATTTCATTCCGATAATATGGCTGAATACCAATATGATATGGATGGATTCAAAGGTGACACGCTTAGTAAGAAATGCCCAGCTATCAGAGTTGCGTTGATGAGCAGGGTAGAAGCGCTAAAAGATTGGAGGATTGCTTTTAAAGTAGTTTCTCCTCAAAAGCTGTATGATACCTTTTACAACATGATCTCCTTTGCAGAGGAATACAAGGATACCATGACTGAAGATGTAATTGAAAAAATCAACACAATTGATGATAATGGTTTGATTCAGCTGGCAGAGGATTTCTGCTATTTAACAGGTGTGATAGGAACCGGTATATTATCCAACATATTGAATAGTATTTACCCTTGGCTTTTCCCCGGAATGTTCAAGTTTGGCACCTTTGCACTTTACATATTGTCAGGCAGACAGGCAATTGATATGGGCAGCAACAGTTCTGAGTTTCTTATGATTAAAGATGATATACGTTCAAAAACAGGCATTATAGAAGCAGATCATAATTACTTCTTTCCATATGAAACTTTTGCCTTATACACTTTACGAATCTATCGCGCATTGGATAAAGCTATAAATGATCGTTTTCAAATTAAGTTTCCCGATGATTACAGATATGTTCTGACGAATGATTTTTATCGATACATAGTTGACATCAACAAAGAGCGAATACAAACGCTTTTAGGGAATGACGACATTTTGAAATTCCAAATATCTGTCTAGATAAAGGATGATTAGCAGTGGACAAATCAGCTGTTTTAGAAAAATATTTCAAATCGGATAACATAACATCCTTTAGGGGTAAACAAGAAGAATCCATTAATGCATTATTAGCAGGTGAGCGGGTTCTGTGTCTTATGCCAACAGGTGAAGGGAAGTCTCTCATCTATCAAGTGACCGGACTGTGTCTGGAGAAAACGGTTATCGTAATTTCGCCATTGATTGCACTTATGAAACAGCAAAATAACGAATTGATCAAAAAAGGTCTGAAGTGCTTATTCCTATCTGAACTGGACTATAGAAAGCAGTTTAAGGAACTTACCAATATGGCAAAAGGGAATATGCCGGACTTTATTTTTATTTCACCGGAGCGAGCCTCCAACGATGGATATATGGAATTTGTTTTCAATCAGGTTCGTTCTGACATAGGTCTTGTTGTGGTAGATGAAGCCCATTGCATTTCACAGTGGGGAGAAGGGTTCCGGCCTGCCTACAAAACCATACCGGACTTCCTGAACAGAGTCTTTGGAAATCATTCATGGCCTCATATTCTCTGCCTGACTGCTACCCTGAATGAAGATGACAGAAAGCAAATTGAATTGGATTTTGGGATTACCCAAACCATCGTCAGCCCCAACCTGTGGAGAACTAACTTGAATTTGGAAATCAAAAACTTGGGTTCTGGTAAAGATAACAGTAAAGATGAAACCTTGGAAAAAATTCTCTATCAGCATCAAGATGAGAAAATTCTTGTGTTCGTACATAGAAAATATGGAAGAAAGGGAACAACCCGCACCCTCCATAAGAAATTCTCAGAGATTTATCCGGACTGTGCTTTCTTCGATGCAGACATTGCAGATGGTGAGAAGGATAGAATTTTAGAAGGGTTTAAAGATGGCAGCATCAGGCTTGTTTTTGCTACATCAGCATTTGGCATGGGTGTGGACATATCTGATATTAGAGTTGTCATTCATTACTTGATTCCTGAATCTGTCGAGCAGTACTATCAGGAAGTCGGTCGTTCGGGGCGGGACGGGGAACCTGCTTTTGGATATCTCCTATATACCAATCAATCGAAAAATGGTCGTCGAAGGCTTATCGCAAGGTCTCTTTGCGATGAAAAGACTCTGCGTAATGAGTATGCAGATAGAAAGGCCGGACAAGCGGGGCTATTTGGTTCAATAAAATATGAGGATCTTATAGATGAAAGAAGAACAGCTTTTGCATTGTTAATCGAGTATGGTGTGATAAATGTGCTGGCTAAAGGAGTACAATCAATTGGTTGTTTTAAAGGGGTGAGTGAAGAGGGGAAAAAATTTCTTGATGAAATCAAAAAAATAACAACTACGGGATTAACAAAGATTGTATGTATGAAGAAGAAAGTAGGGATTAATCCTTTAACAGCTGATATATGGAGGCTGTGTGCAAGCGGGGATCTTGTTTTATCCTCTTCACCCGGGAAAGCTGTCTTTTACTCCATTTCAAAAGAGCTGGATGATGATGTGGTAGAAAAGATAATGGCTGATCAGCAAGAGAAAAGTGATAAGAGGTTGATCAGTTTTAACAATTTTGTTTCTGCCATTGAAAATAAGGAAAGTATAGAGAAAATCGTCAAGGATGCACTAAGTATTGACGATTGCAACCCTTGTTGATTGACGAGTTCCAACGCGTACCATCTATGCTCACCGCTAAATTAAAAAGATTAGAGTTACTATACCCAGGCTGTGTTCCCAAAATGCCTGGAGTAGGAAGGAAGCATATCATAAAACTTTTTTACAACTCATCTTGACAACCTGAGATAATCCGAGTAAAATAAAATCGGACTTTAGAAATATCGGAGGTTGTTGCTATGTATATTAAACGTCATTTGGAGGAGCAAGTATTATCAGCATCTAAATATTATCCTGTAGTCATGGTTTGTGGTCAGAGACAAGTTGGCAAATCTACTATGCTCAACCATATCAAGGAATCAACTCGTCGATATGTTACGCTTGATGATGCAAATGCAAGAAGGCTTGCCACTAACGATCCGGCATTGTTCTTTGAAACCTATGGATATCCCTTGCTGATTGATGAATTCCAACGTGTACCATCTATGCTTTTGGAAATGAAACGCATTGTGGACGAAAAAGCACTGTCAGGAGAAGACAACAACGGAATGTTTTGGTTGACCGGGTCTGAGAAATTTAAAATGATGCAGAATGTATCCGAATCTCTGGCAGGCAGAGCAGCTGTTTTTGATATGGCTGGTTTATCGACAGCGGAAATAGAAGGAAGGCAGAGCAATGTATTTCACCCTGACATTGAATCTTTGAAAATACGCTATTCAAAAAGCATACCGAAGAATGTTCATGATACCTATAACTTAATTTTCCGTGGAGGTATGCCCAGACTCAATACTACTGATCTTGACCGAGATAGATTTTATACGGACTATGTAAATACTTATCTTGAACGGGATGTCAAAGAGCTGTCTCAAGTTGGCAAATTGAATGAGTTTTATGATTTTCTTGTGTTTATGGCAGCAAGGACGGCTCAGGAACTAAAATATAGTGAAATAGCAAATTCCATAGGCATCTCCGCCCCGACTGCAAAAGCTTGGGTATCGATTTTGGAGCGTTCAGGTGTGATAACGCTCTTGCGACCATACTATAGTAATATATCAAGCAGGCTTGTAAAGACGCCAAAAATATATTTCATGGACACGGGGCTTGCAGCATATCTATGCAGGTGGACCAGCTCTGAGACTTTGGAAAGAGGTGCATCAGATGGTGCATTCTTTGAAACATATGTTGTAACGGAAATTATAAAGAGTTACTACAACGCGGGAAAGCCTTCAAACCTGTATTATTATCGTGATATTGACAAAAAGGAAATAGATCTGTTAATAATAGAAGAAAATAGACTTTATCCTATTGAAGTGAAAAAGAGTAAGCAACCGTCTAATCCCGAAAAAAACTTTTCAGTTTTGTATAAATATAAGCTTGATGTTCAACCGGGAATAGTCATTTGCATGAGTGATGAATTGATACCTTACAACAGAGAAGTCTGGTATTGTCCTATTTCTGTCTTGTAACTTTTTGTTTCCAAGCCGCAAAAAGACATTGCTTTGAAAATAAAAGCCGCTTCGCATAAGGAGTAAATTAGAAGATTATGATATATACAGTGACTTTTAACCCCGCTCTTGATAAAACGGTAACGATAGATAATTTCAAGCTGAATGAAGTAAACCGAGTGCTGTCAATCAAAAAAGATGCAGGCGGCAAAGGCATCAATGTTTCAAAAATGCTGGACAAGCTGGGCGGGAAATCATGCGCTGCGGGTTTTTTAGGCTTGGAAACAGGCAAATATATAGAGAAGGAATTGACGCAGGCAGGCATTCAGACTTGCTTTGTGCATACCCATGAAGAAACAAGGGTCAACTTAAAGGTAGTAGATCCCTTAAATAGCACTTTCACTGATATCAATGAGCCGGGCGGGATAGTTTCACAAGCAGATATCAAGAGTTTGAAAAGCAAGCTGCTTTCTATGGTTAAAAGCGATGATATTGTAGTTTTTTCCGGCAAAACAGCAAATGGTATGGAGGATTCCGTTGTCAAGGAATGGAGTCTTCAGTGTAAACATAAGGGAGCAAAGGTTTTTGTTGATGCAGAGGGAAAAACTTTGAAGCTGGCAGTGGAAGCCCAACCATATATGATAAAGCCCAACCTTGAAGAACTGAAATCCATTTGCGGTAAAAAATTGGACAATCAGGAAGCAGTGATTTTGGAATGTGATAAGCTCATAAAAAGCGGCATTTCTATTGTCGCTTTGTCTTTAGGTGAAAATGGAGCATTGTTTTTTTATGAAGATGACCGATTTTATGCAAAAGCCCTGAAAGTGGAAGTTAAGAGCACTGTTGGCGCAGGAGATTCCATGATGGCGGCTTTCGCATATGGAGTGCAGCATAATTTGGGTTTAGAAGAAAAAGCAAAACTATCCATGGCAGCAAGCGCAGCCAAGGTGACATGTGAGGGAACGGAAATGCCAGACAAGGAACAGGTATACCGTTTATTGGACAAGGTGTGCCTGGAAAGAATAACATGATATGTCGATAAACAACTGGACGTGTAAGTATCTTTTCATATATAATGAATGCTGGCAAGCGGAATAAAATTGACATTAACTTTTGAGGTGATTATTTGAGTTTGGCGTTTATCTTAAGCATTTTGCTGGTTTTAGGCGTGGTATTTGTAAATGGGTGGACCGATGCGCCTAATGCCATCGGAAGTGCAGTTGCCACCAAGGTGCTGCGTCCTCGTTTGGCTATTATAGTAGCCGTTATTTTCAATTTTCTGGGTGTATTGTTGATGACCTACATATCGTCAGAGGTAGCAGACACCATAACCAACATGGTGGATTTCGGTCCTTCCGGAAGCGAGCAATCTCTAATTGTTTTAACAGCGGCCATGTTTTCCATTGTAATCTGGGCTGTTGCAGCATGGTATTTTGGTATTCCTACCAGTGAAAGCCACGCACTGATCGCAGGTATCACAGGGGCAGCCCTGGCTCTTGGCGGCGTATCGGCAGTTAATATGAAGGAATGGTCAAAAGTATTGGTTGGCTTGGTAGTATCTTCGGTTTTAGGCTTTGGAGCAGGCTTTGGTGTGGCAAGGTTCATTGAAAAAGCCTTCAGAAGGGTCAACAGGCAAAAGGCAGAATCCTTTTTCAGTAAGGGACAAGCCGCAGCTGCTTCGGTGATGGCCTTTCTTCACGGTGCACAAGACGGTCAGAAGTTCATGGGAGTTTTTATGATAGCCTTGTTTCTGAACGGAATGGCGGAGAAGACAGCTGAGGGTACATTTGTAATTCCCATAGGGGTCATGGTACTGTGTTCTGTTGTTATGGGATTAGGCACCATGGTTGGAGGCTGGCGTATCATAAAAACAGTAGGCATGGATATGGTAAAGATGCAAACATATCAGGGTTTTTCATCTGACATTGCTGCGGGAGCATGCCTGTTGTTCGCATCTCTCACCGGGATTCCCGTATCCACTACCCACACAAAAACCACTGCCATTATGGGAGTAGGCACCTCCAGGCGGGCATCCTCCGTCAACTGGCGCATAGCCCTTGAGATGATATATGCCTGGGTATTAACCTTTCCCGGATGTGGTTTGATAGGATATCTTATGGCCAAGCTCTTTATGGCAATTTTCTGATTGAAAGAGCAAGTTTTAACTATATTAATGAGGTGAAAATATGATATTTGGAAAACGTAAGGAGACCAATTACTTTGAAATTCTATACAAAATGGCAGAGTGCTCTCATCGAGCTGCAATTCAACTGGAGGAATTGATGCACAATTTTACAGATGTTGCCAGAAAGGCAGACGAGATACATAACACTGAGCATGAAGCTGACAGCTTACTCCATGACTTGGTGCACACCTTGAACACTGCCTTCATTACTCCCATCGATCGGGAAGATTTAATTGAAATAGGAAACGGTATTGACAGCATTACCGACTCCATAGAAGATGTTGCCAATCTGTTTGACATGCTTTCCATTGAGAGGGTAGAAAGTCCAGCCCTGGCAATGTCCAAGCTTGCCGTGTCCATTACAAAAGCTTTGGCAGATGCTGTAAAGGAGTTTGAACAGTTCCGTTTCTCCAAAAAGCTGAACAAGCTGATTATTGAAGTAAATCAAATGGAGGAAAAAGGCGATGTGCTCCACCGTTCTACAATGAAGGCATTGTTCAACAGCAAAGACAAATCAGACCTGGATATTTTAAAATGGAAGGATGTTTATGATTATATGGAACGCATCTATGATATGTGCGAAGACGTAGCAGATGCGCTGGAAGGTATTGCTGTCAAAAACCGTTAATATACTATCGACTACGCTAGTTAAACGACTACCTAAGGAAGCGACCTTTTCACAGGCAAATGAAAAGGAATATTAAGGTATATCTGTGTTCGACTTCTTTTCCTGATATATCAGCCGGGCTGCTACTGCAACCAGTATGAAGAGCAAAGCCAGACCTAAACCGAACCCTGCTTGGAAGCCAGCGTTATCCGCTATTAGCCCAACCAGCCAGGGGACTATCATTGCACCCAGCGACAAAGATGCAGAAAGTATGCCTGTAACAGTACCGGATGAAGAGGGGAAGAGCTTATTAGCATATGCCAGACCTGTGGGATGCAGCCCTGATAAGAACAAGCCGGACAGGAATACGCCTGCAGCAATCAGTATCGGCTGTGTAGTATATATGGCAAGTGGATAGAATGCCAGACTGCCGATAGAGCATATTATAATGGTGCGGGAAAAGCCTGCCCGATCCGAAAAGAAACCGCATAGAAATCTGCCGGCGGTAAGACCGATATAGAAAATTGTTACCATACCAGAACCAAGGAAGGTTGAATACTGCATTTTATTCATATATGTATTAATCCAACCGACCAGGCTGGTTGCAGAACCATTATAAATAAAGCTGACCAAGACCAATACTATGAAAATTGGGTGTAACAGGAAGGACTTGACGGGTATTTGTTTTTGCTTGCCTGATAAGTCCTCTTTTTTTTCGCTTTCTGGTATGGATAAGCCCAAGGTAAGTATAAGCAGCAGGTATAAAATCCACAAGGCGGAAGCACCATAGAATACCAAACGCCATCCAAACTGCCAGGTAAGGACGAGACCAACTGCAACAGGTCCGATCAGGGAGCCTACACCATATACTCCATGCAATGCATTCATTGCTGCTCCTCGCCGATCTGCATAGATGTCTGCAACCAGTGTGTTCAGTGAGGTACCAAGAAAACCGCCGAAGACTCCGTTGATTACAAAAAACAGGAGAACCATAGACCAGCTTTTTGTTGTGGCAATAGCTGCCATGGCTAACCCCTGAACGAGGCAGCCCATGATAATTAAAGGTTTTTTCCCAAATTTGTCAGCAAGGATTCCTCCAAGGAAAACACCGAAAAAGCTTCCGCCGGCACGAGCTGTAAAAGCAGCACCTGCAACCCCCAGACTTATGTTAAAGTCTTTAATCATAAAAGGAAGTGAAGGAGATAGTACAACAGTGATAATACCAATGATAAAATATCCCAAGTAGCTGATTACTGTTAAAAGTCGCTTATTCACTGGCTTAATTCCTTTCCTGAATAGCTTTTAATCGCGCATGCGTACTTATTTATTATTGCAGTCATTTCCTGTAAAACTTGCAATTGCGCATGCGTACTTTTTATTATCGGTTTTACTGTCAATACAAACAATATCAATATATCACAGCGTAACCTGGAACCGCAAGAGGCAAGAATCAGAGTTAGAAGTTGGAGGTTAGAAGTTGGAGGTTAGAAGGCAGAAGTCAGAAGTTGGAAGTTAGAAGGCAGAAGTCAGAAATGAGAAGTTGAAGGCTGGGACAGAAGAGAAGTTGTTTTAAACAAGCTATGGTAAAACCATGTGACATCTGGTAAAATTATAAGCAATGGTTCGGAAAAATAAATTTTAGTTTATAGAATGGGGTATACAATGGCAAAACAACTCAGCCGAAAAAAGAGAGGCATATTGTGGGGTCTTCTTATTCTTACAGTCCTATTGCTTATCATAAGCGTAGCAGCTTATAATTATCTATACTCAATGTTAAATCTCATCAATCGTGACGCTCCTTATGAAACTGTTCATCCTGATGATGAGTTTTTTGAAACAGACGAAGGGGAAGGCACAGGTGAAGAGTTAAATCCAGAAGATGTCCTATGGCCGGATAATGACGGCAAGGTAATTAAAGACAAGGACATTATCAACATACTGCTTATCGGTCAAGACAGGCGCCCTGGAGAAAAAAGAGCTCGCTCCGATTCCATGATGATAGCCACCTTGAACAAAAGGGATAAATCCATAAAAATTACTTCGTTAATGCGAGATATGTATGTTCAAATTCCAGGGTACAGCGATAATCGAATCAATGCAGCCTATGCTTTTGGCGGTATGAAGCTTCTCAATGAAGTCATTGAGAAAAACTTCCAGGTTCACATCGATGGAAATGTAGAAGTCGATTTTGAAGGCTTTATAGAAGGTATCGATATAATAGGCGGTGTGCCCATAACCATTACGAAAAAGGAAGCATCCCACTTGAATAGCCGGGGTTTTACCAATTTGTCTGCAGGTAAGGTCAATATGGATGGAGAACTGGCTTTGGCTTATGCAAGAATCCGCAAAATAGGAGCAGATCAGGCCAGAACTGAAAGGCAAAGAAAGGTAATTATGGCAGCCTTTGACAAGATGAAAGGTTCCAGCGTGCCTGAAATCATATCTTTAGCAAACAAAGTCCTGCCAAATACCACAACTGACTTGAGCAATGACCAGTTGATTAACCTGGGTGTAACTGCGCTAACCTCCGACTTGGGCAGCATTGAGCAGTATCGCATTCCCATAAACGGCGCTTACAAAGATGCCTGGATCCGGGGTATGCTGGTAATGGTACCGGACTTGAAGGTCAACAGGCAGGAACTGAAAAACATAATATATGGTGAGCAATAATGATGTTATAGATAGAGATATTACAGATAGATAAAGATCACAGGGGATGTGTTTATTTAGGTGAATATTTGTTTCATGGGTGCAACTAAAGGGGTTACGGGATCCTGCCATGTAATTGAGTATGGAGACAAGCGGCTAATGCTTGATTGCGGCTTGTACCAGGGGCGTGACGAAAAATTGAATTATCAGGGCTTTGATTTTGATCCTGCAGGAATTGACTATTTGATTCTGAGCCATAGCCATATTGACCACAGCGGAAGAATTCCTCTTCTGGTTAAAAATGGTTTCCAAGGCAGCATTTATTGTTCCAAACCCAGCTATGATTTATGTGAAATTATGTTGTCGGATAGTGCTCATATACAGGAAATGGAAGCCGAATGGGCAAACCGAAAAGCCAAGCGGGCTGGGCGGAAGCTGGTGGAACCGCTTTACACCAAAGAAGATGCCGAAAAAAGCCTTGATTACTTTGAAACAGTGTTGTATGAACAGGTTATAAGAATAGATGACAAGCTGACTGTACGCTTTAATGATGCCGGACATCTGCTGGGCTCATCCATCATTGAAATCTGGATAAATGACGGGCAGGAAAATGTAAAAATAGTCTATTCCGGTGATTTAGGGACCAAGGAAAAACCCATACTGAATGACCCAGCTGTTATCGAAAGTGCAGATTATGTGATTATGGAAGCCACTTATGGAAATCGGGTGCATGAGCATGTGGAGAGAAAAGAGGAAGAGTTTCTCAACATAATTCTGAAGACCATAATTCGCGGCGGAACCGTTGTGATACCAAGCTTTGCCGTGGGACGTACACAGGAGATTATATATGAACTGAATAAATACTATGAATCACATTATGATGAGCTGAAAAGCAAAACCCAGCTGCTGCATAATATACCGGTGTATGTTGACAGCCCTTTGGCTGTGAAAGCTACGAAAGTATTCCATAGAAACGCCGGTGCATTCGATGATGAAGCCCGAAATTTATTGATGAAAGGCGACAATCCTCTTACCTTTACCAATCTACATTTTACTCAAAGCGTGGAGGATTCCAAGAGATTGAATTTTTCCAATGAGCCCAAGATTATTATTTCCTCCAGCGGGATGTGCGAGGCAGGCCGCATCAAACACCATCTGAAGCATAACCTCTGGAAAAAAACCAGCAGTATTGTCTTTGTCGGCTATCAGGCGGAAGGCACTCTGGGAAGGAGTATTCGTGACGGAGCAAAAGAAGTGAAAATCTTTGGTGAACAGATTCATGTTAACGCAGAGGTTTATAATGTAGAAGGGTTTTCCGGTCATGCGGATAAGAACGGATTGCTGGACTGGCTGAAGCATTTTAAGAATAATCCCAGGGTGTTTATCGTACATGGAGAAGAAGATGCCAAGAATGAATTCGCCGAGGAAGTGGAAGAAAAATTAGGACTCGAATGCCTTGTTCCGGAATACAACCATGTATACGAGATCAGGAAGAGGCAGATTGAGGAAATTCGAGAACCACAGATTACACCGGACAGTCTTGTCAGCGAAGAGCGTATTGGTGAACTATTGGATGGATTGATAGAGTTGAAGGATTTATTTGAGCATACTTCCAAGCAATTGGAAGGAAGGATCAGCAATGATCCAATAACTATTGCCAAATACAATCAGATTAGTAATATCTTATTGCACCTGGAAAGTGACTTTGTGGATTTGAGCATGCTGAGCGGGAAGTAGAGTGGATACGGGTTACGAGTTACGTGTTACGTGTAGGGGCAGACGACCCTGTCTGCCCGAATAGTGCTAATGCAGTAATAATTAATTTTAGGAGACAAAGATGATCGATTTTGATAAGGAGTTACAAAAATTTCAATTTCTAGAACTGGATGAGGATTTCATAGGACTGCAAAATGAATCATCCGTTATCGCAAAAGAATTTCAAAGAACCTTGAATCGTTTTGGAAAAGAACAGGGAAAAACAAACCTGCAGCTGGAAGAGATTACAGGGCAGCTGGAGGAACACCGAGACAAAAATTCAGATAAGGAGCAGCTGAAAGAGGAACTTTACTTAGCAGAAGAAGAAAAACAGAACCTGATCAACGGGTTTATATTGATAATGGATCAAATTGAGGATCTGTATCGTTTTTCTACAAAAAGCAGTGAGGAAAGCTGGTCCAAACAGCTTGAACTGTTATGGGACAACATAAGCAATGAACTTTTGTCAATTGGCATCATGAAAATCGAAGGAGAAAATGCACAATATAACAAGAATCTTCATATCGCAGCAGAGGTTCGTTATTGTCCGGAATATGAGGATGGCATTATTCTTGAGGTTTTACGATGCGGTTATGTTTATAAGATAAATGTTTTACGGAAAGCTAAAGTAGTTGTCAACAAAAGAGAAGATATGGGGGAATTAACACATGAGTAGAATAATAGGCATCGATTTGGGTACTTCAACATCGGAATTGGCAATTTTGGAAGAAGGGGTGCCCCATGTAATTCCAAACCACCTGGGTGAATACATAACCCCATCTGTCGTCGGCATATCAGATGAAGGCGATATCATAGCCGGGTCAGAGGCAGCAGAGCAACTGCTTCTAAAGCCCGAAGATACGGTTATGGAAGTTAAAAGACTTATGGGCAGCAACACAAAAGTAAGCATGGGTGGTGAGGAGTATACACCTCAAGAAATTTCGTCCTATCTTCTGAAATATCTTATACAATGTGCAGAAGACCATCTTGATGAAAAGATAGATCGAGGGGTAATAACTGTTCCTGCTTATTTTTCCGATACTCAGAGAAAAGCAGTTGTGGAAGCCGGAAAGCTGGCGGGGATCAAGGTGGAACGAATTATAAATGAGCCGACAGCAGCAGCTCTTGATTACGGCATTGATCATATGGAGGAATGCAATAATGTTTTAGTATACGATCTGGGCGGCGGCACCTTGGATGTAACGGTTTTGGAAATGTTTGAAGGTGTATTGGAAGTCAAGGCCAGCAGCGGCAACAATCGATTGGGGGGCAAAGATTTTGACAACAGCCTGATGGATTATTGTCTGGACAGCTTCCTTTCAAAATATGGAGTAGATGTCACAAATGACAAAAGAGCCATGATGCGTTTGAAAAAGGAATGCGAAAAATGTAAAATTGCTCTCAGCACCGAACAGGAGTATGGTATCGTACTGCCCTTTTTTGCTGAAGTTAAAAGAAAACCGGTTTCCCTTGAAGAGGGTATTGAACGGCAGCTTTTTGAGAGCCTGATCAAGCCTTATATCGATTCCACAAGAGAACCGATTCAGAGAGCTTTACAGGATGCCGGGCTTAAAAAAGAGGATATCGACTTGATACTTCTTGTAGGCGGTTCAACTCGTATTCCATATGTCAGGACATTTATTGAAACGGAATTGGGGAAGGCTCCGAGATCTTCTCTTGTCGATCCGGATCTTACAGTAGTAAGAGGGGCAAGTATTCAAGCCGGCATACTGGATGATAAAATTTCAAATGAAGATGGCATTATGATTACGGATGTATGCCCCTATACCCTCGGTGTCTCCATACTGAGTTATATAGGCGGTATTCCAGATAATGATGTGTTCGATGTCATCATTCCTAGAAACACCACAATTCCGGTGACAAAGGAAAAAATCTACGGTACTGTCCATGATAATCAGAAAGCGGTTAACATAGAGGTTTTCCAGGGAGAGAACAAAAGAGCATCCACCAATAATTTTCTAGGGAAATTCCGGCTGGATGGAATTCCACCAGCCCCGGAATTTCAACAAAAGGTCAAAGTTGGTTTTACCTACGACGCCAACGGGATTTTACAAGTGGAAGGCACGATTATCAGCACCGGTAAAAAAGTTGATATTACCATAGAAACCACAGGTGTGGAGATGTCGGAAGAAATTGATTTGGATGGCTGGAAGGATGCGCCGGGTTCTCGCAGGTACCGTGCTGTCATAAACAAGGCAGAAAAGCTGCTGGAGCAAGGAGAGACCGGCTTTTATGAAATTGATATAGATACCCTTGTAAAACAAATCAAGAGAGGCTTGTTGATGGGAGAAAAGAAGGAAATACTCAACGAGTACAAGGAGGATCTTTTTGAAATCCTTTATGACCTGGAGGATGATTAATGACCTCCATGCTGTCAATTTATTTTTACAATATGGGACTTGCACAACTTAAGGGAAATTCTCTTTCCACAGCCATGGAATATCTTAAAAAGGCAGTTTACTGGCAACCGGAGAATCAAACAGCCTGGGATCTGCTGGGCTTGTGTTACTATCGAGCAGGCCGCATTCCCATGGCACGATATTGCTGGATGTACAGCACATATTATCTGTACCTGCTGGGGAATGAAGGGGTTGATACGGTCAACTGCCTGAAAAAGGCTCAAGAATTGGCGGAACAGAGAGAGTACAAGGCTTCACTGCAGTGCTTGAAGGACAATGGAGTTAATTCTCCGCAGCTGCTCAGCTATATGGGCATATTGGAATACCTCTCTAAAAACAAAGAACAGGCGAAAGCATATTGGTTGTCAGCTGCAGAGCTGGATAAATCGGATGAAAGACCAATCCGATACTTGGAATATATGGAAAGAAGGGCAGGCGGATTATTTAATAAGATTAAAAAGAAATGGCCGGCTCTATACAAAAGATTTGGGAGGAAAGCTTCAAAGTGAAGGATTATTACAGCATACTGGAAATACCAAAAAGTGCTTTGAAAACCGAGATAAAAAAAGCTTATTTTCGTATGGTTCGAAAGTATCCACCTGACAGATTTCCGGAAGATTTCAAGAAAATCCGGGAAGCCTATGAGGTTTTGTTCGATGATCATACCCGAATAGAATATGATTCCATTGAAAACATGCCTGAAATTGTAAGATTGTATTATAACAGAGGAAAACAGGCCATGGAAGTGGGAAGTTACGACCAGGCGGTAAAACTGTTAAAAGAGGTTACCAAAGTCTATCCTGATTTTTCTGTAGTAAACAGTCTTCTGGGAGATGCTGCCCTGGAAAACGGTAACAGTGGCACAGCGGTTGAAATATTTAAGAAACTGGTAGCCCAGGAACCCGGCAATGCAAGCTTTTCCGGTAAGCTGGCCCAGGCCTACCTTGAACGCGGCTGGCAAAAGAAAGCAATTGAACAGTTTAACACAGCCCTGTCATTGGATGAAGATAATGTATCTTTATGGGATGATTTGATAGAAGCTCATGCTCAGAACAATGACTTGGATCATGCGGCGAAAACTGCCTGGGATGCGATAGAGGTCAGCAAACGCAACGACTGGGACAACTTACCCATATGTACTGCCCTCATACATCTCAGCTTGAGAAGGGTTGATCCTGATGATTTGGATAAGGTTCTTAAGGAAATAAGAATATCCGCATCCAGATATTCAGATGAAAAAGACAATTTGGCTTGGTTTCTGGCAAACGTCGCAAAGATGATGCGAAGAAATGGTTTCACTGAAATCGCTGCTACTGTCATCGAAACAGCTCATGAATTAATACCAGACGAAGAAGAAATCAATGATTTTATGAAAGAAATTCAGGATGAACATAACGTCAGACAGATTCTACGCAGCTTGAGTAATGATGCTTTTTTTCCTCCGCATTATACAGACATGATAGAATATGAGTTGGACAGGGAAATGGGGCTTATTGAACCTGACGACCCGGAGTTTGATCGGTTTACCATGGAAATGGATGTTATCTATGAACTTGATAGCGAAAGAAAATATGTAAGGCGTCTTAGAAGGAAATATCCGGAGTTGTATCGGTATAAGGAACAGTTTTTTAACAGAGTTCTTAATATCAGTCAGGCTAAGAATCTGGAGCAGGAATACTATAAAAAATATACTAAGTATGAGAAGTTATATCTTGATAGATTTGTAAGTTCTAATGACAACGACTATATTTATGATGATGATGAAGAAGAAGCCATGCAAAATTACGAGGTATATGCTCCCCAGGAACCGGTACGCAGAGAAGGACCAAAAATCGGACGTAATGATCCCTGTCCATGCGGCAGCGGGAAAAAGTATAAGAAATGCTGCGGGAATTTAAACTAGAGATACTTTATGAAAGGCAGGCGTTGACAATGACAGATAGGGAGTTACTGTCATAAAGCTCTTTTTGACGGTTACAAGCTTACTTATGAGAAATTATCAGCACTTGAAAAAACCGTAGATACAGCAATTGAAGAAATCCAAAATCAAGATACTAAGATGAAGGTGATATTAGGACGTAAGTAAAGCTTGTTAATTAGTCAGAAAGTGGGGTAATAAATTGAGAATATCTACACAGACAGATCATTTTGCAAGGATATATGGTGAGGAAAATGCTATTCGAAAGCTTGCTGAAATTGGATATGATTGTTATGACTTTTCAATGTTCGAGATAGGAAAAGAAAATCATCCAATTGGCAGCAAGGATTTTGTGTCCTATGTTCAAACTCTTCGGCAGGCAGCAGATGAAAGCGGTATAAGCTGCAACCAATCTCACGCACCTTTTCCAAGCTATCTTGAAGGCAATGAGGATTACAATAAGCGTATGTTTCCATTGCTGGTGCGATCTATCGAGGTAACGGGGCTCCTGGGCGGCTATGCTGTAATCATTCATCCGGCTGTTTTTTCCGGACATAAAATCGGCGGTAGTTCCTTGTGCTGGGATATCAATATGGAGCTATACAATTCCCTGCTTCCATATGCAAAAAGCAATAAAGTAAAAATAGCCGTGGAAAATATGTTCAACTGGTATGAAGGGGATACAACAGCTTCTCCGGCCACATGTTCTTCTGCAGAAGAATTCGTCAGATATATGGATGCTCTGAATCCTGATTACTTTGTGGCATGTCTTGACATCGGTCACAGCGGGATGGAGAATACAGGCGGAAATTCTGCAACGGAAATGATTCGTGCACTGGGCGGAAAAAGTTTGAAAACATTACATATTCATGATAACGATCTGATACATGATTTACACACATTGCCCTTTACACAAAAGGTAAATTGGGACGAGACCATGAAGGCCTTGAAGGAAATTGAGTATGATGGGGACTTTACATTTGAAGCGGACAATTTCTTAGCCCAATTCCCCAATGAGCTGGCTGTTCACGCATCACGATTGATGTTGGAAACAGGGCGTTATTTAGTAAAAAAGTATGGGCTGTAGAAATACAAAAGCCTTCTACAGACAAAATTCTTCTACTTGGAATAAAACACAGGCTATATCTTGTTTACGCTGAATTAAACTGGCAAAAAAAGCAACTCCTACTACTCTGGGAGTTGTTTTTTATTAATTAGCAATGCCAACAGAACCGGTCAAGTTATAGCAGATGAAGGCAGCCGAAAAAGAATGTCAATATTTTAAATTGGATTTATTTCGAAAAAATTTAGCAGAACTACTTGCATAATGAGTCAGTTTTCGATAAAATAGATACACAAGTATCACAGCTGTTTAACAGAGAAAGCAGGAAATGTCCATGGCAACCTTAAAAGATATTGCAAAAATAGCTGGTGTAAATGTATCTACTGTTTCGAAAGCACTTAGAGGCAGCTCGGATATTAACAAGCAAACTATGCAGAATATCAAAAAAATTGCAGATGAACTTAATTACTCATATGAGAAACGTGAACCGAGTCAAATAAAAACACAATACTCAAATAGTTTGAATACAATAGGAATTATCTGCCCAGAAATCATCAGTGAATATTACTCTGATATTGTAAATACCCTAACCAAAGAAATACGTAAGAAAGGTTATTATTGCATTATAAGCTTTACAGATTTTGATAGCGAAAACGAAGGTCGTTATCTGAAGGGTCTTCTTAATTCCAATGTAAAGGGCATCATATTTATAACTGAGAGCCTGGATATTGATGATACTCTTGGTCTGATTAAAAACAACAATTATACAATACCGCTGGTTGTGATTGCTCAAAATGCAGACACAAAGGAGTTCGATTGCATAAAAATAGATGATGAATACGGTATGAAGCTTTCAGTTGAGCATTTACTGGAGCAAGGTCATACAAACTTGGGATATGTGGGAGATAAATTATCAAATGCAAGGATGGAGGCATTTATTGAAAACCTTCAGGAAAACAAGTTAAAGGTTAATAAGAAATGGATTCGTGTAAGTGAAGAAAGGTTCGAAAAATGCGGGTACGATTTGTTGACTGCAATGATCAAAGAAGGTGATTTGCCCACAGCCATTGTAGGAGCTTATGACAATATCGTCATAGGTGCTGTCAAGGCAATAACGGATTCAGGTCGTAAGGTACCCGAAGATATTTCTATAATCGGAATTGATAACATCAGTGTAACAAATTATTATAACCCTGAAATAACAAGTGTTGCCGGACCTGTAGAAGAGATGGCAAGGATTGCGGTAAAATTGCTTTTTAAAAAGATAGACTCATCAGAGTACGATGTTGTTCAGAATGTTGTATTACCTCCCAGATTGATTACTCGCAAATCAGTAAGAAAACTAAGCTAGAATTCGAGTATAACTTGTAATATTATTCGTGTCTAATTTAACCTAGAAGCCCACTGCGGTTAATTTCGAAAATAGCCGGCAATGATAAAAATATTTAAATATCATTTCGAAAATATGGTTGACAACCCAAATATTCTATTATATAATTTGCATATTGAAGCTGATTATGCCAAATCAAGCGTTTTGCTTCATACTAAAAACCAAAAATATATATAAAAACCTACAAGAGTTTCGAAAACATCCTAGAACAGAGCATACTGCAATCGAGAGTATGCATCAGCATAAAAATCCAAAGAGCGGACTATAGATTTGATACAAGGAGCGTGCATCATGGTAAAGGCGGGGTTTGTGGGCTTTGGAGAGGTAAATACTCCTAGAAAAGTGGTAGATCAAAAAACAGCTGAAGCAAAGCAATTACTAAAAAGAAATGGTTTTACTCTAGTTACTACTGGATCAGTAACTGATGATGAAAAAGGTGAAGAAGCGCAAAGAGCAATTATTGACTTAAAAAAAGACGAATTTGATTTTTTGATTGTATGTCTAACCGGCTGGATTCCTTCTCATACCGTTATCCGGGTAATCAGTGAATTCAAAGGAAAACCTATGATTCTCTGGGGCTTGGCTGGCAACAGCAGGAATGATTATGGCAAGTTGTCTACTACTGCAGCTCAGGCTGGGACTACTGCAATAAGGAAGCCAATGGAGGATATGGGCTACAACTTTAAGTATGTTTATGATTTCCCCGACTCGGAATCCAAGATAGAAGAGATTATCACCTTCGCCAAGGCTGCAACTACTGTAGCAAAGCTAAAAAGAAGCAAGGTAGGCCAGATGGGCTATCGAGATATGGGGCTCTATGGTACCATGTTTGACGGCGTATCCCTGAAATCAAAGTTAGGTGTAGAAGTTGAATTTTTTGAAATGCTTGAAATTGTACAAAAAATGGATCATATCACGGATGAAGAAGCAAATCTGATTGTAGAAAAAATATTGAAAGAATGGGATTTTCAAAAGGAACCCAATAAAGAATCCCTGCAATATGGGGCTAAGATTTACTTGGCACTAAAGGAAAAAATAGAAGAGGCTCACTACGATGCAGTTTCATTAATCGATGTTGATGGAATGAAAAAGCTTTTGAACTTTCCACCATCCTTAATATTTATGTTGATTGCAAATGAAATGGGGAAATATACTGTTCCCGAAAACGATACATTGGGAGCAGTCACTCAGTTAATAACCGGCTACTCCACCGGGCAGATAAGTGCATATATGGAGTTTTATGAATTCATGCCTGGCAGGCTGCTTATAGGTGTGCCCGATTATGTTCCGTTCGAAGTAACCGATGGTTCTTTAAAAGTGCTGCCAGCAAGATTTGGTAAATTAAACGAAAGCATATTGAATGTATCCAAGGTAAAAACGGGAAGAGTTACCCTTGCCAGATTGGGATACGCAGGAGATAGGTATACTATGCACATAGTTACAGGGGAAGCGGTTGAACCGAGAAATTGGGAGGAAGTAGGTTGGGAGCAGCCATCACCTCAGCTTCCCAGTCTTGAAATCATCCTGGATACCCCTATCGATGATTTTGCACAAAAAGTAATGAGTCAACACTATATCGTAACCTATGGAGATAACACTGAGGTTTTGAAGGATTTCTGCAAGCTGACTGGCATTGAGATCATATAGTCAGTAGACAGTAATTGCGGCAAAAAACAGGAGGAGATGAAATGACTAAAGAGAGTAAGTATATACCTTACCCTTTTTATTGGGATGATACACCGATAGACATATCTTTTGTTTTCAAAGGAGAAAAGCCAGCCGGCAAACATGGGTTTCTTAAAGTATCCGGAGGTAAATTTGTATTTGAAAACGGAACAAAGGCAAAATTCTGGGGTACGAATTTTAACAGTGGGTTAAACTTTCCACCATTTGATTTTAGCGAAAAAATAGCGGAACGGCTGGCAAAAATAGGTATCAATATAGTAAGGTTCCATCAAATGGATGCAGAGTGGGCAAATCCAAATATATTCCAATTTAGCAAAGGGGAAAGAATAGGCAACACTTTAAGCTTAGATCCGAAAAGTGTGAATGCAGAAGGCTTTTACGCAGGAGCCATTCCTTCCGTTTATGAAAATGGGACACTGAAGTTCCGATTGGGAGAAGAGTTTGCTTCTATGTATTATCTGATACAAGCGGAGTAATCTGTCGTTTTGAAACGCTTTATCAATATCATATGATTTATATGACTCATATTCTGTTAAAAACAATAGAAATGAAAGATAGATAAAATTTAGATTATAGTGTATATGGCAATAAAGGTTTTCTTGAGAATACCCGTCATGGTGGAGAGGTAGTGGGCAACCGATATTTTGAAGGTTTTGATAAACATACTGTGCCTATGAACGGCTGCCTGTCATCATAAGTCATCTGAACTCCAAAATCTTTCGAAAAAGTTTGTGGAAGATGAGGCAACCCGCACACCTTATTTATTCTACTTATGGGGTCACAGCTATGAATTAGCAGGAACTATGATAGAAATTTGAAGTAGATTTTACTACTAATATGAGAGTATGTTTCGAAAGTAGATGTTAAACGGTAGGATATTGAGAAAATAATTTCGAAATAACTCTTGACAAATGATATATGCGTATAGTATACTTTCAGTATAAAGTTAATTAAATAGAAGGAGTAAGTCTGCAAGCATACATATTGTTCTACAATAAAGCGATTAGAACTTGTGATTTCGAAACTGTTACATTATTAACCACGACAATTCATTTAAGTATATAAAATCATATATAGCTGGTTAGCAATTATTTTTTTGTAAAAAGGAGTGTGCAGTATGTTTAAGGCAGGGTACTCTCGATACAGGCTATGGGTTATTTAAAGAACTACAACATTATTAAAAATGAGCACTTCCAAAATGGAAATTATCGTCCAGAATGGTTGTCGCTCATAATTATAGGTACTGTAAAGTATCCTATGAAAAAACGGAGCTAAAGAAAAGCTCCAGTGAAC
>ENA-UOOM01001339-UOOM01001339.1-fermentation-metagenome-genome-assembly--contig:-NODE-1339-length-24083-cov-3.609206_pt1 | contig 24083 bp, 17 predicted proteins | sample MGYA00245781_ERZ724031 | MGnify/ENA primary metagenome ERZ724031 (study PRJEB28704, sample SAMN03018317) | fermentation metagenome | biome: anthropogenic terrestrial biome; feature: soil; material... | reverse complement strand
TCTGGGTGACGGTGCCGGGCTGCGATGCGGATGAGATAGCAAAAACCGCACTCGGTTATAAAGTAGCGGTTGTTCCCGGGAGCACCTTCAGCCCCGAACAGGGAAAAAAGAGCAGTTCTTTCAGGCTTAATTATTCTTATCCCTCCGACCGACAGATTACGGACGGGATCGACAGACTTGCACCTATAATCAATAATATTTAAAGGACGGCTAATATAATGGAAAACACCACAATCAAAAAGCAAACGATTTTTTCGGGCATACAGCCCTCAGGACAGTTATGCATAGGCAATTATCTCGGGGCGCTCCTGAACTGGACAAAGCTCCAGGATGACTATAACTGTCTGTACTGTATTGTGGATATGCACGCCATTACGGTAAGACAAAATCCGGCAGAGTTAAGGCGCAGGAGCCTCGATACGCTTGCTTTATATCTTGCCGTCGGGCTTGAGCCTGAAAAGAACATCATGTTCATACAGAGCCATGTGCCCGCCCACGCTGAGCTTGCATGGGTGCTGGGTTGTTACTCTATGTTCGGCGAGCTTTCAAGGATGACGCAGTTCAAGGAAAAGTCCGTTTCCAACGCCGATAATATCAACGCAGGTCTTTTCACATACCCGGTGCTTATGGCGGCGGATATCCTGCTTTATCAGGCAGACCTCGTCCCGGTTGGACAGGACCAGAAGCAGCATATAGAGGTTTAACAGCGTTTACGGTGATACTTTCAAAACACCCGAACCTTTCATCCCAAAGGAGGGAGCGAAGATAATGTCGCTTACCGAGCCGACAAAAAAGATGAGCAAGTCGGATCTGAGCGGAGGAAGCATTTTTCTGCTCGATGACAGGGATACGATTATTCGCAAGGTAAAACGCGCCGTTACCGATTCCGGCAGCGAGGTAAGATATGCGGAGGGCAAGGACGGCATAAACAACCTCCTCACTATTTACAGCTGCTTTACCGGCAAGACAATTGCCGAATCCGAAAAGGAATTCGGGGGTGTAGGCTACGGGGATTTCAAGCTTGCGGTCGGAGAGGCTACCGCTGATGCTCTTGCAAGGATTCAGTCTGATTTCAAACAGTATCTTTCGGATAAAGAACAGCTTAACGGAATTTTGAAGGAAAGCAGCGAACGCGCGGCGTATTTAGCAAGGAAAACCCTTTCAAAGGTTTACAGAAAGGTCGGCTTTTACAGTTTATAAGCAAAAAGAAAACAGGAGTGATTGATGCCAAATGGCAAAAAATAAAAAGGAGTACAACAGCAGAAGCATTTCTTCTCTTAAGGGTGCGGAGAGAGTACGAAAACGTCCGGCGGTAATTTTCGGTTCCGACGGAATCGAAGGCTGTCAGCACTCGTTTTTCGAGATACTGTCTAATTCGATCGACGAGGCAAGAGAGGGTTACGGTAAGATAATAAACGTAACCGTTTACAAAGACAACATAATGGAGATTGAGGATTTCGGACGCGGTGTTCCGCTTGACTGGAACGAAAAAGAAAAGAGATACAACTGGGAGCTTGTCTACTGTGAGCTGTATGCCGGAGGAAAATACAACAACATAAGCGGGGGCGCATATGAGTATTCACTCGGACTGAACGGTCTTGGTTCCTGTGCAACGCAATATGCGTCCGAGTATATGGATGTAGTATCATATCAAAAAGGAAAAAAGTATTCGATAAGCTTTAAAAAGGGCGAGGTTGACGGAGAACTGCGGGTTGAGGACTGCCCGAAAAACAAAACCGGTACTGTGCAGAGATGGAAAAGTGACCGCGAAGTATTTACGGATATAAATATACAAAAAGAATTTTTTCTTGAGCTTCTGAAAAAGCAGGCGGTAGTGAACAAGGGACTGACCCTTTCATTCAAATGGCAGAACCCCGACGGAAGCTTTGATAAAAGCGAGTTTTTATACGAAAACGGAATAGTCGATTATATAAAGGAGATTGCAGGGGAGGATTATATTACGCCTCCGGTTGAGTTTTCAACCGAAAGGGAGGGGCGTGACAGAGCGGACAAGGATTTATATAAGCTTAAAATCCATTTTGCATTCTGCTTTTCAAACAAGGTAAATAAAATCGAGTATTATCATAACTCCTCCTTTCTTGAGCACGGAGGTTCGCCGGATAAAGCGACAAGAAGTGCGTTTGTCTGGGCGATAGACAGATATGCGAAGGCAAACGCAAAATATACAAAAAACGAAAGCAAAATAACATATGCGGATATCGAGGAAGTTCTTGTTCTTATAGTCAACTCCTTTTCCACGCAGACCTCTTATGAGAACCAGACAAAAAAAGCGATAACAAATGTCTTTATAACCAAAGCGATGACAGAGTTTTTTAAGCATTCGCTGGAGGTTTATTTTGCGGAAAATCCGCTTATGGCGGATAAGATATGCTCTCAGGTGCTGATAAACAAGCGTGCGAGGGAATCCTCCGAGAGTATGAAGATGACCACAAAAATAAAGCTCTCAGTACCTCTCGACATAAGCAACAGCGTCGACAAGTTCGTAAACTGCCGCAGTAAGGACCCGGAAAGGTGCGAGCTTTATATCGTCGAGGGGGATTCCGCGTTATCGAGCTGCAAGCTTGCACGCAACGCGGAATTTCAAGCGATTATACCCGTCAGGGGCAAGACACTGAACTGCCTTAAATCGACTTATGACAAGATACTGTCAAACGATATAATCGTCGATCTTTTGAAAGTGCTTGGCTGCGGTATAGAGATCAAGGGCGGAAAGAGCAAAAAGCTGCCCGAATTCAATATCAATGCCCTTCGCTGGAACAAAATTATCATATGTACCGATGCAGATGAGGACGGTTATCAGATAAGAACGCTTATCATGACCATGCTTTACCGGCTGCTCCCCACTTTGATAAGAGAGGGCAGAGTTTTTATTGCAGAGACTCCGCTTTATGAAATAAATACGAAGGATAAAACGCTTTTTGCATATGACGACAGGGAAAAATCCCAGATTATTGATTCGCTCGGGGATAAAAAATACACGATACAGCGTTCAAAGGGTCTCGGCGAGAACGATCCCGAAATGATGTCGCGCACAACCATGCACCCGGCGACAAGAAAGCTCATAAGAATAAAACCCGAGGACGAGCAGTCCACATACGATATGTTCGATGTCCTTCTCGGCGACAATATCTCCGGCAGAAAGCAGTTTATCTCCGAAAACGGTGCAAGGTACCTCGCTATGGCGGATTTGTAACTGTATACTGTTTTTATAATATTACTTTTGAAGGAATGATTTTTTAGAGTGGCGAAGAAAAAGAAAAACACCGACATACAGCCCGAAAAAGCGGCGGAAGTTATTGATATAAACATAACAGAGGTTCTCGAGACAAACTATATGCCGTATGCGATGACGGTAATAGTGTCGAGAGCCATTCCCGATATCGACGGGTTCAAGCCCGCACACAGAAAACTACTGTATACGATGTATAAAATGGGGCTTTTGACCGGAGCGAAGCAGAAGAGCGCAAAGATTGTCGGCCAGACTATGGTTTTAAACCCGCATGGGGATGCTTCAATATACGAAACCCTTGTAAGGCTTACGACCGGCAAAAGCGCACTTTTGCACCCTTTCATCGAGTCAAAGGGTACTTTCGGAAAGCAGTACTCCGATATGGTTTACGCCGCTTCGAGATATACGGAGTGCAAGCTCGCTCCGATTGCGGAGGAAATTTTTGACGGCATAGACAAAGATGCTGTAGATTTTATGGATAATTACGACAGCACGACCACAGAGCCGATTGTGCTGCCGACTTCGTTTCCGAATATTTTAGTCTCTCCCAACTCCGGTATCGCAGTCGGCATGGCGAGCGATATATGTTCGTTCAACCTTGTCGAGGTATGCGAAGCAACGATAGCATACCTGAACAACGAACATATTACAGTAGACCAGCTGCTTGAGATACTCAAAGCCCCCGACTTTTCAACAGGAGGATTGTTGGTATATAACCGCGAGAAGCTCTATGAGATTTACAGTACGGGCAGGGGAAGCGTAAAAGTCAGAGCCAAATATTCCTATAATAAAGCCAATAACTGCGTTGAGATTACGGAAATACCTTATACAACAACGATAGAACGGATTAAAGATGCAATCGTAAAGCAGTACAAGGAAGGTAAGATAAAGGATATAACCGACATCCGGGATGAGATAGATCTTAGCGGTCTAAGGCTTACCATTGATTTTAAGCGCGGCGCCGATTATGAAAAGACCATGGCAAAACTTTTCAAGAGCACCTCGATTGAAGATGATTTCCGCTGTAATTTCAATATTCTTATAGGCGGCATACCGCGGGTAATGGGTATTCTTGAGATTATCGAGGAATGGTGCGCTTTTCGTATCGAGTGCCTGCGCCGGACATATATCTTCGACCTCGGCAAAAAGACAGATAAGCTTCATCTTTTATACGGTCTGAAAGAAATCCTTTTGGATATCGACAAGGCGATTCGCATCGTCCGCAGCACAGAGAACGACAAGGATGTCGTTCCCAACCTTATGGACGGCTTCGGAATCGATGAAATACAAGCCGAATTCGTTGCTGACATCAAACTTCGTAATCTTAACAGGGAATATATTTTAAAGCGAATAGACGAGATAGAACAGCTTGAAAAGGATATCGAGGAGCTAAAAGGGCTTATTTCAAGCGATAGAAAGATCAAGAACAGGATTATCAAACAGCTCAGGGCTATTTCGGAAAAATACGGAATTCCGAGGAAAACTCTTATCGTATACGAGGATGAAATCGAATATATTGAACCTGACGAAGAAATAGAGGATTATCCCGTTACTGTTTTCCTGAGCAGGGAGGGCTATTTTAAAAAATGTACACTTGCTTCGCTGAGGGGCAACGATGTCCAGAAGTTCAAGGAAAATGACGAGCTGATGTTCAGCGAGGAAACGAGCAACGCCGCAGAAATCTTGTTTTTCACCTCAAACGCACAGGTTTACAAAGCAAAACTGTGTGACTTTGACGACCAGAAGGCCTCGAATCTCGGGGACTATGTCGCCGCCAAGTTATCCTTCGACGACGGCGAAAAAGTTGCCGCTGCTATCGTGCTTAAAGAATATGAAGGACAGATTGTCTTATTTTTCGAAAACGGCAAAGCGGTAAGGATACCTACGAAGAGCTATAAGACAAAAACAAACCGCAAAAAACTCACGGGGGCGTTTTATGGAGGCAGTAATCTGATCGCGGCTTATAAGACAGGAACGGCACCGGAATATCTTATGTTATCAGATAATTCACGGGCGCTGCTTGTCAAGGAAAAGCAGATCGCCGAAAAAGCAACACGCACATCCTTCGGCTCGGCTGTCTTCACCCTGAAAAAGAACCAAAATGTAATTTCTGTCGTGCCATATGACAAGAGCACAAAGAACCTTATTAAGGAGAGCAGGTACCGCAAGTCATCGCTGCCCTCCTCAGGCGCTGTTTTTGAGGATTACGACCCGGAGATAAATCAACAAACGCTGCTCTCGGATTGACATTCCGCCAATGTTATTGTATAATAAAATATTACAGACATAAACAGTCATGATAAGGAGTGGGAAAGCCGTTGAAAAGATTCCTTGACAGCATCATCAACCATATGGGAGAGACGGTAGCGACCGCTATATTCGCTGCGTTTAGCGCAATCAGCTTTCTGTATAATGACAGCAGGAGATATGTTTTTCTTGTTATAACAATTCTGTATTTGGGATTTTGCATCTTTCTTTTTATAAATAAAAAAAAGGGTAAGCTTATCGACAGAAGTACGATGGCGGCTATCCCGATACTCAGAAATCTGCTTTTAAAGCTGGATATACCTATATTGATTATAGATCAGGATAACCGAGTAAAATGGTTTAACAAGGAGTTTTCCTCTCTCGAAGAGACAAAAAAGGTTAAAGCCGGTTCTTCAAGCACCGAGTTTTTCGGTGGCCTGCTCAGCTATTCGAATATATCAAACGCATATAAGAATTACGAGGATTATATAGAAGTAAGCACAAGTTATGCCGACTTCAGGGTGCATATAATCAGCATAGATTACGAGCAGAAGAATTATTATGCCACCGTATGGTACAACCGTACTGAGATAAACGCTCTCCAAAAGGAATACAGCGATAGAAACGTTATTGTCGCTCATATCGTGGTAGATAACAGCTCTGAGATAGGACAGGAGTTTGAAGAGAAAAATAAAATGACCTCCGCAAAAATCAGCGCTGTTTTGAGCGAATGGGCAAAGAGTTTAAAGGCTATCCTTACCGAGTATGACAGAAACAAATATATTATGGAATTCGATTACCGCTATCTTGAGGGAATGATGCAAAACCGCTTTGATATCCTTGACAAGGTAGCAGAGGTTACAGGCGAGGACTCGGTAGTTCCGCTTACAATCTCAATCGGCGTATCCTCCGCAGCGGGTTCTCTTTCGGACAAGCATTCCTCGGCACAGAGCGCGCTGCAATCCGCTCTCCAGAGGGGCGGCGCACAGGTGGTTGTAAAAACCTCTGACGGTGAGGTCAGCTTCGGCGGACGCAACAAAGCAGTTCAGAAACAGACACGCATACGCTCAAGAGTATGCAAGGATTTGCTTTTGCATCATATTTCAAAAAGCAGCAATGTTTTGGTTATGGGACATGCGAGAGCTGATTATGACTCGCTTGCGTCGAATATCGGAATTGCCAAGCTGGTCAGGTTTCTCGGAGTGAGAGTCAACATAATTGTCGACAGGTACGAGTACAGCATAAAACAGATATTTGAATCTCTCAGCAATATAAGCGAATATAAGGATTTATTCGTTGATTCTGTTTACGGACAGGAGCTTTTGACTCCCGATACTCTGCTTGTAATAAGCGACGCAAGCAATCCGGAGCTTTTTGAATCTCCCAGTATCTACAACAATGCACAGCGGGTAATCGTTATAGATCACCATGCAATAAAGGAGCAGCTCGGCAGTCAGGTTATTCAACCGGCGAATATTGACCCGACAGCTTCCTCCGCATCGGAGCTCGTATGCGAGATACTTGAGCTTGCACTCCCCCCGAACACATTGAGAGTCGAGGAGGCGCAGATACTGCTTGCGGGTATACTACTTGATACTCAGAATTTTTCGAGAGATACCGGCACACGCACCTTCAATGCGTGCATGTACCTTCGTAGCGAGGGTGCGGATGTAGGCAAGGCTATGCTGCTCTTTAAGTCCTCTGTCGATGAGTTTAATACTGTAAACGCCATTGTCAGGGATTTTACAACTTACAGGGAGCATTATGCCATAGCGGTTTACGATGAGAACATCAATCCCGACAACAAGGTAGCTGCATCCAAGGCGGCTGAGCAGCTAATAAATATCGAGAATATAAACTCCTCGTTCGTTATTTATCTGATGGATAACGGTTATAATCTGTCAGCTCGCTCAGATGGAACGGTCAATGTTATTAACATAGCCAAGCTGTTGGGCGGCGGCGGTCATTTTCAGTCGGCGGGTGCGCTTTTGAAGCGCAGGGAGGGAAAGGATTTCACCGTTCCCGTTTTTGACAGGAACGAAGCGATAGAAATTCTCAAGTCCGCCATCGATGAATATTTAGAAACGCAGTCAGGCCAGGCTTTTGTTAAAGAAAAGGTATGATTTTTCCGAACAGTGGTTTTTCCACGGAAAGGTATGGGCAGAATAATGAAAGTTTTACTTTTGGACGATGTTAAGGGGCAGGGAAAAAAAGGAGAGATTGTCAATGTTTCTGACGGTTTCGCACGGAATTTTCTGTTTCCGAGAAAGCTCGCAAAGCCCGCCGACAACCAGACTATAAATGAGATGAAAGCAAAGAAGGACAGCGAGGCTTTTAAAAAGGCAGAGGAAAAAAAGCAGGCGATAGCTCTTTCAGAGAGATTAAAGGATACTGTGCTTATATATAAGACCACGGGTGGTGTAGACGGCAGGCTTTACGGCTCTGTCACCGCAAAGGATATCAGCGAAAAAATCGAAAAAGAACTCGGATTATCGGTTGATAAGAGAAAAATACTCATCAGCGACAACATAAAAACGGTTGGGGAATATACTGTCGAGTTAAAGCTCTATCCGGAGATAAGCACTACAATAAAGCTACAGGTTATAAATTAGTTTTTTAAGCTTTTTTGAAAACCAAAAACGGCCGGGAATAACTCTGTAATATGGGGTGGCAATAAAAATGTCAGATATAGATTCATTAAAAAAAATGCCTTTTTCAATTGAGGCGGAGCAGGCTGTACTCGGCTCGGTCATAATCGATTCCGAAAAACTTAACGATGTCATGATGGTAATAAAGACGGAGGATTTTTATCTCGAACAGCATCAGGCGATTTTTTCCGCTTTGACGGAGATGTTTATTTCAAACAAAAGTATAGATGTCGTCACATTGATTACAAAGCTGACACAGATGGGGAACTATACCGAGGGTGATGCGGCGAAATACATAAAGCTGCTTGTCGATATTGCGAGCGCAGCTACAAATGTAACCGAACACGCCGGTATCATAAAAGATAAATCTTTGCTCAGAATGATTATAAACGCTTCGAGGGATATTTCCGATACGGCTTTTTCCGAGCTCGGGGAAGCAGGCGATGCACTTGATTACGCAGAGCAGAGGATTTATGAGATTGCGGAGGATAGATATAACGTCAATTTCGATCATATCAAGGACATTATCTTACAGAATTATGCGACTCTCAATGCACTAAAAAATGACCCGAAATCGCTTAGCGGAACACAGACGGGATTCGGCGGTCTTGACAATATTCTTGTCGGCATGGGTGCAGGAGATCTGATCGTCGTAGGAGCGCGTCCCGGTATGGGTAAAACCACTTTCTGTATGAATATTGCCACGAATGTTGCAAAGCGTACGAAAAAAGATGTTGCCATCTTCTCGCTGGAAATGACGAGCGAGCAGCTTGTTTCGAGAATGCTATGCTCCGAGGCGATGATTGACAGCTATACGATGAGAACCGGAAGACTCAACGCAGACGAATGGAAGCGTCTTGCCGAAGCAGCAAGCGCACTTTCGGAGACAAATATACTGATTGACGACACATCGGGCATTTCAACAACGGCGATGAAGGCAAAATGCCGCAGATTAAAGAACCTCGGACTGATTATTGTCGATTACCTGCAGCTTATGCAGAGTGATAAACACTCAGAAAACAGGGTGCTTGAAATAGGACAGATAACCCGCGCTTTGAAGCTTATGGCAAAGGATCTCGGAGTTCCGCTTATACTCTGTTCGCAGCTTGCCCGTTCGACAGAGCAGCGTCAGGATAAGATGCCGGCACTGTCCGATCTGCGTGACTCGGGTACTATCGAGCAGGACGCCGATATCGTATTGTTCCTGTACCGCGACGATTACTACGGTAAGAAATCCGGTGCTGAAGAAGAAGGAAAACGGCAGAGCGGCGGTTTTGGCAAAAGTCCCGACACGGGTGAGCACTTGTTTGCAAAATGCAGTGTTGCAAAGAACAGGCATGGCAGCACGAATGTAATACCGCTCGGATGGTACGGACACTATTTTAGATTTACTGAGATTGAGGAAAATCATTATGAATATTGAGTCTGACTGTATTTTCCTGAATAAAGTCAGCCTTTCAATAGATAATATCTGCAAAGCTTTGTCCTTAAGCCTTGACGAGAAAAAGCTTTGCGTATGTATTTCGGGAGGAGCGGATTCGACTGCACTTCTGGTTTCGCTTGATCTGCTCAAAAGCAGGTACGGTTATAAGCTCTGCGCCGCTCATGTCAACCATTTGCTCCGCAAGGAGGAATCCGATCGTGATGAGCGGTTTTGTGCCGATTTGTGCAAGAAGCTAAAAATAGAACTGTACTTAAAAAGAATTGACGTAAAAGAAAAGGCAAAAAGGGACAAGAAGTCGATCGAAGAAGCGGCAAGGGATGCCCGTTATGCTTACTTCGGAGAGCTTTCACAACAAAAAGATATTGATTTTTTTACCACAGCGCATACAAAAAACGACAATGCAGAGACTCTTTATATGCATATAATAAGGGGAACTACCACCAGCGGATTGTGCGGTATTCCCGTAATTAACGGTAAAATTCTACGTCCGATGCTCAATATAAGCAGGGGGGAGAATTTAGCTTTTCTTTCGCAAAAAAAGCAGGAGTTTGTAACCGACAGCAGCAATTATGATAACGCTTTTACAAGGAATTATATACGAAACGTTATTTTTCCTGCGGCGGAAAAGCTCAATAATAAATATATTGATTCGGCGAACACCTTATGTGACTATGCAAAAACAGACGAGGATTATTTTGGCATGGTTATAGAAAGCATCCCGGACAATCTCAGAGCTTCAGAGCTGCATCCGGCAATTTTAAGAAGAAAGCTACAAAAAGAATATGCCGAATTTACGGTCGGTAAGAGCCTTATGAGCGTGCATTTAAATGCCCTGACACAGCTTGCAGCTTCCGGACAAGGAAAGAGCATTAACCTTCCCGGAGGTGTTGTGGCAATAAATAATAACGGTATCATTACCTTTGAGTATCCCGAAAAAAAGACTGTTCTGCATGACAGCGGAGTTTACGAGTTAGCAGAAGGCGAGAACAGTTTTTGCAACGGATATATAAGTATTCATTTGTTGGGAAATAATAGAATACAGGAAGCAAATATTTACAATAATTACACATATACAAAATTATACTTTGATAATATTGTTGGCAGAGTAAAATACAGGGCAAGAAAACCGGGTGACAGAATCCTTTTGAACGGTATTCACAGGAGCATTAAGAAGGAATTCAACGCAAAACGGATCCCGCTTGGTTTAAGGGCAGCGATACCGATTTTTTTCGACGACGAGGGTATCATCTATGTACCTTTTATAGGTGTGGCAGACCGGGTATCGGCTTCGGATATGCGAAATAAAGACTCATATATTATAACAGTTCGTATCATGGAAAGGCAGGACTAATAAATGAAGAGTAACAGCAAAGCAGCACTGTTTTATATATTGTTTTTTATTGCCGTAATTGTTATCGCAAGTGCGGTTACGACAAATTCGTCCGATGATGAGCTTGAATACAGCGATATTCGCAGGATGTTCTATAACGAAGAAGTCAGGTATTTCGAGATTGATCAGAATAATGTAATAAAGATTATAAAAACAGACGATACTGTCGTCAGTTTTCAGCTATACGATGTGGGCATATTCTATGAGGATATGAACACAACGATTACAAGGCAGCTGATAAAGGGAGTTCTTGAGGATTATAACTTGGAGCCACCGACGACTTTTCCGTGGTGGGTTTCTTTCCTGCCTTACGTAATCGTAATCGTTATTATGGTCGCCGTATGGTGGATGTTTATTTCAAGAGCGACAAAAGGCAGCGGTACCGGCGGAGGTTTGGGCGGCGGACTGGGCGGCAGGATGAACTCCTTCAGCAAGGCGAGAACAAAGCTCGGTTCGGATGAGAAAAAGAAGGTATACTTCAGCGATGTTGCCGGTGCGGACGAGGAAAAGCAGGAGCTGCAGGAGGTTGTGGAGTTTTTAAAGAATCCCTCCAAATTCTCCGAGCTGGGCGCAAGAATTCCAAAGGGCGTATTGCTTGTAGGCGCTCCGGGAACGGGAAAGACCTTGCTTGCTAAAGCGGTTGCCGGCGAGAGCGGTGTTCCGTTCTACTCAATTTCCGGTTCGGATTTTGTAGAGATGTATGTAGGTGTCGGTGCTTCACGTGTGAGAGATTTATTCGAAACGGCGAAGAAGACCGCGCCGTGTATAATATTCATAGATGAGATTGATGCTGTGGGCAGACACAGGGGCGCAGGCTGGGGCGGCGGTCACGATGAGAGAGAACAGACTTTAAATCAACTGCTTGTCGAGATGGACGGATTCGGCGTTAACGACGGTGTTATTGTAATCGCAGCGACAAACAGACCTGATATACTCGACCCTGCGTTGTTGAGACCGGGCAGGTTTGACAGACAGGTTACGGTAAATTATCCCGATATCAAAGGGCGTGCGGAGATTTTAAAGGTCCACGCGCGTAACAAGCCCTTCGAGAGCGATGTTAATCTTGAGACGATTGCAAAGAGTACCTCCGGTTTTACGGGCGCGGATCTTTCAAACCTTTTAAATGAGGCTGCTCTGCTTGCCGCAAGAAAGGGAAAGAGCCTTATAGGTATGAAGGACATAGAGGAATCTATCATAAAGGTTCTTGTAGGTCCTCAAAAGAAATCTCTCGTCATCAAGGAGGAAGACAAGAGAAAAACCGCTCTGCATGAGGCGGGACATGCAATTGTCACCAAGATGTCTCCTACTCAGGACCCTGTTCATCAGATTTCGATTATACCGAGCGGAAGAGCATTGGGTTATACGCTTGCGCTTCCACAGATAGACAAGACCAGCGTTTATAAAAACGAGTTGCAGGAGGAAATTGCAGTGCTTTTGGGCGGTAGAGTTGCCGAAAAGCTGTTCTGCGAAGATATTTCCGGCGGTGCATCAAACGATATTACCAGAGCCACCGATATCGCAAGAAAAATGGTTACACAGTACGGGATGAGCGAAAAGCTCGGTCCGGTCGTTTTCGGAACCGGTCATGATGAGGTTTTCCTCGGCAAGGATTATCAGAGCACACGCAATTATTCCGAAAAGATAGCTGCTATGATTGACGAAGAGATACATTCGTTTATCGACAACGGATATAATATCGCAAAGAGAATCATTACCGAGTGCAGGGAAGTTTTGCTTTTTGTAGCCGATTATCTTGTCAAGCATGAAACTATGGACAACGAGCAGTTTGAGCTTTGCTTTACCGAGGGAGTTACTCCCGAGATGCTTGACGCTGTAAGAGAGCGAAAGCAAAAGGAGAGCGAGGAATCCAACCGCAAGCGCAGTGAACAGATATACGAGGACAGAAAAAAACAATCCCGCACTGCCAATACCGGTGATGAATATGCCGGCGGCAATCAGACGGATACCGGTAACTCCGATAATAACAAAGACAATCCGAAAAAATAAAAATCGACATAATCCCGAAAGGGGCAACATCGTGTTGCTCCTTTATTTCTTAAAACCGAATAAGACCGAAATCGTTTGATTCAGGAAAATAATGGATATAATCGTAATGGGTTATATCGAAATGCTGATAGAAGGGATATTAAACAATGAACGATGAACATAAGGAAATAATTCTGCATAGAAAAACACAACAGCAAAAGGCGGTTTTTATATCTTTACTGACGGTATTTATAATAGTGTTACTCGTGCTGGCTGCAATACTGTTTTTACCTGACAAAACGAACGCCGAAATCGGCACGAATTCAGACAGTACAAGCAGCAGTGCAGATGAGGACAGCAGTAAAGCTATCTCCGAAAGCGAGGAGAGCGTACTGGGTACAGAATCCACATTAAGCTTTGATGAGAGCAGCTTGCAGGAGACATCCGAAGTTTCCGATGATACATCGGAGTCCGACGAGCTTTTCCACGGTTGGGTTATTAACAACCTCGGCTATACTTATATTTACGGGGATACAGGTTATGAACAGTGCAGCGCTACCGGAAAAACCGCCACCCGTTATGCCGAGACACTAAACTCACTCGTCGCAAAGATACCAGGCGGCGTTGATGTTTATAGCATTCTTGCTCCGACAAGCGTAGAATTTGCCGAGATTCCCTATGAAGTATATAAGTCCGACGCCGATAATTTTATTAATGCAAACCAAAAAAATGTCATCTCGGTTATAAACGAAAACCTTGATGAACGCATTAAATCGATCAATATATACGAGACGCTTTCCTCACATAAGGACGAGTACCTTTATTTCCGCACGGATATTAACTGGACAGCGCTGGCGGCGTATTACGCTTACAGTGACTTTGCGGCGGCGGCAGGCTTCTCACCCGTAAGGATTGATGACTTCAATAAGGAAACCTATGAGAATTTTCTCGGAAGGTTCCATACTGCCACGAACAAGGACTGTCTGAGCAAAACACCGGATTTCATCGATTATTACCTTACCGACAAGAATAATACCTGTGACCTGACAGTCTACAAAAGCGGTATAACTTACACGAGTTATTCGGTGTCGGGCAACGGGGTTTCGGGTTCGGCAAACGGATATAATGTATTCCTCGGTATGGAGGCGGAGAGGTATAAGATAACCACCGGCACATCAGGAGGGAAACTGCTTGTCGTATCCGACACAAGCGCGGCACCGTTCGTTCCGTTTCTCGTCAGCCATTATAGTGAGATTCATTATGTAAACCCGAATTATTACAGCGGAGATATATCGGCATATATTTCGGAAAATGGCATAGAGGAAGTTCTTTTTATGAGCTATGTAACCAATGCAAACAGGCAATTTTATACAAATGTATTAAAGGAATTAAGCGGAGTCAGCGAATGAGCGATATTTTACTGAGCGGTTATATTTCCGTACGGACTGCCATCGAAGCGAAAAAAAGGACAGTTCATAAAATCATTCTCGATCGTGAAAGGTATGATTCCGTCATCAAGTCCGGCTTTCACGCTCCCGAAAAAAGGCAGTATGAAGCGTTGAGCAAATACGATATACCAATCGAATTCGTCAGCAAAGACGAATTCAAGTCTTTGTGCGACAATACGACGGCAGGCGGAATTGCCGCATGGGCAGGGGAGAGGAGGTATTCCTCTCTCGAAGCTCTGATTGAACATGAAAACGCTTTCCTTGTCGTGCTTGACGGTATCGAGGACCCGTTCAACTTCGGGTTTACGCTGCGTACACTTTACGCAGCGGGTGTTGACGGAGTCATACTCCCGCAGCACAGCTTTTTCTCATCTGATGAAATTGTTGTACGCAGCTCGGCGGGTGCGTCGGAGCTGCTTGAAATCGCTGTCGTGGATAATCTTACGGAAGCCTGCAAAAAAATAAAAGAAAAGGGCATTTTACTTGTTTCGACGGATAAAAGCGAAAAAGCGAGGGATTTATATAAATCCTTTGTAAAACGTCCGTTATGCGTTGTTTTCGGCGGCGAAAAGAGAGGTATTTCCGCAGGTATAACCGATATATCCGATTTGGTGGTAAGACTAAAATACCCCAGAGAAACTCATTTTTCGCTGTCTGCGTCAAGCGCGGTATCAATCATTTCATTCGAGATTGCCAGAAGGCTCGCCAAGTCCCCAGATAACGTTCGGAACCTCCCCGACAATCACCGTTTCCGCAATACATAACGAGGAAACAAACTCACTTGATGAGCTTGCAAACGGTGACAGGAGTGAAACGCATATTTTAAATTCGAGCATAATCCGGTGCAGACTCTGATTTATACCTGCCGACTTGAAATCACTCCGTATCTCGCTTGCGACTGTACCCAGCGGAACGATTCTGACCTTGATTTTCGGGCCCCTACCCGAAAAAATTCTGCTTCCGAAAGCGTTTCCGAGTGGTATGCCGAATTCACCGTACTCAATGCTCCTAATACTCTCTATTATATCCTTCACAAGCTCAGAGGCTATTGTGTTGAGCTTAACACTATCTATCTGTATAGAGGTTATTTTCCCCTCGTTGTCAGTTTTTATAAAAGCGAAATCGTCGTACTTCAATCCTCTCTCGCTTACCTTTTTGTAAATGCAGTCGTTTACACGATAGGTGAGCATATTTTTCGCTTCCCCGGCGGCAAAAATATCCGATGCCTCGGAAAAACCCTTAAAAAACAAGTATCCGGGCAGTCCGAACGACAGGATGAATACAATAAAAAAAATAAATAGCCTTTTCTTCATAACAGCACTTCCCGTGTATTATATGATGATAAAGGCTATTTTAATGCTCAGAATTCGTATAGGTCGAGTATTTCCCGGGAAATACTATTTACCGCGTCCGAACAGGTTTTTGAGTCTTTTACGATTCTTGGTTTTATGTTTTTTTGTATTTGAATAATCGGGATAAAAGCAATCCTTTACGTCGTCGTACATAATATAAAGCCCCTCGGTAATCTTAAAATCAAACTTGGAAAGCTCGATGTTTATTGTGTTGTCATTCTCGTCAATGCAAACGGCGAATTTATCTTCTATCCGGTCAACTGTATATCTGGTCAAAACTTTCAATCTCCTATCATTTTTGTAGTCTTGTTTTCTATTGCATTTATATTATCAAATAGATTTAATAAATTCAATATAATTATTAAGTATTCATCTCCGACAAATTGGGAAAACTTATTATGTAAACCAATTTCGGAGGATGTATATGTACAACAAGGTTGAAATATGCGGTGTAAATACTGCAAAGTTAAAGGTTCTTTCGAATGAGGAAAAGCTTTCGCTTTTAAAAAAAGCTAAAGAAGGCGACAAAAATGCGAGAGAACAGCTGATAAGCGGCAATTTAAGACTTGTTCTAAGTGTGATACAGTCTTTTCAGAACAGGGGAGAGAATCCCGACGATTTGTTCCAGGTGGGCTGTATCGGTCTTATTAAGGCGGTCGATAATTTTGATATGACGTTGGATGTTAAATTCTCTACCTACGCTGTACCCATGATATTGGGAGAGGTGCGGCGTTATCTGCGGGATAACAATATGATCAGAGTATCACGCTCGCTCAGAGATATGGCATACAAGGCACTTCAGGCAAAGGAGAGGCTTTCCGTAAAGCTGTCCAGAGAGCCTACGGTTGAGGAGATCGCAATCGAGATTGAAGAAAAGCCGGAAAACGTTACGAACGCACTTGATGCCATTGTAGATCCTATTTCGCTGTATGATCCCGTTTATTCGGACAGCGGCGACTCGATTTATGTGCTTGACCAAATTAGCGACAATACCTGCAATGACGAGATATGGCTGAACAATATCGCCATCAGTGAAGCTATAAAAAATCTCGGAGAGAGAGAAAAACGTATACTTCTTATGCGTTTCTACAGCGGGAAAACACAGACAGAGGTATCTGAGGAAATCGGTATTTCACAAGCGCAGGTTAGCCGTCTGGAAAAACATGCGCTCGAAAAGATTAAAAAGCAAATGTAGATTAAAAGGCAGGCGAAGGTCATATCTCGCTTGCCTTATTTATAAGCCTTTGCCTTTTGAAAACACAGGTGAAAAGAGTCCCTTTTTCATCAGAGCTCTGTACGGTGATTTTTGCTCCGTGTGAATCAGCAATACTGCTCGCTATAGACAATCCGAGCCCGTAACCGCCTTCCGTGCGTGAGCGGGATTTGTCAATTCTGTAAAAACGCTTGAAAATATGCGATAACTGGTCGGGAGGTATCGGCGTACCGGTGTTCCATACGGATAACACGGCTTTGTCCTGATCCGCGAAAACAGTGACTTTTATGACTCCGTTATCGTTGGAATATTTAAAAGCGTTATCGGTAAGAATGATAACAAGCTGCTTTACGGAGTTTTCGTTGCCTTTTATATAAACCTCCGGCATAATTGAAGACTCGAGCGTTTTACCTTTCTCAAAGCTAATGCTTTCAAAAGGCAGTATACAGCTTGTCGCAATATCGCTGAGATTGATGATGCTCTGTGATTCGGCTTTTTTTCTTTCGTCTGTTTTTGCTAAAAACAGCAGATTATTGACAAGCTCAGTCATTCTTGACGATTCGGTTTTTATATATTCGACCCATTTCAACTGTTCTTTTATTGTCGAATCTTTGTTGGAAAGCAGAATGTCGGCGTTTGCTGAAATGACTGTTATGGGCGTTTTCAGCTCGTGAGAAGCGTCTGCAACAAGCTGAATTTGTTGATTCAATGACTTTTCCACCGGAGATACGGCGATTTTTGAGATAATAATGCTGATAACAAGAAAAGCAGTGAGAGCGCATAATCCGACAATTAAAAAGTTAAGCAAAAGCTGTTTTAAATTGTTGTCCTCATAATCCTTGTCAAGAAAAACTATACGGCTGCCCAAAACTGTACTGACTGAATAATAACGCAGATTGTATTCCTCAATAATGCCTAAGTCGGTTCTGCTTTTATGAACGGTATCGATCAGCTTGTTTATATAATCGTTGTCCTCGTCCGATAAATCCGACGGGTCATACACATTTCCGTTTATCCGGTAGGTCATGTTGACCTCGTTAGTCTCTATCGTAAAGGTTTTTAGGTATGAATATCTGTCATTTTTGTTTGTTCTGTCGGGGCTGAAGAAAAAGAACGATTGATCTTCTGCTGTTCTTGCTGAGATATCCTTCATTGCGGAAATGCTTTCTTTTTCAAGGTTTTTTTCCGTGGAGCAATACACAAAAACAAGAGCCGCTATCAAAACCATCGAAATAAGCAGCATATTCGTTAAGATAAATTTGGCTCTGAGTTTTCGTATCACGACGTTTCCGTTTCTCCGGTGAGCATTATTTTATGAAAAACCTTCTCAACCGGTATGCGCTTCTCATCCAAAAAGCGTTATAATATAGTATTATGTTGCTTCTTCAAGATGATATCCGATTTTTCTAATAGTTGCGATATTAACGGCTGAGTTCAGGAATTGCAGCTTTTTTCGCAGAAAAGAGATGTATACTTCCACATTGTTATCCTCAGCGTCGGAATCATATCCCCATACCTTCGTAAGAATATCCTCTTTCGGCACAACCTGAGACGAATTTGACATAAGAAGGCGTAATATCTCAAATTCTTTATAACCTAAATGCACTGATTTTTTGCCGCAGTTTAATGTATAGTTTGATAAATTAAGCACAATATCGGAAAACTTTAGCTCATCGATGAAGATTTCACTCTGTCTGCGGGATAGTGCTCTTACCCTTGCAAGCAGCTCCTCGACAGAAAACGGCTTAGTCAGATAATCGTCCGCGCCGAAGTCAAGTCCCTTTACCTTATCTAAAACCTCGTCTCTTGCAGTAAGCAAAAGCACGGGTGTATTTATTTTTATCTTTCTGAGGCTTTTTACAACTTCGAAGCCGTCCATTTTCGGAAGCATAATGTCCAGTATTATAATGTCATAGATATCGCTCTCTGCATAAGACAATCCGTCCTCGCCGTCATAAACGATATCATAGGCATATTTTTGCGTATGCATTATCTCACCGAGTGTATCTGCAAGCCTAATCTCGTCCTCCACAATAAGAACCCGCATTTTTCCGACCTCCTTTATCTCACTATAATTCTAGTAAAAATGCTTAAAAGTAACTTAAAAGGGAAGCTGAAAAACGGATTAAAGACAGAACTGAATATTCTGCAATTCACCGCCAAAGCTTCCCTTATATTGAAGACAGACTATTTTTTGTCCGCTACGTTTTGTATCTTTAAAGTTTCCAAAAACATTTCTTCCTTGACCGGTCTGCTTTTCTCATAAAAACCGAGCAGAAATATTACCGAACCGAGCAGGGCAAGAGCAACGCCGATAATTGCAAAACGATAAAAATCCGTATTGAAAACCAAATCTGTATATTCTGTGGAATCCTCAGGCACAGTATTCCTAAAAGGCATCAGGAACCAGTTTTTATAAATAAAAAAGCTGTCAAAATCCAAAGAGAAGTTCCTTGCTATATTGACAAGAGTTCCTATATACTGACCGACCGCGGTGAGTATCGCCGACAATAAGGTAACGGTAACGAAAGCAAAAGTGTTAGCTTTTTTGCAAAAAAGTTTGTAGCCGGTAAAAACGAGGAATGAAGTTATAAAGCCGAGTATAATTACAAGAAAACGCCAGTCGAAATCCTCTAAAGCCTCTGAACCCGGAAGAACCCACATATAAATCGCAAAGTACAGAAAAGCTCCTAATAATCCGCCTGCAAGTGCGCCTAAAAACCCGAAAAAGCTTTTTCCTCCCGACTTGGCTTCCGTTTTCAAGGCATCAGGCTTGTTGTGCTCCTCATATATATCAAAAGCACAGCTCTCGCAATACAGGTAATTTCTATTGCCGAGTGTTATCTTCTTCGGGAATCGTTTTCCGAAGGTTTTACCGCAGTTTGAGCAGTAATCGCCGCCCTTTATTTTATGCTCTCTTAAAAGCTCAGTACAAAAATCTATAAGCTCAAGAAAAACCTGAATGCTTTGATTTGTAGTAACCAAAAGACCATCGTCCATGAAGTTGTAATCAATAATGGAAAACTTGTCGATGTTCTTCTTAATAGCCTCGGAAATCTCAAAAGCGGCAACTGAGCTCTCGTTACTGCGCTCCTGAACATTCTCATCCTCTTCTGTATCATCATCGAGTATAAAGTTAAAAAAAGCGGTCTTTTTATTGCCTGCCTCGTAAACTGTAAGCAAATATCCGCCGTAAATGCCAAAAGCATGATTTTCGGTAACAGTTAAACCCATTTTGCTAACCGCGGCGTTAAGAGTCTTGCTAAGCATTTTAACAGCTCCTTTTTTATTCGAATAAAAAACACCCATATCATTCCTATTATAACAGCATTTTACGATAAATGGTGAAACATTTGTTAATATTTAAAATGTATAAAAAGTATGTTTTATTTCATGTGTGAGCCGGTACCGGTAAAATGTAAAATTTCCTTTATTTTATTGACAAAACGCTCCGAATTTATTATAGTTAATTATTATATGTCAATCTAAATGTATATAAGTCTTTCGTCGTTTTCTTTGCTGTTTTGTAATTAAAAAAGTTATACTGTATATATAAAAGTCTTTTTCCGAAGCAAAAGAGAAGGGTATAGGTGAACGGGATGAAGAGCAGAGCTATTTCTTTAATTCTTTTGTTAGGTCTTTTCACAGGCATTTTCGCTTCTTGTTCAAAAGGTTCTACAGATGAAAAGAATTTAAATCTAAGCGTTAATTTTGACGGTATGGTATTTAAGGCGGATACGATAAATACTGCGATAAAAGGCAATGAAATCGCAGTCTATACGAGAGATTACAGGGATAATACGGGCAGTTACCAGCTAAGGATAGGCGGTTCTCATACCGACAGAGCGGTAGTGAGCGTCAAGTATTCAAACACCGTGGAGTTCGGTATTGAATACACGGTCATTTCTGTGGATACCACAACAAACAATAAATCAAACACACCCATACCTGTAAACGGATTTGTTATAAGCCTGCCTCTTGAAAAAGTATCGGGGCTAAAAATAAAAAAAGACAAAGAAATTGAGGTTTTCGGTTTCGAGCAGATCGCTTCCGAATATGAACGTTTTGACCTGTGCACATTTATTCCCGAGGACAAGACTCTTACAAGAAGAGTATATTATGTAAACCCGGTCGATGGTATAAACGAGAACTCCAACATTACCCTTCTTACTTCAAAGTACAGCGTCGACACCGAGCTTCCGCCCGGATCAGTCGCATTTATTCTAAGGCTTGTTGCAACCGCTAATTACCGAATAAGCTCAATTCAGGAGGGCGGAACAATAGCAAAGGGTACAAACGCTTTGGTGTTCATCGGTGAATACAACACCATGTATGCAAAATCCCTTTTTAAGGAGAATGTAAAGATGTACATTTCAAGAGAGGAAAGAGCATCTTCTTACAGCGATATTTCAGCCGTGGTGATTGGTGAAGAAGTATATAAAATAGGAGAAGAAAGAACAAATCTCGAGAGTATTACAGAGAGCGGTTTATATTTTTACAATTCCTATCATACTGAGCTTGTAACTCCCGCAAGAGAGATTGATTTCTATGATGTTGTCGTTGTTGACGATATCGTCGTTTACAAGGGTGCAAAAAATACAAGAATACTGATACCCTCAAACAACGGCGTGGTCGTTGCATTTACCGGGGAAAAAGCGGTTTTGGCAGAGAGTCTTTCAATAGGCGATAAAATAACTACAATCATTGTAAAGACAAGGAATCTGCCCGAAAAATACATTTCTGTAAATAAGTATATCTTTGAGCTAAACTCAACAAACGCCAGCCGAAGTACAAATAATCCATGCGTGCTATATACACCCGAATACGGCGAGGCAACAGGAACGGATAATGACGGAACGGAAATAATAATATCGGATAATAAGGTTACCTCCGTACTTTATGCAAGGGGCGATACGAAGATACCCGAAAACGGATATGTACTGAGCATCCATAACTCATCTACGTCATATAAGCATGCCGATAAAATCGAAACTGGAATGAAATGCCTTATCTCGCTTTCAAACAGCGTTTACAGTATCACAGAGCTCGATTACGATGGGATTAATACCGTGAGGACAAGCGATTCCCTAATCGTTTACAAGGGCGTGCAGTCAACAGGAACCAACGCTTACGGTTATGAGGTGCTTGTCAGCGGCGATGGATTAATAATCGGTGAGAGCACTTCGGGAAACTCTAAGATACCCGGTGGCGGGCTGGTGCTTTCAGGCCACGGAAAATCGGCAAAGCTTTTGAGTAATCTGTATGTCAACGGAGCAAACATAATCCTCAATGAAGTTGACAGATCTGTAAAAATCATAAAATCACCGACTTTGAATATACAAAACGCACTGAATGCTTACGAAAATGCCGTTAAGCTTTTTGAAGAAGCAAAAAAGCAGTTTTACGATATTGACTACACTGAGGTTCAAAACACGCTTAATGAGATTTCCGAACTCACTGAACAGATAGGCATCGCAATAAACAGCACCGATTATCCGGAGGCGATTCGTCTTTCTGAAATCGTAAAAGAGAGCATAGACACCTTGGGCTATTCCATGATACGCAGCAGCGCCGTAGAAAACCGTGCCGCATGGTACCGTTCATACGACAAGAGCGACAGCGAGGTAAGAGCAGCGATAGAAAAAGCGGCGGCTCTGAATATCAATGCGATTTATCTTGAGACATGGTACAACGGAATGGTTATAGGCTATTCCGACAATAAGCTCATTTCTCACAACAAAACAGCACATGGGGATTTTGATGCGCTTGAGTCATTCTGCCGTATCGGACATGAATACGGCATAGAGATACACGCATGGGTAGAGAACTTCTTTATAGGTACCCTAAGTTATGCTGAGGCGAACCCTGATTCTCTTGTGAGCAACACTGTCGGAAAGCATCTTTTGGACAGCCAGGGTAACAATTATAATAAGACCATCTTCGGTGATTATGTGTTTCTTAACCCCTATGATAAGGAAAACAGATCTCTGGTACTGAATATATACAAAGAGATTATCGAGAATTATGATATCGACGGTATCCATCTTGATTATATTCGTTTCCCTGAGTATAACTTCGGAACCTTTGATTACGGTTATAACACGGACATCGTAGAAGGCTTCAGAAAAGAGTATGATACAACCGTCGATCCCGGAACGCTCAAAGCGGGAACTGAAATGTTCGACAACTGGTGCAGGTTCAGGGAGAACATTATTAACAGCTGGGTAGAGGAGGTATACGAGCTTGTAATAAGTACAAAGCCCGACCTTTGGATTAGCAGTGCCTGTTACCCCGACGCACTTACTGTTCCCAAAACCCTGTATCAGAATTTTACTAACTGGATTGAAAACGGATGGATGGATGAGATTTTTTCGATGTCTTATTCGACGGATAATAAGGTAGTCAGGGACAATGCAGAGCTGTTTGAAAGCCTTATTAAGGACAAAGCGTTTTATTCTACCGGAATATCTGCGTTTGGAGAAACCACAAAATCAGATTTCGCGTCTCAGTTAGATATCATAAGGGGTGTTGGAGCAGATGGAAGCGCTGTTTTCTCACTCGGCAGCATCACTGCTGATAATTATCAGGAAGTTATGATCAAATCCTCATATTCAAAGAAGTCGGTTCAGACATATCTTTTGAATAAAACTATCTCTGCGGGTATGAACGATATGCTGCGTAAGCTCGATACGGTTTACGGATTTGAAAGGGACTATAAGTTTTCTGATAAAATTAAGCCTATTATCAACGATATGTTAAAAAAAGCAGACAAGTTCGATTCGGAAAAAGCGACTGTAAGACAAAAATTGCAATATACTGAAACGGCTATCTCTGATCTCGAAAGAATAATCACCGCAATAAACACAGTTTCTGTTTCGGAGGATGAAAAAGAAATGAAGGATGCTCTTATAAAGGATTTCGAGCGTTATAAAGAATATATGACGCAATCACAGTACCGGTTAAGAGCAAGACTAACAGAAAATAAATAAGCTACACAGCCCGCATTATAAGTGCGGGCTGTGCAGATTGAAGACAAACGAGGCATTGGATACGGGAAAACTGTTATTCACTTTTACACAAAATTTTCTGCGGTCACAGCAGCTCC
>ENA-UOOM01001338-UOOM01001338.1-fermentation-metagenome-genome-assembly--contig:-NODE-1338-length-24115-cov-82.137282_pt1 | contig 24115 bp, 21 predicted proteins | sample MGYA00245781_ERZ724031 | MGnify/ENA primary metagenome ERZ724031 (study PRJEB28704, sample SAMN03018317) | fermentation metagenome | biome: anthropogenic terrestrial biome; feature: soil... | reverse complement strand
AACTTTACAAGTTTTCTTAATTTTACACATTCTGCTTACAAATGTCAATATGAACCTCTAAAATTATACCGGCTGCTGCCGCCGCCAACCGTCAACCTTGTACGAAAATTTGGTCATGAAAGCGGCTCTATATAGCAAGGCTCTGGGGCTTCAAACCCCGCCCGTGAGCCGCAAAAACCAAATAATAAGTCACGGCTGCCGCCAAACTGCCCGCTGGCAACATCTTCCCAGATGAAGTTGCCGCTGTTCGCGGCGGCGGTCCAGTTTCCGAGGGCGGTTTTACCATCATAGATAATTCTGCCTGTAAAAGTGTATTGTATGCCCGCTATGACAGCGCTGGCAGTAAAATCGGTGTCTTGCACATCGACGGTCAGCAGCCCATCCGCGTAACTTTGATTGTCCAGCTGCCAGCGGACGATCCACTCCCCCGCCCAACCGGTTGGTGGGGTTTGGGATGGAATTGTGGTTGCCGTGGGCGTGGCGGTGGGTTGGTTGGTTTGGGTGGCGGTGCGCGTGCTGACTGGATCTGCCGCTGACGTGGGGGTGTTGCCAGGCTGGCGGGGTTGGGTGGCTGGTTGGGTTTGGGTCACGATCAGTGGCTGACCGTGCGTGTCTGTGATTATCATGGTTGGAAGCGCGGACGGATGCTGGGTTGCTTCTGCCGTCTGGAGAGCGCTTTGGGTGGGGTTGGCTGCGCTTGCGGACGGTTGCCTTCGGTTCGCGCCGGGTGTGAAGGCGTTGATAATCTGGATCTCCTGGTTTTTTGACGACGCGCAGGCGTAGATGCCCAGCGTTAGCACAATGCCAACTGCGAGGAACAATAAAACTGGTAGCTGTCTTCGTCTATGATTGTACATAATCCACCTGCACAAAGTATACTATAAAGTATAAAGTGAACACTTGTGCATGTGTACAATTTTTGTTTCATGATTGATGAATGCAACCAGTCAGGGGGAGAAAATACGGATGAGAGAGCCTTTGTAATTCCCGACCAAAGGGGGGCAAGGATCGACATGACGCAACGGCAGTTGCAGTGAATCAGGTTCATTTTCTTTATTAATTAATTCAAAATGAGGCTAACTTTTTTAGCGGGACGGCGTGGCAGCCGTCCCCTGCTGATAGTCGATGACGTCTTCTTTTCGTAGGGAACGTGGCTTGTCCCGTTCCGGCGAAGCCATCTTTCCGATGACAACGAGGTCATGAACCCATTCCTTCTTCCGCTATTTTGATGGTGAATTTTACAGAAGTGGCATTATGCCTTCTCTACGGATTTCCAAGCCCAGGAAGTGGTAGCTCAACGATAAACTCGGTAACAATCCATTCTGTTTTGAAGAAACATACAGGACACTACAGTGAGAAACTCAGGTGAACCCCCTCTTTAGAGGGGGGCAGCAGCGGGGCTATTGCGAACGCGGTAGTACTAATGGCGAAGTCGCGAACATACCACCCCCTCTTTAGAGGGGGGCAGCAGCGGGGCTATTGCGAACGCGGTAGTACTAATGGCGAAGTCGCGAACATACCACCCCCTCTTTAGAGGGGGGCAGCAGGGGGGCTATTGCGAACGCGGTAGTACTGATGGCGAAGTCGCGAACATACCACCCCCTCTTTAGAGGGGGGCAGGGGGGTGAGAGAATTGCGAAATGAAGGCATAGCAGGGTAGTCATTGCGAGCCGTTTTGCCGTTGAGCCTTGATGGTTGGGCATAAATTCCGCTCGGCAAAATGGCGTGGCAATCTGCAGTTTAACTTTTTGCATTTAATTCTGACAAGAACCCAAACGCAGACTGCCGCGCCCCCTTGTCGTGATTCAATAGCTCCTGCCCTTCGTGAACAGGGGGCTCGCAGTGACGGGTATGAGAATGACAAACAAAAGTAAAACAGGTCCTGCTAGAATTTTATGGCTGTACGCACTCACAAATCCATTCTCAATCAATCTTCGGTACAATAGAGCAGGCGAATTTTTGCCTCTCAAAGCTGAAAAAAAGGCGGATGCTATCGATTCATTAACGATTTTATTGAAACTGGTTGAGCCAGGATGCCCCACGGAGGCAAAGGTGGAAACCCTGCGGGGGCTTGACCCTCAGAGCCAGAAAGCCCTGATTGCCGAAGCAGAGAGGCAGGGTGTCACCCTCTTCCTTTACGCCATGCTGGCGCGTCTCGAAAGAGAACACCGCCTGGGCTTTCCGCATCGGGACAAGCTATACCAACGCTACGTAATCAACGCCGGGCGTAATACGCTGATCCTGCACGACACTGAAATATTGCTTTCAACCCTAAAAGATGCCGGGGTCTCGGTAGCAGGGCTGAAGGGTGTCTATTTACTCGAGAATGTTTATGGCAATATTGGCGCACGCCCGATGAACGACATTGATTTGCTGGTCAGGAAGAGCGAACTTGCCGCCTGCCTCGATGTGCTGCGGAAATTGGGCTATGTTCACACCGCTTACTTCAGCATTGAAGACGAAAATATCGACACAAAGCACATCCCCCCCATGCGAAAAGCCGGCGGCGCGCTGCTGGAGGTGCACTGGACACTTCTGGAGGAGCACGAGCCCTTCACGATTGATGCCGACGCGCTTTGGGAGCGCACGATGCCGGCAAAAATCGCCAATATCGACACGCTGGCACTGGGCGTGGAAGACCTAATTCTGCACCTGTGCATGCACCTGACCTACCAGCACTATCTGCAATTGGGCTTGCGCGGTTTGCTGGATATCGCCCTGGCAATCGACAAGTTCGCGGCAGAGATTGACTGGGAAAAGCTGACCCGGATCGCAAAATCATGGGGCGCGGAAAGGGTAACCGCGCTCAGCCTGAAACTGGCGGAAACACAATTGAAGGTGCCTGTTCCTCCCGGGGTTTTCTTTTCGTTGGCGCCTGGAGGGATTGAGCCGTCGATGCTGGAGGGGGCGCGCGCGCTGCTGCTGGAGCGGGTGACGATGGAACATCGCCTCACACCCGACCTGGTAAATCTGCAGGCAAGCAGAAGTATATTCACGAAAATGAAAATTGGATTGCAGCGCGTGTTTATTCCCCGACTCGCGCTGGCACGGATTTATAACGTCGCGCCCGATTCTCCGAGGGTTCTGGGGCTGTATTGGAAACGACTGAAGTATTTAATCAGGAATTATGGGGACACGTTGAAAAAGTTGAGCAGAGATAAAGAAGCTGCCATGCCGTTCATTGAAAAAGCGCAAAGCTCATACTCTCTCCACGATTGGATGAGTGGAAACAATCATTAACCCACCACCCTGCAGTTCAAAATCTGTCAGAGTGAGTCTGCGGGGTACGAACCTACGAAGGAAGTCCTCCGCACGCTTATTCTGACCGTCCCAAGCGGATTATGCCCCTCTTAAGCCGGCGGAAGTGGTTGAACATAGGTACCAGCAGATTCTTTCCCGAGAGCCATGCGATCGGGCGGCTGCCCAGCTTCATACCCAGGCGAACATCTTTTCCTTTTCGTTGAACCCGAACGACCCTTCCCAAAACATTGCCGTAAGAGGTCCAGCCGTCATTCAGGGCAGCAACATTATCCCCTTTGCATAAAAAACCGTCTGCCGATTTTTTCACCACACGATGCGCGATAACATCGTTGGCGGGGGGGCGCACAAAGATCAAAACATCACCAACGCGTATCGATGCTTCAGACACGGGCGAAACATAGATTTTGTCTCCAGAGTGGATAAAAGGCAGCATACTCCCGCCAGGCGCGTTGAAACTTACCGAATGACCGCTTTCGATGGCAAATCGGATCAATTCTGCTAATTCATGCGCTTCGAGAGCGCGTTTGGAGATTCTTAACATGCGATCAGAAGACATGGTTCACAAATTACGTCGGTGGAATCCTGCGGCAATCGGCGGGTTGGATGGTTTGTTTGTTCCCACAAAAACCAAAACGCTCTCCCCAAGAGCCTGAAAACTGACCGTCCCTGGTCATGATCCACCAGAAGATACTGTTACTGCCCGTAGCTTTCCACTCCCCTTTTACCTGGTCTTTATCATCAGAGTTGCTCCCGATGAAGGTGTACTCAACTTCGCCAATTTTCGCGCTGCCGCTCACATTATTCCCCTGGACCTGGAGCGTCATATTGCTGTGCAGATAAGCGCCAGAGCGATCCTGGAACCATATGTTCCATGCCCCGCTCCAATCTGCCTCGAACGGGCTCGGGGTCGTGATCGGATTGTTGGTTTGGGTTCCTGGGGTTTCAAAAGGGTAGGAGCCTTCATCAGTCGGAATTGTCAATTCTGCTGTCGGCATCGAGTCGTCTGTTATCAGAGGGGTGGAGGAAGAGTCTTCTGAGACTGGTGGGGTTTCAACCAGCGAAGCTGTTTCTGCAGGTTTCGTCGCAATGCTTTCATGCGGATTGGTGGGCTCGGGACTACCCACGATCGTTGCCACAGTTTCACCCGCGAACCGTTCCAATTCAGACGTTTTCCTGCCGTTACAGGCGGAAAGCAAAAGCAGAACGGCAAGGGTAAGGACAATTGGTTTTTTCATGGGTTTATTTTATCAGCAAGCTGAAGAGAAAACTCAACCAGCCAGGGCTTCGGATACAGCTGCGACGACAAGGTCCTGCTGGGCTTCGGTCATCCCCGGGAAAAGCGGCAAAGTCACCTGTCGGCTGGCGACCAACCCGGTCATATACAGAGTTTCTTCGGGATTGCCAACAAATTCACGATAAATCTTGAATTCGTGCACGGGGGGATAATGAAAGCTGGTTTGAATTCCTTTTGATTTCATGGATTCCCGGAAAGCAGCCTTGTTTAAGCCACTGGGCAGCAAGACCGGGAAAATATGCTGGCTGCTCGCACCGCGATCTTCTTCAAAAGGCAGCCCCAGTTGGGGGCAATGCCTGCCAAATAGCTCGCGATAGCGGTTGACCAGGTGAGCGCGCCTGGCATTACCTGCGGGTAATTTCTTTAATTGTTCCCGCCCAATAGCGGAACGGATTTCATCAATCCGATAGTTGTAACCCAATCCGACCACATCATAGCTACTGGCATGCCCCTGGTGTCGGTCCCAGGTGAGCGTGGTCATGCCATGAGAGCGTAAAAGTCGCGCCTTTTCAGCGAGCACATCGTCGTTGGTGACCAGCATGCCGCCCTCGGCTGTGGTCATATTTTTGTTCCCAAAAAAGCTGTAACAGCCGACATCCCCCCAGGTTCCAAGCGCTTTGCCCTGAAGACTGGCACCAATGGCATGGGCTGCGTCTTCAATCACCGCCAATCCATGCTCATTGGCTATGCGCATTATTTCAGGCATATCGCAGGCAAAACCAGCATAATGCATGACCATGATCGCTTTCGTTTTTTCAGTGATTCTCTCCCTGACCGCGTGAGGGCACAAACAGAGCCAATCTTCGCTTTCGATATCGGCAAAAACCGGTGTCGCGCCGGTGTAGCGGATTGCGTTGGCGGTGGCAACGAAGGTCAGCGAGGGTAAAATTACTTCATCACCCGGACGCAAACCCATCGCAAGACAAGCCAGGTGCAATGCCGCGGTAGCGTTATTGACCGCGATCGCATGCTTCGCGCCAACAAAATCAGCCAGCTGCTGCTCAAACGCCTGGCTCACCTGCCCCATCGTCAGCCAACCCGAGCGCAGCACTTCAAGGACCGCGTTTTCTTCTTCGATTCCGAGCTTAACATCTGCAAGTGGGACGCGCCATTCCATTTCATTCTCCTAAGAATTGCGAACTTAGCTTTTCAAAATCTTCATTCGCGGCGATATAGTCTTCGTGATTGCCCAGATCGCGCCAATAACCATCGTAAGGACAGCAGACAACCCTTTCCTCTGCTTTGAGCAGGGCGTTGACCAGGGTGGGAAAGTCAAAATACTCACCTTTTGGAATATAGTCCAGCACCTTCGGTTCGAAGACATACATACCCATGCTCACCAGGAAATTAAGGCTTGGTTTTTCAATGTAACCGGCGACCTGGTAAGAATCATCAACATGTTCAATCACACCGAGGTTGATTTTGTGAGTTCTTTGATGGCTGGCAATCGTGCAGACCGCCTGATTAGCTTTATGGAAGGCAACCAGGTCATTAATATCGAGGAGGGTCAGAATATCTCCATTGCAGACCAGGAAGGTATCGTCAAGCCCTTCAATAAAGGCAAGTGGACCAGCAGTCCCAAGCGGATTTTTTTCGTAGGCATAGTCAATTTTCATCTCGAATCGCGATCCGCTGTTGAAATATGCCTGTATCAAGCTGGCAAGATGACCAACCGCGAGGGTTACTGCTTCAATGCCAGCACGTTTCATCTGCCCAAGAATAATTTCCAAAATGGTATGCTCACCGATCGGCATCATCGGTTTAGGCAAAACGTAGGTATATGGAGCAAGCCTGGTGCCTTTACCACCAGCCAGGACGACTGCTTTCATAATTTCCACCTTTAAAAAATTTTCATTATTATAATGTGTTTTATGTTCGGTTTTTTAAGAAGCTTAACGTTTTGACACCCACATTAACGACCATATATACCTGGCTGGTAATGGTCAGGATGTCTCCTGATCCACTCCACTGTTTTCGCCAGACCCTGTTCGAGGGATACCTGTGGCTGCCAGTCAATTTCCTGCCTGGCTTTTGAATTATCAGAGACAAGCCGGAAAACCTCAGACTTTTCAGGGCGCAGGCGTTCCTGGTCAATGATGATTTCGGGTTGTTTTTGCAAATAGTCGAAAATCTTTTGGGCGACCTCACCGATTGTGACCTCAATCCCTGTGCCCAGGTTGTAGACCTGACCATCCCATTTCCCGTTGATGGCAGCTTTTAAAAACCCCTCGACAGTGTCGTCGAGATAGGTAAAATCCCGTTTGGTATCCAGGTTTCCCAGGTGGATTTGGTTTGAAGTCAGCGCCTGGGTGATGATGGTGGGGATGACCGCGCGGTTGCTTTGACCGGGTCCGTAGGTGTTGAAGGGACGGACTGTAAGGGACGGGAGGTCGAAACTGCGGTGATAGCTTTCAACCAGTTTATCCGCCCCGATTTTGCTTGCGGAATAGGGCGACTGCGCCTGAAGCGGATGCTCTTCATCAATCGGCACGCGCAGCGCCGTGCCATAAACCTCGCTTGTGGAGGTGTGCACCAGTTTGACCTGGTGGTTTCGGCAGGATTCAAGCATGTTTAGCGTTCCGATGATATTTGTTCGGGCGGTTTCGACCGGATGGACGTAAGAATATGGAATCGAAATCAGCGCGCCAAGGTGGAAAACAATTTCACAACCGACAACCGCGGCATCTACAGCCGAATTGTCTTCAAGGTCACCGCGAACGATTTCGATCTGACCGAAGCGTTCAGGGGGTAAAAGGACGAGGTTGCCAAATTCGGGGCGGGAAGTATAGCGGGGAAACGCCCTGACCCGCGCGCCGGATTCGATCAATCGTTGAACCAACCGGGAGCCAATAAATCCAGCAGCGCCGGTTACGAGTACTTTTTTACCTGCAAAAAACTGATTTGCATTGTCTGCTAATTGGTTATTCTTGTATTCCATTGAACGCGTCTTCTACATTCTGTACCAAATCAGGCATGATGATTAATTTCGCATCAGTGGACTCGCAAATCTGTTTGATATGCTCTTTGTCTTCCACTTCAGCATTACTAATTGCCATAATGATAATGGCAATCGAATATTTTTCAACTAATGCGGGAATATCCTTTGTTGAACCCAACACCTTGACGCCGTGAATTCGGTCAACACGTTTTTTTGGATCATCGTCGACAAAACCTATCACTCCAAACAGGGTAGAATAGGCGCTTCGTTGAATCAGCCAGGAAGTGAGCTCCCCCAGACGCCCTGCTCCCACGATCAGAATTCGCTCGGCAAACGATGTGCTGCTCCCGCGGAACAGCAGCCAGCGATAAGCGAGGCTGGTTAACAATCGCTCACGATAACGAACGGTTATCAAACCAACAAAGGTTGTAATGCTTATCAGCCAAAGCATGCTGAATGGGATTCTTGGTTCGGTAATCCAAACCCGATTAACCACCCAGAGAAGTGCCATGGTTAACGCACACGATATGCCAATATCAACCATGTAAGCCGGGCTCGCCTCACGCCAGGATACTTTTTGGAGCCCAAGCATCGTATTGATCAGACTTACGCAAACAGCAATTGCCAGAGCCAGGATGATAAAAACCGGTATGCCCAGATGGATTACGGTGCTGATGCGCCAGACGATACCCGAAATACCAACAGAAAGCAGGACAATCAGCACGTCAATCAAAAACCACGGCAAAACCTTGCGAAAGAACCTGAGCACAGGTCCCCCAAAAATCCAGCGTTCATCCACCTTCTTACCCCTGAGCAGAGGGATTAGGGTGAGAAAAGTAGCCGCGAGCACATCAAGATCGGTGAAAAAGTTGTGATATTCGATATAAAGATGATCAAGCCGCAGTTTATCGGGCAAAATCTTTACGAGGTAATCATCCATAAATCCATCGCCCTGGAGCATCTCTTCTTCGTTGTGGTAAATAACAGAGGCAGGGCTGGTAATACCGGGTCGCACCGACAGAATCTCTTCCCTGACATCAGCAGACCATGTAAGGGCAATATGATAATCCTCAGGACGGGGACCAACAATACTCATATCTCCTTTGAGAACGTTATACAACTGGGGTAATTCGTTGAGCTTGGTGTCGCGTAAATAACGTCCCAAATCTGTAATCCGGGGATCATCAGAAGCGGTGATTGAAGGACCATCCAATTCCCCTGCAGGGGAATGCTTCATGGTTTTGAATTTGTAAATGTTAAACGGCTTTTCGCCTTTTCCCATGCGAACGCCTTTGTAAATAACACTACCAGGTGATTCTCGTCTAATTGCTATAGCGATGACCAAAAACAAAGGGAACAACAATATCAACCCCAGACCAGAAGTAAGAATATCGAGACCTCGTTTTAGGAAAGCATTGATAAACAAAACAGTCTTGTTTCGTTCATGCGATATTGTTTTTGTAATTGATATTGTTGTTAATGTATCGTTTTGCACAGCTAATTCTATCCCTTCTGTGAAGATAAATGATACTATTTAAGTTTACTACAACTCTGGTCATCATTTGTAAAGATACAAGAAACCGTCCAGGGTGTCTGAACGGTAATTAGTATCCATGGCTTGTCAGTGAATAGCAGGTTGCTATATAGTCAATGCTTATCGATAGCTTGAGGTGTGGGGGATATCGTTAATCCACTCTGGCACCTTTCCTGTTTTGTCCTTCCAGCGATTTGCGAACTTGAACAATCCAACAAGAAACCCCAAACCATAACTGGTATGAATGATCGCAAATGCTGCCGGAAGCAAACGAAGCTGTTTCCAGCCCTGCTTTGCGGCAATACTGATCGAAACACCGAGATTGACAATACTGTACAACCCAACAATCATTGCCAGTAAAATCCAACCCCAAGGAACAATCAGGGCAAGTAACATGGAAACAAAAATAGATAAAACAAAAACAGGAGGAACAAATTGGCGCAGGCTCATTTGCCGGGGGTGCTTTTGTAACACCCTGACCTTCCAATAGCCATACTGGAAGTACTGTTTCCATAATTTGGCAAGTGACCCACGGCTATAATATGTGGAGCGCACATCATCTGCCAAAAGAATTTTCCCTCCAGCTTCGCGGATGCGGTAGTTGTACTCATCATCCTGGTTGCGAACCAATTCTTCGTCGTACAAACCGACATTTTCGATGATCTTCCGGGTGTAAGCAGGAAATGGAACCGTATCTGCAAGTTTGGTCAACCCGTTTTCGGTGCGGAAAGCGGAATTCCCCACACCAAACGGAGAGCTCATTGCCAGCGCGATTACCTTGGAAACAAAGTCCTCACCGACGGTCTGCATCGCTCCGCCAACTCCATCCACGCCATCTTCCAGGAGATGCCGCACACAATTGGAAACATAATCTGGCGCCACAATGCAATGCCCGTCGACCCGGATAATCACTTCACCATTCGCAAGCGGGATGAGTCTGTTTAATCCGGTTGGGACGATTCCGTGTGGATTGTTGAGCACTGTTATGGGGATCTCTGTTTCTGAAGACAAAGCTTCGATAACTGACAGAGTCTTGTCGGTTGAGTTGCCATCTGCTATATATATCTCCAGCAATTCTTTCGGATAATCCTGCGCAATAATTGATCTGAGGCAGTCAGTGATGTAAGCCTGTTCATTACGAACAGGAAGCAATATCGAAACCACCGGTTGATTCTCGGAGCTCAGTTTAACCTCTTAATCATTTTTCCATCCCACTGAGTAGAGGTCTGGATTTTCTCCCATCCCAACTTTTCATAAAATTTAACCGCGGGTGTATTTGCCGGGTGCACAGATAAGTCCAAATGGTCTATACCCAACTTCAGCGCGTGTTCTTCGACAGAGCCCATCAACAAATCGCCAATGCCCTGTCTCTGATATGCCGGATCAACAGCAATAGCCAAAACACCCCACTGATTTATCGAAAGAGAGTCGTTATCGCTATGCAATCGCGGTTTTGATGGTTTTTTTCCATTGCGCCGTCTCACAATTTTCTTGAGAACATGTAACACCGGTGCGCCCAACTCTCTAAATAACTGGCTGAAGATTAACCATGGTCGGGTTAACACTCGCCCAAGCAAAAACAGTAGATTTTTTCGGATATAACCACTAAAAGAGCCTGAGTAAACTCCTGCGAAACAGAAACCAACCAATCCTTCTTGATTCGTGGCGCATATTGGTTCGGACAGGGGAAATTCATCCAGCAAAAAAGCATAGTAACGTCTGACGGCTTCCTTGCCCAGTTTGATTAGAGCCCGGTCTGAAAAACTTTTAGAGTGAATCCGAACGATCTCCGGTAAATCTTCTTTTCTTATCTTGCGAACAGAATAATTTTGCATCAAGGCACTCATTTGTCGATCGTGTTAAGAATAAATGTGTGTTTGCCAGCTGGCGAAAGTGGAATCGATCGCACAACCTCCAGATCAACTGCCAATTCCTGGGCACCTTTTTCTTTCAACGTCTGGATAATTCTCTGCTTAATCGTGGAAACAATCTCGGTGTTGGGAACAATACGGACAATTATGTGGTCGGGTCGGTCCTGTTCGACCTGGAAAGCATCAATCTCCTTAAAATGCTCAAGAATGCCGGTAAAATAATGGACGATCAAACGATTTCCTGACGGAGTCATGACCATATCAGCGTTCCGACCCTGAACAGATTGCAAAAGTGGCAGCGCTCTGCCGCATGGGCATGCCTTGGAGACAGCTGAGGTGCCAAGATCTCCAACTTTATAGCGGATGAGAGGCATCGGTCCGGGGTGCAGGCGGGTTATCACCAGGTTGCCAACTTCGCCTTCCGGAACGGGCTGGTCATCGTCACCGAGATATTCAACAATTACATCCAACGCGTGAATGTGGTAACTGCCATATTCACACTGCGCGCCAACCTGGAAACCCTCAGCGCATCCATAAGTGTCGAATACCTGGCATTGGAAAACTTGTTCGATGAGAGCCCGATAAGCTGGATAGAGGCTGTCACCCCAGGTCGAAACAGCTTTTAAGGGTCGATTCCAACCAACTTCCTTCGCACGGTTTGCCAAGTGATAAATACTTCCTGGGTATCCCCAGGCATACTGCAGCTGTTTATCTTCGATGGTATGTAATATCGTGTCCAGATGAGCATCATCCAACTGGTAAGCGGAAACATAATGACAACCTAACAATTTATCCTTGAGCCGGCGATCGAAACTGCGCCTCAGGGTCATTCCGGTCTGGAGATGGGGCTCTCCGATTTTCCACCCGGACCATTCGAGCGCAAGCATAAAGGACGCCCGGTACCAGCCAGCCGTCTCTGCATCCTCGACAACGACAAAATTCTTGCCTGTGGAACCCGATGTCCTCGATTCATAAGTCTTTTGACCTGTTTTCCTGGTAACACCTTCAGGGTAAGCATCGGATAACATATTCTTGGTAACCACCGGCAGTTTTGAAAGGTCTCCGGCGGATAGAATTTCTGAAGGGAGTATCCCCCGCTGGAGCATCACATCCCGATAAAAGGGAACTTCATCGCAGGCGGTTCGAATCAAGCTTTGCAAACTCTTATTCTGGCAATTGTAGAGTTCATGCTGGCTCCAAAATTGTGCTTTTTCCAGAAACTTTAACCGCGACATCATCCTTTGACCAAAGAGCAAATCACCAGCAGGTAAAACAAAGTTTCTTATGGCTTTGGATTTTATTGTCATAGTCAGCATGGTTTAGTTGGTCTGAAGTAACTCTGAGAATAAAGCATCCCATTTTGGCAGGATCGCAGACCAGTCAGATTGCTCAGCGCGAAGCCTGGCATTTTTTGAAAGCTTATTAGTCAGGTCAGGACTGGCCAGCACATGCTTAACAGCCAAAGCCATCGCCTCAAAATCGTCCGGATCAACCAGAATCGCCTCGACTTTATCAGTAGCCATCATTGGGATGCCACCGACATTAGTAGAAACAACACATAATCCGTTTGCCATGGCTTCAAGCAAGCTGCGGGGGGCAGTATCGTAATTGCTGGTGTTTATAAAAATGTCAGCCTTGTCGAGCCAACGAGGAACCTCAGCATGGGTTACATGCCCCACGATCTGCAGCTTTGATTCAACACCGAACTGCTTTGATAGTTTCAATGCACTCTCAAGACTGCCGTCGCCCTTATCCGGTCCAAGCATACACAGATGGATCTCGGGATATTCAAGAGAAAGCAGATGTAAAACGCGAATTGCCATGTCCGGATTGTAAACATTATGGAAAGCACGAACCCAGATTAATCGGGGTGCAGCAACTGATCTTTCCCGATAAACTGCTTCCTGTAGATTGATGGGGTTAGCGATTAGTTTTATATCTGAGCGGATACTCAAGAACGCTTGTTGATGATAAGCAGAGGGTGTGACCACCACATCGGCAGCAGTTAGTACCTGTCTGACGTAACGAGGGTGCTTAACAGCATATTCAGGCAGACCCCCGCCATGTAAAGTTAGGACGATGGTTTTGTTAAGCCATCTCAGCAAAATGGTTGATATCTTAGCGTAAAGTAAGGCTTTTCCGCTGAAGACATCGATATGAGCGATCTGATAGGAACGGCGGCTGCGCCAGATAGTAAAGAGCATGTCCACCAGTCGGAAAAACTGGTTTTCTTTGTTAGAGGTGGTGATCACATTCCAACCTGAATGCGACAAATTCTCCGCCAGAAAATGCCAAACGTTTTTGTTATAGCGAGGCACAGGAAGAAAGTTGCCTATAAACAGCAGTGTGCCCTTAGCCGACATTTTTCCTCTTTTGAAAGCGATGGAACCTGAGGTTCCTGGAATGTGAGTGTTTTTCTTCTGTAGGAGACGAAGCTTCCAGATTGAAGGTCACCAAAGCAAAACCCAGCATGAAGGGTATTGCTGCTATGCGCATTGCGGAATGTGCCATTTCAACAGCCGCCCAACCTGCTGTAGCGGTCAGTAACGCTTGTGCCATAGCAGAACGCGTTTTGAAAAGAGCACGAAACAACATCCAGATAAGGATTAATAACGAGATTGCGCCAAGTAAACCATGTTCCGCCAGGATACGGCTATATTCCGTGTGAGCAGCGACTACTGTCAATCCAGGACGAGAAGTTGATGACATTCCAGGACCAACCCCAGCTATCGGGTTGGCAAGAAAGAGATCAATATCCTGGTTGGCTATTTCAATACGATTTATAGGATTAAGATCAGTAAATCTTGTGCCTAATGCTCCTTCAGTCAATTCTTCAAGACGCGGGAAGAACACGAAGCCTACAATCAGAACAATCAAAAAAACGATTAAAAAAGGTTTAACGACCTTCGAAGGCTTGCGCATGAGAACGATGAAAGCAACTCCAAGCGCAACAACCAGGTTGTAAATGCCTCCTCGTGAGAAGGTTAAAAAACTCTGCAATATCAGAACCAGGCTAAGAAAAACAGCCAGTATGCGCCCTTTAATTCTTGGTTGGATGGCATAGAGAATCAGGAGCAAGGCACCCAAACCTAAGGCTGCTGAAACCTGGTTGGGTCCGAAGCCTCCGCTGGTTTCAAATACCGATTCAGACCCAAAGTAAATCGCTGAAGATGTCAGCGTACTAATTAACGCTATTGTCAGAATGCTGACAATAGGATACACCGCAGCCCATACTGTCTTTTTCAGCCAATGCTGGTCCAGGGTAACCTGGGAAAAAAACACCAAACAAACGAAGACTGCCAGCGGACCGGAAAGATTAAAACTAATAAGTTCCCTGGATCTTTCCGAAAAACCGTGGGCGTCTACTGTAAGAAAGATAGAAGGCAGAAGCAGCAAAAACGAAAAGAAAGGCCAAACAAAATTTTTTATAGGTTTTCTTTGCTTGAGCAGTGCCACCGTGAGCAAGAGCACCATGGCATACTTGGCGTATTCCCAAAACACATCCGCCTTTGTCATGCGCCATAACACTTCCGCCCCCATAATATATGCGGCGTAAGGTACAACTTCAGCCAAATCCTGTGCGGTGATCGCTTTATAAAGTCCAAAGGCAAGCACCAGGAGGGCATGGATTGTTGAAAACAATCGTTCTTCGCGAAAAAGGAGTGCCAACCCAACATGAAGCAGAAGTAACAAGACGACACTGGTCAAACCGTTTTGCGCCGCTGGTTCGACCGAGCTTTGTGAGTACTTTCTGTACCTTGCTAAACGCATTTAACTAATTCCCAGTTCCAACTTCCATCTCGTATTGAACAATTTGCTTACTGCTTTCAAATAATTTTCATAAGTAAAAGCCTCTGCGGCAACCACACTATTTTTGCTTTCTCTTTGCCACGTTGAAGGGTCTTCAGTATAGCCGATTATCGCCTTAACATATGCTTCGATGTCCCCGGCGGGGATTGCTCGTCCCGTTTGAGCTCGAGTCAAAATCTGGGGTATGCTCGAGACAGCGGTCGAAAGAGGAACGACACCATAAGACATTGCCTCACTCAAGACCTTGGGCCAACCCTCAGAAAGAGTAGGAAGCAGAATAAAATGCGCGTCACGGTAGAAATCATTGAGCTCCAGGCGGTTTCTCCAACCCAGAAAAGTCACTTGCTCAGCCAGATCATGCTGCCTCGCCAAGACTTCGTAATGTAGTTTATCTGGTCCATCGCCGATTATGTCGAGATGGAAAGATACCCCCTCGTTTGAAAGGCGGCTGGCAATAGTCAGCACCTTGCCAATACCCTTCCCCTCATCGACCCGCCCAACAAAAAGCAGGTTAAGGGGAAAGGAAAGGTATTTTTCCTCAACTTCTCCTTTTGACTGAACCCATTCCGCTCTTGAAAAAGACGGGTTGTTGAAAGTTACTATATGTTCAGGCTGATCTGACCAGCTTCCATTGACGGTCACAACCCCTTGATGATAATTTTGCCTTAACCAAAGACGCTGAATTTTGTATGTCTGGGATTCAAGCTTCTCTGGCTTCCAGTTGCCGGCATACTTAACCCAGGTTGGCTTACCCCGCCCCCACATCCGCTGGGCGAAAAGCGCCACCAGGCTTATCCCGGCAGGGCAGCGGATATGAATGGCGTCTGCCTCTTTGATCTCCTTTTTCATCGCTGCCAACCAGGCAGGGATTTGCCCAATAATCGAAAGCTTGTCCTTAAATCTCCCTCCACCAGCGGGTTTTACCGGAACAAAGCTTATTTTAGAATTGGAATAAGCAAGTGAACTCCCAGGAGGGATCCCAGCATGTAAAGGTGCCAGGTGAACAAGTTCATCAAACAAACTTGCCAGCTGATCCAGCTCGCGGACAGTAGAACCCCAGGCAGAGATGGTTCCCATGTATTGATAATTTGGGGTGTGCGAGATAACCAATAAGCGCAACTTAAGCCTCGCGCAATACTTCTTCAAAAAATTCAAGGTAAGCTGCTCCCACATGGTCCCAGGTTTGTTGCCTAAGCGCGCGTGTGTGGGCGGTCGTGGAAAGACCGTTCCGCTTTTCAGGGGATTCGATTAGGTCGATTACCGCCCAAGCAATTGGTTCAACCTGTCCCTGTGGCACGAGCAGACCTGTGCTGCCATCCTGAACAGCTTCAGCCAAACCGGAGTTGTCAGTGACAACGCTTGTTTTGCCGCACAAAGCAGCCTCGAGTACCGCGATCCCAAAGCCTTCGAAATCGCCATTCTTTAGCTGCTGGCTGGTCATTACGAACAAATCGCAGGCATTATAAAGGTTTAGCAGGGTCGGTTGATCAACGCGTCCCCAAAAATGGATATTTGCAGAAACCCCAAGGTTGGCTGCAAGCAGTTCCAGCTTTTGCTGCTCAGAAGGCAACCCAGCCATCCAGTAAACCACTTGAGGATGGCGTTTTACGATTTCAGGCAGGGCACGAATAATCCATTCCTGACCTTTGCGGGGAGTGACATTGCCAACAGTGAGCAAGACGAATTGATCCTTCGAATCAACCTTTCGTCTGAAGGCATTAATTTCACTTTGAGGGAGAATCTGAAAGAATCGGGCATCAGCACCGTTGTGAATTACTTTTGTCCTCGGCTTGGTTATTCCCTGAGAAGCCATGGTCAACCGCGTATGTTCACTTACCGCGACAACGGCGTCTGCCTGCTTACAGGCTAACCTGGTGAGGTGAGTCGATAAACCCGAGGTTGCACCAAATTCTGTGCCATGCCCTGCAACCACCCAGGGCGTTCCTTGTCCTCTCATCACAAAAGCACTGAGCCAAATCGAACGACCTCCGGAAACCAGGATAATGTCAGGGCAGAAATCTTGTAACGCCTTTGTCAAGGCTTTAGCTCGAAAAATAGCTTTTTCTAGGCTGTTACCTTTAGCAGGGAATGTGATTATGTTAAAAGTTTGTCGGGCATTGAAAGCTTCTCTTTCAACATCAGTCACGTATGCCTGAGGGGAAAGGACCAGGGAAGGATGTGCTTCCACTGAAAAATATTTGGCTAACTGATACGCATGGGTGCCTATTCCCCCCGGACCAGGAGGAAATTCAGAGCTGAGGATTAGAATTCGCATTAATGATCCTCCTGAGATAATTGCGGAATCCGGGGAAACTTTTGGAACATCTGGTCAGCTATTTTTACACGCTGTTTGACAAGATGAATATTTCTCGGCATCGAAATTAAAGCAATCAGCCCTTTGATTATTTGTTTTGGAACAGAGTCTTTTATACTAAAGGTACCTAGGATATCGATCCAACACTTCTCGCGAACTTGTTTTTCGGTAAAGAATCGTTTGGACAAATAAATATCTGAGACACTCGGTAAAATCTGTTTGAGCAAGCGTTTCCGCGAAGCAGCATAGGTATCTACCCGGGCTTTGTGTTCCCGCAGCCCTCCCATCGGGGCATGATGATGGATCACGCTTATATCCGGGTCCAAGACCATCAGCTCACCTGTGAGATACAGGCGCATCCCCAGATCGTGATCGGCACGCTGACCGTGGTCGTAGGCGAGGTCAAAAAGCCCTGATTCCTGCAGCAAATCCCGCCGAATCATGGTGTTGTTGGTTGGAAAAACATTGCTAACCCGAAGAATGCGAAACTCTTCCGGCAGGTCTCCCGCTTTTGGTTCTATTGCTACACCATTGGAGATATTGATCCGATATCGGGATAAATTGGTGAGATGTCTTTCAATCAAGTCGGGTTGAATTTCGTCGTCGTCATCCAGAAACAAGATGTATTCACCCCGCGCCATCTGAAGGGCAAAATTTCGCGATGAACACTGCCCAGCCTGGTCAAGAAAAAACCACCGCAGCGGAAGGTCGGAAAATTCGTCTTTCATTCCAAGATTCCGCTCTTCCAAAGGAGTCTGGTCAACAACTATTATTTCGAAGGGAGTAACTGTTTGCCACCTCAGTTGATCCAATAAAACATGCAGGTAAGGATAACGCCTGAGTGTGGGAATCAGGACGGTCACTCTGCCGTCAACAGGTTCAATCGCCAATGTTTTGTCTCGTTGACAGGATGCCGGATACATGGATTTTGGTAACTTGCGTACACTTCGCCAGGACTTAATCAGGCTAATAAGACTTGCGAAACGCGTCAATGCTGCCCTGAAAATTGCCCAACCAGCCCAACGACTCCCAAAACTATAACCGACTAAGAGAAGTTGGTCGTTTAGGGAAATTTTCGCATCGGATATTGGCTTTTGTTCACCAACAAGCCCAGGTACATATCGAACAAAAGCACCTTGCCGGATATAACGCAGCCCGAGTTCTAATCCTGCAGCTTCCAGGGATTCAAACTCAGACCTGGGTCCGCCCAGTTGTCGCAACACCTCTGAGCGAATCAGGCAGGCGCGCAGGGATAGCCGCCACGAGGTTGCTTCCAATGATGGATCCGGGTCGCGATTCAACATCCAGGTTGGCGAGATAAAATCAATCATCTCAGGCTCGCCTCCCAACCCCAGAGCCAGTCCCACGTGCCAGCAATCTGCGTTTGTTGCGAGCAATGCCATCAGCATATTGCGGTCCGGGATTCCCAGATCAGGGTCCCAAAACAGCCAGGCGTCCACAGATTCATTCTGGAGATTTTCATCAAGGATCGAATTGATTTCGGCAATTTGCGGCGAACATGGAAATACTTTCCCCAGGGACCACTCAGGAGTTTCTTTTAAATCAGAGAATAAAATCAGGTTGACTGTTTTCATTTGAGTGTCTTGTAGAAGTTTTCCCAGGCATCCAGCTGCTGATCAATCTGGAAATGCGTCTCTACACGTTCCCGCCCTGCCCTGCCCATGGAATACCGTAAAGAAGAATCCCTCGTTAACACGAGCAATTTTCCAGCGATTGCCCTGGGGTTTCGGCGTGGTACCACGAATCCAGTAACCCCATCAGCCACATTTTCCGATAAGCCACCTGCATCCGTGCAGACAATTGGAAGCTTCATCGCCTGGGCTTCAAGCACCGCATTACAAAACCCTTCTGAGACCGCGCTATGTAAAAAGATATCAGCTTCAGCGAGATGTCGGATAACCTGGTCTTGCGGTAAGCTTCCGGAAAATTCTATTGTCACCTTCAGATCGAGTTGATGGCGAGCGAAATAAAGCGCCTCCCGGTGCTCACCATCCCCGATAATCTGATATTCGCAAGCAATACCCTGATCCACGAGCATTTTGACTGCCTGAAAAGCAAATTCATAGCCTTTTATCCACTCCAGCCTGCCCACACTGAGTATCCTGATTGGTTTTTCGGGCGTGCCATCTGCCTCTGACTTGTCCCTGTCTTCACATCGGAAGCGCTCCAGATCCACTGAGGGAGGAATCAACCGGTGCGGCATTTCTTGTGGACATCCTCGTCGTAGAGCTCGCCGCCACAAATCTTTACCCAGAAAGTGACAAGCATCCACATGCTGCCAGACCTGGGCATAATAGTCGGGTTGCTCGAGCCCTGCAAAGTTCAGGTCGTACCCACGAAAACTCACTGTCAGTTGGCAATCCAAGAATTCTTTTAGGTAAGTTTTTCCCACAGCCAATGATCCAAACTCGAAGTGAATCAGGTCAGGCTTGAGGAGAATCAATTCCAAATCGAGGTAATACTTCTTGAAAACATTCCATCCAAATTTTCCGAATCCTCTGACAAGATAACGCCAGGCTGAACCTGGTGTGAAAACCAAGCCGCGGATCAATGCGGGAATTAGCAACAATCCCGCAAAAAATTTTGGACTGGTAGGCATGCTTCGATGCACACGCTTTCTGATACCAGTATCTGCCGCCATATTGGGGAATTTCGCCCAACCTTCGGGATCGCTCTTATGGCATACCATGTGCACATCCCATCCTCGTTCAAGCAAGCCCAGAAACTTTGAGACAATAAAGGTTTCTGAAGTCTTTGGAAAAGCAGGCACGATAAGGGCTAATCGCTTTGCTTTAGCGCTTTTCATTTTCCCTCTTCAAGGAGCTGAAAAGCAAGATAAACTTTTCAATTTGGTCCTCAAGACTGAAATTTTTCAAAATCCGTTCCCGACCACAAGCTCCCATGTTTTGCCGTAACTGTGGTGCTTTTGCGAGTTTTTGCAGAGCATTAGCCATCAGTTCGGGTGAGCGGTTGGGCACAACAAAACCTTCCACCCCATCCGTTACCGCCTCCCGTACGCCACCGCAATCGCTGGTCACAACGGGCAAGCCACAACTCATCGCCTCAAGAAGCGCGTTGGGCAGCCCCTCGCTCAGACTGGCAAAAACAAAAATATCAGACCGCTGCAACTGATCACACACTTGGTTTGGGGTAAGCTTTCCATGCAGAAAAACACTTGCATGTACTCCGAGGTTCTGGGAGGAAAACAGAATGCGACTGCGTTCGTAGCCCTCGCCGAGAATATGCAATTCGGCATCAACTCCAGCTTCCCTCAAAAGTGAAAAAGCCATGAGCAGATACTCATATCCTTTTCGCCAAATCAGTGACCCCGTCGTAACCAGGCGAAGCACTTCGTTCGGGCGCTTTTGTGTTGATGGGATAAAAATATCGCTATCAACAGCCGGATGGATTACAACCGCTTTGTCGCGGTCTACCCCGTAAAGCGCGCCTTCTTCCAGGATAGTCTGGGAAACACAGTGAACGGCATTTGCGCGCTCTAAAGTCGTTCTGAGCAGCTTCGTAAACTCTTCCTGTCCTCTCAAATGAGGGCGGATATTCACCTGGCTCCCACGACATGAAACCACGATTGGCATCCCTGAGTCAAACAAACCGAGATGGTCAATGGCAGCAGAATTCCAGGGGAAGTAAATCAGATTCCATTTTTCGCCGGTGTAAGGCAGGTAACGAAAATAGATATCAGCCTTTTCGCGCCATCCCAGGGCTTTCCCGACCAGATCAGAAAACCAAACCGGTCTTTTCCAAATTGGATGAGTTATCACAAGCCAGGCTAATGCTGCCAAACGCCCGAAGATATGCTGGTTTTTAGTGGGTATCCATGCCCATTTTAAGGTTTTCGAGCGGTTATTAGGAAAGTTTCTTGTTGAAGAGGCAGCGATGGTCACGGCTACACCCTTTTGGGCTAAGCCTGTGATCAGTCGATCGATGAAAGTAATCTCACCGCTTCCATAACCGACAACCAACACTTCCAATGGTTTCTGCTCAGCCATATTGCTCCAGCCAGGCGGAAAGGGTCAACAACATTGAGACAGCATAGCCATTGTAGGCGGTCGGATTTTGGTAAAAACCACCCAGAATCTGCTGCAAATCAACCGCAGGAAAAAGGTTATGCACCTTCAGCCCGGGTTCCAGGAGAAAGCGTTCCAAGCCAGCCTGACCCTCTTCGTTTAAAAACTGTAGCTCCCAATTTCGCTGAATTACAGGGCGGGGGATGAGCGATCGTCCTAATTTCTGAATAGCTCGTTTGGGAAGCAACCAGGAATTAAATCCCTTGTACTTGTAAAGGTTTACATCAAAAGGCTGCCACTTAACCCTTGCCAGATCTGGCGCGAAACGTTTGAGATAATCAATCTGTAATCTTCGCCCTGCCACAAAATCTCCCGGAACTTGCATAAAAAAGTCCACCAGGCGGTTATCATAAAAAGGCAGCAGTGGGAACAACCCAGCCTGATACATCCTCAGCGAGCTCAAGGTCCAGCGCCAGGACCATTGTGAGGTTTTCCAGGCTTTGATCTTAAAATCAAACTCAGCGACTTCCTTCAGTCCTGCCAGGGTCAATTTCACCTTCGCCTTCATCACTTCCTTCCAATCAGCTGGCAACCTGGGGCTGAAAAGTGACTGCAGAATCCCGCTGCCTCTCCTGGAATACTTTTTTATAATTACTTCAGCCAGTTCCTCATCAGTTGGCATTGCCTGCCCCAAAAAGCCCATATCATCCAGCCAGACATCACCCCAATGAGCCGCGACAACATGGCTTGCCTGCTCAGCCAGCTCGTCCACCACATACGCTTGTCGACATTGAGTGATATCCTGAAAGCCTTCCACACTGGCGCAGACACGTTCCATCTGATCGAACAAATACGGTTGGATTGTCCAGGTTTTTACCGGTATACCGCGCTTTTCTCCGAGCCGCCTGGCGATTCTGGTTTCAGCCGAATCTTCGGTAAATCCGTAGCTGAATGGAAACAAATTCACAGCTCGACCCAAACCAGGACCGCCCAATTCTGCCAGGGTGCTGCGCGAGTCAAGCCCTCCCGAAAGCGGCAACGCGATCCGTTTTTGATTAACCTGCCCGGTCAGAACTTCTCTGAAAACCTGATGAAACTGATCAATCGTTTCATCATAAGGCTTGGATGTATTGGGTGCATAATTCCAGGTCCAATATGACCTTTGGGAGAGGATCCCACCAGCTTCATCTAAAATGGAGTGGGTCGCCGGGGGCAAAATTTCCACACCTTGCCAATAGGTCGAGTTGCCGATAAAAAAGCCGAAGTTGAAAAACTCTGCTATTGCCTGCAGGTTTAAATCCGAACAACCCGCTGCAGATGCCACCGCCGGGGAAAAGGTTCCTATGGCAGCCTTCGAGCCTTTTTGCGAATAATAGCTGTGCACGGTACCCAATCGATTGGTCATTACGTGCACATGCCGTTTCTCTTTTTCGAAGCCGACCATCACAAAATGCCCGTTTAGTTCTTCTGGCTGCTCAAACGCGGCAGTCAGTGGTTGAAACTCTTCATAAAGCTCCCCCAAAAGCCAGATATGCCACTTCTCGTTCTCCGATTCAACCAGCGGGAATCCGTACCACCGCTTGTCAGACTGATTGGTGTATAGACGCGCTTCGCCTATAGCGGCAGCCAACGCCCAAGGCTGCCCGGTTCGGCTCGGGGCACCTTCAAATCCTTTGCCGAATGTAATTAGCACATCACCAATCATGATTTTTGCCTTTTCGTGCCAGGATCTCTTCATATAACTTTTCGTGAGCAGCCACTTCCTTTTCAATTGAAAAATGCTCCTCGATCCGTATTCGGGCAGCTTTGCCCATCCGCTCACGAAATTGTCGGTCGTTGATCAACCTCTGAATTGCTGACGCCAGATCAATCGCGTTTTCAGGTTCAACCAACAGCCCTGAAACCCCATCTTCGATGATGTCTCTTGAACCGGGCACGTCGGTCGCCACACAGGCTTTCCCGCATGCCATCGCTTCCAACAGCGCCACCGGGCAGCCTTCGCCCCGGCGAGTTGTAGGCATGGCGACAATATCCAACTGTGCAAGAAACGCCGGCACGTCTTCAACGCCATCCAAAAAATGCACCCGTTCGCTCACTTGCAGTGCCATCACTTCTTTATGCAGCTTGCCTGTGTACTCCGCATCCATCGGTCTTCCCGCCAGGAATACATGCACACCTTCCAGCCTGGAAACTGCATCGATCAGTGTCGGATGTCCCTTTACCGGCACCAGGTGCGCCACGCAGCCGATTAAAACAATTTCATCCCGAATCCCAAACCGACTATGGAGGCTTGCATCCGTCTCATTTGATGGTTGAAACTTATCGAGATCCACCCCCCGCGGAATTAAGCGCGCCTTACCCTTCAACATCGGTTTGTCAAAGAAATCCTTGATCATATCTGAATTTTGGGCTGCAATCCTCTTAGCCAGCATGGAACGTAAAAACCAGGCTCTGCTTTGCCAGTTCATATTTTTTTTGGTATACACCCAACCCTTTGCGCCTGCAAAATGCGCGATTAGCGGCTCAGTGTAATCCTCTCCGTAATGAAAAGAATGCCACAAGTCAAATTTGTAGGGTTTCAACACCTCAGCAGCTTGCCTGCAACGAAAAAACAAGCTCCAATATGGCTTGGGTGGAATCGTGAACGGGGTTTCGATCAGCTCCATGCCCATTCTGTGCACTTCTTCATCAAGTTTTCCACCAAGTTTCAAAACCGCTACAGCCGGCTCAAAACGATCCCTATCCAGTCGCTTGATTATATTCAGCATTGCCCCGCCTGAGCCTGCGGTGATGAAATTTGGTATGGTATATAAAATCCTGATCGGCTCGCTCATCCCAGGCGCGACCTTGCCCACCACTGCAGGCTAAGCAGATTCCATAACCCCCATTTGTGGTCTGCCTTACCGCTTAGGTGTTCCTGCCAGTAGTTGTTCACTTCGTCTTTAACAAAAACCCCAGAAGGGAATAGCTCGCCTTCCAACAAAGTCTCCTTGACCCGCCCCCTCAACGGACCTCGCATCCACTCACCCAACGGAATACCAAAGCCT
>ENA-UOOM01001337-UOOM01001337.1-fermentation-metagenome-genome-assembly--contig:-NODE-1337-length-24118-cov-89.716619_pt1 | contig 24118 bp, 23 predicted proteins | sample MGYA00245781_ERZ724031 | MGnify/ENA primary metagenome ERZ724031 (study PRJEB28704, sample SAMN03018317) | fermentation metagenome | biome: anthropogenic terrestrial biome; feature: soil... | reverse complement strand
GTTGGCTTGTCATATTTTCTACCACCCCCAAACCGTAATTATAGCGTGGACTCGAAGTTATCCATAAGTGCACAACACTAAAAAAGTGAACGACTCTACCCACCAAACCGAATATGCTTTTGCGGACAAACTGGTGGAGTAAAGGCTTGAACCCCCAGCAATACGAAATATGAAATCGCGCAGACGGTAAGGGGGTGTACAAAGCCTGAGCGAATCCGAAATTCTTAATCAGCCAAACCCATATCGATGATATTGTGGTTATTGCCGGTTTACAATGCTTGTCCGCAGTTCTTGAGATGGGGGGTCTGACTATGTAAAGGGTGATTAAGTGCTCAAGATCAGGACCTGCCGCTACGCTTGTACTCGTATATAAAGGTTTTGCATGCAAAAAGGCAAAAATCGAGAGTATATTCTGATATTGGGAATTGCTGTTGATCTCCTGCATGGATTATTGGGCTTGATGATCAGCATCGCCATACAGAAAGAAAGGACTGGTTGAAGCCAACCAGTCCTTTTGTCTACCAGTAAGGTTGTGCTATGGCAGGTAGCCAACCACGTCAAAGGTTGCCAAAATTTCATCCAGGGCGTCAAAGTCGGAATCCTGGATCAAATTTACCATCAGGAGAACCAAATATGCCGAAGGGTCGTAGATTGGTCTGGCTGAAAGAACAAACAAGACATTATCCTCGCCAAGACAATTTGAAAAAAGGTCATATTTGCCTTCGAAGGCGCTGTCTTCATAATCATATCGTCCGACAAGATCGCAATCGGCCCTGTAACTGTCACGATACACATCCAAAAGCTGCACATAACCACCCAGGCGGGCGATTTCGTCAGAGGCGGCGTAGAAGATTCCGGGTTCGTAATAGCCAGTGGTAAAGGCGTCTAAATCTGCTGCCGCAGAAATTGCTGCTCCGTAGGTTGTATTGCCATCAACCCATTTGCTGCCATCGATCTGACTCCATTGGGCAGGGATACTAACCTGGATGGCACCTTCGTCGTCCAGGATGGTGACGTAACCACCGGCAGCAATTGAAGGGCTATCCTCGAGCTCGATATCGGATTGCTCAGATATTTGCTGGGCGAAAGAGAAGGATTGCTCGAGGGCGCGCCCATTAATCTGCCCTTCCAGGAATTCCTCGCTGGCAAAGCGCAAAACTTCGAGCGAATAGGTGTCTGTGGCAGAACGGGTGCGCAGAATGTCACAATAGTCTGACATGGTGCCATCGGTCGCCAGCACAAGACCTTCGAGTTTGGTGATAATATCGCCGCCCTTGATGCCGGCTTTGTCGGCTGGGGAGCCCGATTTTACACTGGCGACCCAAATTCCCGTGATGCTGCCATCTGAATTGGAAACTGCCGTGCCATTGACACCGATCGATTCAAAATCGACACCGGATTCGAGCGTGGCGATCACTGATTTGGCAATATCTGCCTTGATCGCGTAGTTGGTGTCATAAAGATCTGAACCAGCATAGTTGATACCGATCACCTGCCCGTCTTTCGAGAGGAGCGGTCCGCCCGAGTTGCCTCCGCGGATACGCGCGTCGTGTTCGATCACAGCATCCACAGATGCCCAGCTGGTTTCACCATCGGCGTTTGCTTTTGAAATAATACCTTTGGTCAGCGTGTATTCAGGGTCCCCGAAGGGGAAGCCGGCAGAATAGACCTCAACCCCTGGGTTGGTGTTGCCCTGATACCATTCAAAATATGGGAAACCGTCGCCCTCGATATCAATGACCGCAAGGTCCCAGCATTCTGAGACACCAAGAATGCGGGCGTTTAGCGCTTTGGTGCTGCCGCCAACCCACACTTTAATCAGGGCAGAGCCGGTGACGACATGGTTGTTGGTTACGGCAATACCACTGGGGTGAATGATAAAGCCCGATCCGCGCCCGGCGGAATTTAACAACTGACCGAATTCAGGGTCGACAAAAGAACCCTGCGCTTCGATCTGAATTGTGGCAGACTTCGCTTCTTCGATACTGGTGACAATGTCGCCCTGCACTTCGGAGAGGGCTTCTGTTGGCAGGACCACAGGCGACTCTGTAGCGGGAACTTCGGTAGGAGCGGCTGGCTTGGAACAAGCTGACAAGATAACTGATAAAAGGATTAAAACGCTAATAATTCGTGTTTTCATAGCTGCCTCCTGGGCAAAGTTGGGGGTGGGGTCTTGTTACTTTTGGAATTATATAATATTAGAATAAAAAACGAATAAAATGTATATTCTTTGAGAAGGCTCAAGCTTAAAAGGTCTGCCGTGAACACGCTCCTGGAAAGCGTCTCCTCCCGTGTACCAGGGCAGGCTCCCCAGATGGGGTTTGTTGGCTTTTTCACATATCATTATCTTGCCAGGATACAGGATAGAAGCGGATTTCGAACAGAAAATATTGCGACACAGGATTGCTAAAGAGTTCAGTCAATCTTCACTTTCCCTACATCAGGAGCTCATTCAACCCGTGTAAAGTATTCCACATACCAAAATAAAGGTGGATCATTGATGACCGATGACGGGAAGACATGAATATAAACACTATATAAACTATGCTGATTTGCTGGAGCTGAGAACCAGACTTTCGCGGGTGATGAAAATGGACGAACATGCAACCGCGAAAGGTGGCTATGCAGTTCGTAGCGTTTACTTTGATAATTATGCCGACAAGGCTTTGAGCGAAAAAATAAATGGGGTTGACGATCGTGAAAAGTTCAGAATGCGTTTGTACAATGCAGACTCAAGCCTGATTATGCTGGAGAAAAAAAGCAAGCTAAAGGGGCTTTGCTACAAAACCAGCGCAAGGGTCTCACGGGACATCTGCGTGGAGGTGTTGAATGGAGATTATTCCTCCCTGGTCCAATCCGAAGAGCCGATTTTGGTTGAGTTTTACGCCAAATTAAAATACCAACAACTGCGCCCGCGAACGATCGTGGAATATTGGCGCGAGGCATACAAACTTAAGCCGGGCAATGTGCGCGTCACGTTGGATCACCACATGCGCACAAGCAACCAGCCCGAACACTTTCTTTCCTCAAGCTATCCGGGCTTTCCCCTGGTGAACGCCTATATTCTTGAGGTTAAATATGACCAATTTTTACCAGAGGTTGTTCGTGCCCTAACGGCACTTTCATCCAGACCAACTGTTTCTTTTTCCAAATATGCTGTTTCAAGAATTTTTCAGGAGTAAAAAATGACTTTCGATGATATTTTCAAATCAAGTTTTCTACAACAAGCGACAGATCTGTCTATCTTGGATATGCTGCTGGCAATGGGCTTTGCTTTCGCGTTGGGGCTCTTCATTTTCTTTATCTATAAGAGAACTTTTACCGGCGTGATGTATTCGGCTTCTTTTGGTGTTTCCATCATGGCAATGACCTTAATTACCACGCTAATCATTCTCGCGGTCACTTCCAACATTATCCTGTCGTTGGGTATGGTTGGCGCTTTGTCGATCGTTCGTTTCAGAACCGCGGTGAAAGATCCTCTTGATATTGCTTTTCTCTTTTGGGCAATATCGGTTGGAATAGTGGTTGGGGCAGGGTTGTTGCCCCTGGCAGTAATTTGTTCTTTGATTATTGGTGTGGTCTTGTTGGTTTTTGTGAACCGAAAAAGCAGCGACACTCCCTACGTCCTTGTGCTCAGCCTTGCCAATGACGCGGCAGAAAACCAGGCTTTGAAGCTTATTGACGACGATACCCGCAAAAACTTAATCAAATCAAAGACCGTTTCTGACGAAGGCATCGAACTCACGGTCGAAGTGCGCCTTAAGGAACCTGCAGCAAAAGTTGTTAACGAATTAAAATCGATTTCCGGTGTTAATTCTGCATGCCTGGTCAGTTTCAACGGAGAATACGCAAGTTGAGCTTTTGCTTTCAAATAGCGAGGCAGAAATGATCAAAGAAAAGATAACCGAAAAACTTGCTCTCATCGTGATCGTCGTGGTTCTGTTCGGGTCACTTATGATTCAGAGCGTCCAAAGTAAAAACTCCGTGATAACAGCCCCCCTTACCCAGTATAGCGAAGCTTTGTTTGGCGATGAGATCATTACTTTGGAGATTCTCATCGACCAAAGCAAATGGGATGAGATGATTGCGAACGCCCAGGCGAAAACTTATATCATGGCTGATGTGGTGGTCAATGGTGTTACTTATCAGAATGTTGGCGTGCGCACAAAAGGGAATGCCAGCCTCTCGCAAGTTTCCCAAAGCGGCAGCCCCGAACGTTATAGCCTGCGAATCAAATTTGGTGAATATATTGATGGTCAAACCTGCCTTGGGCTGGACGAGTTGGTTTTGAACAATATGATTTCAGATCCGAGCTACATGAAAGAATACCTTTCACAGGAGCTGATGCGCTATATTGGAGTGGAGGCTCCGCTGACCAATTACGCCAGTCTTTCGGTGAACAGCGAAGGGATCGGTTTTTACGTCGCGCTTGAATCTTATGGCGAAAGTTACAATCGGCGTGTCTTTGGAGATAATGCCGGCGAATATTACAACGTAAAAACCATGGAAATGGGCGGAGGTATGCAAAACCGCAGGCAGGGCGGCTTCGCTTTTGGTCAGCAGCAAGACCAAGCCGATGAGCAGGTTCCAAATACTGATGATTGGCAGGATCGACAGGGTTTTGTTGGTGGGGGCGGTGGAAGCCGGGGAGGAAGCCTGGAATACACTGACGATAACCTCGAATCTTACCCCGCTATCTTTGACAACGCGCTTGGAAACGTATCTTCCGCTAAAAAACAACGCGTAGTTACCGCTCTTAAAGCTTTGGATGACGGCGTGGATCTTGAATCCTTCTTTGACATGGATCAAGTGACCCGTTATTTTGCCGCGCACACGGTTTTGGTCAGCCTGGATAGCTATTATTCCAATATGGCACAAAATTATGTGATCCAGGAACGCGATGGAGTGCTCTCAATTCTGCCCTGGGATTATCATCTCTCTTATGGTGGGTTTCAATTTGGTGATGCCTCTCAGATTGTGAACGCCCCTGTTGACACACCACTTTCAGGGGTAACCCTGGAATCACGACCTTTGCTGGACGCAGTTCTAAGCAATGAAACTTATCTCGGGCTTTATCACCAATATCTCCAACAGCTTGTAACTGACTATTTTGGGAGCGGCTTGTTTGAAGAGACGGTGAGGAACCTGCAAACCAAAATATCTCCCTATGTTGAAAACGACCCGACCGCTTTCACAAGCTTTGATGAATTCAACCAGGCAGTTGATACACTGATCACTTTAAACCTTCTGCGGGCAGAGAGCATAACCGGGCAACTGGATGGATCCATCCCCGCTACAACAGAAGGGCAAACCTCCAGCTCATCCGCCTTGGTTGATGCGTCTGAAATCGATATGGCAGATCTTGGCTCGATGAGTGGAGGTGGAAATCGAAATCTTAGCCCACAAGGCAATATGGAATGGACCCCGGGTGAAATGCCTGGCAGCGAAGGTGGCGGGCTTCCAGATGGTCAAAATCAGCAGGGCTGGGGTATGGGTGAAAACGGTTTTCCTGAGACAATGCCCGATCAAGAGCTTATGCGCCAGGCGATGGAAATCGTTCAGGCTGCTGGTGGTGAATTGACAGATCAGGTAAAGGAACAATTGCTCACGCTTGGGATTAGCGAGGAGCAAATCAGTTTCTTTGAACAGATGTCAGGAGGTTTCACCCCTGGTGGCAGGACGGACGGTCAGATTATGCCGCCAGATGGGGAAACCTTTCCAGGTCAAGCCGCTCCTCAGGATGGGCAAATGCTGCCCGAAGCGGACCAGCAGCCTCCTGGTCAGACAGGGCAAACAGGAATCCCTGCAACCAGCAGCGTGAGTGGAGCTGCTTCCAGTTATGCTTTGCAGCTGGGGATACCCGCCGGCATTCTCCTTGTCGCGATTTTGTTGGTGGCAAAGTTTAAGAGAAGCTATTAATCAGCTGCCGATTATTCTTCTTTATAATAGTAGATACAATTCACAAATTGAAAGGAAGTTGGTGAGGCGCTGGAAAAATGGCAAAGATTCTTATTGTCGATGACGAAGCTGGTTTGAGATCGGTCATCAAGAGATATGCGGTTTTCGAAGGCTACGAAGTGACGGAAGCCAGTGATGGCATGGAAGCAGTTGAACTCTGCCGGGCAGAAACCTTTGACATCATTATTATGGATGTGATGATGCCCGAGCTGGATGGCTTTTCGGCGGTCAGAGAAATCCGCAAAGTCCAGGACACTCCGGTGATCATGCTTACGGCGCGTGGTGAGGAATATGACAAGGTTTTGGGTTTTGAGGTCGGTGTTGATGACTATGTGGTCAAACCTTTTTCTTCCAAAGAGATCATGCTGCGCATCAATGCTATTCTACGCCGAACAGCAAAGCCAGCCCCCGCAGAGCCCGACGATGAAGGGCATGTGATTTACGAAAAAGAAGGCTTTAAGGCTGATCTGACCGCCTACAAAGTGACCATTGATGGAGAGTTGATTCATTTACCCCCTAAAGCGATGGATATGCTTTTCTATTTGATCCGAAACAAAAATATCGCCATCCCACGCGAGCGGCTTCTTTCCGAAGTTTGGGGTTATAGCTATTTTGGTGACGATCGCACGATTGACACCCACATGAAAATATTGCGAAAATCGCTTGGACGCTATGGAGACACGATCACCACACTTCGTGGGCTGGGATATCGTTTTGATGGATAAAATCAAGCTCAAATGGCGGATTTTTGCCTATCTACTCGCTTTTTGCGTTTTACTAATCGGCATCCTCTGGATCTTTCAGACCGTGTTGCTCAACGAGATGTACAAGTTTGTGCGCAAAAACGAGATTAACCAGGCGATCAGCCTGGTTGAGGCAAACATCAACAGCCCGGAGCTCGAAAACATTCTTGTTGATCTAAAGAATCGCAAGGATATGATTATTACCCTTTCCCAAGAGTTTGTTCCGCCAAGCAACCCCGTTCCGCTTAATCCCAAGCAGTCCGGACCAGAAACCCTCACAAAAAGCCAACTTTTTACTCTTAGCAATGGCAGGGAGATCTCCCTGACCTTTCATGCCCTGATTACCCCGGTCGATGCAACCGTCTCAACCCTCAAACTGCAGCTCTATATCATTACAGGCTTAATGATTTTCTTCGCCATCATCCTGGCAATCATTATTTCAAAGCGAATCTCAAACCCGATTGAAAACATCACCCAGGGTGCCAAAGCTTTAGCCGCGGGCAATCTTGATATTCAGTTCGACGGGCATGGCTTTCTTGAAATTCGCGAGCTCTCAGATACGCTCACGACTGCCGCAGCTGAGCTTTCCAAGGTGGACGATTTGCGCAGGGAGTTGATGGCTAATGTTTCACACGACCTGCGTACCCCGCTCGCCTTAATTTATGGCTATGCTGAGATGATGCACGACTTCCCCGACGAGGTTGCTGCAGACCAGACCCAAACCATTATGGATGAAGTTCAGCGTCTTTCACAATTGGTTGGAGATGTGCTGGATATTTCCAGCCTTGAATCAGGCATGATGGAAGTGCACCCGGAACGGTACAATCTAACCGAAAGCCTTGCGGCGACCATCGCCCGCACCGCTGAACTGGTAAACAATACGGGCACAGAGCTTGTTTTTGTTTTTGACAGGCAAGTTTTTGTAATTGCAGATGAAATCAAGATTACCCAGGCGTTTTACAATCTGCTGATCAACGCAACAAATCACAACGGTCCTGACAACTCGATTATCGTCAGGCAATTGGTAAAAGACCAAAAAGTGCGCATAGAAGTTCAGGATCACGGCGAGGGTATCCCTGCGCAAGAAATCCCCCATATTTGGAAGCGTTACAGCAAAACCAATAAAGCCAGTCAAAAAATAGCGGGGACCGGTTTGGGGCTGTCAATTGTCAGGAAAATTATCGAATTGCATCATGGCAGCTGTGGGGTCGATTCAGAGCCTGGAGCAGGCAGTACCTTCTGGTTTGAGCTCGACGCAGCCTGATTTTCCTCGATAGAAACTAATCTTCAGCTGATATTCACCTGACAATTATTTAATCTACAAGCAAAACACAAAGAAGGCAGTTATCCTTAAATCAATTAGTGAAAGGATAGTTATGTCAGATGAACATAAGCAAGATCCAGAAAAACCAAAAGATACATCGCAATCTACAGCGTTGATGGTGATCACCCCAAAGCCAAAACGCAAGCCGCGAAAAATTTCACCTGTGCTGTTGTTCGTAGTAATTCTCAGTTTGCTATCAGGCATTGCCGGCGGGCTGATAGGAAGTGCCATTACGCGTAAACAGGTATCTGCTCTCAACACCTCCGAAACCGATGTGGTCTATCAATCGGTCGTCAGCACGAAAAACACCGGGGACAACCTGACAGGCTTAAGTCTGCCTGATATCGCAGAAATTGCAAAAGACTCAGTTGTAGAAATATCAACAGAAACCGTTTCGAACAGCACACGGATGCGCCAATTTGTCGTCCAGGGCGCTGGCAGCGGCGTGGTCATTACCAGCGATGGCTACATCGTCACAAATAATCACGTTATTGATGACGCTACCAACATCAATGTTCGCCTGGCTTCAGGTGATGCTTTTGAGGCTGTACTCATAGGTAAAGATTCCCAAACCGACCTGGCAGTCATCAAAATTGAGGCAACCAACCTGACCCCGGTCGTCTATGGCAGCTCCAGTGAACTCGAGGTGGGCGACCTGGCTGTAGTAATCGGCAACCCACTGGGTGAGTTGGGCGGCACCGTTACCGACGGAATCGTCAGCGCCCTGGGACGTGAAATCACAATCGACGGTGAGACAATGACCCTCCTGCAAACCAATGCGGCGATCAACCCCGGCAATTCGGGTGGAGGGATGTTCAACGCCGAAGCCGAACTGGTTGGAATTGTCAATGCCAAAACCAGCGGCACCGGGATTGAGGGTTTGGGCTTTGTCATCCCGATCGACACAGCAAAATCCATTATCACCAGTTTGATCGAAAACGGTTACGTCAGTGGACGTCCCGGTTTAGGCGTTGAGCTGGTTGAGATCACCGATGTGTCGACGGCTATGTATTACCGTGTTTCACAACTTGGTGTTTATGTCACTCAAGCACAAGGCAATTCAGACCTGATGCCTGGGGATTTGATTCTGAAGATAAACGAGCAAACCGTTAGTTCATCGGCAGATATCAAAAGCATTCTTTCTCAATTTGATATAGGCGATCAAATAACGGTCCAGGTGAAAAGAGGTGGAACTCAACAAAATATTACAGTAACAATACAAGAAGTGTCAGAATAAGATAAATGCTCCTCTCAAAGACCTGCCCGCCATCGGGCAGGTCACCTTTTAACATCAACGGCAGAAGGCGATAGAACAGCGAGCCGGGAGCGGGGGTGCGACAACGACCCCCTCTTTAGAGGGGGAATAAAAGGGGGTGAGAGAATATTGAATCAATGAAATACCATCAATTCCAGGCGGGTGGCATGAGCGGGGGGGCGTCCGTCCTATGAGGGTACTGACAGAAAAACATGCCGTCACTGCGAGCCCCCGTTACACGAATGGCAGGAACTTTTTAATCACAATAAGGGGCGCGGCAGTCTGCTTTTGATCTCTTGTCTTGAGTAGATGTAAAAAGAAAAACTGCGGATTGCTTCGCTTTGCTCGCAATGACGGGTTACAAATGCGTCACTGCGAGTGTAAAATCTTGCCCGTAGGATTGTTTAGATCCTTCGCAAAAGAGGCTCAGGATGACAGAAAAGAGCGAATAGGGAGCGGGGAGCTTACCCGTCACTGCGAGCCCCCGTTACACGAATGGCGGGAACTTTCGAATCACAATAAGGGGCGCGGCAGCCTGCCTTTGATCATTTATCCTGAATAGATGCAAAAATCAAACTGCAGATTGCTTCGCTCCGCTCGCGATGAAAGCATCAACGCTTTGTTCACGATGGCAGGGCGACCTACGGATAAACCCAGGCACTTTGTTCTCAAGGCGGGGGTGCGATATCTGATAACGCCAGCACAACAAGCCTGATCTATGAAGAATCCCCGACTTTTGTGCCGCACTCTGAGCAAAACTTAGTGCCAGTTTCCAGTTTGGCTCCGCATTCTTTACAAAAGACTACCTGCAAAATTTTAGCGCCGCACTCGGGGCAAAACTTGGTTTTTTCACCAAGCGCTACGCCACATTCCGGGCAGGTTGCTCTTGCACCTTCACGCCAGCTGGATTCTTTAAGCATTTCGCGGTCAGCTTCAGCCATTTTAGAATGTGCCCAGATTTCTTCAACAGTCCGGCTCGACTGCGCGGCAGCCATCTCAACCCCCAGGTCAGGTGAGCAATTTTTGCACAAACCCTTGCTGGTGTTCCAGCATTTTTCACGGCAAACCCAAGATGAGCAGCGCGGACACTGGATAAAATCGTCCTTTACTTCTCCGGTTGCCCTGAGAAAGGCCTGATCGTGGTCCTTCTCCCAGGTTGCATTGCGGGCACGGTCTCCAATTGTGGAGGCGTGGCTGAAAAAACCCCCAAACAAACCACTGGCGGTGTCCAACGCGCCGCTGATTTTTCCGATCATAAAAGGTTGGAACGAAGTGCGATAGCCGGTACTGCAGCGATTGCAGATAAATTCAAACTGAAACCCCTGGTCTGTCGAGAGGTCATTATAGTTGTTGGTAAATTCTATCTTTGCCATTGGGAAACTCCGATGTTTTCGAAATAGCTGCCCCTTGGGCAAGCTGAGATTTGATAAATGAATAATACCATAGTCGCAGTTTGAACAGCTCTACATGGCGTTAAGTATAACGTTTGTTTATGGAAATAAGGGCTGAATTTCAAACCTGAAGATGAAGCCGGTGATGCGGTTGACGGCAGCTGTGTGGTCTTGCACTATGGTTGCCATCAAAAAACGCTGCGAAGGCTGCCAATCGTTAAAATTTATCAAAATAATCAAAAAACCTGTTCATTATGTAATGAGCGGCTTTGAATCGAGTAAACTAAAGAAAATGATAAAAACCCTCCCGGGCGAATTCCAGGGAGAAAACCAAGGAGAAACATGAGTGAATATTTAGACAACGCCACCAGGCGAAAAGAAGCTATCAAACAAATCATCCATCTTCTGCACGAAGGCAGAACGGTTGAAGAACTGCAGGCGGAATATGGGCACTTGATTGCGAATGCCAGCGCACAAGATATTGCCGCAGCAGAGCGCGAAGTAATTGCTGAAGGGCTGCCTGTTACCGAAGTGCAAAGGCTTTGCGATCTGCACGTTGCCGTTTTTCAAGCTGGATTGGAAGCAGAGCCCACCCCGGAAAATAAGCCCGGGCATCCACTTTTCACCTTTCGAACTGAAAATGAACTGATTGAACGTACTCTCGAGGCTGTGGAGGGCTTTGTTTTGCAATTTGCCGGAGGAGACCACGAAATTTTGCCGACGCTGCGTGAAAATGCCAAAAATCTGGACCTGATTATTTGTCATTATGACAAAAAAGAGAACATGATTTTTCCAGTTCTGGAGAAATATGGTTTTGAAGGACCGTCCAAGGTGATGTGGGGCGTGGACAATGAAATACGTGACGCGCTGCGTAAATTCACCGCTTTGCTTGAGTCTGAAAATCCCCTGGGCGTGGCTGTTGAAAGCAGTTTTAATGAACTATCCCGTAAAGCCAGGGATATGGTCTATAAAGAAGAAAAGGTTCTGATCCCCGAATCTTTAGCCCGGTTTACCCAGGCAGACTGGCAGCAAATGGCAGATGAAATCGCCGGTGTGGCTGCCAAACCATCTGAGGCGTCAATGGATGCCTACAGAGGGGACCCTGGGGCTCAGATCCCACTCAAAACCGGCGCGTTAACCCCCGGGCAGATCGATTTGCTGCTGACCAATTTGCCTGTTGATGTGACTTTTGTTGATGAAAATGACCAGGTGCGTTATTTTACCCAGGGCAAAGAACGTATCTTCACGCGCACAGCCGCGATTATCGGGCGGGATGTACACAATTGCCATCCGCCCCAGAGCGTGCATGTGGTTCACAAAATCCTCGACGAATTTAAAGCTGGCACCAAGGACCAGGCTGAGTTTTGGCTTCAGTCGGGCGAAGCGTTTATTCATATTCGTTACTTCGCCCTGCGCGATGACGCTGGGGTCTATAAAGGTGTGATCGAAGTCTCACAGAATGTGACTGGCATCCGCGCTCTGGAAGGCGAAAAGCGATTGCTGGATTGGTAGAAAACTCGATCGCCTGTGTTGAATTTTCACTGAGGCAGCATCCCTGCCCGGAACGTGATTGACCGAAGGTCTCCCGGCTAAGCTGTGCTTGGGTCTTGAGCGGAGGGGGCTTGCTCCCTCCGCTTTTTATGACGGACAACAAACCAACCAGGCAGGGCGGGTGAGCCTCGCTGAACAACTTGGGCAGACGATCCCCTATGTTATATTCATGGCGCTGCCGATTTTGAGAATTATGTCTGAGGGCAGTGTTGCGGCGGGGTGACCGGCAACTTCGCGAGCCAGTTCCGCCGCGCGGGCGTGCAGCCAGACTGCAAGCGTGGCAGCGTCAAAGGGCGCAAGCCCCTGGGCGAGCAGGCCGACCAATAGGCCAGCTAATACATCGCCTGTGCCGCCATGAGCGAGAACGGAGTTGGCAAAAGGCAAAATCCGGCTGTCTCCGTTAGGAGACACAACCAGGGTGTTCGCACCTTTAAGGACCAGGGTTTGCTTCCACTCCCGCGCGTAATTAATGGCGAGATCCCGGCGGTTGGAATGAATCTCTTCGATTGGTATGCAAGTAAGGCGTGAAAATTCCATTTCGTGCGGGGTTAGTACGACTTGATTTGGGAGCCGATCGTGCCAATTGGTTTCCTGGTTAAGGAGATTCAGCGCGTCGGCATCAATCACAAGCGGCTGGTTTGGCGCTTGTTCGAACAGGTGTACAAGCAGCGCGAACAAAAACGCCCTGGTACCCGCCGACTGTCCCAACCCGGGACCAATCAAAGCAGGGAAATGACCGGTCTTCTCCTCAATAAACCTATGGCTTTTTTCATTAAGTATGATGGAGCCTTTTTTATCGGGCAAAACGTACCAAATCGCTTCAGGGATACCCGCGGCAAGCGGAATGTAAATTGAACCTGGAATGGCAGCATAGACCAACCCGGTTCCGCTGCGTAGAGCCGCCTGGATTGCCAGACTTGCGGCACCAGTGAATTGCCGCGAGCCGGCGATCACCAGGGCTTTACCGAAGCTGCCTTTGTGCGAATCATCAGCCCTGCCGGGCAGAAGAGAAGCAGCTAATTCTTGTGTAATCAGGGCGGGGCATGAGGGTTTCTTTGACATTAGTTTTTTTAGCGCCGATTCGTGTTCGGCGAACAAGCAGTCCCATCGCCTGAAGTCAGGCTGGGATGTAAAAACAGCTTCCTGGCAACGGGACGGCGCAGAAGCCGTCCCGTCTCAGGATAATAGTAGTACACCAGAACGAGCCAGGCTGCGTTGCCACAGCGGGACGACGGGTGTCTGTTTAGGGCGAAAGATCAGATCCTTGCGACCCCTGTTTCCCGGGCGGCAGTGGCAACCGCTTTGGCAACCGCCGGACCAACGCGGGGGTCGAATGCGGCTGGGATGATGTAATCCTCGCTCAGTTCTTGCTCCGATATCAGATCTGCCAATGCCCATGCGGCGGCAAGTTTCATTTCGTCGTTAATGTCACTGGCACGCACATCGAACGCCCCGCGGAATACACCAGGGAAAGCCAACACGTTGTTAATCTGATTAGGATAGTCGCTTCTGCCAGTGGCAATCACCCTGGCGCCTCCGGCTTTCGCGTCTTCCGGGAAAATTTCGGGCGTCGGGTTGGCGCAGGCAAAGACGATCGCGTCCTTGTTCATTGTTCTGATCATTTCGGTGGAAACGATACCAGCTGCCGACACGCCGATGAAGACATCCGCTCCGACAAGCAAGTCTGCGAGTGTTCCGGATTTTCCCTGCGGATTCGTTAATATGGCGAGTTGTTCGAGGTACGGATTCGCTTTGCCAACAATTCTGCCAGGGTAGACAGCGCCTTTCCTGTCAGCCAGTTTGATGTCCTGAAAGCCAGCCACCAGGAGTAATTTGGCAATGGCAGTACCGGCGGCACCTGCCCCAGATATGATAATCCTGACATCCTCTTTTTTCTTACCGACAACCTTTAAGGCGTTGGTGAGCCCGGCGAGAGTGATGATAGCGGTGCCGTGCTGGTCGTCGTGGAAAATTGGGATGTCACATTTTTGCTTGAGTTTCTCTTCGATTTCGAAACAGCGTGGGGCGGCGATATCTTCCAGGTTGATGCCGCCAAATGAACCGCTTACCAGGTAAATGGTTTCAACGATTTGATCCACGTCTTTGCTCTTGATGCAAAGCGGGAAGGCGTCCACACCTCCGAAAGATTTGAAAAGCACACATTTGCCTTCCATCACCGGCATACCAGCTTCGGGTCCGATATCTCCCAAGCCCAGAACCGCGCTGCCGTCTGTGACCACTGCACACATATTCCAGCGACGGGTCAGTTCGTAGCTTTGATTGATGTCCTTTTGAATCTCAAGGCAGGGCTGAGCAACGCCGGGGGTATAGGCAAGTGACAGATCTACTTTATTATTGACCGGAACAGTAGCGACTACTTCGATCTTACCGCGCCATTCGCGATGTTTTTTCAATGATTCCTGGGCGTAATCCATGGTTACTCCTCAAAGGGGAATTTATAGTCCAGGTTAAGGGCATCGCGCACAGCCAGAATCTCTTTTTGGACCGCTTCTCCGACGGGTACGCCTTTATCTTTGCGCTCCAGCCAGACCAGGTATTCCTTCTCCCCAGCGGTATAAATGCGTTCTGCTCCAGGAGCTTTTTTGGATGCACGCAGTTCACGCATGATCTCGCCGGAAATTTTTCTGAAGGTTTCCAGCCCCATGAATGCTTCGGGGTCGATGACGATAAACCAGTGACCAAGATGGAAGGGCACTTTCTCGCCGTTTTCACCAATGCCGGTCAGTTGATGCAAAAAACTACCAGCCTGGAGAGCCGCGGAGAAGACTTCGACAACTGTCGCGTAGCCGTAGCCTTTATAACCTGCTAATTCTTCACCAATCCCACCGAGCGGTGCCAGCGCGGCTTCCCCTGAGACGAGGTCTTTCAAGATTTGCTCGCTGTCGGTCATGGGTTTGCCATCCGAACCAACCACCATGCCTTCAGGAGTGTCTTTGCCGATGCGGGCATAATATTCAATCTTGCCGCGCTGGACGATCGAAGTGGCAGCGTCGAGCATGAAGGGAAAATCTTCATCAGTCGGAAAGCCGACAGTCAGCGGGTTGGTCCCGAGCATGTTTTGGACGCCAAAAGTAGGCGCGATTGAAGGGCGGGCGTTGGTTCCGGTCATGCCGATCATTCCCGCATTGGTTGCCATGGTGGTCCAGTAGCCGGCAATGCCATAATGGGTTGAATTACGCACAACCACCATGCTCATTCCGTACTTGCGGGCTTTCTCGATTGCCATCTCCATCGCGCGGTGGCTGGCTATCATGCCCATGCCATCGTTGGCATCCAACACAGCGGTTGTGGCTGTCTCTTTGAGGATATCAATCCTGGTTACTGGGTTTTGTATTCCCGCTACAATGCGGTCGATATAAATTGGTTTAAACCGATTGACACCGTGACTTTCGATGCCCCTGCGGTCGCTTTCGAGCAGAACATCCGCGCAAATTGCGGCTTCTTCACGGGGAACTCCATAACCGACAAAGGCGTCGGTGAGGAATGCGTCCATCAATTCCCAGGATACATAAGGTCTGGTTTCTTCCATTTTTTTTCCTTTCTATTTGTTTGAGCTGACGATTTATCTTGTATTCCACAGCAACTTCAAGTGGTCGACTGATTGATACCTGGATTGTAATTTTTGTACCCATAGTTACGAGCACTGATATTATTATACCCAGAGAAACCTGGATATTTTAAGATTGTAACAAATACCCCGGTTTAGAATGCCGTTATGAAGACAACCGAAGCGCGTATCTGTTTTTGACAACGAACTTTTTCTCTGGCATAATACAATCTGCCCTTCTGCCGGAATGGGCAAATCTGACGTAAAGGGTGACCAATAAAATAGTGGATTTTGATAGAGAAGAGTCAAGGAACGACGGCAAAATCATCAGGCTTGTGGGCGTTGTTGTTGATGTTGAATTTGAATCCGGTAACCTCCCGTCCATCCATAACGCGCTCCTGGTCAAACGCCGTTCAGGTGAAGACCTGGTGCTCGAGATCCAGGAACATGTAGGCACAAAGGTCGTCCGCGCGATTGCCATGGGCAGCACAGCCGGTTTACGCCGTGGTATGACCGTGATCGACCTTGAGAAACCGATTGAAGTCCCGATTGGCAGAGCCACCCTGGGGCGATTATTTAACGTGCTTGGGCAGCCAATTGATGGCAAAGGACCCGTCGAGACAGATCGGTATGCGCCTATCCACCAAATGCCGCCAGCGATCAACGAACAGGTTATCTCCAGGGAAAAGATTGTCACCGGAATTAAAGCAATCGACCTGCTCACGCCTTACCCCAAAGGTGGGAAAGTCGGCTTGTTTGGAGGAGCCGGGGTTGGCAAGACCGTGCTGATGCTGGAGCTGATGAACAATACCATCACGCAAAGCTCAGGAATCGTCCTTTTTGCCGGTGTCGGCGAACGCAGCCGTGAAGGTAACGATATGTGGCTGGATATGAACGCTTCGGGGTTGATCGATTCTGCAATTCTGACCTTTGGACAGATGAATGAGCCTCCGGGAGCCCGTATGCGCGTTCCCTTTACAGCATTGACCATGGCAGAATACTTCCGCGATGAAGAATCCCGACCGGTTTTGATCTTTATCGACAATATCTACCGCTTTATCCAGGCGGGTTCTGAAGTTTCAGCATTGTTAGGCAGGCTGCCAAGTGAAATGGGTTACCAAAGCACACTGGATTCAGAAATGGGTCTGCTGCAGGAACGCATCACCTCCACAAGTCAGGGCAGCATCACCTCTGTGCAGGCAGTCTATATCCCCGCTGACGATGTGACCGATCCGGCTGTCGCGGCAACTTTTTCACACCTTGATGCTACTACGGTGCTTTCCAGGAGGCTGGTTTCGATGGGGCTTTACCCAGCGATCGACCCGCTGCAAAGTACATCCAACCTGCTCACTCCTGAAGCGGTTGGACGAGAACATTATGATGTTGCCATGCAGGTTAGGGCGACCCTGGCTCGTTACGATGAGCTGCAAGACCTTATCGCCATTCTGGGTATGGAAGAACTGTCGGTTTCTGACCAACAGACTGTTATCCGTGCAAGGCGCGTTCAGCGCTTCCTGACGCAGCCATTTATTGTGGCTGAAGTATTTTCCGGGAACCCGGGTGTCTTTGTACCGATGGAAGAGACGATAAAAGGCTTTAAGGAGATATTGCAGGGAAAATATGATGACATCCCTGAGCAGGCTTTCTATATGGTTGGGTCGATCACAGATGCCCTGGAAAAAGCAAAAGAGATGGAATCGGAAACCCAGTTCGGCATGGAGGAGATAGCCAGTGGAACAACCGGATAGGGTTCCCAAAACCCTGAGGCTGGAAGTGTTGAGCCTGGGCACGGGAGGTCTTACGCTGGAAGGAATCACATCATTGCAGATCAAGCTCGCGGATGGGTCGTGGCTGGGGATCAGACCCGGTCACGCGCCGATTATCGCGGCAACCGATGACGGGGAACTGAAATACAGACAAGGTCATGAGGAGCACACAGTACCTGTTAGGTCAGGGATTATGACCCTTACTGACAATATGATTAGCATTTTAACAACTCATTAGGGAACGATGGTCGTGAATCCACCCCCCGGACCAGGCGATAAACAACATGATCTGCTGCCGGAAGAGGAAGTTCCCACCAGGCGTCAGCGACTGTTTAGCAACCGCGACCTGCGCGCCAGCACGATCGGATGGGAGATCGCCATCCCGATTGTCGGAGGACCTTTTTTTGGATTCATCCTCGACAGGCGTTTTGATACCGGCGTGCGCTGGACGATTATCCTGCTTTTGGTCGGGCTAATCTCAGCGGTCGCCTCTGTGGCGAAGTATATAAGATATGAGTTTTACCTAATGAATAAAGAGGCAAGAGAAGACGAAGAGCGAGGCATAAAAAGAGAGTGGGTCAAGTTCGAAGACGAAGAGGACGATGAAGATGAATGACGTAAACATTCTATGGATCATCTTTTGGGTGGCAGTGTCGGCTGGTTGGTCGGTGTTGTCATTTCAATGGCTCAAGAGATCTGTAGCGATGATCCAAACTCCTCAACCGCATGCGAAACCGGATTTAAGTGGGCTGATACTGCGGCGGGTTGCCGTTTTCCTGATAATCGCCCTGCTGATCTTCCTCGCACTGAAAACCGAACCAATTGCCGCAATCGCCATGGCTGTAACAATCACAGTCGTGACATGGCTGCAGGTTATCCTCTATAATGTAAAGTTAAATAAACAAGAGGAAAAGCAGAAGGAGAAGCATATTGGAAGTAATTGAACACCCAATCGTCTTCACATTATTCGGGATAATGCCAATCCGCGATACCGTAGTTTATACATGGATAACTATGGCTGGAATCATCGCACTGGTGTTGATTCTCAAATTACTGAAACCGAATCTGCTCGAATATATCCTTGAGGCAATTATCAGCATTTTGGATGATGCCATGGATGTAGACGATCTTCATCCTTACATCCCCCTTTTGGGCAGTTTGATGATTTTCACATTTACAGCGAATCTGATTTCAATCTTTCCGGCGATGAAGTCGCCCACGTCTGATCTGAACACGACGATCGCGCTTGCTTTGATTATTGTATTTTCTGTTCACGTTTATGGGATGATCAAAAAAGGAGTATGGAAATACATCAAAGAATTTGCCAATCCTATTTTCATGCTGCCGGTCGAACTTATTGGTCAGTTTAGCCGCACACTTTCACTGGCAATGCGCTTGTTTGGCAATATTTTGAGCGGTGATCTGATCGTCGCCATTGTTTTTTCGATCGTCCCCATGTTTTTACCCATCGCGATGTCAGCCATCACGATGGTTTCCGGTGTTTTACAAGCTTATGTGCTTACCACGCTTGCCGCATTATTCATTTCTTCAGCGGTTGAGATCAACGAAGAAGACCTGAAAATGAAGGAAGAAGGTAAGAAAAGAAGCAGTATTAGAGAAATATTCTATAAGAAATTTGGAAAGGAAAAGGCTAATGGAAAATTTAAGTCCTGAAGTTCTGATCATCATCGTTACAACAATTGTTTGTGGAGTGGCTATCGTGGTCGGAACGATGATCCCCACCTGGGTGGAGGGTCAGTCAGCTATCAAAGCAATCGAGGGAATGGCACGCCAGCCAGATGCGGCGCCTCAACTACGAACGGCAATGATTATCGCGCTGGCACTGCTTGAGACAGCCTCAATTTATGTGCTCCTGGTTGTTCTCATTTTATTGTTCGCAAACCCGCTAATCAGCCGGTTTTTTGGGGGATAAACCATGCTTGACCTGGATCTAAGCACTATTTTCTGGGAAATTGTCAATTTCCTGGTACTGACGGTGATCCTCTATTTCCTGGTTTTCAAACCCATGACCAAACGGGCAGAACAGCGCGCAGTGGAAAAGGCTGAAACCAGGGAGGCATTGAAAAAAGATCGCGAAGAAGCAGCCGTGAAGTTGCAGGAGATTGACGAGCGATTGTTGAACCTCGAGGACGAAATCCAAAGAATTACCGATGAAGCCTATGAAAATAGCCAGATCCTTCAGCGTGACCTCCTGGAAGCCACAAGAGTTGAAGCGAATCAGATCATGATGGATGCTGTCAATGAGTCACGTAAAGAACAGGAGGTCGATATCAAGCGTATGCAGGTTGACCTTGTGGACACCGTGATGCACCTTGTTAATGATTCATTACAGGAAGTGACCCCTCCGGTGGCTCACGATAAACTCATCGAAGAGATGACCAGCACCATCTGGAATATGGGCAAAACCGATATGGCTTTAGTGCAAAACATCCGTGAATCCCTGGCAGAACGGATTCCTACTGTTGAGGTGTTTGTACCCCGGGAACTGAGTGCTGAACAGCAGATAAAGCTGTTAAACACCTTTAACGCGCTGGCAGATAAAGAGGTTGAATTGGAAGTTGTGGTTCAGCCCGAGCTTGTCGCTGGGATTAAAGCCCGCATCGGTGATATTGTCATGGACAATTCGGTTCAGGCACATCTCGACAAAGTTCGTGATGATGTCAGTCTGACGTTAGAAACCATGGTGACCCCTGAAGATGACTGACGCAGACCTCGCCACGCAAGCGAGCCTCGAAGTTCTTTCGACACGCTTAGCTGAAAATGACCCACTGGACATCAACCAAAACCTGTTTATCGAACAGGTGAAAAAAGGTGTCAGAGAAAGCCTGAAACCCAAACCAGACACGTTGGAAACCAGGTTTGTTATCGACGAGCTCATGAGAGTCGCTGATGAACAACCACACCAGGTTTTCATCAAAAGCGTTGGTACGGTCCAGCATCTTGGCAATGGGATCGCGACCTTGAGCGGACTGCCAATGGTGCACCTGGAAGAACTGGTCACATTTCCCAACGGGGTGCAGGGCATGGTGTTGAATCTTGACCGAAAGCATGTGGATGTTATTCTCCTGGGTGGGGATTCTGGTATTCGCGGTGGTGACGTAGCCGAAGCGACCGGCAGACGCCTGAGTATCCCGGTGGGGATGCCCTTTTTGGGGCGGATGGTGGATCCGTTGGGCAGACCGCTGGATGACAACCGCCCGGTGGTGCCTTCGGAGTACCGCTTTGTTGAGCGCATCGCCCCCGGTGTGATCGACCGTGCCCCGGTTGACACGCCGCTTTATACGGGAACGAAAATCATAGATGCCTTATTGCCTCTGGGGCGCGGGCAGCGCGAACTGATTATCGGCGATCGGCAGGTTGGGAAGACCACAATTGCGATCGATGCGATTTTGAGCCAGAAGGGCACGGATGTAAAGTGTATTTACGTTTCCATTGGTCAGAAAAAATCTTCAGTTTTGTCTGCGGTCGAGACCCTGAAGGCGGGCGGGGTGATGAACCAGACCATCGTCATGGTTTCAAGCCCGGATGATCCACCAGCGCTGCGCTACCTGGCGCCTTATGCCGGTGTGACCATGGCAGAATTCTTCCTGGATCAGGGCATGGATGTGCTGATCGTCTATGATGATTTATCCAAACATGCCGATACATACCGGGAAATGAGCCTTTTACTGCGACGTCCACCCGGAAGGGAAGCATACCCGGGTGATATTTTTTACCTGCATTCCCGTTTGCTGGAGCGAGCTTGCCGCTTAAATGAAGAAAATGGCGGGGGCAGCATCACCGCATTACCAATTGTGGTTACTCAGCGTGGTGATATTTCCAGTTATATTGTGACCAACCTAATCTCCATCACGGACGGGCAGATCGTCCTCGACACCGATGAATTCAATAAGGGAAACAAACCAGCCATAGATATTGGCAGCTCTGTCTCCCGCGTGGGTTCTGCCGCACAGGAACCGGCTATGAAATCGGTTGTGGGCGCGTTAAAGCTCGAGCTGAGCCAATATGAAGAAGTGGCGCGATTCGCAAGATTTGGCACAGAGGTCAACGAAGCCACAAAACGGCAAATTGAACGTGGTCAGAGATTGACCGCATTGCTGAGTCAGGGTCCGCATAAACCACTAAAAATGGAAGACCAGGTGGTCTTGTTCTATGCGCTCACCAATGGTTTTATGGATGAAATCAAGCCAGACAACGTGGAACAGTTTTCACAAGAACTTCTTAACTATATGTACAACCATGGCGCTCAGCCACTGGACCAGATCAGCCACCATCGTGAGTTGAGCGAGGAAACAGCGGCTGAGATAGAACGAGAATTAGAACTCTTCAAGGAAATTTGGAAGAAGAAAGCGAAAAAAATCTCATGAAGATGATCATGGCGGTTGTCCCGCGGAAATATGGCGACGATCTTTTGCTCGCGCTTATTGAACACGGGTACACAGCCACATATTCTGAAACTAAAGGAGGCATGCTTCGGCAAACACAGCTGACTTTGTTCATCGCTGTGCGAAGCAGTGAACTCGAAAGGGTGCTTGATATCATTAGCAATGCCTGCAGCGGTCAAACAACCATCCACCGTGGTTATGGACTCGCGGCAGGGCTGGATGATGGTGAACCCCACACCAGCAACGAGGGACGACCATTAGGCAGCAGCGGTGCGGTTGTGTTTATCTGGACGCTCGACCGTTACGAATTTCCTTAAGGTTGAAAGATGTCTGAAGGAAAAGAACGCGCTCAATCTCGCCTGGAAAACCTCGAGGTTATCGAGCCCTTATTGTCATCATTACGCGTGCTTTCGCTGAGTACAATGCAGATGGCTATGAACCGACAGCAGATGCTTGACAAGTATGCTGCCCGGTTTAATGCCCTGGCGACCGAAGTAATGAGACGAGTTGAAGTAACCAGCCCGATCAGAAAAATCGCGGAGCCTTTCGACTTTCGCCCGGTTAAACAGGCGCAGGTGCTGGCTGTGATAGGAAGTACCCGGGGGATTGTTGGTCAATACAATAAAAACCTGGCAAGGCTTACCCGTCAAACGCTTGAGAAAAACGCGGGCGAAGAAATTCGTGTTGTCGCCTTTGGCACGCGCGTTCACTCCGCCCTGAGGCTGGAAAATGTCGAATTCACACCCCAGGAGAGCCTGAGCGCGGGTTCTTTGCCGGATTATGACAGCGCTGCCAGGATGATACGGGAATGGTCCCAGGGTTTTGAAGAGGGGAGGCTGAGCCATGTAAAAGTGCTTTCGTATAAACGGCGTGGACCAACAAACAACTATAAACCTGTTCTTACGGAACTGCTGCCGAGCAAAATGGACAATATCGTTTTTGATGACGATGAAGAAGAAAGCTTCCCTCCACCAATAATCGAAGGCGATCCTGCATTAATTTTCGAAAAAATAGAAAGCCACTTCACCGCGCTGTCATTTTATCAATTAATTTTGGACACCGTGGCAGCTGAAAATTTGTTTCGATTCCGCTTGCTCGAAGAAGCAAAGGAAAACACCAGTAATTTGCTTGAAGAATTATCACTCGAGGTGCAGGCGAACCGCAGGAAAGAAATTACGCAGCAGCTGCAAGAACTCCTGGTCGGTTCGGGGATGCTGGCGCAGCGATAGGCTTTCGCCCGGTCGTTGTGCCAACTCGCAACGGCCATGGCATTTTGTGCTTTTCACCACAGGAGAGAACGATTAAAAGCAGAATCCTTCGTTTCGCTCGCAATTACGGGATAAGAGCTGATTGCTCGTACCCCTAGGGGACAGTTGCCGTCCCAGCCAGGAGAGCCTGGCAATGATGCCTGGAGCAAAGCAAGCAGACCAGCTCTCCCCAACACCCTCCGCTCACTTTGGAAATTCAAATACACTTTCGAATCATTGCCAACTCAGAGGGGGGTTGACCGATTGGTTAACTTATGGGCGAATCCTTTGCTAACGAAGGCGCGTTGATGATCTCAAACATCAGCGTCTTTCGCGAAAGCCTCATTTCCCATCGGCGCAATAGTCACAAAGAGACGCAATGTGCCTTCGCCCTGATTGACGACTTGCACCTTCTCATTACCCTCAACTTTAATCAACTCGCCTGGTTCGAGCGGCGTTTCCAGTCCGTCAGTGATAACCGTGGCGCTCCCATCTAAAATCTGCAGGAGCAGGCTGACCTCGCCATGAGTATGCCCAGGCAAAAATTCCCCTTTGGCGATGTTGAGAATGAAGGCGATTACTTTCTCATCCTTGAAAATCACCCGCTTGGCGATTTTATTCCCTGGTGTCTGGAAAAAATCATCGAAAACAAATTTCTGCATTTTGTCTCTCCTTTGAACGTTAATTATTTTTACAAAGCTTATATAAATGATTATAACGGAGGGATGGATCAGAGCTTCACTTTGTAAGATCGAATCGCATCAAAAGCCAGGCAAAAGAGAACATGCCATGGCTGCTTGCGGGACAGCATGGCAGCCGCGAATAGAGAAAAGGGAACAAGGAACAGGGAACAAGAACTGGGTTTTGTCATCCTGAGCCTCTTATGCGAAGGATCTTGTCGATTGGAAG
>ENA-UOOM01001336-UOOM01001336.1-fermentation-metagenome-genome-assembly--contig:-NODE-1336-length-24124-cov-4.916573_pt1 | contig 24124 bp, 46 predicted proteins | sample MGYA00245781_ERZ724031 | MGnify/ENA primary metagenome ERZ724031 (study PRJEB28704, sample SAMN03018317) | fermentation metagenome | biome: anthropogenic terrestrial biome; feature: soil; material... | reverse complement strand
CCCTAGCTCTGGATAATCCTCCAAAGGCCTGATGTGATGGACCATTGTGGCAGGGATAAGCAATCCTCTCTTTTTGCATCTCCGGCAAAGGTGGTTGTCTTTTGCCAATCTCTCTAGCCTAATCTGTTTCCATGCTTTCGTGACGTAAAACCTCATACTCCCTACACCCCTCGCTAAGTTATCACCACGTAACACAATAACTCAACGTACCAGCAGCTAACCAATACACCATACTCTTTACATTACCCACTCTTGCATAGTTAATAGCTGCTAATATGTCTAATAGTATTAAGAGTGTCGGAAAAGTCTTAGGGTGTCTTAGTAAGTTAATCACTACCATCCCTCCCCATCATAAAAAGCCCCACATTTCTGCAGGGCTCACACTTTCTCACTATGACTATCTTAACACAACAAACGGGCTTTGGAGTATTAAAAGAGTATTATTTGGCCGACAACAGATAAAGTCCAATAGCCAACGCCGCCTCAGTCGTCAGGCATAGCTTATTTGCCGTCGGTATGCGCGCCATTCTTGGAAAATCAGCTCGCCTTAGTGTTGTAGATTCTCCTCCAACGGCAATATAATCTATGCCCTCGCCCTTGTATGCTCCGATTGTTGGCAAACTTTTTATTACCTCTAGCCCTAATATATTGCTTGATTCTAGTTCGCTCAAGCCTTTAATCTCGTGTAGCCTGACCTTCTCTGCTGCCGAAAACAAGCTGCCTTTTATTTGAGCAGTACAGCTCAAACAGTATATATCGTATATCCCAAAGCTATAGGCGGTTCTGATTGCTCTATTAAGGTTTCTGCCTACACCAATTAAAACAACCCCTTTCATGATAGCAACTCCTTTCTGACAGCTTCCCAGCCCGGAAAGCCGCCAATCACTCGGTCGTCGATATAAACAGTCGCCACTATCTTTTGAGATGTTTTGTATTTCATCGGGTGAATATTATCGTTTATCGCATCGAACAAATGTAATATTCCGTGTCTTTCCAGGTAGTTAGTCGCTGCTTTCAGGTTCCTTCCCGCTCTGCAAGTCCATAGCACCAGCTTCCATTTGGCTTCTTTCAGCGCATGTAGCGTTTCCATACACTCTTTTGTTGGCGGGTCGTATTTATTGCTTTCCGCTGTCGGCTTTATCGTTCCGTCGAAGTCGATAGCGGCTATCTTGTATAACCTTTTCATAGTCTCCTCCTTACACGAAATAACCAAACTCCGGGAATCTTTTGACTAGCTTCCGCCAGCCTTCGGGGTTGTCTCTTTTGACGTCGGATAAAGCGTATTGCCGTACCGCATCGCCTGTTAGCCTCGCTGTGGTTCTTGCTCCCATACCGTGGTTATGGTATTGCCGGAGAAATGGGATGTTGTTGGAGACTAGATATGCTCCTATATCATCTGTGGACCATCTCGCCAAGGGGCAACACCGGATAGCGCTGCCCCTCTTTTTGTTTGTTTCTTTGTATTGATAGCAAAAGGGCGGTAGTCCTTCGGTTTGGTGGCGGGCAAGGGAAAGTTGTCTTTTAGGGCTTTCCTCGATCCTAAGCCCCATAAATATTCCGTCCCAATTGCCTTTGTTCAGAACTTCCATGTCATGCCTGCCAGCCTTTCTCTGTTCTGTCCAAGTCGCGTCTTTCCATTCCTCGCTAAATACTCGATCGATGAGTATTTCTTCGATGGTTGCGTCCCGCGCCTTGAACCAGTTGATTACATCATCGACATTATGGACAATCCGCGTTTCTCCCGACGATAAAAAACGAAGTGGCATATCTCTTTCCTGTAATACCAGATGGGCCAATACCGAAGAATCTTTGCCGCAAGAAAAGGCGATATAAGGATTTTCGAGTTTAGGAAGAATATCTTTGATGATTGTTTTTGCTTCATCTACTCTCTTTAAATGCCTGCTGCTCCTGCTGTGTAACGTATACCTCTCAATCTGCCAATCTTGCATTACAAATCACCCTCCCATTGCTCTTCGTCGTCATAATCGTGCTGTACGTTTGGATGTGGCGGCGCATCAATCCTGTAATTACAAGCCAACCTCCCATCATCAGACAACCTCGCCAGTTTCCATTGCCACGACAGCCAATACGGCGGCCTGATTCCCATCTCCATGTCGCCGTTCGGATCGGGAATGGCCCGGAGGAAAGATAAGTCCTCCGGCCATTCTTCGACTGTCCATCTTTGCACTCTGCCTAATCCCTGGCTTCGCTTTTTACCGATGTGGGTAATTTCATTGACTAATGCTTCAACCTGTTTTAAGTCGCCGATTGCGTACCACTCTAGTTTCGGGATCAGGTACGTAACAAGCGGCATCCGGTAGTTTTTATAATGGCCGCTCTTTACATCTACTCTTCCTCGCCGCTTTTCAAAGTCTACATACTGTGTCCCGAGGTCAAAGTCAAAGCGCTTATGCCAATGCAGTATTTCTTCCTTTTTCGGCTCCCCGCAGGCAAAAGAGCAAGCCCAGTACCAATCATCGCCTTCGCCGCGTTTTTCTAATGGTAGTTCGGCATCAACCATGTTTTCATAATCGATAATCGGCGCATAGGCTAGGTCTGGTCGGTTTTTGTGCATCCAAATCGACGCCATGATTGAGTCAAGCGGCAAATATAGATCGGTCGTTGCTATTTTTCCAGTCTGCATATAGGCGGTGATTTTGAGCGGCTTCACTTTGCCACCTCGCCGGAGATTGCATGAGTTAATCCGCTTCGATTTTCTTCGAGGTAGGCGGTATATCGTTCTAAAAAGTTATCATAATGAGCTTTTACTCCTCTTGCTTCTTCTGAGAGTAGACATTTCTCGCCGACGGAAATGAACTTTCCTCTTTCGCCGTCTGTGATCAATACCATTTCGGCTTTTACCCGCCCCATTCCGATTCGGCCTTGCCCGCCAATACAAGGATTTTCTGCCCATTTGACAATCGCCGCCACGAATGCTCCTAACTCGATTTCGCTCAAATCTCGGAAAAATGTTTCCTGCCACAACACCGCGCCCCTGCAGAACACTTCCATGGTGTAGCGCATTTGCTGGGGTTTTTCCTTCTTCTCCTTCTTCTTTTCATCGGGATCTGCCAATAGCGACATTTGGCCGCCCTCGATCATTGGTGATTGGTCGGTCTGGAGAAATGGTCGAAGTAGATCGTCTTTGGCATCGTCTTTGCGGCTATAACTAATTTCGGTGGTCATTTGTCGGGCCGATAGCTCCCGGTTGCCGGGTACGTGTTCCGGGACGATATGCGCCAGCTCCTGGCAAACCGGCAAAGCTTCTCCGACCGACAACTTCCCGGGTAATAACATATTTCCAACGCCGCCACCGAAGATCGACAGGTGTGGGATCTGCTCGCGAATTCGCCGGGCTTGGTCGATATCGATTGATTGATCTCCGCCGATTGCTCCGCCTGAGAAAAATAGGTAGAACAGTTCGAGCGGGATCTGTAGGGCCATATTGCCGCCCAGTTTTTTTAGCATATATTCTGCCCCAGTATCCCGCCACATTCCGCGCAGGGCATTTCCGGAGTAGGCGAATACCTCAATCGGATTTCCGTTTGCATCCAGCATTTCCTGGGTCGCCAGATGGCTGTTTGGGCCGATGCTCTCCCCGATATGTGACAGCGGGCTAAGCAGTGTGAATACCGTCTCAATTCTCCCGTTCATTCCTCTTCCCCCTCATCTTCTTTGATAATTCCACTGACCTCAAGCGGTCTTTCCCGTTCCAATCGGTCGCGCACTAGGGCAATTACCCATGATGTTTTTTTATACAAGATGTCGAGCACCGCCTGGTGGTCAATTTGTTCCAGGATTTCAACCCAGAATTGCCGCCGCCCCTTGTCTTGTTTCTGGATAATCTCCCCGGTTTCACGGTTGACCGCCATTGCCACCGGACTTAATAAGGCTTCCTCATCGGTCTCCATCCACTTTGGCTTCAGCGTTGAGCAAGACAACCGGGGTTTTAGTTTCTCGATGAATTCGTGCAGGTCTATTGCCCGTTTTGCTGTGCTTTTGACCGCCCTTTCTATCACTCCCCACATATCCGGGGTTACTTTAAATCTCTTGACGTCGCGGCTGCGGTAAATGCCATAAACCACCAGAGCGCCTAAAGCCGCGTTCTCGTCTTGGGTTTCAAAGCCGTAATACATCAGTATCCCTCCTCTTTTCTTTTGATTTCTTCCAACAATCCGACTTCACGCGCCGTTTTTAGTATCCGCGAAGGATTCATACAGAACGACAGGGCTTTTAGTACCTGCTGTTTTTCCGGATCTTCCCTAATTGCCGCTCGTCGGCGGCAGAAAAAGATCTCTACTGCATTTTCTGTACGCCCCAGCCGTTTCGCTATGTATTCATAGCTTTTGCTCATCGAATACCATTTGATTGCTAGTTCTTTTTCCTTTTCCGTCCACCGTCGTATCGGGCGGAGAGCTACCCCCGCCCGACTTAGGTGTCGCTCAACGGTGGCGTGCGATATCTCTAGTTCCGTTGCTGTTTCTCTGATTGTTTTTCCACTCTTGATTAAGGGGATTATCTTCTGCCTTTTTTCTTCGGGTATCCTAGACATACGGTCACCCCTTTCCGCTTTTAAGTATGGTTATAACCACGCCATCTCGGACCACCGCCCGAAACTTCCACTTGCCCTCAACTCGGATAATATGCGCGCCGGTGTGGTTGGGCTTGATGCTCTTGATGTCATGCTCTAGCCCTTTGATTATCTCGCCCAATGCTTCGCGATACGACATATTCCATGCCATATGCTCTCTAAACCGCTGCACCGCGTGATGCTTGATGAAATATTTTCCTGCTATCATTTTTCCTCCCTCTGCGCCACAAAGAGCACTAGCTGGAATAGGCTGCTTTTTCGGGTCGGCGCAAGGACTCTTTCTAGTTGCTCCCATCGTTCCATTCCGAACTCGCGGATTCGGTGGCTTTGGTAGTTACCGCTTTCGATCTCGGCTTTGGTAAAGGTTTGATACATTTCTTCAACCGGTTCGAGTGCTCGCTTGAATAGTTCCGAACCGACTATCACATCGAAGTTGTCCATCCGCACCGCAAAGCCTTTATTTGTCAGGTTGACGCAGGATTTGAAATGTAACCACCTTTGCCCCGATTCTGCAACGCATAGCAGGAACGGCGGATCGGGCGGGCTTAGGATAACTTCGCGGATCTGTGCTCGGGTTGGGTGATATAATCCATCTCCGGTCGCCAATATTGAATAGTTCCGTAGTTCCCGGTAGGACAGCGCCCATGTGCAATGCTCGCAGACTACCTCTGACCATGGGATCGCGGCTAAGTCGTGATCCGTAAAGGTCGGTTTGATGATTTTCTTTTTCGGGTGTCCGGTTTCGGTCTCGCATCCGCAAAGCCAGCATCGTCCGGATAAACTTCCTTCTTCAGCCGGTTGGTAGGTGACTGATTTTCTAGGGGCTTCAACGATCGGGGTTTTCATTGCAGCACCATAGATAAGTTTTGTCGGGCAGCTCAATATTTCTCACCTCTTTTCCATCTCTCATCATAGACCCCGAACGCCTTAGCGATTTTGAGAATGGCTGCATCTTTGATCTTGAAGTATTTGTTCCGAAAGCCATATCGCAGGCAATAGATTGTTTCTTGGTCGGTGGGTTCGTATTCTCCCATGTATCGGGATTCCAGCAGTTCCCTTTCTTCTCGCGTGCACATTTTAAGTCCCGCATCGACGCAGGAGATCCGCCGTTCTAGATATACGACCATCCCTTCTATTCGTTCTAGTTGAACCACCTTACTGTAGGTCGGGTCTCCAGAATGGCTTCCCTGTACCGGCTCGTCGGTTCGTTGGCGGGATCGATAATAGGTGTCCTGTCTGTCATTCCTCAACTTTTCAAGCTCTATTTTGTTCTCGCGGTAGGCCCGGAGTTCTCCTTCCACAAATACCTTGACGTGCCAGGGGATTTTCGGCATTTCATCACCCGCCTTCCAGTTCTTTAATTCTGATTTCCAGATCCTCAATGTGGTCAAGGATTTTGCGGTAGTCTTCCCCGGTAAAATACCTGACCGAGCTGCTGCCTTCTCGCGGTTTTATCCCGATCTTTGCCGCGATTTTGTTCATCAGCAGTGTTTTCGCGCCTTGCCTGTATTCCCTCATTTTGCGCCATCTCCCAGCCATTTCTTTTTCAGCCAGGCATGGACTGCGTCGGCAAGTTCCGGTGCCAATCCTTCTTGGATTAGATATCGCGTCTTCAGCCAGACGTGGAAGGCATCAGTATGGGCTTCCGGAAAATGTCCTTTGATCCCCCGCTCTTGCATATAGATCTTTTGTTGCTCCATCACCCATCCGGTAAAGTGGTAGGTTGTTGTGTCCTCTGGCTTGCGTCCAGTTGCTTTGCAAAAGCAGAGGTAGATGGGGTTATACTGTTTCATTTTGCCAGCCCCTCCTTTGCTTATTCAACGATTATCCACGCCAACAACCACCACATATAATTTGGATTTTTCGTCACATATACAGCCATTGCGATCACGCCGCAAAGCGCTGCGAATTTTAAGGCTGATGCAAGCGGTTTGTAGTTGTAAATCTTGGTGGTGCCGGTTTCGACTTGAATCACTTTGCCTTTGTTCTCTTCCACCACTCAGCACCTCTTTCCAATACTTTTTGCAGCCACCTAACAAACTGCGGGATTCTAAGATCCTCATAGACTGCGTTTCTGAAATCCGCCCAGCACTCTTGAAGCAAGAATTGACGATATGTCTTCAAGTCCTTCACCCGTTTATCCGGCCAATGCGATATGCGAGGTGCGAAAAACTCTTTTGTTCTGGTAATCGCGCGCTCTTCGGGTGTTTTGGTCATGCTTGATCAGCCCCCCTCAATCTCAATCTCTACCCTCGGATTTTCCCGATCCACGCCCATAATCTCGCTTCCATCCATGCTAACGATGTTCCGGTCGTTGGCGATGATCCCGGCTTTTTCAAGGATGTCGGCAGTTGCTTGGTACAGCCCCGGCAAGTCCGGCCAGCTTCGGCGGTTCGGCATCCAGTATCGGCACGTCACCCGGACGGGGCCGGTGAATTTAGGTCCGCGATAGGTCTTGAGATGCCAAAGACATGCCTCTTCGTAGTTTTGGTAAGCATCGGATTGCAATAGTCGGAACAGTGTTCTCAGCTTCGTTCCACACGCTGGACATCGCAGCCTCGTCTTGCTTCCCGGTTTGGCAAATGTGATTTTGAATGGCAGGGCGTTTTGGCTGTTTTTCTTGGTCGTGGGTCTACCGGGGATGGTGAATTCAGCTTTCATCGTCGTCTTCTCCTGTTAGTTGGCGCAGATATTGCTTTGCATCTTCCTCGGTCAGCTCGTCCCAATCCTGGCGCTGTTCAAGTTCGCTTAGTTTTGCTATGTTTTCATTTTCTCGCCATCCAGTCATCCTATCGTACAGCTGAGCCGCAAGCGACTTAGGTTCGATTAACTCCAGCCACTCTTCCGGCACCCGATGAAAGCCGCGTAGGTCGGTGGCTATGAGGTAGACTTTTTGATATTGCGTCACCTCTAGTTGGTCGGGGTTATCCCCTCCAAACCTCAAGATAGCCTTTGATGGGTAGGTCCTTACGCCGCACACGATGCCTGTTTTCTCTTCTGGGTGCTTGAATTCAAGCGTCCTTGACTGCTCTTTGCCATACGTAAAGTTTTTGTGGAAATGCAACTCCTTGCTAAACCTCACTCTATCGCCTAGTTTCAAGGGCCCCACCTCCTTAAATCTTCTTCCCGTGCTTGTAGGGTCTATTTCGATTGAATTCCATTTTGAGCCGGATGGCTTTGTTGAGGTCGATTCCGTATTTCCCGCAGGTGTCGAAAATCCGAATGACGGCATCCGCAAGCTCGATGGGGATTCCTTCGGGTTTCCCGTATTCGCATTCGTTGCACTCCGGTTGTTTTTCGCAACCCCATCCGCCTTCGCTGACTTCTTCTTTGGAGAACTTGCAGTAGTAATACACCTCATCTAGCTTTCGCCCGTCCCGGTATTCCTCCAGCGCTTCCGAAAGCTCCGAATGCATGAGGGCAACTAGTTCCGCGAACGGTCGTTCTTCTTCCCACCATCCGTGGGCAACTGCGTTTTTGTGGGCCTCTTTGGATAACTCGTTGATGTTCATCCCGACACCTCCGTGACTTCTTTGATCAGATCCTCGACATCCTTGACGGTATAAATCTCCCAAACGCCGTTCATGTGCTCGTGTGGGCTACGCTTGTTTCTGTATTTAGCTGCCCAGTACAGCTCTTGGAACACCGCCCATGTGTCTGTGCTGCCAGCTCGCTCTATTGCCTTGACAGCCGCGTCGCGAGCCCTTTTAGGAAACCTCGACGGCATTTCATCACCTTCTTTACGTTGATAGGGGTTATTGCAATTCGGCCGAGGCCGAGGAATTTTAGTTCGCCGGTTTTGGGTTTCATGTGGGGTCAGCTCCTTTCTTTGCGCGGTCTGTGACCGAGCTTACCTATGCGTTCGATTGCTTGTTCCGGAATGTTCTCATGTCGCACCTCCTCCTTAAAACAATTTCACTTGTTCTCGTTCTGCTAATCCCCGCCTCTTGAGCTGGGTCTTGCTCCATTCTATCAACTTGTCGCTCACCTGCTCTCCGTCTTGATTTATCCCTTCAGAAGCCACCCTCTTCAGGTTTTTGATAACCCTTCGTTTCTTTGCGGCTTCGCGCTCGGCTTTTCTTTCTCTGTAGGCTTCCTTTTTCTGTTTCTTAAGGTCACTGGCGTGGACAACTTCAATCCCTTCTTGGGCATCCCGAAGGTCCTGCAACAGGTCGCGTGACGCTCTGCTCTCGATGCGGATGTTTTGTGGCGTTACTTTGTACTCGCACCATTCATACTCACCGTAACCTTGTTTCCCGTGATGCTCGCTGAAAAATAGTTCGCGGCGGTCGTCTCTTGTAAGTCGCGGCTCAAAAACCTTACCTCCGTACTGTTTTAACCACATTTCCGCATCTGTGCAGGCAACAGCGGAATCAAACTTCTTAACACCTTTTTCGATCGTCCGGTCAGTGAGTTCGAACATGCCTGTTTTGTAATGCCGTTCACGCAGTATGTCATAATAGATATTCACCCGTTTAAGGTTCCGGGGTTTTTTAGTGATGACACAAATATCGTTTTTACATTCTGTGTTGATGCATTTTTCGACATCGTAATTGGGTTTATAGCTCCTGCTTGGCCTGTCCCAGTACATACATGCGCAATAACCGTATCCATCAATTACCTCGCGCAATGCTTTGCTTTTAATCCGATCCCATTCGTACCATAGTTTTTCAACACTTTTGTTATAGTCATAAGGGCGTTCTGTCCTGTGTGTTACGCAGTTCCAGCCTTCCAGGCGTCCCTCTCTATGGGAACATGGCTTCTCGTCAAAATAAGGGCAACCAATTCGCAGGTTTCCGTTTTCCGGTCTGTAGGCAACTCCACCAACCGATCCATAGCCACATCCGTCTTGAGTTGTCCCTTGCCTCAACAGTCCACAAGGCGTTTCCCAGACCATTTGTTTAATGGCTTCTGTGGTGTATTCGAATTCACGCCATCCGCTGTTCCATCTGGCGTACAAGGGAGGGTTATCTGGCGTACAACCTTCGGCTAACAGTTTTTTATTAAGCTTGTTTTCCACATCATCACAACCCTTGGCATGGTCTCATTCCAAAGTAATCTTCTAGAGCATCCCGTATCTCATCCGTCGTTTTGTCGTATTCTTTGGCGATGCAAACCTCGCACAGTGGATTTTTATAAGCAAGTGCTTTGCTGCATCTAAGATCCCAAGATGTTAGCTCGCAGTCGCAGCCATTGCAGTACCGCCCGGTGTGTTTTGTTCCCTGCATCTCGGCCCTCCTAAAATGGGAGATCGTCCAGATTGATCTCCCCAAAGTCCGGTCCATCGCTCGCCTTGCTTTCCGGCTTACTCTCGCCCTTCTTGTAGTCCAAAAACTTAACCTCACCCGCCACAACCTCGGTAATATATCGCTTTTGGCCGTCCTTTTCGTAAGTCCGAATCTGGAGTCTGCCGCTTACCGCTACTAGTCGGCCTTTTCCGAGGTTGTTTCCGCAGGCCTCGGCGAGTTTCTGCCAGACCACGATGGGGATAAAGTCTGTTTCCTTTTCTTTGCTAAAAGCCCGGTCGACTGCTAGGGTGAATTTGCAGACAGCCACGCCGTTGGGGGTATAGCGTAATTCTGGATCTCTCGTTAATCTGCCAATCAATGTCACGTGATTCATTTCACACACTCCTCATATGCTTTGATGAATTCTGCCGCTACCTGCGGCACGATTGCATTGCCGTAGCCCCGCAAGAGCCCCACTCTGCCCGGTATCCCATGAGCCAGCGGGAATGATTCGGGTTCAATACGCCGCGCTTTTCCGTCGGCGCAGGGAATCCATACTGAATTTGACCAGGAACCAGTGTCGCTTCGCAATTCAGCGGCAGGCTGTTTCGTCTGAACTGTGATCTCCCCGCTGTATTTGCTGAATCTTGAACAGTTGGAGTCGCCCATCCTGCCAATCTCGCCACATCCTGTAGATTCACTTGTCGCCCCGCTTCCATCCGGGCTATGTTTTTGGCATCGTCTTGATAGGCTCCCTTGATGTTGTTGGTGTTCGGAGTCGGCCACCCGGTTAACAATGCCGCATCCTTCAGATCCATCCGGTAGCTCCCTGTTGAATTCGGATTTCTGTTGCCGTCCTTCTTGAATCTCCCCTGCCGCCCTTGCCCGCTCGCGTCTATCGCTTGAGGAGTCGGCCACCCAGTACGCCCTTTGCCTGATGTGCGGCGCGTTGACGCTATGTGCGCCCAATACTGCCGCCCCGCAGGTGTAACCTTCAGCTTCCAGGTCTGCGAATACTCCATCGAGCCAACCCATTCCAACTGCTCTTTCAACCTGTTCCCCAAAGATAATGTTAGGTTTGCACTCGGCGATAAGTCGGTAGAATTCGGGCCAAAGGTGTCTTGGGTCTTTTGTTCCTTTTTGTTTTCCTGCGCTGCTAAATGGTTGACAAGGGCACGATCCTGTCCAAACAGGGCGATCTGTTGGCCACTCGGCAAGCCGGAGAGCTTCCGACCATCCGCCGATCCCAGCGAAGAAATGACATTGAGTGTATCCTTGCAGGTCGCTTTTTGTGACATCTTCAATGCTCCTTTCATCAACATCCCCAGGAGGGATAATGTTTTGTTTGATAAGTTCGCGCAGCCACGCCGCCGCTTTAGGGTCGTTGTCGTTGTAGTAGTTCACTTATCCCGCCTCCTTACTTCATAAAAACCATCCAATGGGTCCTTGCTCTTCTGTTCCCAAACAGCGGGGTTTCGTCGATGGCCTTTAAGACCTCGCTGGTCTTGACCTGGGTTTCGTTCCATTTGAAAACAAGTGTTCCATGGGGTTTTAAAACTCTCATGCACTCGCAGAACCCCCCCCGGATGGTTTCTTGCCAGCTTTCCGGGTCAAGTTTCCCGTATTTTGCCGCCATCCAAGAATCCTCTCCGGCATGGACCAGGTGTGGCGGGTCGAATACGACGAGATGAAAAGTATTGTCGGGGAAAGGAATGTTTCTGAAGTCTGCTATGATGTCCGGCTTGATGTTCAGCGCCCTTCCGTCACAAAGGATGGTTTCCAGCTCCCTATTGTCCATGTAAACCGCGTTCGGGTGGTTTTTGTCGAACCAAAACATCCGGGAGCCGCAGCAGGCGTCGAGGATTGTTTTCACACTACCCCCAACCTCTCCGCCTTGGCAAATATCCCATTCACTCGCCTTACGTGCACTCTGGCCTTGTAAAGCGCAGTTTCCGGTCTATGGCTCATCCCGGCATTGTAAAATGCAAGGGTCAAGCGGATCACCTCTTTTTGCTCGGCGGTTGGCATCCACCTTTTTGCGGTCTTGTAACAGTCAGCTAGGTACTGGGTCCCGGCGTCGTATACCTGGTCCATGTCGTTGTAATCGCCCTGGGGTCGCAAATACCGGAATGTCGGTCGCCATACTTGGGCGGTGCTGTGTTCTCCGCATGGTCCTTTTCGGGACAGATCCAGCCAGCGCAGATCGGCCTCGGACCAATCGCGGTAAGTGATCAGCTCGCGCGGGATTCCGTATTTCCGGGACTTGCCAACTTGCCGGACGGCGAGAGCGTGGTTCTCGTCGGTCGGCGCGTCCGGGTTGACGGTTCGGATGGCGGTTTCGGCAGCTTCGACTTCATCGACAACGATCTGGAGTTCAGCGTTTTTGGCCTCTAGAGTTTGTATTTCGGCGTCTTTGGCTGTGATGGTGGCGGTTAGATCGTCGATGTAGCAGCGCATTGCAAAGATGCCGATGATTAATGTTACGAAAAGGATAACTGTGTTCAGCGCAAAACGCTGGGTAATTTCTTTTTGACTCATTTGGATCACCTCATATCATTTTAATTAGGGGCTGCTCGACGTTGAAGATTGTGGTTTGGTAGTTTCCCGCGATTTTTTCTTTAAATTGCCTGGTATACTCTTTTTTTATCTCAAACCCATAAGCCTTTCTGCCAAGCTGTTTGGCGGCCAGTAATGTCGTTCCGCTTCCTGCGCACGGGTCGATCACAACGTCGCCCGGGTCGGTGAAAATCGAGATCAGTTCGCGGAGCAGCGGAACGCTCTTTTGGGTCGGATGAATCTTTGGCGTTGTCGTGTCTCGCGGGTAATCCATGCAGTTAAAAATCATTTTCCCGTCGTTACGGAATTTTGGTAGCTTGTCCCGGTATAAAAGCACCCCATATTCGCAATTCCCAACGATCCGCATATTGGCTTTTAACACCTGGGCAGAGTAGTTTTTACGAAAAACCAGGTTGATGTAGTTTGGGAAACCGTATTTCCTGCCCTGCTCGATGAGCATGAATTGCTGTTCAAACTCGCAAAAGACGATCATGCACCCAGCCTGTCCGCGCTCTTTTGGCTCCTTTTTTAGCATTGTATTTACGAAGTGCATAAATTCGGCAATGTTGAAGTTGTTGTCTGTGTCGAAAAACTGTTTGCCTGCCAGCTCGCTTTCGCCCTGTTGGTTGTCACCATCCTGGTACCAGCTAGGATTAGAGGCGTAGGCGTTTTTCCCGATGTTATACGGGATATCTGCGATTATTAGCTGGGCTTTCGGGATGTTGTATCGTTTATAGTTTTGAAAATGGTCGTGGTATAGGTTCATCGTCTCACCTCTAAGTAATCAGCTCTCCCCTGCGCTACTGCCTGCATACAAGCCAATGCGTCGATCTTGCCGTGCTTTTTGGCGAGTAGTAGCGAATGTATAAGTCGATGGACGTTTGGGTCGTGCTCGCGGGCGGGGTTGGTATAGGCGCTCATGGGATCAACCTCCAATCTTTTCCTTCCATCACAACCCAATCGCACATCTCGCGGATTCGGGAGACTATTCTCTGCCCCACCACTCCGCCGCCGATCTTTTCGATCAAGTCTGACGGTTTGATATAGTTTGTTGTGATGATCGTTACTTTTTTCCGGACCAGCCGGGCGTTGATGATCACAAAAAACCTTTCCGCCACCCACTCGGTGGATTTTTCTGCGCCCAGGTCGTCAAGGAAAAGCAGGTCTATATTCTTGATCAGTTCCATAAGCTCGGTTGATTGCTGCTTGTTTTCTATAGCCGCCTTTATGTCGTCTATAAGTTCGGGCGTCGTACAAAAGGCAAATTCCCGCCCTTTCGCCGCCTGGTCGTTTATGATCGCCGCCGCCAGATGGGATTTGCCGATCCCGCAGTTTCCTGCAAAAACCAGACCCTTGCCTCCGTCCCGGCAAAACCTCTGCGCCGCTTCGTATGCATCCTTCACTCCTGGGGTGGCACGGAAATTATCAAATGTTTTTTCGCGGAACAGCTCCGGCATTTGGGAGGATTCGATGAGCCGCTGGATCTTTCTCTGGCTTCGTTGCTGTCTTTCTTTAGCACAAGGATAATAAGAAAATGTGATTATGTCGCCGCCAACGCGAATGTTTATTCCGTGTCCTGGTGGGTCAAGCGGGCAATCTTCTCTTTTTTTACATTTGCCGCAGGCCTTTTCCGCATCCATTGCCAACAGGATTTCAAAATAGTAATTTATCGCCGTTTCCTCGTTAACGTCCAGCTTGTTGCGGTTTATGTAGCCGAGGACTTCTTTAAACGTTGTCGTATTCCGAATATTGGTTTTCGTCATCTCTATTTTGTTTTTTAGATCCGCCGGCAACGCCGCGCTTACTTGTTCCATCAGCCCCACTCCTTCCATCGCGTTTTCTGGCCCTGACCCCCTCGATGGTAGCGATCCCTTCGTTTTTCCAGTTGGTCAGGATTCCGTTGATATATGCCCACTTCCGAACGTTCGCGGAGACCGCTTCCTTGATCGCCTCGACTACAACTTCTTCCGGCAATTCTTGTAGCCAGTCGCCGAGCTTTTCCATTTCAAGCGGAGTGATGGGGTGGATGTTTTGGTTGAATACCTCGACGACAGTAGTAGTAGTCTTACTATCTTGATCTATATCTATATCTTCTTCTATATCTTCTTCTGTTGCGTTACTCTGCGTTACTGTAGCGTTACTTGTAACGTTACTAGGCAACTGCTTTTGGTTTTTCCGGTGTCTGGCGACCCTTTTCCGGGTTTGTTCTCTAATCCTCTCCATCCCCTCGATGTTTTGATGCTTGCCCCAGTTAGCGATACGAAGGCCGCCGTCGCTCCAGTCAATCATCTCTAACCGCTCTAGTGTCGCCAGCGCCAGTTTTACGGTATTTAATGGTCGCCTGAATTTATGAGCTAGCATCTCATCGGTGTAAGGGATGGCTTGTGTCAAAAAAACATACCCACCAGCGTTGCATTTTCCGGCTAAAGTTAAGAGTTTAATCCACACAATCAGGATAGCGTCTGCTTCGGGCAGGCTCTCGATGTAGTCGATCTTTTCGTCTTCAAACATTGATGTGGTGATTTTAATCCACTTAATCTCTGCCATCCCTCACCGCCTCCCTCTCGGCCTTCTCTCTTTCCAGCTCCGCCAACCGCTTTTTGAGTAGGCGGATTTTTATATCGAGTCGAAGGGTTTGTTTCATGGTTGGGCCTCCGCCACTTCAAACTCGATCGCCCACACCCATGGATTTATGCCCCAGCCATAGCCGCGTTTTGCGTTGATGGAATCCCAAAGCTCGACAAAGGCGTCGCGTGCCGTCAAGTCGAATTCATATACGTCATCGAACTTGCCATCACCGATTTTGTCGCTAAAAGTTATGCATCCCTCGGCCCTTGCGTCATCCTCGGATATATCCTGCACCCTCTCGACCCGAACATCCTTAACTTTCAGCCAGATCCGGGCGGCCCATTTTGGCATATATCGCAGTGACCGCCATTTTGTAATTCGCCCCACAAATGGTCCAGCTCCATAGTAACCATAGCCGTTTTCTGGGTATGAAGCTCGATACTCAATTCCGCCGGCTTTCCCAAGAGCGAAAGGATAACCTATATCTTCGCTCATGAATTTGTCGATATCTATCTGCCCTTCGAATTCGCATGGGTATATATATCCGTCTGTGTTGTGTCGCCAGTAAGTTGCCCACGCCTCTTTTACCCAGAGAATGTCGCCAGGTTTATATATACAAATATCATGCGGTTTATAGCTGTCACCCGTAGCCTGGTCGATATAAGCAAACGCTGTACCATCTGTATCGATGTCAAAGCGGTTTGAGACGTCTTTATCTATCACTCGCCTAGTCTGTGTTTTATGCCCGTCCAGAATAGCCCGAACCATCGGAGCGCTGAAAAGGATTGGTCGCTCCATCATCTCACCTCCGGCATTTCGTTCCACTCCCGGCCATCGAGGAGGCGACCAGCTGATTTCTTGCCGACTTTGCGGAAATATACAACCCGATCACCATGAAAACCGTGCCCTCCAGCCAAGTTCATCCGGCAAACACTTGGTGATTCCTTCGGGATGTTCCGCCAGTCCGGGTCGTCCTTGTCGCGGTCATAAAATGGTTCCCACTCGCCATGTTGCTTAAAGAAAAACGGCACACCCGCTGTTTGACATTGGTCCCGCAAACTTCTTGCCCAATCCGGGTGCATTGGCCGGGCTTTCGGGCCGGTTTCTCCGCCGCAAATGACCCAGTCGATACCTTTTCGCATATTGCTGCCTAGTCGATCTGCCCCAACAATCAAATAACTATCAATATCCGCTTGCCCAATCATCGGCTCCACACTCACAAACCGGATTGCCGCCGGAATTTGAAGCAGGACAGGAATTCGCTCATCAGCCATTTCTTGGTTCTCGGCGGTTACGCCTAGCCAGACATTAGGGAGAGGCCAGTGTTTGAAAACGTCACTTCTCAAGTTCGGGTCAAGAAACATCTTGGCAGTTCGTGGCCGCTTAGTAAGAACTAAAAATGTATGCTGGGGCGCGTGAAGCATGATGTTAAACACGCGCTCTATGTAAGCAAACGGCACCTCTGGATGGAACAGATCCCCCATCGAACAAACGAAGATCGTCGACGGCTTGCTACACCGCAAAGGCTCTTCCAGCCGGTTAGGGTGTAAAGCCACTTTGAAAGGCTCGTCCGCATCATACCCACACCGACCGCGAAGGCGTTTGGACATCCTCTCGGCGTAGCAATTATTGCAACCGAGAGAGATTTTCGAACAACCGGTTACTGGGTTCCAGGTTTTTTCCGCCCATTCGATTTTGGTATTACCCATTCACTCCACCTCCCGCGCCGCCATCTTTTTCCCAGCACCAAGTGCCTCTTCGGCTGTAGGAGTGGTGTTCCCGAACACGGGATGAGACACACTAAACCACTCTTGGATGCGACGCATTTCTTTTTGAGAATAATAACCGCCCAAATAACCTATATTGTCATCAGCACAAGGGCATTCAGCCCTGTAAAGTTTCATGAACTCCTGCGCCTCTTCCGGGGTGTCGCATTTATGGACTCCGTGCCGGATAATATCACCCACAGTATTTAGCTCTCTGCCTTTCCAAATCACGTTACTCCACCTCCCGCGCCGCTAGCATCAGCGCAATAATATCGATCGCAAAATCGGGGTCGCTTTTGCCGCAGTGGGCTATTTCTTTTTCAATCCGCCAAAGTTTCTTCTCCGCCCGCTCGCATCTCTTCTGCCAATACACCGCCGTTATCTCTAGCGCCTGGGTTATCTCGACCTCACTCGCTTGCTCGGCGAGGATTTTCCGGATGTCGATGTTAGGCATCACTTTCACCCCTGACTGCATCCGCCAATTCTTCCGAGGCAAGTTCAGTAATCTGTTTGTAGTGGGCAAGTTCTTGACGGAGATGGGCGTTTTCTTTTTCTAGCGTTTCACACCTAACAACCACCGGAACCGCCTGTTCGATATCAGCTAAGGCCCGGCCACATAAACCAATGATCTCTGGATCTTTTGCCAGTACTTTGATGCGCTGAAATTCATCCCGCCATAAGTCAACCTTGTCGATCAGGGCGTTATGTTCGGTTTCCAGCGCCATATAATCATCATACCCAACATAAGCACCATGCCTGATCTCAACCATGCGGCAGTCATGATTCTCGCCGACGTAAAGTGAATATCTTTTAGGAGTTTTCATCCTCACACCTCCATACCCCTTGGGGGTATATATTATGCCACATAGACCGGCTTTCCGGTCAACTCTTGGATCTCTCTTTTAAATTGATCCGCATCACTATTGCCATCCGACAAGTGAATCAACCATATCTCCTGGACCCTCGAAAGGTCGTTCGCCTCGAGGAACGTCTTCACGTTCTCCAGCGAGAAATGGGACCGGATCAACCTGTTTTTCATTGCCACCGGCAGGACGCCAGATTCAATGTTCCGCCTTAGTATCTCGTAGCTGTGGTTGCACTCGATCATGATGTGGGTTAGCCCCGGGAACTTGTACCGGCAGTAATAACTGTCTGTGATATACAAGAGCTTGTCTCCAGACCGGTTGGCCAGAAGGAAGCCTAATGGCTCTGTTGCATCGTGTTGCACCTCAAACGGCTTCACCGTCCATGACCCTATCCCGTAGTTTATGAGTGGTGCCATCGGGCGCAGGTTGTGGGCGGATATTTGTAACGCTTTTTTGGTTCCGGTAGACGCCCAAACCTCAACCCCGGCCTTTAAAGCATCCTTGACCGCTTTGCAGTGATCCTGGTGCTCGTGGCTCACTAGGCACCCGGCAAGCTCCGACGTCGTAAACCCGATCCCTCGCTGGATCTCTTTGAACGGAATCCCTGCCTCCAGGAGTAGGGGGCTGCTGCCGTCTGTAATGTGGTAGCAGTTGCCCCGGCTTCCAGAGGCAAGAGGGGTGACCGTAATCAAAATGGTGCCCCGTCCTTGACTGGTTCGGAGGGTTCCGGCTCTGGTTGTGGTTGCGCCTCGTCGGGCTGCTCCGCCTCAATAACTGTTGCCTCGATGTCGATAATCTCGGTGTTGGCGTTTTCTTCAATTTCTTGGGCGACTTCAGCCTCGGCCAGTTCGGCGTCTGTTTCTTTGGCAATCCTAACCACTAAATTACTATCATCAGAACTGTTGATGATCGGCTTGCAGGCTCTATTAATAACTGTTCTCTTGCACATTTCAGTGGTGAATTTGTCGTGGGTGCTACCGGCCTTAATTTTTCCGCTGACATCAACAGGATGTACCGGCGACTGCTTCCACGCTTGTTTGATTTCGTCAACGGTCATAACCGCAGATTCCTCTCGGCCATCTTTGTAAAGGACGGTTGCATAAGCTGCTATAATATTTTCTTTTTTCATATTGGCCAACTTCTGTTTGTGAACGGTGATAATAGTTTTTCCCCGCTTTTTCTCGAATTCAAACTCATCGCCCTCATAAACCACCTCGCCGAAAATATCTTCGATGTTCTGGTCGACCGATTTGGCTACGTGGATGCTGCCGAAATACGATCTCATCAGTACAAGTTTTTTGCCATAAGCGACAAAATAGCACTGATTCTTAGCCGGGTTAAGCCCCTGCACAACCATTTTTAAGAGGGCATTTGCGATACTGTCGCGGGTGCAAACACCAAGAGCTAGATTCCCGTCTTTGTCTGTTGCTTCTTGCAGCTCAAGCCATGCGGATTTCATTGCGTTTTCTACGCTGTAATTTGGTGGCAACTGCAATTCTCCATGTTCTTGGAATTGGCGAATCTTCGCCGCAACCACATCAACCGTATCTTTTTTAATCAATGCCAAGCTACTCATTACTCGCATACCTCCACATCAAGTTTTTTATGTTCTGCACTTACTTCGAGCCCGATAACCTGCGCTTTCATTTCTGGAAGCTGGGTCACGCTCTCGCGGTTATCAATCCAGATCGGGGCGCAGAACTTGTAATGATCCGATAAAGTGTTGATAATATCCAGCCCAACAATGATCTTGTGGCCGGAGTTAAGCCCGGTACCATACGGCACACCGCCATAGATAGTCTCGCAGCATTCCTCGATCCCGCCGTTGACAAGCTGGTTAAACATCTTGAACCGCGCAAGCTTGAACTTAGAATTGACCTTCTCGTCGAGCATCGCTACTTTTGCCCGGGTAAACTCTTCACAAAGGAAAGTCTCCGCCTCGATGTTCTCGAATTCCTTAGCCAGTTGTTTCTGCTGGGCTTCCAACTCGGCGATCCGGGTTTTGCCGTTCTTGTGCGCTTCAACCTTTTGTTGGGATTCAAGGAGTGCGGCCTGGGCGGTTTCGTAGGCTTCGAGGTCGTTCTTGATGTCTTGAATCATATCCACGCAGCTCGCTCTTAGAGTTGTAATGTCTTTCTCTAGTTCGGCCTTCTCCTTCTCTTTGGCTGCGTATTCTGGATTTTTGAACACATGGCGGCTCTTTAAGCCCTCGATTTCGGCGTTGATATTATTGATCTGCTCATCAATCACTCGGACTCTCTTGCAGGCTTCACTTGCCTTTGTGTTACGCTCGGCGTTTTCGGTTTTAGTTTTTTCAAGCTCGGCTTTCAGCCTCTTGCCCTCAGCGGTGATTTGTTCCAGCTTCTCGGCTTTTTGCCGATTGAAATTAGCCAGGGCTTCCTCGACCATATTTTCCGGCAGGTCCTGGCCACAGGTCGGGCAAGTGTCGGAGCCGTCGTATTCTTGAGCGTTGACTTTCTGCCATTCATCGCGCAGGGATTGGACTTGTCCTTCCATGCCTAACGCATCTACCTTTTCCGGGCGGCATTGTGGCAGAAGCTCCCGCTTCTTTTCCTGCAGCTCGTCAATCTTTTTCTGCTCCCCAAGCACTTGTTCATTAATTCTTTCCCCGAATTCCGCCCGAATTTTGAACAGTTCCGCCTCCACTTCACGGAGCTGCTTAACTTTCTCCGCGCCCCCCCCGCCGTTCTCGACCCGGGAAAGCTCGGCTTGCTTGTCGCTGATACTCTTTTTAATGATCTCAATGTCTGCGGGCAGGGCGTCCGGGTTAATACCGCTGATGTCCGGTAGCCCCATCGTGGCCTCATCAATCCGCACTGGTATTTTGGATAGCTCCTCGTTGATCTTTTTACGCTTCCCGGCCAGGATTGCTTGATAATCGTCCAGCTTACGATCTTTAAGTATCTCGCCCAGCTTCTTGAGTTTCGGATTAGCGCCGATTACTTCTTCATCCGCCAGGTCGCCGCAGACGCCAAGTACAATCTCGCGCCGCTTTGTCCAATGGAGCTGCTCGTTAAAATAACTGGGGCTGGTTAGGAGTTTGAATAGTTCCTCGTCGATCAGCTCGTCGATTTTGGCTCTGTAATCCTTTGCCTGGACCGGTACTTCATTAATAAAGTGGCTGGTCGTATGGCCGGTAAACTCTGCCGTAGCTTGTCCGCGCTTTCGAGTCCACTTCTCGGCAAACACTTTCCGCAAGGTCAAAGGCTCACCATCCACCAACAACGTCCCCTCTACCTCGGTTTCGAGGTTATGTACCGGGTTATTGTCTTTATCCAGCGGTTTCAGGTCAAAGTCTGTTTTGCCCTGGCTGTCCTTGCCAAACAGGAGCCAGTTCCATGCGTTGTTGACCGTAGTCTTTCCCGTCCCGTTGTCCCCCCGAATAATGGCGTTCTTTCCGTTCGGCTCAAACGCCAGCTCCGGAATCCCCTGGAAGTTTTTTAAAGTTAGTTTTAGCAGCCTAATTTCCACCGCTCACCCTCCCCATCTCAATATTGCGCTTAAACAAACATATCCACCCCGTTCCTGCACTCATCACAACGGCCTTCGTTATCAACCGATTCATCCAACGGAATCAATCTGCCGCAGTGTGTGCAAAGCTCTTTCCGGTATTCGTCCTTAGGCCCGTCGTCGCACGCCAAGTAGTAAAGGCCGATTACTATCAAAAACAAGAAGACCGCCAGCGTTGCCACCATACCCATGATGATGAAGAACAGTTCAAACGCTTCTTTCATCGTCTCACCTTCCTGACCGGCAGTTTCCCGGCGTCAAGCTTTTCTTTCAATTCCCGTGCAGTCATCATGATACAGATCACGACATCCCCTCCCGTAAGTGATAAAATTAATTTGGGTTGTTTTGTTGTTGCCTCGCGAGAGGCTTTTTTATTTCCGTTCTTCTAGGCGTTCCAGTTTATATATAATTTCTTCCAAGATAGCTTTCATTGTTAAAAGAGCCACAGAGCGCCCGGTTTCGGATCTGTCGTCAGTATCGATACCGTCAACGACCTCTCTTATTTCTTGATAGTTGAGTGTTACTCGCTCCTCTCCCATCCTCACCCCTCCTTTCCCAGAACCCGCCCGCAGTTTGGACAGGTTTTCGTCGGAATCTTGATGGTGAAAGCCGCAGTTAATTCGCCGTTCGGGTCTGCCCCAGACACCGTCACAAGTATGTAGTACGATCCGAGTGACTTTTGCAGCGACAAGCAGCCTACCACATAATCAAGGTCTTGCGGCTCTTCATCATCGCGGAAGATGCTTCCGGTTACATCTGCAGGCTGGATTTCGCTTTTCTTTCGGAAATCACACATTGTACATTTTGCCAACTTCACCCCTCCCCTCATCTCAACAATGTCCTCAAGCTCATCCCGGCTAAAAACAAATGCCAGACCACTTTCGCCAGGTTACCATGACACCCGTAACACGCTGCCGTGATGGTGTTTGTGACAAGTAAGATTATGATTAAGTACCTCATCGCGATCCTCAATCATCTTGCTTGTTAAATTTAATGTCACAATTAAATCTCCAACTACACTCGAAGGCTTTTTCTACCGCATCGGCAAAAGCGCCGACCACACTCTTCCGTCTTTCTGGTTTGTTAAGTTCCTTGACGACCATCTCTTTGACCAGCCTTTTGTTTTCTTCCAGCCATCCGGCAAGAGCTTCCTTGGCTGCGTCGCGGATGGCCGCCCCTGTCATCATCTCGATATAATCGAATGTGTTGTCAGAACTATACTTTGAGACGTAGCCTTCACTGCACACCTTCTGCTTCAAGGCCAGCGATACCAATTTCCCGATCGTTTCTTCGGGGTCTCCGATGTTTTCCAAAACCGCCGCCTGCACCTGTTTTTCAATGATTGGGCGCACTATGTCCTCGCTAATATTAAGGTTTACCATGCTATTTTCCATTTTTACTCTTCCTTTCAAAATGTTGTTTTGCTGACCAGTTCCAAAAGATTCCTCGCCGCCTGCCGGTACTCATCCAGATTTTCCTCCACCCGCCGGAGGATCTTAGGCTCTGCTTTGTACCTGCGCGGCCTCTTGTTGTAGACCTTCTCAGTTGTCCGGTTGGGATGTCTCCATCGTCCGGACATTGGGATCGCCTCCTCACAATAATGCTTCTTGTTCCGGCTCCTCCGGCTGCATAAACAGGCTTGTCTGTCGCGCTCCCTCTTCAAACCTCGCGCACCCCTGGTCAAAATACTCTTTGTCAATCTCGCATCCCCAGTAGTCGAAACCCATCTTCCAAGCTGCTATTCTCGATGATTGGCTGCCCATATGAGTATCAAGGATTTTGTCGCCTGGTTTGGCGTAGTTTTCCAAGAGCCAGAGATAGAGGTTGATAGGTTTTTGGGTGGGATGGATTTTACCGCCGTCCATATTCATAGGTCTCATTCTAAAAATCCTAGCCACCGAATCGATACTCGAAGAGGCAATCTCGCAATCTGCAAAGTCCCGCCCATCGTTCTGCTTGTCCCAAACAATGAAATGTTTGCGCGGCCATTCAGTAAAATAATTACCCCCCCAAATAATGCGGTTCTTAGAAACCCTTTTTAACTCTTCAAAATACTCTGGGCCAGGCGTGTTGTTGTCCCATGTTTTTCCGCCCATACCTCTAGAAATAGCCAACCTGTTAGATTTAGTAATCCCTATCCCATACGGCGGATCGACTATTGCCAGATCAAAATACTTGTCCGGGAATTGCTTCATATAGTCCATGCAGTCGCAACACTTAACATCGGAGATTGGCATCAGAAACACTCCTTGCACTCTCAATAATCACCCACACCACATCCACAAAATCCACTCCAGCTTGTCCGGCGGTCAGCTTCGTTAGATATGCCGCCGACTTCTCCGGAAACCGCTTGCTATTCTCCCGCCAGAGTTTCAAGATTTCTTGAGTTTTCTCGGCGCTAAGGCCATGCTTGTGCAACGGTATCACCTCCCTGCTTGTCCACTCGGGCGTTATGCCCGGTTTTCCAGATCCCGCGCTTCCATGTAAGCCCGAAAGCGCTCGGCGTTAATGTAGTAGGCCCACCGCTTGCCCTCAATCGCAACGCCGAAGGGAAATTCTTTGCGTCGGAGCCCCAGGCGGACAAACATCGGAGTAACTCCCATGATACGCGCGGCTTCTTCAACGGTTAGTTTTTGTTGCAATTCCATGTTCATCACCCCTTAAAGTTCCCGGATCGCCAGCTCTTTAACGATCGTCGTGTAGATTTCTTTGATCCGCGGGTCGGTCTCGATTACATCCAGGTAATTGACATTATTGATCTTGGTCTGCGTCTCGCCCCGAAGCTCAAGTCTTGCCCGGAGGTTCCTAAGCCGCGTCGCCAGATCACAATGGGCGCGATCTTCCAGGAGGTCATAACTCTGGGTTTTGATGTTGCTGTACTCCTGTCCGCCGCCCCGCTTGTAAGCGATCTTGTTAAGTTTCGTATTGATGTCCCGCCGCCAGTCCTCGTCAATCTCGATCAGCGTCTCTTTGATGGTCTGGATCTGCTCGCTATGGGCTGCGACTTCGGCTTTGAGC
>ENA-UOOM01001334-UOOM01001334.1-fermentation-metagenome-genome-assembly--contig:-NODE-1334-length-24162-cov-183.284150_pt1 | contig 24162 bp, 18 predicted proteins | sample MGYA00245781_ERZ724031 | MGnify/ENA primary metagenome ERZ724031 (study PRJEB28704, sample SAMN03018317) | fermentation metagenome | biome: anthropogenic terrestrial biome; feature: soil... | reverse complement strand
GGAGTTAAAATATCCCTGTCTACTATATTTTTATCAATAAGATTGTTTATAAAAATAATAGCAGCAGGCACACTATGATTTTTCCCAACAGAAAATCTTTTAACAAAAACAGTAGTTTCACTTCCAAGCTCATTAACAATGTAATTAATATTATCTTCCATCATAAATATCACCTTTAAATAATATCCCCAAAATCTTGAAAAATTATGAATGTTTTGGAGACGGTTAAGGATTCTTTGACATTTACCATGCCATTAGTACAAGCAGTTTTTCGGGGACAGTTAAGAACTCTTTAGCTTTTTTTGATTTTTTGGGGAACAGTTAAGAACTATTTGGCTTCATCTGCACAATTGGTACAAGCAATACGGATGGCGTCCATCAGTTGAAAATAAAAAAAGCCCGTAATAACTATTGAAAACATCAAAAGTTATTACGGTCTTCTGTTATTTTATTTAATTGTATTTATTTTAATTATCCTTATTTTTATTAGGAAACTCAATTACCTTAGATTCGTTCCCATCTTTTTTAACATGTTCATGATTTCTTATATGCTCAGAGCAGTAACACTGCATTCCATCACACTTTGAGCAGTATCTAAATTCCATATCAGGATGATCAATTGAAGTTATTCCGCATACCCTGCATCTATGGATTCTTACATTCTCATCTGCCTGAGACTTAAACTTTTTCTTATTGTAATATGACTTTCGCCTAGTTTTCATTTGAATTCTAATATCCTTGCCGAAAAAAACGAGGAAATTCAAAACTGATGCAATAGCAGCTACTTTATAAGGAAGAGGTTCAGTTATTATTCCATAAATAATAAAAAACCAATCAATATATGCTAAATATTTTATTTTTACAGGAATGACGAAAAAAATGAGCAGTTCATATTTAGGATATAAATAAGCAAATGCTAAAAATAAAGATAAATTCAAATAAGTTGCTGTTCCCTTTCCTCCCGTCAAAAGAACAGCTATTGCAGTGCCTATCATTCCAATAAGATAATAAAGATTAAATCTAAAACTTCCCCATTCATCTTCAAGACCATTTCCAATAAGATAGTATAAGTAAAGTGCAAAAATAATAAATATAGGGCTTGTTTCAGGCGGTATAAAGATATATGTTATAAGTCTCCAAATTTGCCCGCTAAAAACTGCAGGGGCATAAAGAGTGAGCTTATCTATGAAATTTCCTGTTGGATCAAAAAGTGAAACAATATATACAAATCCTGTTATTCCTATTATATAAGTCATGAGCCCTTTTATTGCATATCTTCCAAATTTGCGTTCAAGTTTATCAATCCAATCCATAAAAATCTCCCTCATATCAGCATTTAAAATTAATTTTACTTTATTATTGTATCACAATTAGTATTGGAATAACCTTATAAAACACAAAACCCTATAAGAATTAATTCTTATAGGGTGCCATACTGCAAATTTATACTATCTTCTGAATCCTCTGTTTTGTTGTTTTCTTGCCTTTCTGCATTCTGGGCATCTTTGTGGTTCATTTTCAAAACCTTTTTCTTTGTAGAAAGCCTGCTCACCTTCAGTGAAAACAAATTCCTTTCCACATTCTTTACAAACTAAAGTCTTATCTGCCATTCCAACATTCCTCCTTATAATTAATATTAAGATTTAAGGGTTGATTAACATAGATTTCCAAAAGAGGAAATGTTGTTCATCAAATTAAATCCTATAAGTGCAGTATCAAAACTTGCACCTATATTTTTAGTCTACCACAATTACTAATAATTATCAATAAATAGTGCAAGAAAATTTATACATTTTTTTAAATTATTTATTGAAATAGTAAATTTCGCTTTTCTATTTAATTTTCATCGCTTTACTTTGAATTCCCTTTACTGTATTAGCTAAAATTCTTCTCGGCATAATCTTAGAGAAGAATACTGAGAACTTATTTAAAGTACCAGGTATAACAACTCTTTTTCCCTTCATTAATCCATAATAAGCAGCTTTTGCAACCTTTTTTGGATCCATGGCATTTTTTAAGTTGCCTTTGCCGGCGTTTTTGCCAAACTCAGTTTTTGTTGCCCCGGGACAAAGAGCTGTAACAGTTATATTATAAGGTTTAAGCTCATTGCATATTGCCTCTGAAAAAGATAATACATATGCTTTTGCTGCATAATAAACAGATATTAAAGGTCCTGGCTGATATGCACCTGTAGATGCAACATTTAATATTTTACCACTTTTTCTTTTCACCATATCCTCAGCAATAAGCCTTGTCAATTCAGTTAAACTTGTTATATTAACCTGTATAGTATCTATGTGTTTTTTTAAATCTATTTCATGAAAAAGTCCACAGTTGCCTATTCCAGCATTATTTATTAGTATATCTACATTAATATTCATCTTTTTAACTTCTTCATAAACCTGCCTTGAGGCCTCAGGTTGCGCTAAATCCTTTTGTATGACTACAGTATGTACACCATAGCTTTTTAAAAACTTTTCTTTCATTTCATTAAGTATATTCTCTCTTCGTGCAACAAGTATAAGGTTATAACCATTTTTTGCAAATATATTTGACATTTCATAACCTATTCCCGAAGATGCTCCTGTTATTAAAACAGTTTTATTTGAATTTTTATTCAAGATTTACCACCAACCTTTAATTTTAAAACACGTTTATATTTATAATATATTTAAAAAATAATAATTTCCTCTTTACTCCTTTATTTTTATTCCTAAAAGGCTTGAAAGTGAAAGAGCTTGGGCAGGGGTAACTATGGCACCGTATAAATCTTCAGTTTTAACTATAATTCCTTCTATATCACAGCTTGTAAAATCAATTCCATTAAGCTTTGTCCCTACAAATTGGCTTTGAATTAAGTTTGTACTGTTAAAGCCAACTTTTGAAAAAATACATTCTGTAAATCCTGAATTATTTAAATTACATTCGTTAAAACTAATTTGCTTTAAATTTGAAAAATCAAATGATGCATATCTTCCATTGCATTTTTCAAAAAGTACGTTTCTTAGGGTTGCCTCACTTAAATTAATCCCCATAATCCTGCAGTTAATAAACTCCGTCCTGTGAATTATTCCCCCAGTAAAATTAACATTAGTAAGATCACAGTTTATAAATCTCACATCAGTAAGCTCAATATATTCAAAGGATATATTTTTAAACTCAACATCTTTAAATATCATTTGATTAAATTCAACATGTTCAGCCTTATAATCTTCAAGGGTGCAGTTTTCAACTATTGCAGCTGACATACTAAATTCATCTGATATATCTTCCTTTAAAATATCTAAATTTAAAAGTTCCGTAGGAATTTGAGGGTGTAAAATTTTAAAGCTCATTTTGTTAACCACCTCTATTTTCTTAATATAGCAAAAAATAGAGCGTTTAACAACCCTTTAATATGGGATGAACATAGAATGAGCATTTGGGTTAAAAAGGTAGGGAACGGTCTTGACCATGTTCCGCCCCCACGAAATTGAGATCACCTCTCCCAATTTGGGATCGTAGACGGCGGAACGGTCAAGACCGTTCCCTACATCTGGTCAAAATATTTTTTATCAGAGCAGAGACATATAATTAAAGTCTTGCTGCTATATAATTAATAAGATCATAAACCCTGCATGTATATCCCCATTCGTTGTCATACCAAGAAACCACCTTAATCATATTTCCGCCGATAGTCATAGTTGAAAGTGCATCCACTATGGATGATCTTTCATCACCTATATAATCTGCTGATACAAGAGGCTCATCTGAATATCCTAATATTCCCTTTAACTCATTTTCTGATGATTCCCTTAGTACTCCATTAACTTCCTCTGGTGATGTTGATTTTTTCACTTCGCATACAAGGTCAACTATTGAAACTGTTGGTGTTGGAACCCTAAGGGAAAAACCGTTAAGTTTCCCTTCAAGATCAGGAATGACCTTACCAATTGTTTTTGCAGCACCTGTAGTTGTTGGAATTATAGATAATGCTGCTGCTCTTGCTCTCCTTAAATCTTTGTGGGTTTTATCAAGAACCCTTTGATCATTTGTATATGAGTGCACTGTAGTCATAAACCCCTTAACAATGCCAAATCTTTCATCAATAACTTTTACTAATGGAGCAAGACAATTAGTGGTACAAGATGCACTTGAAATAATGTTATGCTTGTTTGAATTATATTCATTTTCATTTACTCCCATAACAATAGTTATATCTTCATTAGCAGCTGGAGCTGTTATGATTACTTTTCCTGCACCAGCTTTTAAATGAGCCTCAGCTTTTTCCCTCCTTGTATATAAACCTGTTGTATCTACAGCTATGTCTACTCCCAGTTTTTTATACGGTAATTTTGATGGATCAGATTCAAAAAAAACTTTTATTTCCTTTCCGTTTACAATAATTGAATCATCACTGTATTCAACTGTACCGTTAAACCTTCCATATGTGGAATCATACTTAAACAAATGTGCAAGAGTTTTAGTATCTGCCTTTGAATTTATTGCTGCTATTGTTACATCATCACTATTTCTTTCATTTGTAATCCTTGTTAAAGTTCTGCCTATACGTCCAAAGCCATTCAATGCAATTTTAGCTTTCAATCAATCTCCCACCCCAATCATATAATATATACTATTGTGATAAATAATCAGATAAATACATCATAATAGCAAGTATTTATTTGATATCATATATCACATTACATATATATAATACTCTCCTATTTGGATAATTTCTACACCATTAGAAAATTTTTTTATTCTGTAAAAAACGGTGCCAGCCTCTTGACATTATTAAATGCCAAATGTCAAGAGGCTGGCACCAAAGACCCACCAAAGACTAATTAAATTATGCAGTTTCCACTACTGCAGCCTTTTTTATTTTTAAGTTTATCCTTATTTTCCACTCCTTTAAAAGAGCAATCGATATCAAGGATACAACTGTACTTCCAATAGGATATGAAATCCACACTCCCATTGGCCCCATATTGAACACCTCTAAGAATATAAAAGAAAGTGGAATAACTATAAGTATTTGTTCTGTTATTGAAAGGACAAAAGCTAATTTTGTTCTTCCTACAGCCTGATAATAATATAGTGATACATAATAAAAGCTTAACATAGGAAAAGCAGCAATCATAATTCTAAAAGCTTTTGCTGATTCTTCAATAATATATTGATCTTTTATAAATAGGCCTATCATTTGTTCTGAAAATACCGCAGCAAGTATCCATACTATAATAGAGCTAATAAAAACTGCAATAGTTGTCTTTTTTACGACTTCCTTTAGCCTTTTATAATCACCTGCTCCATAATTATAAGCAGCAATAGGCTGCATTGACGAACTTATTCCTATAACAGTAACATATAAAAACATAGATATCTTCGATGTTATACCAAGAATAGTTATTCCTATATCCCCGCCATGCCTGGCTAAAAGATTATTTAAAACAGCAACCACAATGCCATCTTCACTTTCAATTACAAAATTAGTAAATCCAGTAGAAAGTATTTGCGCCCAAAAAACTTTTTTCAAATTAAATTTAAATGATAAATTGTAGGCTTTCTTTGTTCTTATGAAATGCTTTAAAGTGTACATAAAAGAAATAAATTGTGAAATAACAGTAGATGTTGCTGCTCCCTTAACTCCATAAGAAAATACAACAACAGATAAGTAGTCAAGTATTACATTGCATATTGCCCCTATTGATGTACTTGTAAGTACAATTTTTGTGTCACCTAAGGCCATCATGATATAGCTTCCCACTATGATAAAGCTCTGAAAAAATGCACCCATAAGCACTATGGTTATATAATCATTTGCATATGGAAAAATTGCATCACTTGCCCCCAAAGCCCTTATAATATTGTCTTTAAAAAGGAATATTATTATAACTGTTGGTATAATAATAGTTATAATAAGGCTTAAAGCACTTGAAATTGTATCTTTCATAGCCTCATAATCCCCTTCTCCACAGCTTCTTGCTGCAGATGTTGACGCACCAACTGCTATCATCACACTGGCTGCAATTATAAGCCTTTGAATTGGAAATGCAACTATAAGTGCATCTATGCCCTTTGCCCCAATAACCCTCCCTAAAAACAATGTATCTACCATATTATAAAGTTCAGCAACTAATGAGGATATAATAGTTGGTACTGAAAATTTAAGCAATACTTTACCCACTTTACCTTCAGCAAAAACTTTATTATCCAGTTCCACCCTATCACCTTCCCGAAATACTTGTTAAATCTTTAATTTTAATTAATTAAATCTAAGCTCTATATATATTTTATAAAACTTATGAATATTTTTCATTAACCTATATACTCCTTATTAAGTATTAACCTAAGAAGGTGCTAATATTTAATTTCATCAAAAAAGTAAAAAAGCACCTAATTTAGGTGCTTTCGTACATTTTTAAGTATAATAAGAGTTCCTCCATATCCTTCAATTTTGGATATTATATTAAGAACTGTACTTTTTTTAGCAAATCCAAAGCTTATTTTAGGCACTGATGCCTTTTTAATTAACTCCCTCTCCTCATCTGTTAACCTTTCAGGTTTCCCCATAGAAAGCCAGTGATTATAAAAAGAACCGTTTTTTTCATTTAACTCATATTTTATAATTCTATAATCTCCTAAAAGATTAAATATATTAATTGAATATTTTCTTTCTGCTGTGTTTTTTATACCTCTCTCTTTTTGAATTTCCTCAAAAGTAGTAAGCCTATCTATATCCTCTTTATAGCTATATAAAAGTATCTGTATATCCTCACCATTTTTTGTTATTATGTAGCCTTCTCCCTTTGCTATAATTTCACTGCCTAAAAGTGATAAAAAATTATATGCGTAATATGAAGGCTTTTTAATTTTATCTAAAGATATAAGCCCTGAATCCCCAACATGTACATCATTATCATTTTTCATAGTATCATTTAATCCGTCAAAAGCTTTAAAGCATAAATTATTTTCAGGGTTATTTATTGAATTTTGAATAATATATGGAATCATATAACAGGTATCATATATTTTATTTTCACAAATATTTAAATCAAAATTATAATCAACTAAAGGGCTTTCATCAAAAAATTCATCTGTAATTTCTGCAATCCCATCCTTTAAGCATTGGCTTAATCCATCATCAAGCTTGAATCTTAATTTAATAAAATCACTCTTTTCAAAAGTTTCATTGAAGTATAACATAAATTCCCTTAAAATGTTTAGTGGTTCTTTAAAAGATTCAAAAGATTTGTCCAATAAAATAATAGGCTTTAAATTGATTTCAAATAGGAATTGAAGTACCTGTCTTACCCTTGTCCAACTTATAAAGCCGTTATTTTTGCTTTGAAATACATTCATATCTTCTGTGAAAAGCCCATGAATGATTCCGTAATTGAATTCAATATTATCACTTATGCACCTTAATATATTCTTGTTTTCCTCATTTAATAATTCCTTTGCATTTCCTATATCTATCACTTCAAGAAACTTCTTTTCAAGTTTTCCACATTCAGAAGACATATCAAAATCAACCTTTATAATTTTATCCTTAAACTTATATCTGTCGTAATCTTCAAGATATGGTGATACTGCATCAGCAGCTTCTTTTATATCAAGTTCCTTAACTTTTTTAAGTCCCTCATATTTTCCCCCATCAGCTTTATATTTTTTTCTAAACTGCATAGGTGTACACTTATAATATCTTTTAAAATGCTTGTTAAAGTACCTCACATGGGAAAAGCCCATTTCATCTGAAATTTCAGAAATTGTTTTATCTGTATCAAGAAGAAGCTTAATAGACTCTTCAACCCTTGTAAGGTTTAAAAAATCATTGAAATTATACCCCATAGCATCTTTTATTTTACTCGAAAGATAATTTGAACTTAAATACTCCTTTTTTGCAATATCCTGAAGGCTTATCTTATTCATATAGTTGTTATATACGTATTTTACAATCCTATCATATCTTTCAAACTGAACTTCATCTTCCTTTAAACTTTCTTCTTCGTAAATCAGCTGATGAAAATTATTTATAAGATGGTAAAGAAGCTCTACAAGAATATTTTGGATACTGTCCTCATATCCTTCCTGCTGCTCTACAAATTCGTACAATAGTTTAGAAAGATATTTTTTTAAAATATAGTACTTCTCCATCTCATGAGCTCCCTGCTCAGAAGAATTAGTGTAGAAGAAAACATTCCTTACATCATCATAATATCTTTCAAAGAAATCAGGATCTATATAAAATATAAGGATCTTGTTATCTTTAGCGCCATTTTTTAATGTATGAGCTTCATCACAATTTATAATTTCTATTTCATTTTCTTTTACATGGTAGGTTTGTGTTTCAATTGCAACATCTATAGCTCCTTTTAAAACAAACATTATTTCAATTGAGTCATGCCAGTGAATAGGATAATAATTTACACTTACAAATGATATATTGATAGGAATTTTAGGCATATAATTTATATACTCTCTTCGCATACACCCACTCCCTAAAATTACTTTGCTTAAAGCTTCCAAATCTTCTTATGCTTTAATTGTATCATATTTATCCTACTTCATGCTATTTTTGCAAATCACTGCCTTAATTGTAGTATAGCTTACTTTATCGCCAAGAGCTTCTTTTATAGGCTTTAGCTTTTTAGCTCCTATTTTTTTAACTATATTCAAAACTAACTGTTCCTGACCCTCAGGGATAAGAGATTCTAAATCCACATTTAGACCCTCCTCAAAACATTTAATAATATGATCCTGAACAGTTTGAACTTTTAATTCTCTTATCTTTGATATTTCTTCTATGCTCTTTCCTTCCTTATACATATTAAGGCTTATAACATGGCTTGGAACATCTTCCTCCTTATCTTTACTTTGATTTTTATTATTATCACTATGCTCCTTTTCAATTTTTATATTATTTTCATTTACATACTTTTCAATTTCATTTAAAAACAATTCCCCATATTTTTTGAGCTTGAACTCTCCTACACCTTTAATATTAAGCATTTCTTCTTCATTTAATGGATACTTCTCGCTCATATCCTTAAGTGTGCTGTCAGGGAAAACAACGTAAGGAGGTACCTGCTCTCTTTCTGATATTTCCTTTCTTAAACGGCGAAGAACTTCAAATAATGAATTGTCCAAAACCACATTTTCTTTCTTCTTTTGTACCCTTTGAAATACCTTTTCCTTACCTTTTAAAACAGGTACTGCCTTTTCCTTTAACCTAAGTACAGGATATTCCCCTTCCGTTGCCTTTAAATAATTTTCTGCTGTTAAAACATTTATCATATCCTTTATTTCCTTTTCTGTATATTCCTTCATAATTCCATAGGTAGATAAGTTCTCGAATCCAAGCTCCCTTATCTTTTTATTTCTAGAGCCTTTTAAAACCTGTGCAACAAGAGTTGCTCCATACCTTTCCCTCATACGATATATACATGAAAATATCTTTTGTGCCTCAATTGTTATATCTGAAAGCTCAGTATCATCATTACAATTACTGCAATTTCCACATTTATCAGGCACATCCTTTTCTCCAAAATACTCCAATATATATTTTCTTAAACATTTTGATGTATGGCAGTAATCCACCATATCCTGAAGCTTTTTATACTCATTTAATTTTCTCTCTGGGGATGATACATTTTTTTCAATTAAAAATTTTTGAACTGAAACGTCCTGTGCTGAAAAAAGCATTATACATTCGCTGTCCTCTCCATCTCTTCCTGCACGTCCCGCTTCCTGATAATAGCTTTCTATATCTTTAGGTATGCTGTAGTGAATAACGTATCGCACGTTAGATTTGTCAATACCCATGCCAAAGGCATTTGTAGCAATTATAATGTTTATATCATCATATAAAAATGCATCTTGGTTTTTTGCTCTTTCCTTGTCACTAAGACCTGCATGATATTTTCCAACTAAATATCCCCTCTTATTTAGCATTTCATATAAACTGTCCACTTCTTTTCTTGTGGCAGCATATATTATACCTGACTTATTGCTGTTTCTTTTTACATAATCTAAAATAAAATCCTTTTTATTTTCTCCTCTTATTACTGTAAAAGAAAGATTTTTCCTGTCAAAGCCCATTACATATACATTAGCTTTATTAAGCCCAAGTAAACTTACTACATCCTCTTTAACGTTTTCAGTAGCTGTTGCAGTAAAAGCTGAAATCACTGGTCTTTTAGGAAGTTCATTTATAGTTGGCGCAATATATCTGTAGCTTGGTCTAAAATCATGCCCCCATTGGGAAACACAGTGAGCTTCATCTATAGCAACCATTGAAATATCAATAGTTTTTAATAATTCCTTAAAGTCCGTGGATTCTAATCTTTCAGGTGCAACATATAAAAGTTTAATTTCACCATTTTTAGCTTTATAAAATATGTCATCAATTTCATCATATCCTAAGGAGCTATTTATATATGCAGCCTTAATGCCAAGGTTAATTAATCCATCTACCTGATCCTTCATAAGTGATATTAGCGGAGAAATAACAATAGTTATTCCGCTAAACAAAAGTGCAGGTATCTGATAACAAATTGATTTCCCTGCCCCCGTTGGCATTACAGCAAATGTATCCTTTCCGCTTAAAATACTGTTTATAATATCTTCCTGACCATCTCTAAAGCTGTTATACCCGTAGTATTTTTTTAAAATCTCAAATGCATTTTTAGACATCCTATCAAACCTCTTTTTCAAATCTTTAATTTACATTAATATACGTTTATAATTATATCCAAAAAAACACAAATAATCTTTACCAAAACTATTTACGGTTTTCTTCTATTTTCTCGGCAAGTTCGTTTAAATACGTCCATCTCTCCATTAACTCATTTGACTTTTTATCAAGCTCATCCTTTTTACTTAAAAGCTCCTGAAGAAGAACATAATCGCTTCCTGCTCCATCAATAGCCTTATTTACTTCCTTAATTTCATTTTCAGCTTCTTCAATTTTTCCATCTATTTCTTCAAACTCTCTTTGTTCCTTATAGCTAAACTTTAAAGGTTTTTCATTTTTTATTTCCTCTTTAACTTTGTTTTCTTTTTTAACTTTTTCTTTATTTTCTTCTGCTGCTTCTTCTAAATTTTTATTTTTAATATACTCAATACATTCGCTGTAATTTCCTGTATAAACCGTAAGCTTTCCATTCCCTTCAAAATATATTATTTTTGAAGCGATCTTATCAAGAAAATACCTATCATGGGACACAACAAAAACAGCACCGCTGAAATCCTCAATATAATCTTCCAAAACATTTAAAGTCTCTATATCGAGATCATTAGTCGGCTCATCCATTAAAAGTACATTAGGAGAAGCCATTAAAATTTTTAAAAGGTAAAGTCTTCTTTTTTCTCCGCCTGAAAGCTTGTTAATTGCTGTCCACTGCATACTTGGGGAAAAAAGAAATCTCTCAAGCATTTGTGAAGCAGAAATAATACTTCCATCTTTCGTTTTAACAAATTCTGCAGTTTCCTTAATATACTCAATTACTTTTATGCTTTCATCCTTAATATCATAATCATGTTCTTGAGAAAAATAGCCTATCTTTGCTGTTTCACCTATTTCAATATGACCGCTGTCAGGAGGTACTTTCCCAACCATTATATTTAAAAGTGTGGATTTTCCACAGCCATTTGGTCCTACTACACCTACTCTATCATTTTTTTGCATAATATAGCTGAAATCTTCAATAAGCTTTTTGCCATCATATTCCTTACTTATATTATCTATTTCTATAACCTTTTTGCCAAGTCTGCTTCCAAAGGATGACATCTCAACCTTTTCATCGTTTACTTCTATTTTATTTGAAGTTAATTCATTAAATCTTTCAATTCTTGCCTTTTGCTTTGTAGACCTTGCTTTAGCTCCTCTTTTTATCCATTCAAGCTCTTTTCTAACCAAGCTCTGCCTTTTTTGCTCCATGGATTTAAGCTGTTCTTCTCTTTCAACTTTAGCCTCAATATAATCACTGTAGTTGCCTAAATAACTATAAATACTGCCGTTATAAAGCTCAATTATTTTATTAGTTACCCTATCCAAAAAATATCTGTCATGGGTAACCATAAGAAGAGCTCCTTTTTTATTTTCAAGATACTCCTCAAGCCAATCTATTGTCTCATTATCAAGATGGTTTGTAGGCTCATCCAGTAAAAGCAAATCACAAGGGCTTATAAGGGCAGAAGCAAGGGCCACTCTTTTTTTCATACCCCCTGAAAGTGTTCCTATTTTATCATTATAATTTTCAATTCCAAGCCTATTTAGCACAGCCTTAGCTTCTGCTTCAAGCTGCCATGCACCATGAGCTTCCATTTTATTATTTAAATCCATAAGTTTTTTCTGCAAGCCTTCATCTTCAAGGTTTTTTGAAATAGCCTGCAGTGCATTTTCATAATCCATAATAAGCTTCATTAAAGGAGAATTCCCTTTAAAAACCTGCTCTAAAACTGTAATATCTTCTTCAAAATCTACATTTTGAGGGAGATATTCAATTTTAAGACCATTAGCTTTAGTTACTTTCCCGCTATCAAAAGTTTCAAAGCCTGCAATGATTTTTAAAAGTGTAGACTTCCCTGTACCATTAATACCTATTAGTCCAACCTTATCCCCTTCATTAATCCCAAGGCTTATTTTGTTTAGTAAAACTTTTTCCCCATAGCTTTTACTAATATCCTCAATACTAATTAAATTCATTTTATCGCCCTCTTTCCAAACCAAAAATCAAAAAAGACTATTAGTGCTTATTTAAAACAAACTACTATTAATTTTAACATATAAAAGCTAAAATATGATATGTAAAATCATTCAAATATTTTTTCAATTATGATATGAATCATGAGGAAATTAGCGAACTCCACCTGAATCTTAGAAGAAACTTATCCATCGCAGCATCCGTTATTCCTAGAATTAAGCGAGGTATTACGGATGGCAGCCATCGGATAAAACAATATAATACAGTTAAATCTTTTTATTTTTTATAAGTTCCAATTTTTTTAATCTTGATAACTGTTTAATTTCAAATTCTCTTTTTTGTGCAGATATTTTATCATCATATTTTTCAAAATAGACAAGTTTTACAGGAAGCCGGCATCTTGTATACTTTGAGCCCTTCCCAGCAGAATGAGTTTTTATTCTATTTGGAAGATTATTGGTCCACCCTGTATATAAAGTATTATCAGAACATTGAAGAATATACACATAACACATATTAATCACCAATAAATATTATACAGTAAAACACATTCAGGATAAACTAATATATTTACGTGGTAAAACTTGCTTGGTGATTATTAGATTCTGGCGGGGGTTGCTTATTAGCTGAAATTAGCAAAAAAAACTGTTAAAAAATTTCATGATTATAAAAAGCACAAAGACAGTAAAGATAAGAAAATATATGAAATGAACATAGAGTGAACAGGTAGAAAATCACTGGTAAAAACTTGTAGGGAGCGGTCTTGACCGTTCCGTTGATGGATGAGCGAAATTTTTGGGGACAAAGCGGTGCCAACACCTAGTAACAATTCCATTCTACGGCATTTGCAGGACGATCTAAATTTGGTGTGGCGGAACGGTCAAGACCGTTCCCTACAGCTTATCTGGCACCTTTTACCTTAGAGATTTTTTGTGAATGGTATTCTCTTTACTTTACTTATTTATTTTATAATTATTTTAGCCATTCTCTTCTTTCCAACTTGAAGTATATCCTCGCTGTGAAGCTTTACAGCAGAGCTATCAGATACTGCTTCTCCGTTTATTTTAACACCGCCCTGCTTAATCAATCTTCTTGCCTCACTATTGCTTGGAGAAAAGCCTGCTTTTCTTATTACGCATATAACAGCATCATTAGATTCATTAAGCTCCTCATCTGTTACTTCAACTTTATCTATATCATCAGGAATCTCACCCTTTTGGAAAACAGTTTTGAAAAATTCCTCGGCTTCCATAGCTGCCTTTTCTCCATGATAAAGTTTTACTATTTCCCTTGCAAGGTTCATCTTTATATCCCTTGGGTTTACTTCACCAGATTCTAACTCATCGCTGATTTTCTTTATTTCATCTGGATGAACATCTGTAACAAGTTCATAGTATTTTACAATTAAATTATCAGGAATAGTCATAGCCTTGCTGTACATATCATTCTTATCTTCATCTATGCCTATATAGTTTCCAAGGCTCTTACTCATCTTGTTAACACCATCAAGTCCCTCTAAAATCGGCATTAAAATTGCAATTTGCTTTTCTAAACCATATTCCTTTTGAAGTGTTCTTCCCATAAGTACATTGAACTTTTGATCAGTTCCTCCAAGCTCAATATCAGCCTTTATATTAATGGAATCATAGCCCTGCATTAATGGGTATAAGAATTCATGAATATATATTGGCTGCTGGCTTTGGAATCTATTTTTAAAATCTTCTCTTTCCATCATCCTTGTAACTGTATATTTTGAAGCTAAATTTATAACATCTTCAAAAGTAAGCTTTGAAAGCCATTCACTATTGAATCTTATTTCTGTTTTATCACGATCTAAGATCTTAAAAAGCTGTGCTGTATATGTGGCAGCATTTTCAAGCACCTGCTCCCTTGTAAGAGGCTTTCTGCTTTTTGCCCTTCCTGTAGGATCCCCAATCATTCCTGTAAAATCACCAATTATTATTACTGCCTTATTTCCTAAATCCTGAAGCTGCCTTACCTTTCTTAATACAACTGTATGACCTAAATGAATATCTGGTGCTGTAGGATCAAGTCCTAATTTTATAATCATAGGTCTTTTTTCCTTATTGCATTTCTCAATCTTATCCTTTAATTCATCAGCCTCTATAATTTCTGCCGCACCTTTTGAAATGATTTTAACCTGTTCGTCCACACTAATCATCTAACATTCCTCCTTAAAAAATTAAATTATTCATATATCGAGTTTAATCAAAAATGTTATCCACCGAAAAGCTGATCCATGAGCGTAGCAGCCGTTTGGGACATTACGGATGGTAGCCATCGGATAAAAAATTCTAAAAAAATCCCATCCCTCAAAATTTGAAGGACGGGATTAAATTCCGTGATACCACCTTTATTTATCAATATCTCACGATATCAACCTTATTAAGTACTGTAAAAAATCACATACTCTAGCACTATAACGTGTGCAGGTAGACGTAAATAGCCTACTCTTTAAAAAATTTCAGCTTTAAGCTCCAAGATGTATTCAAAATATATACTCCTTTACTCCGTTCCATCACCCGAAGCTCTCTTTAAAAGTTTCCATATTTCTACTTCTTCTTTTCACAGCTTATATCCATATTCAATATTGTTTATTATTATATATAAATTATATCCAAAATGCAACCGATTATTAAAATTACATTATTTTGTATCCTCTGTCTTGTTTCTTAGAAACTTCACTGATAAAAATACCACAATAAATGATATTACTGCTATCAGCATAAATCCAAATCCTATTGGGATAAAGTAGAAAGGTTCTACTAATCTTCCATCCTCCAATACCTTTGCTCCTATGACATTATAAGCTGTGAAGCAAATCACACTCAGTACTGCACAGACAATGCTAAATAAATACTTTTTCATTTTTCTTCCTCCATTTAATTTCTATATTCTAAAATACCACCTATTTGTACCTTTTAAGTTTTGTAGCTTTTCTGCTTCTATCAAGGTACTTTTTAATACTCTTGTATTCAATACTTGCCACTCCTGAAAAGATTATATCTATTACGTTAAGCTGTGCAATTCTTGAAGCCATGGCTCCACTTCTCATTGTTACTTCAGGTGAGGATAAAAAAAGATTAATATCTGATATTTCACTTAGCATATTTATGCCATACTTTGTTACTGCTACAATTAAAGCTCCTGACTCCTTAGCTACTTTAACTGCATCAATAATATCCTTTGTTTCTCCCGAGTAAGAAAGTGCAAAAACCACATCGCCCTTTTGCAGTGTTGAAGCTGCTGTTACTTGAAGATGGGCATCAGAATATGCACAGCTGTATTTACCAATCCTCATAAACTTTTGCATTCCATCTAATGCTACAATCCATGATGCACCTACACCATAAAAATCAATTCTTTTTGCCTTATGCACCGCATCAACAGCCCTTTTAACTTCATTATAATCAAGCACACTTAAAGTATCATCAATTGACTTTTTATTATTTATGCAAACATTTTCAATAATTGATTTTAAATCATCTCCTGGCTTTATATCAGTATATTTACCTTCCTCTTCATTATCCCTATTAGAATTAAGAACATCAGAGGCTATATCAATTTTAAAATCTTTAAAGCCATTAAATTGAAGCTGCTTGCAAAACCTTACTACTGCTGCTTGACTTACGCCACAATTTTCTGCTAAATCTTTTATTGTAATATGAAGTATATCCTCTGAATTTTCAAGTATATAATCTGCTATCTTTTTTTCAGTAGAATTAAAGCTTCTATACATTTCTTTTATTTTTAAAATTGTTCCAGCCATAATATCCACTCCAATAATTCACTTCAAATTAAGTGATTCCTAAACTTAGGTAGAGTTTGCTTAAAAAATGCCTCTCTCCATCTGAGCCTTAGAAGCGCCAATCCAGGGGCATAGCATCAGTTATTCCCCGCATTAAGCGGAGTATTACGGATGGTAGCCATCAAATAAAATTATAATACAAAAAGCATACTGGTATCAACTAATTTTAAAACCAGTATGCAAGAAATAATCTATTTGTTTTCTTTATCTAAACTATCAAGTGCTTTTTGAATATATCCATCGCTTTTATTTAATATTTTTTTTGCCTTATCTTTATTTAATTTGGATATTATCATAAATATACTTAATTTCACATCATAATTTGTTTCGTTTAAATATTTAGCTGCAGTTTTTTCATCAACACCTGCTGCAAGCATGACTATTCTTTTTGCTCTAGCAACAAGCTTTTCATTGCTTGCTTTAACATCTACCATAAGATTGCTGTATACTTTCCCGAGCTTAACCATAGCACCAGTTGAAAGCATATTTAAAACCATCTTTTGTGCTGTACCTGCTTTCATTCTTGTTGAGCCCATTAATACCTCAGGTCCAACAACAACGCTTATGGGATAATCTGCAACTTTTGCCATTTCAGAATTTGGATTCATTGTTACTGAAATTGTAGGGCATCCAATTTCCTTTGCATACCTCATGCCCCCTAATACATAGGGAGTTCTGCCTGAAGCTGCAATTCCACATACAACATCAAAAGGTTTTAAATTTTTATCAATAAGATCTTTTTTCCCAAGCTCATCATTATCCTCTGCACCTTCTACAGATTTAAAAATAGCATCATGTCCTCCTGCAATTAAACCCTGTACAAGCTCTGCATCTACTCCGAATGTAGGAGGGCACTCAGAAGCATCCACTATTCCAAGTCTTCCGCTAGTACCTGCTCCTATATAAAATAACCTTCCACCCTTTTTCATATTTTCTGCTATTACATCAACAGCTTTTGCAATATCGCTTAAGGACTTTTCCACAGCAAAAGCTACTTTTTTATCCTCATTGTTAATAAGTTTGAGCATATCCACTGTTTCTAACTTATCCAAATTTAAAGTATCTGGATTTCTTTCTTCCGTAACTAATTGAGAAAGATTTTCTAAATTCATTGTATTACCCCCTGTAATTAATATACTTCAAAACTAAATTTTCCTTCTTCTTTTATATAATCCATTAGAAATATCTCTTCATCGATTATTTTGCCAACTATATTTACCCTTTTATCTACAGGAAGATGTTTTTTACATATTTCCAGCTCACCTGCATATCTTAAATAATCTTTATTGTCAATAGTTATAAATCCAATTTCTCTTTGAGTATTATTATGGGGATTTATAATTGAATCTTTACCTAAAGTCTCTCTTGATGAAGTAGATCTTATAACATCCTCTGCCTGATCTGGCCTTTCTATATGAACTTTATTGAAGATTATTTTCTTTTCTATCTCATCATTAGTATAAAGGTTTATTCTAAAATTAATAACTTCTTCATTTATTTTCCCTACCATTTGAAGCATACTTTCATCTGCAAATGGATCTCCAAATATTACATTATCAATTCCCATTGCGAATAAATGCTTTGCAGAAACTACAGGATCCATTTCCCTATGCATTTCAAGTGTGGGAAGTCCTTCAAACACAGGACCCCTTCTGTTATTAAGAGAAGGAATAAAAGCTGATATTTTCATTCCATATTTTTTTAAAAGTTTATTTTTATATTCAAAGGTTTTTAAAGAAATCCCTGTATTTCTTCTTGGATAATAATTATGGCATGCCTTAATGTTTTCATAATTAGGGCTGAACTTTTCAAATTCAGCTAAAAATTTTTCTGTAACTGTACTTCCATTTATCTCTACTTTTATTCCATAAGGATTTTTAGTAAATTCAGCAATCTCACAAGGAGAAAACCCAAAATCTACCCTTGCACAAGAAATTCCTAATTCTTTTAATAATTTAAAATCATTTTCCTTACCGCCTAAAAACTTATATGTTTTAGGCGATATATCAGCAGTAACATCCATTCCCATGTTTTTTGAATGTTCAACTATTGCAGTAAATTCACTTATAAGCTTGCTATAATCTGCCTCTGGAATATGAAGTGATGTAAAAACATTATCAAATCCATATTTTTTAGCTCTATCAATATAATTTAAATTCTCATCAAGGGTTTCATTAAGTCCTGAATAAACAGATATTCCTTTAGACATAAAAGCCACCATCTCCTTTTATTGAAAAATTAAAAGGAAAGGAGAAGTGGGATTCCCCAATTCCCCTTCTTTATATTATTCAACTGGGTCTTCAAATCCTATTATATATGTTGCTATAAAACCTGCTACATAAGAAATCAAAACACCAAGAAGGTAATAGCCTACCTTGCCCGGTTTTATAACTAAAGCTAAAGGAAGTCCTGAAATCCCCATACTTAAGCATGCAACTTGCGTTGCAGCATTAAATGCTCCACCAAAAGCACCGCCTATACATGCACCAATAAATGGTTTTCCAAGTGGAAGAGTTACACCATATATAAGAGGCTCTCCAACTCCCAATATCCCAACTGGAAGAGCTGAAGCTATTGTCTTTTTAAGTCTCTTATTTTTAGTCTTAACAAGAACAGCAATTGATGCACCAACCTGTCCTGCACCTGCCATAGCAAGTATAGGAAGAAGAAGGTTTTCACCTGTAGTCTTTAGAAGATCAGCATGAATTGGAGTTAATCCCTGATGCAGTCCAGTCATAACAAGTGGAAGGAATGTTCCTCCAAGAATAAATCCAGTAAGTGCCCCTCCATTTTTAATTGAAACGCTAACTGCCTTTCCTATTGCATCTGAAATAATTCCTCCAATTGGTTGAAGTACAAAAAGTGCTACAAAACCTGAAATTAAAACAGTTAAAAGAGGTGTTACAAATAAGTCGAGAACGTCTGGTATTATCTTTCTTATTTTCTTTTCAAGCCAGCTTGAAAATGCCACAACAAGGAGAACTGCTATTACTCCGCCTCTCCCCGGTACAAACGGCTTTCCATTCATCTTTACATTTGCAAGGTTTGGCATACTAATGATTGCTGCCATTGTTCCGCCAAGCATTGGTGAGCCTCCAAATTCCTTAGCAGCATTAACGCCTACAAAAAGATTTAAGCCATAAAATACTGCGCCGCCTATAATTCCGAATATTCCCCCTATTAATGTATTTGCAAAATTAGGGTTTGCTTTAATTACCATATTATTTATACCCATAACAAGACCACAAGCTATAAATGCAGGAATTAATGGTATAAATATGTTGGATATTTTTTTAAGTACCCTTTTAAATGCCGTATCGTTTTTAGCATTTATTTCTGATTTTCTAACTTCAGCTTCGTTAGCTTCACCAAGCTTTATTCCTGTAATGTCGGCTACTATTTGAGCAACCTTTGTAACCCTTCCTGGTCCTAAAATTATTTGTGCCTGATTACCTTGTTCAGCATAACCAAGTACTCCTTCAGTTTCCTTGATACTCTTTTTGTCAATCTTCCCCATATCGGCTACAACAATTCTAAGCCTTGTCATACAGTAAACTGCAGATATTAAATTGTCCTTTCCCCCCAAGTCCTTTATAATCTCCTTAGCAAGGACTTCTGGATTAACACCCGAATTTGCCATAAATATCCCCTCCATTTTATTTTTAAGCCCCGGGTTTAATTGGGCTTAGTGACAAATTTTTAGAATCTTCTGCACTTATTCTTCTAACTCCTATTATATACCTTTAAAATAAAATTTCAACATTTTATTTTAATTTTGAAACTTTATTTTATAAGAAGGGGGGATGGTCTTGGCCGGCCCTCTGAAACTAAGTGAAACTAAGGGACGCTTAACAACTATTTTATTTAATAAAATAATTAAAGTCATATTTCATTAAATTATCTATATAAATAAAATGTGTACCGATTTCATTTCATGGGCATATAAATATATTGAGGTGGTGAGTCTTAGAAGAACCAATATAGGGACGCAGCATCCGTTATCTCATACCTAAGAAATGATAGGGATAACGGATGGTAATAAAAAATTAATAAGGGGGTAGGGATTAAAATAAATAAAAAATTAAAAGTACTTATTTTTACATTGATATTATTGATTTTATTCCCAAGTTTTGGTTATGGCGAAAATAGTCAAAGCAAAGTTAATATCGATGGCAAAACTATTACTTTAACCTATCTATATAAAAACTATGAAATACAGTTAGAAGAGTTTTGCAGCATAAATGAAAAAAATCAAAATATTAATATTGATGAAAAAATACTGAAGAAAAAAATAAATGATATTGCTAAAGATATAAATAAGCCTGCTGTTGATGCTAAAATCACAGACAATGCTTCTTTTCAGATACAAAAAGAAGCAGATGGTTTAATCGTAGATGAAGTTAAATTAATGCAGATTTTTAAAGATTATTTAAATTTTAGCTGTATATTAGGAAATTGTATTATTGAGATTCCAGTTAATGTTGCAAAGCCTAAATTAACAGAAGAAACATTAAATCAAATTAAAAGTAATGAAATTTCTTCCTTTACTACTAAGTTCAATCCCAAAGATAAAAATAGAACAGAAAATTTAAGAATATCCACAGGGGCATTAAATTGTTCAGTAATATATCCTAAAGAAGTTTTTTCTTTAGATAAAAAATTAGGGGACAGGACAATAGAAAAGGGATATAAAGATGCTGCTATTTTTTCAAGTGGAAAAGTTATTAATGATTTAGCAGGAGGAATATGTCAAACAACAACAACCCTTTATAATGCTGCCCTTTTTGCTAATTTAGAAATTGTTGAACGGCATAAGCATCAAATGCCTGTATCCTATATTAATAAAGGCAGAGATGCTACCATATATAGAAATGTTTATGATTTAAAAATAAAAAACAACACTGAATATCCTGTATATATAAAATCCTATATTGATAACAAAAGCGGAGAACTAACAGTTAAAATATTCGGATATAAAAAAGACTTTAATGTGAAAATCGAAACAGTATGTGAAAATATTAATAAAAAAAGTTATTATAAAACCTACAGATATGTTTATGACGTGAACAATGTATTGATAAAAAAGGAATTGCTTTCCACGGATTCATTTTAATACTAAGATATAAAAACTCCACCTTATATAAGGTGGAGTAAATTTTCCATATCTTTCATCCTACAACTTATGTTTCTATATGCCTTTCTTATCAGTGATTAATTCAGATATTTTATAAATGTTTTCCTTTTTGCAAACAGAATTATAAAATTAAACTAAAAAGTTTATAAAGGCTGTAATAATGAGTGCATTAAAAAAGTCAGTAAACATACAGCCAACAATTGGGAGAATAAAGTATGCACGAGGTGCAGGGCCATATTTGGAAGTTACAGCATCCATATTGGCCATGCCGTTTGGAACAGCGCCCAGACCAAATCCGCAATGGCCAGCGCACAAAACAGCAGCGTCGTAATCTTTTCCCATAACTCTGAATGTTACAAAGCGAGTATACAGATATATAACCACACATTGTGCAATTAGGATTACCAGAAGCGGCAAAGCCATTCCAGCCAGCTGCCACAATTTCAAATCGCAAAGAGCTTCTGCCAAAAAGATTTGTAAACTCACATCGCCTATAACAGATATTTCTTGCGCACGAGTTGCAAAAGCTTTTCCGGAATCTGATTTGAAAATATTACGCATTAAAATAGCAATTAACATAGAACCAATGTAGATAGGAACCGTAAATCCAGTCTTATTAATCAGCAGTGACACAATGTTTCCAAGACCAATCGCAATTGAAATCTGGAAAAAGGCATCACAGAAATGACTGGTGTTAATCGGCTCTACTTTTCCGGTAATAGCAGCTTCAAGATCTCCTTCTGAATCTACATTACTGGCTGCTTTAGGGTGAAGATTATATTTTTTAATCAATTGTGTTGCAGTAGGTCCGCCAATCAAGCTGCCTGAAATCAATCCAAATGTTGCAGCAGCAATTGCAAGCGTAGTAGCTCCTTTCAGTCCCGCTTTTTCTATCACAGGTCCATATGCAGCAGAAGTGCCATGACCACCAGTCATAGAAACAGAGCCTGCACACAAACCAAACAATGGATTCTGTCCCATTGCAGTCGCAATTCCTATACCAACAACATCCTGAATAATACAGAGTACCACAGAAATAATTAAGAAAATAACAACTCCGACTCCTCCTTTTTTCAAGACCTCAACGCTTGCACTGAATCCGATTGTCGTAAAGAATATGATCATAAAAAGATCTTTAAAATCCATTGATAGGGTAAACATAAAGGTTCCGCTTTCATAGCCAATCAAGTTTACGATAGCAAAAATCAAGCCGCCAACAACTGGCGCAGGAATACAAAATTTTTTTAAAAAGCTAACTTTGCTAACTACAAAACGTCCAAATAGCAAAACCAAAACACATAAACCTAACGTTTGATAAGGGTTTAGCTTTATTTCAAAAGGTGTCATATCTAACTTTCCTCCCCATAAATTTTGTCCTAAACAACACAGTCAATCAATCCACGTTTTCTTTCTCCCAAGAAATGATCAGCAGCAGATCATTTCCCTTTTTATTTTTTAACCGGAATCAATAACCCCTATTGGATTTTCTTGCACACTTCTCACTTCTTTATATTTCTACATACCTTTCTTATCAGCAATAGCTGTAAGCATAAGTGCAATTGCACCATCACCAGTTATGTTACAAGCTGTTCCAAAGCTGTCTTGAAGAGCATATATCGTAATTAGTAAGGCTACTCCTTCATCATTAAAGCCAAGTACGCCAGTAATTATTCCTAAAGATGCCATTACAGTCCCTCCAGGAACTCCTGGGGCTCCAACTGCAAATATTCCAAGAAGAAACACGAATAAAACCATTGTTGAAACTGAAGGCAACTTCCCATATAAAACCTGAGAAACTGTCATTACAAGAAATGTCTCAGTTAATGCTGATCCACAAAGGTGTATGTTTGCACATAGTGGAATAGTAAAATCTCTAATATCATCTCTTAAAACATCAGACTTTTTAGCACAGTCTAATGCCACTGGAAGTGTAGCTGCACTTGACATTGTACCAACAGCTGTTAAATAAGCAGGACCATAATATTTAAAAACTCTCATTGGATTCTTTCCAGATATAGCCCCTCCTATTAAATATAAAACAGTAAGCCATATAAAATGACCTATAATTACAATAACTATAGCCTTTAAGAATATTGGAAGCTGAGTAGTTATTGAACCTTGATAAGCAAGTGTAGCAAAAGTGGATGTTATGAAAAGTGGTATTATAGGAATAATAATTTTACTAACAATCTGTAAAACTATGTTTTGAAATTCTACTAATAATTTTTCAGTAAGTTCTGATTTTGTCCATGCTGTTGCAAGACCTATAAATATTGAAAAAAACAATGCACTCATAACTGACATTATAGGAGGAATATCTAGCTTAAATATCATCTCTGGAAGCTTTTTTAATCCTCCGGTATTATTTACTATATTAAGCTTTGGGACAAGAGTATATCCACCAATGGTTGACATAAATCCAGCTCCTATTGACGAAAGATACGAGATGAGCAGCGCATAACCAAGTAATTTACTTGCATTATTTCTAAGCTGTGCAATTGCTGGGGCAA
>ENA-UOOM01001332-UOOM01001332.1-fermentation-metagenome-genome-assembly--contig:-NODE-1332-length-24182-cov-4.079537_pt1 | contig 24182 bp, 21 predicted proteins | sample MGYA00245781_ERZ724031 | MGnify/ENA primary metagenome ERZ724031 (study PRJEB28704, sample SAMN03018317) | fermentation metagenome | biome: anthropogenic terrestrial biome; feature: soil; material... | reverse complement strand
TGAGGGAACCCTCCTTGGGACCTGTTTTCGGTGTCAAAGGCGGAGCAGCGGGGGGCGGCTATGCGCAGGTGATTCCCATGGAGGATATCAACTTGCACTTTACGGGAGACTTACATGCCATCGGTGCTGCCAACAACTTGCTTGCAGCCATGGTGGATAATCATATTTTTCACGGAAATGAAAAAAATATCGACACAAGACGCATCACCTGGCGCAGGGCGCTGGATATGAACGATAGGCAGCTGCGCAACACCGTTTCGGGGCTGGGCGGAAAAATGCAGGGCGTACCGCGCGAAGACGGATTTGATATCACGGTCGCCAGCGAGATTATGGCAATATTTTGTTTGTCGAATGATATCGAGGATCTAAAAAAAAGGTGTGCGCAAATCATTGTCGGCTATGACCGCAGCGGCTTGCCCGTGACAGCGGGAGACATTCGCGCGCAGGGTGCCATGGCAGCACTGCTCAAAGATGCCCTGAAGCCAAATCTTGTGCAGACCCTGGAGGCCACGCCCGCTTTTGTACACGGCGGGCCCTTTGCCAACATTGCCCACGGGTGCAATTCGGTCATTGCCACACGCATGGCAATGCATTTTGCAGACTATGTCATCACCGAGGCGGGTTTTGGTGCGGATTTGGGCGCAGAAAAATTCTTTGATATCAAGTGCCGCATGGCAGGTCTTGAGCCCGATGCGGTGGTGGTGGTTGCCACCATTAAGGCGCTGAAATACAACGGCGGTGTGTCAAAGGAAAATGTGACCAAAGAAGACTTGGCAGCCTTGGAAAAGGGGCTGCCCAACTTGCTCAAACATGTAGAAAATATTCGAGAAGTCTATGGGCTGCCCGCAGTGGTGGCAATTAATAAATTTCCGCATGATACCGATGCCGAGATTGCCTTGGTGGAAGAAAAGTGCGGTGCCATGGGCGTAAATGCTGTGTTGTCGGAAGTGTGGCAAAAGGGCTCAGAGGGTGGTCTTGCCCTGGCAACAGAGCTGCTGGCGCTGCTGGAACAAGAAAAACCCAAGCTGCAATTTGCCTATGAATTGAATGAGCCAATCAAAGAAAAAATCAATCATATCGCAACAAAAATTTATGGTGCCGACGGTGCGGACTATTCGGCGAAGGCCAATAAAGAGATTGCCGATTTAGAAAAACTGGGCTTTGGAAATCTGCCCGTCTGCATTGCCAAAAACCAATATTCGCTGACAGATGATCCCACAAAGCTGGGTCGTCCCACGAACTTTCGCATTACGGCAAGGGATGTGACAATTTCTGCCGGGGCAGGCTTTATTGTGGTGTTGACAGGGGATATTATGAAAATGCCCGGTTTGCCCAAGGTGCCTGCCGCCGAAAAAATAGACGTCGATGCCACAGGTATTATAGAAGGGTTGTTTTAACATGGAAAATCAATGGGGTGCTGTTTCGGTAAATGAGTTTTTGGATGCATTGTATTCAAAAGAGCCTGTGCCCGGGGGTGGTGGTGTTGCGGCGCTTTGCATAGCTTTGGGTGCCTGCCTTTGCGGCATGGTATCTCATTTAACGGTGGGCAAAAAAAAATATAGCCAATACGAAGAAGAAATGCAGCAAATTATCAAACGTGCGCTTTTTTTGAAAAACAAGAGTGCAATGATGATTGAAGAAGATGCAAAGCAATTTCTTTTATTGCAGGAAGCATACAGCAAAACCGCACAAACCGAAGAGGAAAAGCAAAAAAAACAACAGCAAATTCAGCAGGCACTGCACAGTGCGCTTAAGCCTTCGCTCTATTGCATACGCACGGCAAACGATGTGGTGATTTTGCTGGAAGAATTGCTCGAAAAAGGCAACAGCCTTTTGCTCAGCGATGTGGGGGTGGGTGCAGAATGCATTGGTGCAGGCGTCAAAAGCGCATGGTTGACAGTGCTCATTAACCTAAATCTTATTGAAGATAAGGCGCTGGTGACACAAATCAGGGAACAAACCGAAAAAACTGTCATAGATACGACAAAAAGATGCAACAAAATTTATGAAAAGGTGGAAGGTGTTTTATGCAAGACAAAGAATTAAGAGGACAGCCGGTCGCAGAAAAAATTACGGCAGAAGTAAAAAAACATGTTGCGGAAATGAAAGAAAAAAGTAGCCTGCCGACACTTTCCATGATTCGTGTGGGAGACCGCATTGAAGATATGGCTTATGAGCGCAGTGCGCAGCGTCGTATGGAACTTTGCGGGATTAATACCCAGAGCGAGGTGTTAAAAAGTGATGTGACAACCCAGCAGCTGATTCGTGTCATTCAAAAAAATAATGAAGCAAAAGAAATAAACGGAATTTTGCTGTTTCAGCCGCTGCCTGCGCACATTGACGTGGAGGCCGTGAAAAGAGCCATTGATCCCATCAAGGATGTGGATTGCAACAATCCCCTCAGCAGCGCCAGAATGTATTTGGACGACAATGACGCATTGATTCCCGCAACACCGGGTGCGGTGATGGAAATATTGGACTATTACGACATTGCGCTGGAGGGTGTCAGTGTTGCCGTTTTGGGGCGATCAATGATTGTGGGCAAGCCCTTGAGCATGATGCTGCTGGGCAGAAACGCAACCATCACGGTGTGCCATTCCAAAACAAAAAACCTTGCGGAAATATGCAAAATGGCTGATATTGTGGTATCGTGTATCGGAAAACCGAAATTTGTCACAGAAGAATATGTCACCCCCAACAGCATTGTCATTGATGTGGGCATCAACTTGGACAAAAACAACAAGCTGTGCGGAGATGTGGATTATGAACGTGTGGCACCTGTGGTGCAAGCCATCACGCCGGTGCCCGGCGGAGTGGGTTCGGTAACCACCTCGGTGCTTGCGCAAAATCTCTTAAAAGCATTCTACATGCAAAACCGTTAACAGCACTGTCGGAATTTGGTGCACTCCACATGAAAAGACCGTTTTTGGTGGCAGTATTGGTCATTGCTTTTTCTGTTGTGTTAACGCAATGGAATAACTCTGCGTTGATGGGTCTTTTGCTTTGCGGGATTGGGTTTGTGTTGTGTTATTTAAAAAAAGAACAAAAATATCGAAAAGAAGTCATGATACTTTTAGGTATCGCTTCTTTTTTTATTTGTTATACCTCCGTGATTATTCATTATCCCTATGGATTAAAGGCATACAACGAACAGCGGGTAAATGTGACGTTTCAGGTACTTAGCGAGCCTGAGCAGCGCGCAAAATACACGCAGGTAGAGGCCTTGGCACGCCATGTGGAAAGCGAAGAGGGTTCTAAGTGGTTGCAGCAAAAGGTTCTTTTGCGCATTTACGGCGATATAGGCAATATTGTGCCGGGAGATTATTATCGTGCAAAAATGAAAGTCTTCGAGCCGAGAGGGGCACAGAGCAGGACAGAATTTGATTACAATTTATATTTAAAATCACAACGCATTTATACGATTGCCAACGTATCTTCAAAGGATATAGCAAAAGTTGCCGACGGGCACTTGTTGTTATTTACCGATAAAATATACGACTTAAAACGCGCCATGGTGCAAAAGATGCAGGAAATGATGCCGCAAGAGGCGCTGGAGGTGGTGCGCGGTATTATGTGGGGAGACAGAATGCCGGACGGAGAAGTAAAAGAAAACTTGACGACCATTGGTGCGGCGCATATTTTGTCTGTCAGCGGACTGCATGTAGGCTATGTGTATCTCTTGATAACATTTTTGTTGCGGTGGACAAAGCTCAGTGCACGCAAACAAATGGTGGTTGTAATGGCTGTGTTGTTGGTGTATGCTGCCATGTCGGCTTTTGCTGTTAGTGTTTTGCGCGCCTGCATCATGTTTGCCGTTTTGCAAAGCGCAAAGATCCGAAAAAAAGTATACGATCCGCTGTCGGCCATTTCTTTGGCAGCCATCATCGTATTGTTGCTCAATCCTCTTACGCTGTTTACGGCCTCTTTTCAACTGTCCTTTATCTCGGTTGCGGGCATTGTATTTTTTGTGCGTATAATAAATTTGCAGACGAGTCGGCTTCCTGTGATTGTTCGCAGCATTGTGCAGACGATGGGCATTACCATTTGTGTGCAATTGTGTATTTTGCCGATACTTTTGTACCATTTTTCAGAAATATCATTGATATCCGTCTTTGCCAATGTGGTGATTATTCCGCTGGCGGGTTTGATTGTTATTACGGCTTTTTTGGGAATGTTTCTTTGTTTTTTGCCCTTTGCGCAACCCTATTTTGCATTTTTGACGATGCAGGTTTATCTTTTGCAAGTGGCGGCCGGCAAATTTGCCGCAACCAAATATGCCGTCATAAACCTGCCTGCCATGCCGCTATCGATGGCTGTGGCGTTTTATATAGGTCTGTTTGCTTTGTTTGGGTATTTTGATTTTAAAAAGCGAAGCACGCGAAGAATTTTTGCCCTATCGATGGTTTTGTGCGCATTTGTTTTTGTAGTGCAGATGGGCGCAGGTTAGATTTATTCTTAAAATACATGGCAATCTTTTGTGATATCTTATACAATAGATATGAAAAAAATGGGGAATAAAAATGGCAAAAGCAAAACCGAAAACTTTTTATACCTATCGCGATTTGGTGAATATGATTCGCCTCAACGAAGGGGAGAGACCTTTTTATATATACGGAAAAGACATCTATATTGCCGAACGTTTGATTACAAACTTATATGTGCAGCAATTAAACGAGAGTTTTTTGGATTTCAATTTCAAAAAAGTGGATGCAAAAAAAATGTCGGTGGCAAGCCTAATCGACGAATGCAATGTATTGCCTGTATTTGATAATAAAAAATGTATTTTTGTCTATGACAGTCCGATTTTTTCGAAAAATAAATCCTATGAAAAACAAGCCAAAGAACTCATTGCCTATTTGGAAGAAATACCCGATTATTTGATGTTGGTCTTTTTTTCGGAAGAAAATGCCACCTGGTCAAACAGCGCGTTTGGCTTTTTTATGAAAAACAATGCGGCATTGGATTTAAGCAATGCCCATAGTCGGTTGATGGCAGAATGGTTGCGTGCGGGCGCCAAAAGCATTTCATTGGACATTTCGTCGCAAAATGTGGACTATTTGATCGAATATTGCGGGCATCATGCAAATACGCCGGAAGTGAATGCGCGGATGCTATATACGGAATTGGTAAAACTGGCTGATTATTGCGATGACAAAGAGGTAACGCAAGATGCCATACAGCGTATTTGCACGCCCTATGGCAATGAGAGTCTTGAAGAAATGCTGTGCAGTCTCAATGAAAAAAAAGTAAGCGAAGTGCTTTACTTAAGCGATATGTTGATGAAAAACAATGTGTATCCCACTGTGCTGCTAAGTGCACTCAGCAATAATTTTATGGTGATGCTATTCTATAAAGAACTTGCAAAAGAGAAAAACGTGACCGTATGGGACATGTTGAGCGAGGTAAAAAAAAGCGACATGCTTCGCTATACACATAAAGAGCGTTTAGAAAACATCATGAACCAAAGCAAAAATTATTCGCGCGTAAAGATTTATGAAACCCTCGTGGCTTGCGCAAAATATGATGACGATGTGAAGAGCGGAAAAGTAGATGCAAAGGCCGGCTTTTTGCAGTTGCTCTGCCATATTTGTGCTTGACAATGCCCTTGGCAGATGGTAGTCTTTTATGTATCAATAATCGTTGCTGGGGGAGCATATTGCTGAGAAATTGACCCTTATACCTGAACCGGGTAATGCCGGCGTAGGAAAGCAAACCAAGGCTCACTGTTTTAGGCTTCCTCCATGGATGGAGGTTTTTTTATGCAAGAATTTTTATCATCTACACCGGGGCAACTGCTTGCCGTTGCCGTCATCATCGCTTTGCTTGTTTTGATTTTTAAGACGACGAAAAAAGAAAAAAGAACCAATGTGAAAGCCATGACCTATTCGGCCATCGGCATTGCAATCGCTTTTGTGCTGAATACCTTTGTGGTATTCAAAATGCCCCAGGCGGGCAGCGCAACGCTGTTTTCGATGCTGGTGATAGTCTTAATCGGCTACTGGTTCGGTCCCTCCACGGGCATCATGGCCGGTGTGGCCTTTGGCATACTCAATATGCTTTATGCGCCGTTTGTCGTGCACCCGATTCAGTTTTTATTAGACTATCCCCTTGCTTTTGGCATGTTGGGGGTTTCGGGTTTTTTCGGGAAAATGAAAAATGGGCTGCAATGGGGATATTTGACAGCGGTGTTTGGCAGGTATATTTGCCATGTGCTGTCGGGGATTATCTTTTTTGCAGAATATGCGGGAGAGGCAAATGCGGTTCTGTATTCTTTCGCCTACAATGCAACCTATTTGGGTATTGAGGCAATCATTACCTTTGCACTGCTGTGGGTTCCTGTGATTCGCAACGCCTTTCAACGAATAAAAAAAGGAATCGCATAATACCCGCCAATGAAAAAGCCGCAGTACTGCGGCTTTTTCATTGTGAAAGAAGAACACAATAGGGTATAATAAAAAAATATACAAAACAGAGTTTCGGAAAGAAGAAAAACATGAAATATAAAACCTCTTATCACGTACATACCACCTATTGCGATGGAAAAAATACGGCACACGAGATGGTACTTGCCGCCATTGACAAAGGATTTACCCACCTGGGCTTTGCCTCTCACGGACCTGTGGGAGTGCATCATACAGAAGATATGTTGATGAAAAAGGAAGCTTTTGGTGCCTATAAAAACGAAGTACTGCGTTTGCAACAAGACTATAAAGATAAAATAGAAATTTTGCTGGGGCTGGAGTATGACTGTTATGAAGGCGAAGGAATGGCAAAGGAAATTGCACCTGAGGAATTGGATTTTTTTATCCTCAGCATTCACTCCCTGGGTGTCGGAAAAGACAAGCGACCCATTGATTGCTCCGCAAAAGAGATGGAAGAGCTCATTGCGCTTGCCGACGGAGATGTAAGAGAAGTCGTAAGGCGTTATTATGCATTGTTGGGCAGCCAGGCGATTAAAGAATCGGCTCCTATCATAGGACACATCGATATCATCAAAAAAAACAACGTCGGGAACAAATTTTTCAATGAAAAAGAAAACTGGTATTTGGATATCGTTGAGCAATGCGCAAAACAAATTAAGCAGGCAGGCAGCGTGGTGGAGATCAACACCGGCGGCGTGGTGCGTTATGGAAAGGAATGCTTGTATCCCTCCGATGAAATACTTGAAATGTTGCGTGATATGAAGATTGATCTGATGCTGAATTCAGACGCCCACAAGGCGGAAAACATTGATTTTTATTATGAAGAAATGATGCAAAAGATGAAAGATATGCATATTAAAAACTTGACGATACGCACCAAAGACGGGTGGGAAACGCATGAAATTGGCTGAGAAGATGAAAATAGAGGTGGGGCAAAAAATTGCGGATATGCATATTCATTCCACGGAATCTGACGGCAGGCTGACGCCGGAGGAGATTGTGCGTATGGCAGAAAAAATATCGCATTTGGCTGCGGTGGCCATTACGGACCATGACACAACCGCAGGCAGTCACCGTGCCCTTGCCTATGGCTCGCAGTCGGTGGAGATTGTTGCGGGAATAGAATTCAGCTGTGTGCGGCGTAACAAAGAAGTGCATATATTAGGCTATTACATAGATGTGGAAAACAAAGAACTCTTGAATGTCGAAGAAAAAATGCTCGATTTTCGCGTGCAGAGAGCGGAAAAGTTTGTACGCAAGCTCAACGAACACGGCATTGCTGTCACCCTTGAAGACGTGTATCGATACGCGGGCGGCAAGGCGGTGGGCAGACCGCATATTGCCCGGGCAATTTTGCGTGGTGGCTATGTACAGAGCCTGGAAGAAGGGTATGAAAAATATCTGTCCCCGCAAAGCGAGACCTATGTGCCGCGGCAAAAGATGCATGTGGAGGAAGCCGTGAGGCTGATAGAAAATGCGGGCGGTTGCAGCGTGTTTGCACATCCTGCATCTGTCAAAGACCCATCGCTGGTGGAGGAGGTCATTGCCTTGGGTGTAAGGGGTATAGAGGTCTATCACCCTACACACAGTGCCGAGGCTAGTAAATGCTTTTTGGATTTGGCGCAAAAACATGGTCTGTATATCACCGGGGGCAGCGACTTTCATTTCAGCAACCCCATGCGGTGTACGGTGATTGGTGAATGCGGTGTGGATTATCGAGAAATATTAAAAATGAAAAAAGTATTTGGATAAAAAAAGACATGTCAAACATGTCTTCTTTCTTCTAAGACCAATATTTTCGGTCGAGATTGCGATATTGTATGGCTTCGGCAATGTGCGGTGTGAGAATATCTTCGCTGTCATCTAAATCGGCAATGGTGCGCGCCAGTTTCAAAATGCGATGGTAGGCGCGGCTGCTGAGATCTAAGCTCGTGAACGCTTTTTTCATCAGGCGTTCTTCGGCTTCGCCCAATCGGCAATAAGTTTCGATTTGCCGCGGTGACAAAGCAGAGTTAAACAGCGTCTTGGTGCCGCGATAGCGCGCAAGTTGAATGCTTCTTGCTCGATTGACACGCTCTTTGATGGAGGCGGATTTTTCGCCCTGTGAACGGTCTTTTAATTTTTCGTAGGATGTGGAAGGCACTTCAATATGAATATCGATACGATCCAGCATGGGACCGGAGATTTTACTGAGATAGCGTTTGATTTCGAGCATGCTGCAATGGCAGCGGTTGGATGGGGAACCATAATAGCCGCAGGGGCAAGGGTTCATGCTGGCAAGCAACGTAAAGGAAGAGGGATAGGTAATGGTTGCCGATACGCGAGAAACCGTGACAATTTTGTCTTCAAGGGGTTGACGCAAGGTTTCCAAAGCGGATTTTTGAAATTCAGGCAATTCATCGAGGAATAAAACCCCCAGATGGGAAAGGGACACTTCGCCAGGACGGGGAATGCGTCCGCCGCCTGTGAGTGAAGTTTCGCTGATGGTGTGGTGAGGCGCACGATAAGGGCGAGAAGTAATAAGCGGTGTTTCGCGCTTTAGCAGTCCGGCAATGCTGTAAATTTTTGTCACTTCCAGCGATTCGCTTTTGGTCATGTCGGGAAGAATGGTCGGAAAACAGCGCGCAAGCATGGTTTTGCCGCTGCCTGGCGGGCCGATCATCAGCATATTATGCGCACCTGCCGCCGCCACCTCCATGGCGCGTTTGGCGTTTTCTTGTCCTTTGACATCGGCGTAATCCGCGTGGTAGACATGGCTATCGCTGAGTTGTTCGTCGCCTGCCAGGGCGGTAAGCTCAACAGCGCCGGACACATAATCCGTCAGTTCGTTTAAATGTTTTACGGCAATGACATCAATGTCGTCGATGAGGCAGGCTTCCTTGCTGTTTTCGAAAGGGACAATGACGCGCTGCATGCCGTGGCGCTTGGCTTCAATAATCATGGGAAGGGTGCCGTCTATGCCGCGAATGGAACCGTCCAAACCCAGTTCGCCGAAAATGAGCGTATGACTCAAGTCGCGGGCGGATTTTATTTGTGCGGAAGAGAGTAAAATGCCCAGTGCCATGGGCACGTCATAGAGCGTACCTTCTTTTTTAATATGGCCAGGAGCCAGATTGACGGTGATGCGCTTTGCGGGAAGTGTGAATCCGCTGTTTTTGAGCGCCGAGGCAATGCGGTCTCGAGATTCCTTGACACAAGCATCGGGCAGACCCACCGTAATGAAGGCAGGCAGGCCTTTTACGATGTCCGTTTCAATATGAATCATATGACCGTCTACACCAATCAGGGTACAGCTTTTAATATTTGACAGCACGTTCGTCACCTCTTATAATGAAATATACACTACCCCAAAGGCTATTTCAAGCACTATTTGTGCGCTTAAACCTGGGGACATACTTATGCAAGGCGGTAAAATTTGGATACTTCATTGTATTGGCTTTGGTTGCGCGACATTGAAAAAGTTTCTGTGACAAAGAAACAAAAACTGCTGGAAAAATTTCATACTCCGCAGGCAATTTATGACGCAAATGCGGCCGAGTTGCTGGTTGGCGAAGACATTACCTTTGCGGAGGCGCAAAGCATTGCGACTCAAAAAGATTTGACTGCGGCAAAACAAGAGCAACAGCAGCTTCTTCAAAAAGGGATTGATATTGTAACGCCCGGACAAGAGGGATATCCTGCACCGTTGCACAATATCTATCATTATCCTTTGGTGCTGTATCGCCGCGGTGAATATGCCTTGTGTGACGATGATATTTATGTATCGATTGTGGGCTCGAGAAACGCCACGCAATATGGCGCACGCAGTGCAAAGGAAATTGCCTATCAGTTGGCAAAGAGAGGCATCGTCATTGTCAGCGGGTTGGCCTATGGCATTGATGCCGCCGCACACCAAGGAGCCCTGGAAGCGGGCGGCAAAACCGTTGCGGTGTTGGGATGCGGCATTGACGTGATTTATCCAAAGAGCAATGAACGTTTATATCATGAAGTGATGCATAGCGGCTGCATCATCAGCGAATACGGGCTGGGCATGAAGGCGGCGGTATATACCTTTCCTGCAAGAAATCGCATTATCAGCGGCTTGAGCATGGGCACCGTCATTGTGGAAGCTGCAGCCAAAAGCGGTGCGCTGATTACGGCAAAGCTGGCACTGGAGCAAAATCGGGAAGTGTTTGCCGTGCCCGGCAGCATTATGAGTCCAACCAGTGACGGAACAAATGCATTGATAAAAAACACTGCCGCAAAGCTGGTTACTTCTTATGAAGATATTTTAGAAGAGATTTTGCCTGCCTATGCCAGGAAAAATGCAGAAGCAAAAAATGCGGTAGTGCAAGAGACAAAACAGCTGCCGAAATTGGGTGAAGAGGAAGAAAAAATATATCAATTGATCTTAAAAGGAATTAACGATATCGACGAAATTGCCCTGCAAGCAAATCTTGCCACTTCTGCGGTTTCTTCGATGTTGACCATGATGGAAATTGACGGCGTGGTCTATAAAGATAAAGGGAGTTTCTTTATATCATAATTGCATATTTGTATATGCTTTGCTATAATGACAGCCTTGTACAAACATACTTGCCGACGAAAAAAACGCCCGCTTTGGCTGTGTCGGCGACGGGAGGAATAGTTGAAAACATTAGTCATCGTTGAGTCGCCGGCAAAGGCGAAAACCATTCGAAAATATCTGCCGGCGAATTACAAAGTAGAAGCTTCTATGGGACATATAATCGATTTACCGAGAGAACAAATGGGCATTAACATCGAAAAAGATTTTAAGCCCCTTTATATAGCCATGCCCGACAAAAAAGAAGTGGTAAAAAGGCTGAAAGCAGAGGCCAAAGCCAGCGAGCAAATTTTCTTAGCGACGGACCCGGACAGAGAAGGCGAGGCCATCAGTTGGCATATAGCCAATTTACTGGGAGTGGATTTGAACGAAGATGTGCGTGTGGAATTTCATGAAATTACGAAAAACGCCGTAAGCAATGCCTTTGAACACAGGCGCAAAATTGATATGGATTTGGTCAATTCGCAGCAGGCACGGCGCATATTGGACAGGTTGGTAGGCTATAAGTTGAGTCCGTTTTTGTGGAACAAGGTGAAAAAAGGACTCAGTGCGGGCAGAGTGCAGTCGGTGACGACGAGGATGATTGTGGATCGGGAAGAGGAAATTGAACGATTTGTGCCGAAAGAGTATTGGCTGATCAGTGCCTTTTTGAAAAAGACTGCAAAAGAAAAAAGTTTTGAAGCAAAATTTTATGGCATTGACGGCAAGAAAACGGAAATTAAAACAGAGGACGAAGCCAAGGCAATTTTGCAAAAGGTTGAAAACGGTCAGTATGTGGTGCAAAAGGTCAAGCAGAGCAAACGCCAAAAAAATGCGCCGTTTCCTTTTACCACGAGTACCCTTCAACAGGAGGCCAATAAAAAGCTCGGATTTACGACAAAGAAAACCATGATGGTTGCCCAACAGCTCTATGAAGGTGTGGAGGTGGCCGGACAAGGCTCGACGGGTTTAATTACGTATTTGAGAACAGACTCCATACGTGTCAGCGAAGAGGCGCGTGCCTCTGCGCTGCATTATATCACCGAACAGTATGGCAAAGAATATGCCATGTATGCTACGCGAAAAACCACGAAAAAAGGCAGCGTGCAAGATGCCCATGAGGCGATTCGCCCCACGATGATTGCCCTGAGTCCGCAAAGCATTGCCTCTTCGCTCACACGGGACCAGGCAAGGTTATATGACTTGATTTATAAACGATTTTTGGCATCCAACATGAAACCTGCGCAATATGATGTGCTAACGGTGGATATTGACTGCAATGATGTGATGTTTCGCTCAACAGGCTCGGTGCTTATCTTTGACGGATATTTGAAGTTGTATGACAATAAAACGGAAGAAGATCAGGAAAATATGTTGCCGTTGCTTGCGCAAGGAGACGTGCTGCTGTTGGATAAAATCACCTCCGATCAAAAATTTACGCTTCCGCCGGCACGCTATACGGAGGCCTCACTGGTTAAAGCGCTGGAAGAAAAAGGCATTGGCCGACCCAGCACCTATGCTGCGACCATTGCAACGATATTAAACAGACAATATGTGACACTGGAAGAAAAGAAATTCAAACCCACGGAGTTGGGCATTATTGTCACCGATGTGATGAAAGAGCATTTTAAAGGCATTATCGACATCGACTTTACGGCACAGATGGAAAACGATTTGGACAAAGTCTCGGAAGGAGATGTGGATTGGGTGGAGCTGATTCGGGCGTTTTACGGTGACTTTGAAAAGGATTTGAAAAAAGCCGAGGGGATGGATAAAATCAAAATTCCCGACGTTGTCAGCGGCGAAAAATGTGAAAAATGCGGCAGCGACATGCTCATCAAAGATGGGCGATACGGAAAGTTTTTGGCCTGTTCCGCTTTTCCGAAGTGCAAAAATGTGAAGTCGATTTTAGAAACCGTTGCGGCAAAATGTCCGCAGTGCGGCGCGGAGTTGGTGAAGCGCAAAACGAAAAGAGGAAAAATATTTTACGGCTGCTCGGCCTATCCGGCGTGTAATTATCTCACCTGGGGTGTGCCGACCAAAGAAAAATGTGAAACCTGCGGCAGCCTGAAGTTTAAAAAGACACGGGCAAAGAACGCGAAAGCGTCCTGCCTGGTGTGTGATGCAGAGAAGGAATAAATGAATATTTATACAAAAAAATGAATATATGCAATGAAAAGATGGTCAATGGGGTCATCTTTTTATTTACTGCAAATTTTTATTTCAAAATTCAGTTTATTGTGGTAAATTATAGCTGGTTCATAAATTGAAAACAGATTCTATGTGACAGAGATATAAAATGATTGACTGGATATGGAGGAAAAAAATGTTTCATGCCACGACGATTGTAGCGGTCAAGAAAAATAATCGTTCTGCAATGGGGGGAGACGGGCAAGTAACCATGGGGCAGCAGACGGTGATTAAGCATGGTGCCGTGAAAGTAAGAAAAATATACCATGACAAAGTATTGGTGGGTTTTGCCGGCTCGGTGGCGGATGCCTTTGCTTTGTCGGATAAATTTGAAGCGAAGTTGGAGTTGTACAGCGGAAACTTGAATCGGGCGGCGGTGGAGCTTGCCAAAGAATGGCGAACGGACAAAGCCTTGCGAAAGTTGGAGGCGTTGCTCATTGCAATGGACGAGGAGAGCATGCTCGTTATTTCAGGCACCGGTGAAGTGATTGCGCCGGATGATGATGTGGTGGCCATCGGCAGCGGCGGCATGTTTGCTATGGCAGCGGCCAAGGCACTGCAAAAGTATTCTGATTTGGAAGCGGAAGATATTGCCCGCGAGGCCCTTAAAATTGCCTCGGAAATTTGTGTGTTCACCAACACCAACATTAAAGTTCTTACGCTGGAGGAAGGGGGAGAGGTAAAATGACGGAATATACCCCTAAAGAAATAGTCGCGGAATTGGATAAATTTATTATCGGTCAGGAAGATGCAAAAAAGGCAATGGCGGTTGCGCTGCGCAACCGTTATCGACGCAGTTTGCTGTCAGAAGAATTGCAAGAAGAAATTACACCGAAAAATATAATCATGGCCGGACCTACCGGTGTGGGCAAAACGGAAATTGCACGCCGATTGGCCAAGTTGGTGCAAGCGCCCTTTTTGAAAGTGGAAGCCACAAAGTTTACCGAAGTGGGCTATGTGGGCAGAGATGCCGAAAGCATGGTGCGCGATTTGGTGTATACGGCCATTCGCATGACAAAGGACATCAAGTTTGACGAGGTAAAGTCAAAAGCTGAGGAAATGGCAAACGAAAAACTGCTGGATTTGCTTGTGCCGGTGATGAAAAAGAAAGCCAAGTCACAGACGCCCTTTGACATGATATTCGGTGCGTCAAACACAGAGGAAGAAGGCGAAGCGGATCCCGCGGCGATGACAGACGAGCTTAGGCTTAAGCGCAGCGAAATCGAACGCAAATTGCGGGCGGGTATGATGGAAGAGGAAAAAGTGGACATTTTTGTGGATGACAACAGCTCCATGCCCATTGGCGTCATTGGCCAGGGGATGGGCGAGGATATGAATATCAACGACATGCTGGGAGGCATTCTTCCCAAAAAGAAGAAAAAAAGACGCGTGAGCATTTCGGAAGCGCGAAAAATATTGATCCAACAGCAGGCAGACAAACTTTTGGATATGGATGCCGTTATCGAAGAAGGTCTTCGTAATGCGGAGCAAAACGGCATTATATTTTTGGACGAGATTGACAAAATAGCGGGAAACAGCGAATTTCGAAGCGGCCCGGATGTATCCAGAGAAGGGGTGCAGCGCGATATTTTGCCCATTGTGGAAGGAAGCACGGTGAACACAAAATACGGGCCTGTGAATACGGATCATATTTTGTTTGTTGCCGCAGGCGCTTTTCATATGAGCAAAGTCTCTGACCTAATTCCCGAATTGCAAGGGCGCTTTCCCATCAAAGTGGATTTGCATAATTTGAATTTGGAGCACTTTAAACAGATACTGACACAGCCGCAAAATGCGATTATCAAGCAATATACCGAGCTGCTTGCCACGGAAAACGTGAAACTGGTCTTTGAAGAAAGTGCGTTGGAGGAAATTGCCAAAGTGGCGATTTTTCAAAATGAAAACAACGAAAACATCGGTGCGCGCAGGTTGCATACCGTGATGGAAAAATTGTTGGAAGATTTGTCCTATAACGCGGACGACTATGCGCATCAAACAGTGACCATTGACAAAGCCTACGTGGACAATGTGTTCGATTTGCAAAAATATCTGCAAAACATGGAAAAATACATTATATAAAACAGAATTTGATTTTATATAAACAGAGGAGAATGAAATGAATCTACTCGAAAAAACGAGAAAACTCAACATGGCACTGCAGCTTTCGGGAGACGGTGTGCTCTCGTTTGAAGAATTGTGTTTTATGTTGAGCGAAATCTTGAAATGCAATGTCTATATTGCCAATGTAGAGGGAAATTTTTTAGGCTATGCTTATTTGCCCCACAACGCCTGCGATATCAACATGAAGGCCATTGAAGATAAAAAATTTCCGGAAGAATATAATGCATACCTGATATCGTTGAAAGAAACCAAGGCCAATCAATACGAGGAAAATCCAAAGTGCGCCTATTTTGACGTCTATTGCGTCATGCAGCGCCGATATGTAACCGTCGTGCCAATCAACGGCGGCGGAAAACGCCTGGGCACCATGGTGTTGGCAAAAAATGAAGTCAGCTTTTCGGATGAAGATTTGGTTTTAAGCGAATACAGCGCGACGATTGTTGCCATGGAGTTGATGCGCTTGAGCAACATTGCTTTGATGGAAAAAGAACAACAAGACAGCAATCTCAAACTGACGATTTCCACACTGTCTTACACGGAAATGCAGGCTGTCAAGGCGGTGTTTCAAAGCTTTGAACAAGGCAAGTATGAAGGAACGGTTGTGGTAAGCAAAATTGCGGCACAAACAGGCATCACCCATTCGGTGATTGTCAATGCGCTGCGCAAGTTGGAGAGCGGGCGGGTGATTCAGACGCGATCTTTAGGCATGAAGGGCACTTATATTAAGCTTTTAAACGATGAATTGATAGAAAATATGGACATGGAATAAAAAAAGTTGTACATTTTTTGTGAATATGATATGATGTTACAGCACTAAAAAGCACATTGCGAAATGCGGCGAAAAGCCCCAGGGTCGTAACGGTGTCCGCAAGGAATGAATACGGCTGAAAACGCAATGGATGAAAAACCGAGGAGGAAAAAATTATGTCTTATGTAAGCATGAAACAATTGCTTGAAGCAGGGGTTCATTTTGGGCATCAGACCCGCAGATGGAATCCCAAAATGAAAGAGTACATCTACACACAACGAAACGGGATTTACATCATTGACCTTCAAAAAACCGTGGGCAAAATCAATGAAGCCTACGATTTTGTGCGTTCTGTGGCAGAAGAAGGAAAACAGGTTCTGTTTGTCGGAACAAAAAAACAAGCACAGGAAAACATCAAAAAAGAAGCGCTCCGTTGCGGAGAGCTCTATGTGGAACATCGCTGGTTGGGCGGCACGCTGACAAACTTTAAAACCATCAGTAAACGTGTGGCAAGACTGGAAGAATTGGAAAAAATGGAGAGCGACGGCACGTTTGAACTGCTCCCGAAAAAAGAAGTCATCAATCTCTTGCGTGAGAAAGAAAGACTCGAAAAGTTTTTGGGCGGCATCCGCGAAATGAAAAAAATGCCGGGAGCCCTATTTGTAATAGACCCGAAAAAAGAAAGAATCGCTATTTTGGAAGCGAGAAAATTAGATATTCCCATCGTCGCCGTGGTGGACACGAACTGTGATCCGGAAGAAGTGGATTATCCCATTCCCGGCAATGACGATGCCATTCGTGCAGTGGCACTGATTTCAAAAATCATGGCCAATGCGGTTTTAGAAGGAAAACAAGGCGAACAATTTGCAGAAGAAGCTGCGCCTGCTGCTGAGACAAGTACCAAAGCGCAAACACAAGAAGCGCCCAAGGCGGCAGAAGCTGCAAAAGAGCAGGAAGAGCCCAAAGCGGAGCCTGTTGAAACAGTGCAAAAAGAAGAGCCGAAGATCGAAGAAGTAAAAGAAGAAGTCGTCGAAGAGCCGAAGGCTGCTCAAGAGCAACCGGAAAAAGCTGTCGACGCGGAAGATGAAAAATAAAATTAAAGCAAAGGTAGAATAAAATGGAAATAACAGGAGCAATGGTAAAGGAACTCAGAGAAAAAACAGGTGCGGGCATGATGGACTGCAAAAAAGCGCTTGTTGCCACTGAGGGCAATGTGGAGAAAGCAATCGATTTTTTGCGTGAAAAAGGATTGGCAAGTGCGCAAAAAAAAGGCAGCCGCGTGGCTGCGGAAGGCGTTGTGGCATCCTACATTCATATGGGAGGCAAAATCGGTGTTTTGGTTGAAGTGAACTGTGAGACGGATTTTGTTGCAAAGAATGAAAACTTTTTAAATTTCGTAAAAGATATTTCGATGCATATCGCAGCGAGCAATCCGTTGTATTTGACAGAAGAAGAAGTGCCGCAAGATGTTGTTGACAGCGAAAAGGCAATTTATAAGGCGCAAGCCATGAATGAAGGCAAACCCGAAAATATCGCCGAAAAAATGGTAGAAGGGCGCATCAAGAAATATTTCAAAGAAGTTTGCTTGATGGATCAGCCTTTTGTAAAAGACATGGACAAAACAATTGCAGACGTGGTGCAAGAAACCATAGCCGCTATCGGTGAAAATATCAAAATCCGCCGATTTACACGATATCAAATGGGCGAGGGATTGGAAAAACGAAGCTGTGATTTTGCGGCAGAGGTTGCGGAACAAATAAAATAAGCTCAAAAAACAAAACCAAGCAGCTTGCTGCTTGGTTTTTGATTTCCCGCATTTTGGGTTTGAAAAATGGGCAGATATGTTGTATGATATTACAAAGAAAAAAGTTTTAAAAGGCGGGCATAAAATGGAAAAGCCAATCTATAAAAGGATTGTCATTAAAATGAGCGGTGAAGCGCTTGCGGGGAACAAGGGTTTTGGGTTGGATTGGGATACGATTAAAGCGATTTGCAACGACATTCGCGCAGTGGTGGCAATGGGTGTGCAAGTATGCATTGTCGTGGGCGGAGGCAACATTTGGAGAGGCAGAAGCGGCGTGGGGATGGATCGTGTCAATGCCGACTATATGGGGATGCTGGCCACGGTGATCAACGCCATGGCACTGCAAGACGCCCTGGAGCAGTTGGGTGTGGAAGTGCGCGTGCAAACAGCCATAGAAATGAAAGAACTCGCAGAGCCTTATATTCGCCGAAAGGCCATTCGTCATCTCGAAAAAGGGCGTGTGGTGATTTTTGGATTCGGAACAGGAAATCCGTACTTTACCACAGACAGTGCGGCGGCCTTGCGTGCTGCTGAAATGGAGGCGGACGTTATTTTATCGGCCAAGAACGTGGATGGTGTGTATGATTGCGATCCCAACCAGAATGAAGATGCAAAAATGTATCAGGCGCTGACCTATATCGATGTCTTGGACAAAGGGCTCAAGGTCATAGATTCTACTGCGGTATCGCTGTGCATGGACAACAATATCCCTATTCATATTTTTGGATTAAACCCCTACGGCAACATTCAAAAGGCCGTATGCGGTGAAAAAATCGGAACACTGATTGAAGGAGTGAAAGAATAGATATGGTCAAAACAATTGAAAAAAAAGCGGAAGAAAAGATGGAAAAAACCATAGACGTGCTCAAAAGTGATTTGAGCACACTTAGGGCAGGCAGGGCAAATCCCAAAATGCTCGATCGCGTGATGGCGGATTATTACGGAACGCCGACACCGATTTCGCAAATGGCGTCCATTACAGCGCCGGAGCCCCGCACGATTTTGATTCAGCCCTGGGACAGCAAAATGATATCGATCATCGAAAAGGCCATTTTGACCTCGGATATCGGCATTAATCCAAGTAACGACGGTCGGGTGATTCGCCTGTCTATTCCGCAGTTGACGGAAGAAAGAAGAAAAGAACTGGTAAAAGCGTCGAAAAAAGAAGGTGAAAACACAAAAGTCGCCATTCGAAACATTCGCCGCACAGCCATTGAAGAATTGAAAGCCGAAGAAAAAACCGGCGCCATTACGGAAGATGACTGCAAAAACGGCGAGAACTTGATTCAAAAGCTGACAGATGCCAAAGTCAAAAAAATCGACGAGATTGTCAAGGTTAAAGAAACAGAGATTATGTCGATTTAAAACAACAAAAAAATAAATACCCTCTACTTTATGCGGATATATATCCGCATAAAGTTTTGTGTATGAAGAAAGTGTATATGGAACATGGAAAAATATGTTGAGCTACTTGACAGACAAAACATACCGCACCACGTCGCAATGATTATGGACGGCAACGGCAGGTGGGCAAAAAAACGCGGCATGCCGCGGTTGTTTGGGCACAGGCAAGGTGTGGAAACAGTGGAAAAAATCGTGCGTGCTTGCGTCAAACTCGGCGTTAAGCAACTGAGCCTATATGCTTTTTCAACGGAAAACTGGAAAAGACCCCAGGACGAGGTGAGCGGACTGATGCGCTTGCTGGTGGAGTATTTCGATAAAAAAACAGATCAGCTCAACGAAGAGGGAGTCAAAATTCGCGTCATCGGAAATGTGGGAGCACTTTCAAAAGTTGCACAACAAAGTATTTTTAATGCAGAAGAAAAAACGAAAAACAACGATGTTTTAGGGTTGAATATTGCCATAAATTATGGCGGCAGAGACGAAATTGTGCAAGCTGTCAGCCGCATAGCCCGAGGGGTGCAAGAAGGAACAATTGCGCCCGATGAAATAAATGAAGAGATGGTGGGGCAATATTTATACACAAAAGGCATACCGGATCCGGATTTGATGATACGCACCGGAGGTGAAAAACGAATCAGTAATTTTTTGATTTGGCAACTCAGTTATGCGGAGTTGTGGTTTACGGATGTGTATTGGCCGGATTTTGATATCGAAACTTTGGCGCAGGCCATTTATGCGTACCAAAATCGAGAAAGAAGATTCGGAGGACTCAGCGGGTAATGAAAGTCAGGGTGCTTGCCGGTGCGGTGGTGGCGGCGATACTCATCGGTGCCTTGTTGATGGGTCAAGTCGCTGTAACGGTGCTGGCGGTTGTGGCTTGCATGATAGCCACCTATGAATATGTCAGTGTCATCTTTGGCTACGGAGCAAAGCGCAGAACAGCAGAAATTTTGGCGCTTACAGCACTGGCAGTGGCAAATTTGCTGATTGTCGCCTATTGGCCGGCACTGTCTGCCGTGGGGCTTGCCTGCGCTTTTATTTTGATTTTTATTCACAATATTTTGCGTCACAGGCATGAGCCGAATGATGCGATGTATCAAATTTTTTCATTGTTGTATATTGCCGTGCCGCTGGGACTCATTATTCAAATGTATTCTTTGCCATATGGGCACTTGTTGATTTGGCTTGTTTTTGTGATTTCGGCATTGACGGATACGATGGCTTATTTTGTGGGAATGAAGTTGGGAAAACGGCGCTTAGCACCTGCCATCAGCCCGAAAAAAAGCGTGGAAGGCGCCCTTGGCGGTTTGGTTGGCGGCATTGGATTTTCGCTTATTTTCGGTATTATTTTGGCAAAAGCATTCCATGTGCAACTGCCGCTTTGGCACTATGGATTGGTGGGGGCGGTGGGCAGCATCTTTGGGCAGTTCGGGGATTTGAGCGCTTCGCTGATCAAACGAAAGTTTAATAAAAAAGATTACGGAAATCTCATTCCGGGTCACGGAGGAATCTTAGACAGAATCGACAGCATTCTCTTTGTTATCCCGGTCGTTTATCTATATGCATATCTTGTGTCTTAGAGGAGAAAAAATTGGTTAATATTTGGACAATTCTCTTATCCCTGCTGATTTTTGGCTTATTGATAGCCGTCCATGAAGCAGGTCATTTTATATCAGCGCGTTTGTGCAAGGTGGGTGTGACCGAATTTGCCATTGGCATGGGTCCTGCGATCTATAAAAAGCAGGGCAAATACACACTGTTTTCTTTGCGCGCGCTGCCCATTGGGGGATTTTGCAAGATTGTGGGCGAAGGGGACGACGACGAGGGGCAAGACAGCATCAATTCAAAAGGAAAACTGGCAAGGACTTTTATTTTTTCGGCCGGGTCTTTGATGAATTTGTTGACAGCTTATGTGCTGCTGGCCATCGTGCTGCTCATTGCGGGCATACCCACAACAACCGTGGGTGGCTTTACGCCGGGATATCCGGCGCAAAGTGCAGGGATAGCAGAAGGGGACAGGGTGGTTTCTATCGAACAAAAAGAAATCCGCCGTTGGGAGGATATCAGCGCGTCTTTGCAGGGCTATAAGGGAGAGGGTATGGTGCAGGTGGAAGTTTTTCGCGCTTCAACAAATGAAAACTTGACCTTTACGCTTAAGCCGGGTTATGTGGAAGGGGAAGATCGCTACATCCTCGGCATTACGCCACAGACCACAAAAAATGTTTTTGGTGTATTAAAAAGAGCGGCGGTGCTGATTGGTACCTATACAGCATTGATTTTTTCTACTCTGATCGGACTATTTAGAGGGGCAGTGGGACTGGACGCTTTCACCGGACCCATTGGTGTGGTGAGCATTGTGGGACAAGTGGCCTCCCATGGTGCCCTGCCCGTGCTGCAAATTGCGGCGTCCATCAGTTTGAGCCTTGCCATTATTAATATGTTGCCGATTCCCGCGCTGGACGGCAGCAGGGTATTTTTGCTGTTGGTTGAAGCCGTGAAGGGCTCGCCAATCAACAAAGAAAGAGAAAATATTTTTCACCTGATAGGCTTTGCGCTGATGATCCTGCTTGCCATTGTTGTGGCGTTTAATGATGTATACAGATTTTTCTGAGACTAAAAATCACCAAAGAGGCATTTGATGAGAAAGAGAAGAAAGACAAGAGAAGTAAGAATCGGCAATGTCGCCATTGGGGCAGAAAATGCCATTGCTGTGCAATCAATGACAAAGACGGACACGGCCGATGTGAATAATACGATTTTGCAAATCAACACTTTGGCGCAGGGCGGTTGCGATATTATTCGCTGTGCTGTGCCCGATATCAAAGCGTCGCAGGCCATTGCAAAAATAAAAGAGGGCATTGCCATACCGCTGGTTGCAGATATTCACTTTGATTATCGGCTTGCCCTAAGCGCCATTGAAAGCGGTGCCGATAAAATCAGAATCAACCCGGGCAATATCGGCGGATTTGAGCGAACGGCACAGGTGTTGGCAGCGGCAAAAGCAAAGGAATGCGCTGTGCGCATCGGTGTGAATTCGGGTTCACTTTCAAAGGACTTGCTTGAAAAATACGGTGAACCAACTCCTGAGGCGCTGGTAGAAGATGCCCTGCGCTATGTGGTGTTTGCGGAAGAACAAGGGTTTTATGATTTGGTGATTTCGATTAAGTCTTCCGATGTGCAGACCACCTATGAGGCCAACATGCTTTTTAGCACGCAATGCGACTATCCGTTGCACATTGGGGTGACGGAGGCGGGGACTTATGAGGACGGTATGATCAAATCGGCAGCGGGCATAGGTGCCTTGCTGCTTGGAGGTGTGGGAGATACGCTGCGTGTGTCTCTGAGTGATGAGCCGATACGCGAAATAGAAGCGGGCAAAAGCATTTTGCGACTATTGGGGATTGAAAAAAAGGGTGTGGAAGTAATTTCATGCCCCACTTGCGGCAGGTGCAAGGCCAATGTGATTGCCTATGCAAAGCAAGTGCGGGAAAAGACGAAAAATATTGAGCCTCATGCAAAACTTGCGGTGATGGGTTGCGCGGTAAACGGGCCCGGAGAGGCAAAAGAAGCAGATATAGGCTTGGCGTTTGGGCATGAAAATGCAGTATTGTTTGCACATGGTGAAATTGTAAAACATGTGAAAACAGAAGAAGCGGTAAAGACATTGCTGCAACATTTAGAGGAATTTTTAGACAAGCGTCAACAAGAATAAAGGGAATGAAATGCAAAAAAAATATTTAAAGGAATTAATTGATCTGTCCGGCATGGACTATGCAAAGGATTGTCGGATCGAGCAAGTTGTTTTGTCAAAAGACGGCAAGGCTGTATTTGATATCAGCACACTTCGCCCCTATCGGCAAGAGCAGATACAAGCAATCAAAGAGAAAATTTTGCGGCAATACGGTTTTATCCAAGAAGTACAAATAACGCAAACGGAGCGCAATGCAGATATTGCAAAATATCTTGTCGAAAACAAAGGCGATTTGCTGAAATACATTGCAGGCGGAGAAGACGCGTCTGTTTTGCTGTTGGGACAACAATGGAATATACAAGGCAGTGAAATAGAAATTCCCGTCTATACACATGGGCATTTCGAAGAATTGAAAGAAAATCACGTGGCGCAAAAAATTGCCGACTGGTTTAAGAGGCGTATCAACGAAGAGGTGGAAGTCAGGCTTGTTGAGGCCGAAAAATTGCCGACAACTGCAGAGAAAAGCGAAAGTCAAGAATCCTTACATAATCCGGTTGTTGTAAAAGAAGAAAAAAAGATTACACAACGCAAGCCCCGCAAGGTTGAAGCGGAAAACAAAGCTCGAGAAGCTGCGCCCGGAGATGTTTTATTTGGAAAAGTGGCGCGGCAAAAAAGAGGCAGTCTTGCTTTGATCCAGGAAAAACTGGTGGGGGAATCAATTGTGGCGCAGGGCAGGGTGTTTTATTCGGAAATCATCGACACCAGAATGCGTTCTTTTGTGAAGTTGTATTTGCACGACGGCGAGGCCTCGGCAGAAGTGCGCATCAACGCAGACAAGGGCAGCATTGAGAGTCTTCATGAAAAGATAAAAAAGACGCGCCATGCCTGTGTAAGCGGTAAAGTGGGTTTTGACGAATACAACAACGAAAGATATATTCAATGCTATGGCATGCAGCAAATGCACAAACAGGAATATTTTGACGGGGCAGAGACAAAGCGAGTGGAATTGCATTGCCACACGCAATACAGCGAACGGGACGCGGTTTTAAAAATGGAGGACTTGTTTTTTAAGCTCCACCAAATGGGGCACAAAACGGTAGCCATTACGGACCACGGCGGTGTTTATGCCTATCCGGACGCCCATGCCTTATCAAAAAAATATGGAATCAAAGTAATTTATGGCATGGAAGCTTACATGATCAACGATGAAAATTTGATTTTAAGCGGAGCAAACGACTTAATCATTGCTCCATCTTTTC
>ENA-UOOM01001331-UOOM01001331.1-fermentation-metagenome-genome-assembly--contig:-NODE-1331-length-24188-cov-11.038164_pt1 | contig 24188 bp, 17 predicted proteins | sample MGYA00245781_ERZ724031 | MGnify/ENA primary metagenome ERZ724031 (study PRJEB28704, sample SAMN03018317) | fermentation metagenome | biome: anthropogenic terrestrial biome; feature: soil... | reverse complement strand
GCAAACGCAGGGAAAGAACACGTACCAACTAAAGCAAGTGCACAACAAAGTGCAGTTATTTTCTTCTTTTTCATTTTCAGCATAATTAGACCTCCATTAAATTTTTATTTGAATTTGTGTCTAATTTGGGGCTTTCACCCCATTGGAAAATCATTGCTATCGCCTCTGATATTATGATTTTAAGAGGTGCGCATTTGAAATCTAACTTATATTTCTTGGTATAATATAAAATTGCTTATTTCGTATTTCCTAATTACATTCTACTATTCCTACAATCAATAATCAACTTTTCTGCACGAAAGGTCGATTTTCGAGCACGAAATGATTTTTTTCTAATAGAATTTTACATAATTTACATTAATTTACAGCTAAAATAGAGCTTTAAATTGCTATTTATGTAAACCTATACACTAAAAAAAACGCAGTGCAAATTCGGAACAAGTCCAATCTGCACTGCGGAAAAAAACTTTATTATTAGAAATTTATAACGATTTTATTTCGTCAAGCCACAATTTTGAAGAGGCATCGCTCGGCATACGCCAGTCACCGCGCGGCGAAAGAGTAACACTGCCGACTTTTGGGCCGTCAGGCAGGCATGAACGCTTAAACTGCTGTGAGAAAAAGCGTCGGTAGAAAGTATAGAGCCACTTTTTTATGGTTACATCATCATATATTCCTTTAAATGCGTTCTGTGCCATATGAAATATTTTTGTCGGTGTAAACCCGAAACGAAGCATATAATAAAGGAAAAAGTCATGCAGTTCGTATGGGCCGACGATATTTTCCGTTTTCTGCGCTATTTCTCCGTTAACGGGAGGAAGAAGTTCGGGACTTACCGGAGTATCAAGTATGTCTTCCAAAATATTGCAGAGTTCGCCTCCCGCGGTTACAGCGGCATGGTGTACCAAATGGCGGACAAGCGTTTTCGGAATTGAACCGTTTACGCCGTACATAGACATCATATCACCGTTAAAGGTTGCCCAGCCGAGAGCAATTTCAGAAAGGTCGCCCGTACCGATTACAAGTCCTCCGCACTGGTTAGCTAAGTCCATCAAAACTTGAGTGCGTTCTCTTGCCTGCGAATTTTCGTAAGTAACATCTTTATCTTCGGGATTATGACCAATATCTTCAAAATGCTGTTCAACGGATTTTCCGATTGGTATCTCTTTGAGAGTTACTCCCAATAGTTCGGATAGACGCTGAGCATTGCTCTTTGTGCGTTTCGTTGTACCGAATCCCGGCATAGTAACAGCTAAAATACCTTTTCTGTCGAGTTCCAAAAGGTCAAATGCACGAACAATAACAAGAAGCGCAAGGGTGGAGTCAAGTCCGCCCGAAACGCCGATTACCGCATTTTTAAGTCCTGTGTGTTTAAGTCTTGTTTTAAGGCCCTGCGCCTGCATATTTAAAATAATTTCACAGCGCTCGTTCAAGTCCTTTTTATCGGAAGGCACAAATGGAAGCGGTGAAAATTTACGTTCTATATCAAGTTTGGGGATATCCATATCAAATTTGACCTCATATGCATCTCCGCCGTTTGACCAAGTTGTAGTGTGAAGTCTTTCCTGCATCATGCGCTGTAAATCGACATCCGCACATATAAGTCCTGTTGAAAAAAGCTTTGATTCTTTAAGCACCGTACCGTTTTCGGCAATTACATTATGTCCCGAAAACACCAAGTCGGTGGAAGATTCCCCTTCGCCTGCATCGGCATAAGCATAAGCGGCAATGAGCCTTGCCGACTGTCCTTGAACCAAACCGCGCCTGTAATCAGCTTTTCCGATTACTTCGTCGCTTGCCGACGGATTAAGTATCAAGGTAGCTCCGCACTGCGCCAGATTGGCTGACGGCGGACAAGTTACCCATAAATCTTCACAAATTTCAACACCGACACAAAGTTCCGGCATACTTTCACAACGGAAAATTAAGCGATTTGAAAGCGGTACTTCCCTTTTGCAATACTTAACCTCAATATATTCCGGTGCAGGTGTAAAATGCCTTGCTTCGTAAAACTCACTGTAATTGGGAATACTGCTTTTAGCGGCAAAACCTAAAAGTTCACCGCGGCAGATTACGGCGGCGGCATTGTATAAATCAGCACCTGCCGAAACGGGAATACCTATTACCGCAATCAAATTCATATTTTTGGTTTCTTCCAAAATTTCCGAAAGAGCCTTTTCTGCGGCAGTAATTAAAGTGCGGTCGCGGTATAAATCCCCGCAAGTGTATCCCGTAAGACACAGTTCCGGAAAAACCACAGCACCGACGCTGTTCTTTTCCGCTTGCCGCATAAGGTGTAAAATACTTTCTTTGTTATATTCACAGTCGGCAACCTTAATTGACGGCGTTGCCGCCGCTGTCCTGAAAAAGCCGTCATTCATTAAAATCCCTCAAATCCCGGTAAATTTATTTTGGCTCTATATTAAATGCTGGGGTTCTCACCCCCTGCCTCATCCCACACAACAAGCAAACTAAAAACCGCAAACAATCTTGTACGGAAGGGGAAACGAGGCGTGAGGGGGACTGCGCCCCCACTGCCAAAGTTCCCTCCTATTTAACGGAAGATGGCTGTTTTCGCTTTGAAAGAATAATGGAAGGGTTATGGGTAGGTATTAAATATTAATTTGCCCCAACAATTGTTAAGAACCCTCTATGTTTCCGTTTTTATTATCTCACTTTTATCTTCTGAATTAATATTATTATCCTCATTAATATAAGTAGGTTTCATTTTTTTGTTTTTACTTCCAAGACCGGCAAAAAATGAACCTACGATAATGCAGGAGTAATAGGCAACAAAACGCCAAAGGAGCATTGCCTGGCGGATAATATCCTGCTTAAAAAATATTTGGAACAGAACAAGGAAACTTCCTTCCGCCGCACCCGCCGCGCCCGGAAGCGGAGTATAGGTTGATATCATTGTGACAAAACTCTGCGCCGCAATCATATCAATAATTGGTGCTCCGGGGTTTTTAAATGCTTTGTAAATAAAAAACGGCACAGCGAATAAGGCTGTAAGCTGAATTACGGTATAAATATAAATTTTTACCATCGTCAGTTTATTCCCCTGCAGCGCACGATTGTTTTTAATATAAAATTTAAGCTGGCTGTGTACTTTTTCACTTACTTCTTTTGGATTTTTTACTATGCGAACTTTTGTCAGAATCCATATGACTCCGTTTATCAATTTTGTTGTAAATTTTGGACTTTTTACAAAAAGGAGTAATAATACTACAATTGCAGACTGGCACAAAAAGCCGATAAAAGCAAGCGCCATAAATCCCTGAATTTTACTGCGAAAAAACGAGTATTTAATAATTATTACCATTAATGAATAGAGCGTAATAGAAGTCTGATAAACCAAAAATTTGCGTGCCAAAACAGACAGAGCTATTCCCGAAGTTACGCCCTGCCTTGTAAGTGCCAAAAGCTGCATCGGCTGACCTGCAACCGCAAAAGGCGTTACAGAATTAAAATACTGTCCTACCATTGTAACCTTAAATGCACTGGAAAATTTATATCTCATATTATATGCCGCCGACACAAGCTCTTTTGTGACAAGGCTGTCCATAAACCAGCTTGTAAGAACACATCCGATTGAACCTATTAGCCAATACGGATTAAGTGTTGGCAGACTGTGGCATAAAGTTACGAAATTATTTTCGTAACTACAAAAATAGGCGAGCAACCCCAGTGAAAGTGCAAAAAGCGCAATCTGAAATACTTTAGCCGCCTTACTTTTGTTTTGATTCATATTGTAAGCTTACTCCCTATACGCGTATTAGCGGGTAGAGTAATCCTTTTCAAGCTTTTCCGGTGAACAAACAACATCCGGTAATTTTGTGTACATCGGACTGAATTCATCTGCGGAATAATGCTTTAAAGCGCGGGATACACGCCTCATATTGGTTAAACACCCACGCATACATTTTTTCTCATTATGGAGTTTTAATACATACAAATAACAACATACACTTGTTTTTCTTGTAAGTGCAAGATAACTCCTCCTGTATTTTCCATAAACCCCATTTCTTTCAAGGGATATTCTTACCATTGCAATAGCACGGATAAAATCGTTTATTTTGTCCGCATTCATTGTTGCGAGTGTACTTGTGGGATGTTGGTTATAATAGTAAAGCGGGCGGTCAATAATTGCCACTTGGTTCGCTCTGCCAAATAACTTATTTGCTATTGCCATATCTTCAAAACACATGGATGGGAATTTAACACCTTCAAACAGACTTCTTTTATAAATTTTATTCCACATCAAACTTTGAATTTGGACATCGTGCAAAAGCTTATTCATTGCCTGCTCTCGAGTAAAAACTCCGCGGCATCTAAACGGATATTCATAGAGAAAATCGTTTTCAACAAAACGGTAATAATAGTAACAACAAGCTATATCACTTCCTGTATCTACAGATGCATTATAAAGTTCCTCAAGATATGTGGGTGAAACATAGTCGTCGCTGTCAATAAAGCATAAGTATTCGCCGCGGGCAATTTCAAGACCTGCATTTCGGGCAGCTGAAATCCCACCGTTTTTCTGGTCGATAACGGTAATGCAGTCGTATTTTTCTTCAAAATGTTTAAGTATTTTTAAAGTATCATCTTTAGAACCGTCGTTAACGGCAATTATTTCAAAATCTTTAAAAGTTTGCTCTATCAGAGATAAAAGGCATTTTCCAATATACTTCTCTACATTATATACGGGAATGATTATGCTAATCTTTGGGATAATATTATTTTCTGCCAAATTAGCTCATCCTTTCTTCGTGCACGGCACTATGCCGCATTATCATATAACAATTAATTTTATTTTTACAAATTTAGTATTTTATTATATATACCATTTTTACAGAAATATCAACAAAAGTCAAGTGAATTCAAATAACGGTTTACTTTTGTTAAAACGCAGAATTATACAAATTTAGATTTTAAGAAATAACAGCAATTGTTTTAATCTGGCTTTAAAGTGCATTATTTATTCTGCTTATGGAATTTGCCCCATGTTTTCACAAAACCAATCTGAAGTTTATACTTTAAAGTATTTTAACTGATGTTTTATATTGAACTGCTGTTTGTTTCAGCTGAGGGTCCTACCGAATAAAAAGCCGGAAGCGGAGGATAGTACGATGACGGAAGATTTTCAGTTTTTACAACAGCACCGTTTTTATAAAAAGTCCTCTGCGCTACAGCCTTTGAGCCTGCTCTTGCTTTGCTGTCAAGTCGCTTTGACCCCGCTTTAAGCGAATTGTCCACCGTATATTTTGCAGTCGACGGTGCAGGAATCGTTTGAGTTTTTTTTGAAGTTACCACAATTTTATCATAATCTGAAGGCTGGTATCCGTAAAAAGTTACAGTTAGAGTTCTTCCATTCATTCCCGATACTATATATACAGGATATTTTGAAGTATTTTGAAATTTAAAATCGAGGTTAGGGTAACTTACCGCCGCGTCTTGCCCTATAGGGCAGTATGTAGACGGAATAGAGTGATTTTTTCGAGAAATTATTTTCATATTTGAGCGTATAGCCGCACCATAAACAGTAGTGGATGCCTGACATATCCCCCCGCCGTAAGATTGTATCGGTCTTCCGTTCTCAAGTGCTCCCGCAGGAAGATATCCGTTTGCCTTATTAGAATTTCCTACAGTGCCGTGAAAAGAGAAAACACCGCCGGCAGGAACACAAGTTCCGTTTATTCTTTTTAATGCCTTTGCCATATTGTAGTTTCCATTTGCATTGTTTGTTGAAGTAGTGCTGTATGTACCGAGTTTCTGCAGGTGACTTTTTACTTGTGCAACAGATGTTTCAAAAGGAATTACTTTAGTAGGAACGTTTACAGTTCCTTTTTTTTCTCCTTTAATAATTTCGACAACTTGATTAAACAGCTTATCTTCTTCAACAGCTAAGCCGTTTTTACCGTCGGCATATTTAAAAGAGACAGTCTTTGTATCAAAAGACGCAACAGTAGCGTCAACTGCGGGATAAGCTATTCCCTTAACTTTTTCCTTTAATTTTGGTTTAATGCTGTCACAGTTAACCGTTGATGTAATACTGAATTTTTGGGGACTTGTTTTAAGTTCTTCTATTTTTTTTAAACGTTCTTCATCACTGCCTTCACGAGCATATGAGAACGCTTTTTTAAGGACTTCATCTGTATCATAATCAAACTCAAGGTCATCTTCTGTAATTTTCCATGATTTGTTGTTATATACAATATTAATATCGTATTTATCCCTAAATTTAGGTTCATTGGATTTAATTTCAGCTTTTGCCTGCTCTAAAGTTTTGCCTGATAAACTTATATCTTCCACATAAATACCATTGTAAAATTTATCGGAGTTTAGGATTTTTCTTATCTGTTCGTCGTCATATAGCTTCTTGGCTAAAAATCCGCCTGCGGCTAAAAGTAAAACAACTACAGCGGAAATTATAACCACACCGGTGTGGTTTTTCTTATTCGGACAAACATCTTTTGTTTTTGTCATTTAACGCAATACCTCCTAATTGTAAAAAATTCTACAATATTCAACGGTAATTGTATATCTGCCGATACGAAAAGTAAAGTTACATCTTTTTAACCTCTCTGCAAACTGCTTATTTTTATGATGAGTATCCTCTTTATTATGTATAGTAACTTTTAAAGTTTTATGCTATACTACGGTTATAAATAAGTTAAAATAATATTCCTATTAGGAGGATGAACGTGAAAATTTTAATTCTATCAGCCGCAACAGGAGGCGGACACCTTCGTGCTTCGCACGCTATAGAAGATTATATATTGAGAAATTCAGCCGGTAACAATGTGACCGTTGTAGATGCATTAAAAAGCATTAATACTGTTTTAGATAAAACAGTATGTGACGGATATCATTTTCTTGCAACAAAAACTCCGAAAGTTTTCGGCCAGCTTTACAAAAAGACCAACGAAGAAAGTGTGCTTTCTTCCCTTGTGACAAGATTCTCAAATGTTTTCAGTTTGAAATTAATGCCTGTTTTGGAAGAACAAAAAGCTGATGTAATTATTTCAACCCACCCTTTCGCTACAGAAATGATTTCCTATTTAAAAGGGAAAGGACTTGTCAAAGCACCGCTTATCTGCCTTATGACAGATTATGGCCCGCATAGGGCATGGATTGCTCCTAATGTGGATGCATATATTGTGTCAACAGAAGACATGATTCCCGAAATGAAAGAAATGGGCGTTGATGAAAATAAAATATATCCTTTCGGTATTCCCGTCGGAGATGTATTTTTCAATTCAGGGGATAAACCCTCACTTTTAAAAAAATTCGGCATGGACACCGACAAGCCTACAATTTTGATTATGGCGGGCAGTTTCGGTGTTACAAATATAATGAAGATTTATAAAAGGCTGGTACAAGTTCCAACTGCTTTTCAAATTATAGTTATAACGGGTAAAAATAAAAAATTGTTTGAAGCATTTACTCCCGTAATAGAAGACAGTCCAAAGAAGACTAAGCTCGTATTTTTTACGAACGAAGTAGAAAATTATATGCATGCGTCGGACTTAATTATTACTAAGCCGGGCGGACTTACTGTTTCGGAAGCTCTTGCCTGTAACATACCCCTTGCTGTGTTTGATGCAATTCCCGGGCAGGAAGAAGACAACGCAAACTTCCTGCTTTCCCACAAAATGGCGGTAAGGCTTGAAAAAGGAGCCGATGCCGGCGAAATTATAAATTCTCTTATTGAAAACAACAAAAAGCTTGAAGAAATGCGTTCTTCATGTAAAAGTTTCGATAAATCACAGTCAAGTAAAAATATATTTTCGCTTATAAATGAACTGTGTGATAAAAACCAAAGCGTTTAAATCAGCGTCATTCACAATAATTCCACAATAACATATATAGTAAAGCGAGTGCCTCATTAACGATGCACTCGCTTTTTTTATATTATGATAAAGAATAAACTGAAAACAAACCCTAAAACAGAAAAAAGCCGCAGAAGTAAAATCCTGCGGCTTAATTGTTTTCTTTTTTTATACATTTGGGGCATTTGCCGTAAATAGTCAGCGTATGACCCTCAATTTCAAAACCGGTGTCTTTTTCTATTCCCTGTTCAATTCGGGAAATGGGACATTCGTCTATTTTAATTTTTGCACTGCACTGTGTGCAAATTAAGTAATGCCCGTGGTGTTTATCTGCAAGAGAATAACGTACTATCCCGTCGCTCCATACATCCTTCTTTACCATACTTTCATCCGCAAATCTTTCTAAATTACGGTAAACGGTCGAAAGTGCTAAACTTGGATACTCGTCTTTTAAGGCGGCAAAAACATCATCGGCACTTACAGGGTCGCTGCTCTGCTTTAATATGCGCATTACTGCGGTTCTCTGTTTTGTGTTTTTCACAACAGCTGCCTCCTCACTCAGTATAAATTTATTATAGTACAAATATATAAAATTGCAATGCCGCAGAAAGTCGTTTTCGTTGCCCAAAATATGCTTGTAGTGTATAATATAGTAATATAATATACTTAGATTTGGAGGTCTCCCTATTGGGTGAAATATACTTTGACAATTCGTCAACAACCATGGTTTGCCGCGAAGCCGCAAGCCGAATCATGGATATGCTGACCAATAATTACGGCAACCCTTCAAGCCTTCACACTAAAGGCTTTAAGGCAGAGCAGACACAAAATTCCGCACGAAATGAAATATCCTCATTTTTAAATGTTTATCCGGAAGAGATATATTTTACTTCCGGCGGTACGGAAAGCAACAACCTTGCTATTTTTGGTGCGGCGCATGCAATGAGGAAACGTGGAAATCATATAGTTACAACGGCAATAGAACACCCGTCGGTTTTAAATGTTATGAAACAGCTTGAAAAAGAGGGTTTCATAGTAACATATTTAAAGCCCGACAGCAGCGGCAAAATTTACCCCGAGCAGATTTTTAAAGCCGTTAACCCAAGGACAATTCTTGTAAGCATGATGTACGTAAATAACGAAGTGGGAAGTATTCTTCCGATTGAAGCGGTTTCTTCCGCAATTTCCGCCGCAAGGTCGCCGGCGCTTTTTCACGTTGACGCTGTGCAGGCTTTCGGTAAACTCCCCATAAATCCGAAAAAACTTAAAATTGATTTAATGAGTATAAGTTCTCATAAAATTCACGGTCCTAAAGGTGTGGGAGCGCTTTATATAAGAAAAGGCGTACACATCGTTCCGAGAACTTATGGCGGAGGCCAGGAAAAGGATATCCGCCCGGGAACGGAAGCAGTCCCTATGATAGTCGGCTTTGGAGCCGCTGTAAAGGCACTTCCGAGTTTCGACATTGAGCTTAAAGAAATGAAAAAATTAAATGCATACTGCCGACAAAAATTGGGGGAAATTGAAGATATTAAAATAAACTCCCCCGAGGATGCACTTCCCTATATAATTAACTTTTCCGCGGGAGATGTGCGTGCTGAAACAATGCTGCATTTCCTGTCTTCAAAAGAAATTTACGTATCTTCGGGTTCGGCATGTTCAAAAGGAAAAGCAAGTTACGTTCTAACATCTATGGGTCTTACAAAACAGAGAATCGCATCTTCCCTCAGAATAAGTTTTTCTCGTTTCAACAACTTGGAAGATGTAGATGTATTTATAGATACTCTTAAAGACGGACTTATTGAAATTACAAAAAGGCCAATATAAAGTATAGGAGATTTTATATGGAAGAAATAATATTGATAAAATTAGGCGAAATGGTATTAAAGGGATTAAACAGAAATACTTTTGAAACGGCGCTTATAAAAAATATACGCCGCCGCCTGAACGGTTTGGGCGAGTTTGATATAAGAACCGCCCAATCAACCGTTTATGTTACACCGAAAGAGGGCGCAGATTTAGACACTGCGGTCGAAAAGATTTCAAAAATATTTGGAATAGCAACATTATCGAGGGCATGTGTAGTAAAAAAAGATATGCCCGAAATTTTAAAGGCCGCAGAGGAGTACTTAAAAATTGATTTGCTTTCCGCTAAAAGCTTTAAAGTTGAATCAAAGCGGTCGGATAAGCGCTTTCCTTTAAAATCTCCGCAAATCTCAGCCCAGCTCGGCGAATATTTGCTCGATAAATTTCCAAACCTACATGTTGACGTACACAACCCCGAAATTATTGTAAGAGTTGAAATACGCGATTTCGCAGCTTATGTACACGGTCAGCCGATACGCGGTGCGGGCGGTATTCCCGTCGGTACAGGCGGCAAAGCCGCAATTTTAATAAGCGGCGGAATAGACAGTCCTGTTGCGGCTTGGACAATGGCAAAACGCGGACTCGAACTTACCGCAGTTCACTTTGCAAGCCCGCCATACACCAGTGAACGCGCAGAGCAGAAAGTTGTCAGCCTTCTCCAAAGGGTAAGTAAGTACGCAGGACATATAAACATGTTTACTGTACCTTTCGCTAAAATACAGGAAGAAATTCTAAAAAAATGCCCCGAAGAACTCTTCACCTTAATAATGCGCAGATTTATGATGAGGGTAAGCGAAAAAATTGCTCGCAGGGAACACTGCCAAGCTTTGATTACGGGTGAAAGCCTCGGTCAGGTCGCAAGCCAAACTTTACAGGCAATAGTCTGTACGGACGCCGCCGCAGATATGCCGGTATTCCGTCCGCTTATCGGAATGGATAAGTTGGAAATCATAGATATTTCACGTAAAATCGATACCTTTGATATCTCCATTCAGCCGTATGAGGATTGCTGTACCGTATTTACCCCGAAACATCCGAGAACCCGTCCTGAACTGCAGTATATACTCGAAGCGGAGCAGGCGCTTGACTGTGACGGTTTAATAGAAGAATGTTTAAATAACGTTAAACTTACAAAAATCAGAGCATAACGGAGGATTTTATGAACGCTGAAATTATTTCTGTCGGAACAGAGCTTCTGCTCGGACATACTGTAAACACCGACGCTTCCTTTGTTGCGAGGGAGCTTTCCACAATAGGAATAAATCTTTTATTCTGCGGTACCGTCGGCGATAATGTAGAGCGTTTAAAAGATACGCTCGAAAGTGCATTAAATCGCAGTGATTTAGTAATTACAACTGGAGGCCTCGGGCCGACCGAAGACGATTTAACAAAAGAAACCATTGCAAAGACCGCGGGCAAAAAATTAGTTTTGGACAAAGACAGCCTAAACAGAATTGAAAATTATTTTAAGGGCAGACTCATGACATCATCACAGAAAAAACAGGCAATGCTTCCCGAGGGCTGTACTGTTTTTCCAAATGACTTAGGAACTGCGCCCGGATGCGGATTTAAAACCGAAAACGGTAAAATCCTTATAATGCTGCCCGGTCCGCCGTCTGAACTTCTACCCATGCTTAAAAATTATGCTATCCCTTATTTAATGGAAAATGAAAAAGCTGTTATTGTCTCAAAAATGGTAAAGGTCTTCGGACTTGGTGAAGCATACGTTGCCGAAAAAATAGCCGACCTTACAAGCGGAACAAATCCCACAGCCGCAACTTACGCAAAAGACAGCGAAATGTTCGTCCGTGTTACGGCAAGAGCGGAAAGTGAAGCTCAAGCCGAAAAGATGTGTACTCCCGTTGTAGATGAACTAAAAAAACGTCTGGGCGATTATATCTACGGTATAAATGTTGAAAGCTTGGAAGAAAGAGTCGTTAATCTTCTTGGGGAACAAAATATGACTCTTGCTACGGCAGAATCCTGCACCGGCGGACTTTTAGCAAAACGTATTACCGATATTTCGGGTTCAAGCGAAGTTTTCCATATGGGTGCTGTGACATATGCAAACGAAATTAAAACTCTTCTTTTAGGTGTTCCCGAAGATATATTAAATAAATACGGTGCTGTAAGCGAACAGACCGCGCGCCTAATGGCAGAGGGTATTCAAAGAGTATCCAAAAGTAATTTAGGTATCGGTATTACCGGTATTGCAGGTCCCGGCGGAGGAACAAAAGAAAAGCCTATAGGTCTTGTATATATTGCACTTTGCGACGGCAAAAAAACGTGGGTTCGCAAAATGCCCGGAAGCAGCACCGAAAAAGGCCGCTCACATATTCGTACACTTGCTTCTTCCAATGCGCTCGACATGGTTAGGCGTTACCTTTGCGGTATTGGCGGCTTGGAAAAAGCCGCATACTCAAAAAATTCATAAAGAGTAATTCTGAATACACAGTACGACAGATATTTCAGTAAATTTGTGATATCTTTATTCCGTTCGGTACTGATATAAACTGAAACGGAAAAAGTTAATCAAATAATTCTGCCGTCTGTGTATTTTATTTACTGTACATATCTGCAAATACCAAACAAACGCTCTAAAACGCCTTAAAAATAATTCCCCGCACTTTTCAGTACAATACAATACAATACAGCCTTAAGAAATAGGTGTTTTAAAGATACAGTGAGTCCAAACCAATTTACTTTAATTGGCTTTTCTTATAAAGCAGTCGGAAAAAAGGAAAGTAAACAAGCGGGGTGAAAATATGGATGCAGGTCTGCTTTTTTATTTTGCGCACAGAACCATGTTCTGTCAAAAACAAATCTCCGATTTTATATCCGATTTCGGAGTGGAGATATCGGAAGTTTTGGTATGCACAAAAGAAGAAAAGTTAAATGCATTTATGTCCAACCTGCTTTATTCTCACACCGTCGTATTTGTAGTATGCGATACCGAAAATTCACGTCCGCTTTGTTCAAAACACATTTTTAATACTCTTGGTATTCCGATAAAACAAAGCGGTGAACCTAAAGGCATTTTAGGACTTTTGGGCAAAACTTTAACCGGTTATCTTATTGAAAGCCACAGTCAAGCTATCGTTTTACTTCCTGATAAGCCAAACGAGATACAGCTTATGCTTACACCCGCTTTTAAAAGGCTCGGCGGTAAATTCAAACTGAAATACGTAAATTGCGTTTAATTTGCTTCTATATGAAATGTTGAGGTTCTCACCCTCTTCCCCCTCCCATTTAATAAAAACTGCCTATTTTCGCTTTCAAATAAAAATGGGAGAGATTAGGTGCAGGTATTAAATATTAATTTATCCCGACAAGTTAAAGAACCTTTAATTTTTAAATGCCGGGTTATAACAATGCAAAATAAATAAAAAAGCAGCCAAACCATTTTAAAGGTTGGCTGCTTATTTAACCCATTAACCTGTTATTTGCCTGTTGACTGCGAAAGTTTTACTTTAACGGTGAACGTTTCATTTGTAATTCCGCGTATAACATTTAGGGTAACCGTTTCGCCGGGTTTCTTTGACGAAACTATTCCCGTAACCGTATTTGGACTTATAACATCTTTGCCGTCTATTTTTGTTATAACGTCGCCGCGTTTTATGCCGGCGTCCTTAACTGCCTGACTTGTAACTGAATCGACATACATTCCGGCAGGAAGCCCGTAAAAGCTTGCCGTCATTTTGTCGATAAATTGTCCCATTATTCCAAGTACCGCTCTGTCCTTGACATATCCGAATTGCTTCAAATCGCTGATAATCGGCTGTGCCTCATCAATCGGGATAGAAAATCCCAGTCCCTCATATTCCTCTGCAACGATTTTAGAAGAGTTTATACCGATAACCTGGCCGTACATATTAACAAGCGCACCACCTGAGTTTCCGGGGTTAATCGCCGCGTCGGTCTGTATGCATTTCATTGCACATCCTGTTTCATTACTCGGAACCATGCGGTTTAAAGCTGAAATGTAACCGATTGTGACACTTGAATTAAACTCCATACCTCCGGGATTTCCTACGGCCATAACCGTATCTGCAACTTTCAAATCTTTAGACGAGCCAAATTCAGCCGCTTTAAGCCCGGGTGCATTAATTTTAATTACCGCCAAATCGGTTATTTTGTCACTGCCGATAAGTTTTGCTTCATAGCTTTTGCCATCGGATAAAATAACCTTGAGTGATGACGCCCCGTCAACGACATGGGCATTGGTTATAATATAGCCGTCACTGCTCGCTATAATACCCGAGCCTTCGCTTGCAGGGGTAACAGCGCTTTCGTCAGAACCTTTTTGTCCGTTTGAACCAAAAGAGCCGAATGTGTAAAGTGCATTTTTATTTATCTGATAATTCTGTATGCACACAACGGATGGAATGACTTTTTCTGCAATCTGCTGTTTTGTAAGTTCACCCACAGATGTGCTTACGTTATTTGTGTTTGAACCGTTGGCTATTTTTGTAATTGTAAATGCAGGGTTCGACAAATTCTGTCCGTTATTAAATTTTACAACTCCGTTATTTACAAGCGCTACAAAAGTGCCTATAGAGCCTGCCGAAATAACAGTACATACCAAAACAGCCGCAATTACTTTTCCGACAATTTTGCCGCTGTGCTTTTTTTTCGGCGTTTTCACAAATTCTGCACTGCAATGTGGGACATTGGGTTCACTATGTGTTTGGGTAAAATTCTCTTTTGGATTGGAGTAACGGTAGCAGTCCCCATTCCACTGAGTGTTGTCCACCCTGCCTGAATCCGTTTCAAAAGGATTGGTACGATTTCTTCCGTTTTTATTAAAGGGATTATGCATAAAATCATTCCTTTCGACTTTGTTTTCTATAGATTATTATAATTAAGTAATATGAAAACGATATGAGTATTAATTTATAATTTTATGATAATTCTAATAAATATATGTTAACGCATTATAAATCAAATGTTAATTAGCTGTTAGAATAAATAAATTTATAGTTTGGAGTGTATTAAATGAAAGGTCTTGTACATATTTTCTGCGGTGACGGAAAAGGAAAAACCACATCCGCCATTGGTCTCGGAATCCGCGCATGCGGACTTGGGAATCACGTTATGATGATGCAGTTTCTTAAGGGTAATTACTCTTATGAATTAAAAATATTAAACAAGCTTAAAAACTTTTATATTCTGCCCTGTCCCAAAGTAATCAATTCCACTTACAGTATGACCGAAAATCAAATGCAGGAAGCGTCCGTTCTATGTACCAATATGTTTCTCCGCGCTGTAAGTGCTGTTAATAATCAGGAGTGCAATGTACTTATTTTAGACGAAATATTTTGTGCGGTAAACTTCCAATTTCTTGACAATAAACTTATTATTGACTTAATAAAAAACAAGCCCCATGACTTGGAGCTTGTTTTGACAGGACAAAATCCAAAACCCGAAGTTTTGGAACTTGCCGATTACGTTTCAGAAATTAAAAAAGTTGAACATCCTTTTGAAACGAATGTCCCTGCACGCCGCGGCATTGAATTTTAACCACATTTGCTGAATCCGCATTGTCGGCACATTACGCATCCACCCTCGTGTTCAAGCTTCGCCCCGCATTCAGGGCAGAAGTGCATTCTTCCGGGGGCGGAATCAGTGTTTTTGGGCGGTTTTTGATCCTCAAGTGCCTGCCATTTTCCAAGTTTAACCTGATTATTGTAAACTCGTTCAATCGTTTTTGCAATTGCATCCGGGCACGAGGTGCATTTAAGCCCCTGTTGTCTTATTGTTGAAGGACAGCGTATTCCCTTAAGCTGTTCTATAATACTCTTGACGCTTATTCCGCTTCTTAATGATATAGACGCAAGACGGGCGGTAGCTTCGGACTGTGAAGGACATCCCCCTGCCTTGCCTGTATTTGTGAAAATTTCACAAATTCCTTTGTCGTCATAATTTACAGTGACATATAAGTTACCGCATCCGATTTTTATCTTTTCGGTTATACCGGTCACGGTATCGGGACGTTCGCGCGGTATTATTTTGTCGTGATTTGCAGAATTTTCTTCGGAATGTCCGTCTTTGTTAACTTTACCGATATTCAGCACCTGCTCATTTCTGCTGCCGTCGCGGTAAATAGTAACGCCTTTACACCCCAATTTAAAGGCGAGAGAATAAGCTTCTGCTACATCCTTACATTCTGCGGAATTTGAAAAGTTAACTGTCTTTGAAACGGCATTATCCGTTCCTTTTTGGAATGCCGCCTGCATTCTTATGTGATACTCGGGACTGATGTCGTGTGCCGAAACGAACACCCTGCGCAAATCTTCGGGCATCCAGTCTATATGCGCTATAGTACCCTCTTTTGCAATTTGTTTCATGCGTTCCTCAGAGTAAAGTCCACGTTTTTCAAGTTCGGTTTTTAATATTGGGCTGACTTCAACCATTTCGGTTGAGTCCATAATATTTCTTATATATACATAAGCGAACACCGGTTCAACTCCGCTTGAACAGTTTGCAATAATCGAGAGTGTGCCCGTCGGTGCAATGGTCGTGATAGTGGCGTTTCTCTGCGGCTTGTCCTTTGGAAGCGTGCTTTCCTTAAAGAGTGGAAAAGCTCCGCGGACTTTTGCAAGCTCCTGACTTTCAAGCCTGCCACAGCTTGTAATGTACTTCATAAGTTTTTCGCCCAAGGCTATGGCTTCATTCGAGTTATAGGGAATACCCATCATCAAAAGGGTGTCCGCCCAGCCCATAACCCCAAGGCCAATTTTTCGGGTTTGTTTTGTTACAAAATCAATTTTCTCCAAAGGATATTTATTTGCATCTATAACGTTATCCAAAAAATGAACGGCGTTTTTTACAGTTGTGTTTAATTTATTCCAATCGAAAACAACTTTGTCGTCTTCTGTTGTAAGCATTTTTGTAAGGTTTATAGAACCGAGGTTGCAAGATTCATAAGGAAGAAGCGGCTGTTCACCACATGGGTTTGTCGACTCAATTTCTCCCTGTGAAGGAACTACATTGTCTTTGTTAAGTCTGTCAAGGAAAATTATTCCCGGTTCGCCGTTTCTCCAAGCCGCCTCCACAATATGGTCGAATACAGTGCGGGCATGAAGTTCTGAAACCGTTTTATTCGTATGTGGGTCAACCAAATCATAATCGGTGTCATCTTCGACGGCTTTCATAAATTTTTCGGTTAAACCTACAGAAATATTGAAATTATTTATTTCATTGTTCTTCGCCTTACAGTCGATAAATTCCATAATATCCGGGTGGTCGATACGAAGTATTCCCATATTTGCACCGCGGCGTGTTCCGCCCTGTTTAACAGCTTCCGTTGCCATATTAAAAACTTTCATAAAGCTGATAGGTCCGGACGCAACTCCTCCCGTGGAATTGACCGTACTTCCCTTTGAGCGAAGACGTGAAAAGGAAAAGCCTGTTCCTCCGCCCGATTTGTGTATAAGTGCTGCCTGCTTAATAGCTTCAAAAATTGCTTCCATGCTGTCCTCTACGGGAAGAACAAAACACGCAGAAAGCTGCCCGAGCGGACGCCCTGCGTTCATTAAGGTGGGTGAATTGGGTAGGAACTCCAAATTGGTCATCATTGTATAAAAAGTCTCTGCTGTAATTTTTAGGTCAGCTTTTTTATCGTACAGACTGTCCGGCTTTGCAATAGCATCTGCTACGCGTCTAAACAAGGCTTCGACGGTTTCCACCGTTTCACCTTTTTCATTTTTAATCAAATATCTTCTTTTTAAAACTTCCAATGCATTTTTTGAAATATCCATAGTGTTCCCCCAAAAATTTAGTGTGTACAATATATTGTATCACAGCAAAACCGCTTGTCAATAACTTGAAAATAGTTTTATATTGTAAATATATATATTTCTGTATATAAAATATAAAAGACGGGTTTATACCCGCCTTTTTTGTTTCAAATCGAATATTTATGTGTTTGGGTATTACTAACACATACCTTATTTTCCCGCCAGTTTGTCATTTAATTCTTTAACTTTTTTCTTCCAGTATTTGTACTGTATTACCCAAATTAAAAAATAAATTACTGCAAAAATCACAAATGATACTACGAACTGAGAAAAGCTAAACCAATGGCATATATATGAAATCGGAAAGAACACGCCCGCTGTAAATAAAAAGTGTACTACCGTCTGCTTTGTTATACTCCATGAATCTATTTCATAAATTAACGACGCTACGGCAAATGAAAATCCTAAAACACCGCTTAAAAAATATTGAAGTATAACCGCATTAAGTTCGCTCCCCGCCGCTTGTATGAAATCCGGAGCAGCAGCACTGAAATTGTCACCTGTGTAACCTCTTATTAATATTGAAGTAATAACCGAAATAGTCGTACTGATAAATATTCCTATAGGGAAACCTATTAATCCGCGCTTTAATGCTTCTTTAAATGTCATATAATCACCTCATAATCCCAAATATTCTTTAATTTTATTTACATATCTCCTTGAAACAAATGAGTTTCCGCCTGTTTTAAGTTTGATACTTATTGTACCGCTCATGCTCATGTCAAGACTTTCCACATATTTAAAATTGACGATTTCAGAATTTGAAATTCTGATAAAATGAGTTCCTTCGAACATTTCTTCAAGTTCATACAGTCTTGTTTTAAGCTTATAAATACCCAATTTTGTTCTAACAAAAATCCTGTGGTTTTCGGAATAAATATTTATAATCTCTTCGGGATTAATTAAGTAAACCTCGTCATCTTTAAAACCCGTAAGCATTTTTGAAGTTTCTCCCGATAGCTTATTAACCAAGTCATTTATCGGGCGAGTTATTTTGTCGGTATAAATTACAATTTTCGGGGATTTACACTTGTTGTCAATTTTTATTTCAACATCCATTAAAACACCTCTCAAGGCTTATTCTCGTTAACGATGAACTTATTATAACAGTAATATTTTTGTAGCTCCACTTATTTTACTTAAACGGTTGATTTTAAAGTACAGTCGGCAGCTTATACAAAAAACACCCCCAAAGTTATTTCAGCATAACATGCTGTCTAACTTTGGGGGTGCGATTTACTTTTGCCTGGGGGGTGTTCAAAATATATTTTATATAAGCTTATATATTTTTATTTGCGTAAATTATTTCATATCTGAAAGCTTAGAGAGATGCTCATAATTGTCCTTAGCAACTTCTTCAGCTTTTCTGAACAGAACTTCTGCACGCTCTGGGAATGCGCGTGTCAGTGAGTTGTAACGAACTTCACCCATGATAAAGTCACGATAGCTTGTTGTAGGAGCCTTGCTGTCGAGATGGAATGGGTTCTTGCCTTCTTCAGCAAGACGTGGGTCGTAACGGAAGTTGCTCCAATAACCAGCTTGAACAGCCTTCTTCTCTTCTGTCTGACAAATGCTCATGCCGCCCTTGATACCGTGGTTGATACATGGAGCGTAAGCAATTATGATTGAAGGACCGTTATAGCTTTCAGCTTCTGTAAATGCTTTAATGCACTGGTTGTAATCTGCGCCCATTGCAACATGTGCAACATATACATAGCCATAGCTCATTGCGATAGCAGGTAGGTCTTTCTTCTTAGTCGCCTTACCGGTTGCGGCAAACTGTGCAACGGAACCGATTGGTGTTGACTTAGAAGCCTGGCCGCCTGTGTTGGAGTAAACCTCAGTATCGAATACGAGGATATTGACATTCTCGCCGGAAGCAAGAACATGGTCAACGCCGCCGAAGCCGATATCGTATGCCCAACCGTCGCCGCCGAATATCCACATGGATTTCTTAGCGAGATAGTCTTTGTCTGCAAGAGTCTTCTTAGCAAGTTCAGCAACATCGCCGCTGCCCTTTGCCGCTTTTTCCAATTCAGGAATTAAAGTATCGGTTGCTTCACGGTTTGTTTTGCTGTCTTCCTTAGTTGTCAGGTAGTTTCTGCAAGCTGCCTTGAGTTCTTCGGAAGCACTGTCGGAAGATTCGATATTTGTGACGTATTCTTCAAGTCTGCCACGGATTGCCTTTTGAGCAAGAGCCATACCATAACCAAACTCTGCGTTATCTTCAAACAGGGAGTTATTCCATGCAGGACCAAAGCCCTTCTTGTTTACTGTGTAAGGTGTAGCCGGTGCGGAACCGCCCCAAATTGAGGAGCATCCTGTTGCGTTTGCAATGTACATTCTGTCACCGAACAACTGAGTAACGAGTTTTGCGTAAGGAGTTTCACCACAACCTGCGCATGCACCGGAGAACTCGAGGAGCGGCTGTTTAAACTGGCTGCCCTTAACGGTAGTAGGTTTAAACTTGCTTAATACTTCCGGTTTCTCATCAATTGTAAGACCGTAATCGAAACCTTTCTGGCTATCAATCTGAGTATCCATTGGCTTCATTGTAAGAGCCTTTTCACCATTCTTGCCCGGGCAGACAGTTGCGCAAGAACCACAGCCTGTGCAGTCATAGGTTGAAATTGTCATAGCGAACTTCATGCCCGGAAGTCCGGTCATGTCTTTCATCTTCTGGCTCTTAGGAGCTGCTGCTGCTTCAGCCTCTGTAAGTGCTACAGGACGGATAACTGCGTGCGGGCAGACATATGAGCAGAAGTTACATTGGATACATTTTGTAGGATCCCATTCGGGAACATCAATAGCGATACCGCGTTTCTCGTAAGCAGATGAACCAACCGGAACAGAACCGTCAGCCATCTTGAGGAATTTGGATACAGGCAGCTCGTTGCCCTTGTATTTATTTGCAGGATTCAAGATGTTGTTAACATAATCCAGAGTATCTTTTCTGCCTTCTGTTGCCATATTCTTCACTGAATCATCTGTGCAGTGTTTCCAAGATTCAGGAACATCAACTTTTACAAAGTCAGTTGCGCCGCGCTCGATTGCCTGGTAGTTCATGTCGACAATCTTCTGGCCCTTCTTAGAATATGACTTGTAAGCGGCATCTTTCATATACTGAATTGCCTTATCGGAAGGAATGATGTTTGCAATCTTAAAGAATGCAGATTGTAAAACGGTGTTAATACGGCCGCCAAGACCGATTTCTTTACCGAGTTTAATCCCATCTATAGTATAGAAGTTGATATCGTTATCTGCGATATATTTCTTCATCTTTGCAGGAAGTTGTTTGTCGAGTTCTTCATGACTCCACTGGCAGTTGAGCAGGAAGCTTCCGCCCTTTTTGAGGTCTTGAACCATATCATACTCATAAACATAAGAAGGTTTATGGCATGCGACAAAATCAGCCTGGCTGATGTAATATGTGGATTTAATCGGTTTGTCGCCGAAACGCAAGTGGGAAACAGTTAAGCCGCCGGACTTTTTGGAGTCGTAAGCAAAGTAACCCTGTGCATACATGTCGGTGTGGTCGCCGATAATCTTAATGGAGTTCTTGTTAGCACCGACAGTACCGTCTGCGCCAAGACCCCAGAATTTACAAGAATGTGTGCCCTTAGGTGTTGTATCGGGAGTTTCCTTAACATCAAGGGAAAGATTTGTAACATCATCGACAATACCGATGGTGAAACGTTTCTTAGGAGTATCGGATTCCATGTTGCGGTAAACGGCAACAATTTGACCCGGTGTTGTATCCTTTGAACCAAGGCCGTAACGACCTGTATAAACAGTTGCAGAAGCGAATTCTGTGCCGTTTATAGCAGCAAGAATATCAAGATAAAGCGGTTCGCCGATGGAGCCGGGTTCTCTTGTTCTGTCAAGAACGGAAATCTTCTTAACAGTCTTAGGCATAACATCTAAGAGATATTTTGCAACGAAAGGTCTGTAAAGTCTAACTTTGATAAGACCAACCTTTTCGCCTGCTGCGTTAAGGTAATCAATAACTTCTTCTGCTGCTTCGCAAACAGAACCCATTGCAATGATTACTTTGTCAGCATCAGGTGCACCGTAGTAGTTAAACGGTTTGTAGTCTGTACCGATTTTTTCGTTGACTTTGTTCATATAATCAATAACTACATCAGGAAGTTCGTCGTAATATTTATTGCCTGCTTCGCTTGCCTGGAAGAACATATCATCGTTCTGAGCAGTACCGCGCATTACCGGATGTTCCGGGTTCATGGCATTGCGGCGGAAGCTTTCAACTGAATTCCAGTCGAGCATATCATCAAGGTCTTTATAATCCCACATATGAATCTTTTGAATTTCATGTGAAGTACGGAAACCGTCAAAGAAATGGAGGAAAGGTACATGGCCTTTAATTGCGGAAAGATGAGCAACCGCGCCTAAGTCCATAACTTCTTGCGGGCTGTTGGAGCAAAGCATCGCATATCCTGTTTGACGACATGCATAAATATCGGAATGATCGCCAAAAATGCAAAGTGCATGAGTAGACAAAGAACGAGCCGAACAGTGAATTACGCTTGGGAGGAATTCTCCGGCAATTTTATACATGTTCGGAATCATCAAAAGCAATCCCTGTGAAGCTGTGTAAGTGGTTGTAAGTGCACCGGCTGCCAGTGAGCCGTGTACAGCACCTGCCGCTCCTGCTTCTGACTGCATTTCAGTAACTTGTACTTCTCTGCCGAAAAGGTTTTTTCTGCCGGCTGCCGCATATTTGTCCGTTTCATCAGCCATAACGGATGAAGGTGTAATTGGATAGATGGCAGCAACATCTGTGAACGCATAAGAAACGTGAGCAGCAGCGTTATTACCATCCATGGTTTTCATTTTTCTTGAATCCATAATAATAATTTTCCTCCTTTAAGGATATTTTTTTCCATAGGGTACATTGTCAAACTTGTACCAATCTAAATTCTAACATCTTTTATATAATAAGTAAAGCATAATTACCAAAAACTAAAGATAACCAAAGATAATTTATATCTTGTTTATAACTTATTTAATATGGTAGAATATTTTATAGATTTTCTCATTTTAGCGTTAATAATACTGTGTAAAGCTATGTAAAGCAAAATGCACCCCGCCAAGTCATTCAGTCTTCTGCTTACTCGTCCGCATTAAAGCGCAGATACAGCAAATTATGTTTGACAGCTATATTAATAGTATTATACAATAATAGTAAAACATTTTCATTTCGAAAGGGGAACACAAAATGCCTCCCGAACCTGACGGGTCATTTCATTTACTTTTTAATTTATTGCCTTTAAGTCCACAGCAAAGTTCAAATCCTTTTACTGCAATTTTACTTTTACTGTTTCTGATTTTAATAAATGCTTTTTTTGCGGCATGCGAAATTGCAGTTATCTCTCTGAACGATACCAAAATTAAAAAAATGGCCGAGGACGGCGATAAAAAGGCAGCAAAAGTCCTTAAACTTACTGAAAACTCAAGTCGCTTTTTTGCTACAATACAGGTAGGCGTAACACTCAGCGGATTTTTAACTTCTGCATCCGCTTCACAGAGTTTTGCCGACGATTTGGCGCAGCTTCTTGAATTTCTGCCTTTTTCGACAAATATTATTCATGGTATTTCCACCGTCCTTATCACCGTACTGCTGTCGTACTTTTCACTGGTTTTCGGTGAACTTGTTCCTAAAAAGATAGCTATGCAGCGGGCGGAGGAGCTCTCCTTTAAGTTTGTCGGAATTTTAAACGGAACGTCCGTTGTATTCCGACCTTTTATCTCTTTTCTGTCTTTTTCCACTAACACGGTTTTAAAGATGTTCGGACTTGACCCAAACTTACCCGAGCAGCCCGTAACAGAAGAAGAAATTTTAATGATGGTGGATGCCGGCGAAGAAAAGGGCGTTATTGGCGAAAGTGCCAAAGATATGATTTCAAATATATTTGATTTTAATGATATTACGGCAAGCGAAGTAATGACACACCGAACGGAAGTTGAAGCTATTGAAGATACTTCAAGTATACAGGACGTCGTAAATTTATCAATTCAAATGGGTTTTTCAAGGATTCCCGTCTTTCATGAAGATTTAGATAATATTTTGGGTATAATTTATGTTAAAGACCTTTTAAAATATGTAGGTAGTTCTTTAGGTGAAGAAACCAAAATAACGGATCTTATGCGTCCTGCGTATTTTGTGCCGGAAACCATACGCTGCAGTCAGCTATTTAAAGAAATGACTGAATACAGAACTCAAATAGCTATTATTGTGGACGAGTACGGTGGTACAGAGGGTATTATCACTTTGGAAGACTTATTGGAATCAATAGTAGGAAATATACAGGATGAATACGACCACGAGGAAGAGGAAATACATAAAGTTTCCGATAACAAATTCACTGTGGACGGCGTCACTTCAATAGATGAAGTTTCGGAACTGGTTGGATTTGACCTTCCTGAAGGCGACTACGATACTATCGCGGGGCTTGTTGTTGAAACACTCGGCAGAATTCCAAAACCTAACGAGCACCCGAGTATTCAAATCAGGAATCTTACTTTAACTGTACAGGAAGTTGAAGAACGCCGAATTTCAAAAATACTTGTTGAAAAAACTTTTGAACCGAGTCCTGCACTTACTTCTTCAGAAGATACAAATTAATTTAAAGTCTGCCGAAAAAGGCAGACTTTATTTATTGCGGCTGAC
>ENA-UOOM01001330-UOOM01001330.1-fermentation-metagenome-genome-assembly--contig:-NODE-1330-length-24191-cov-4.420699_pt1 | contig 24191 bp, 22 predicted proteins | sample MGYA00245781_ERZ724031 | MGnify/ENA primary metagenome ERZ724031 (study PRJEB28704, sample SAMN03018317) | fermentation metagenome | biome: anthropogenic terrestrial biome; feature: soil; material... | reverse complement strand
ACGCCGCTTTTTCCTATGTAAAGCCCGCTGAAAGTACCCATTGCAGTCTCCGTTCTTCCGGCTGTTCACGCCGGCATATCTTTAATTAGTATTTATGTATGCGTTAAAAAATTCTGCATATCGTAACATGGTATACGCTTTATAGATAACGGCGGCAGCCGTTAAAATGTCAGACCTTTTCCGACAGGAACTTTGTTTCGGCAGGGCCTGAGCTTTTTAAATGCTCGTCGTATGTTTTTTTAAGTTCGGGGTTGTTTTTTAACTTGGATATAACAAAAGAAGCGCGGCGGAGCTTTGACTCCGTCAGGCGGTTGCACTCCGCGTTAAGCTGCTTGAATTTACGCAGGACGCCGGACAGTTCGCCGTAAAGCGCCTGCGCGCTTTCACGCTCGCCGCCTTCGAAAAGCGGGAGGATTTCTTTAAACGTTGCCGCCGGCTTTTCCGTACGGCCCATAAGCCGCTTTCGTTCAGCCTCGAAGCCCTTGGCTTTTAAGATATAGGCCTGCTCTTTTTTTATGTAACCGTCGAGCGCTTTGAAGTTGCCGCTTTTTACATCATTGTATTTTTCGGACTCAAGCGAGAAGAATTTTTTGTAAAAATCCGTGAGCTTCTTAAAGTAAGCGATAAATTCTTTTGCCAATGCGCTGTCTATCATTTCATACCTCCGGCTTTTACGGCCGCACACGTGAAAAACAAAGCTGCGTCAAATACTGTCGTCAAGGAGCAGCCCTGCCAGTTCGGAAGAATCTATTTTGTAGCTGCCGTCAGCCACGCTGCTTTTTATAGCTTTAAGCCTGGACGCGTCCGCGCCGCTGAGCATACTGTTTTCTATTTCGGATTTTACCCCGCGAAGTGAGGAGTAGTCGCTGCCCGCGGCTTTGGCCGCTGAAGAAAACTCCACGGTGTCCGTCCTGCTTTGCACATTGGCGGCGCCGCTGAGCTTGTCTGAAAAAGAAGAACCGGCTTTTTCCGCCTTGTTACTGCTGTATATACCGTTCATTCGGTTCTGAGTGTAACCTGTGCCGTTTACTACCACTGTTATCACCTCAAACAAGATATCGGCATGAACTTGAGAAAATTTAGTTTTTTTTCATGCTTGCGCGCGTAATTTTACCGGTAATATTTTAAGCGCGGCAAATGCGGGATTGCCTTGGGCGCGTACCATGTGCTATACTTATTTATAAGTAAAACGGCGCTTTTAGGTATTACTGAGCCGGCGTTATACGGCGTAACCATCAAAAACAGAAGCCGTAATGCTGGGGGGCTTCCGGCAGGCTGTATGCCGGTTTAAACCATGTCGTGCGCTACGCGCCGGGTTCTCCGGGGCTTGCGACGTTCGCCCTGTTCATCGGGGAAAATCCGGTGAATATAATTAACGCGTTTATTTCGATAGGGATAGGCTTCGCCGTTACGTTCTTAATTGTAATGCCTGTCAAGGCAGACCCGGGTACGCCCCCGCGGCCTTTTTGCCACGATTTTGCGGACAAGCGCTTCTTCGCTTCTTTAAGAAGCGCGCATAGGTGCCGCCGCTTGATTTTATATTTATAATATGCTAATATGGTTCAAATATGGAGGAAATTCTCATGCTTAAAAAAGACCGTTTGGACGTGGCTAAGTTTTATTTGCCTTTTGCGGCAATGACTGTTTTTCTCCTTTTTATTTACAGCATGGATTTCCCGCAGGGCGACGATTTCTATTTTACCGTGGCCGGCGGTTCAATGGAACGGATTTGGCGTTTTTATATAAGCTATTATCTTAACAGCGGTTCCCGCATGGCAAATATGCTGGCGCAGGTTTTCCTCATTTCGGGGCTTAAGGTGTGGAAAGCCGTGACGCCTTTTGTCATAGAAAGCATATCGCTGCTCATGTATTATTACGTTACCGGAAGCCTTGCTTTAAGGGACGGCAAAAGCGGCGACGCGGCGCTTGCCTGCGTCTGCGCGGCTTTTCCGGGGCTTGTGCCGGTCGCGCAGCACGTTTTTGCCGACACGTTCGTGTGGATGGACGGCTCGTGCAACTATATATACCCTATGCTACTTGCGCTTTTGGGCTTTGTGCCTTTTTACAACATGCTGTGCGGCCGGCCGGTGCCGCGCGCCATGCGCTTTATAAGCCCTGCCTGCCTTTTGGCATCGGCGCTTCTGCATGAGCAGGCGGCGATGCTTATAGCGGCCGTGTGCGCCGTGTGCCTTATATATTTTAAAAGGGATAAGTGCCTTACAAAGTATGAGGCGGCCGTTTCGTGCCTTGCCTTTGCGGCGCTTTTATTTACCCTCACGGCGCCGGGCGCTTACGTGCGCCTTAGAAGGACCGCAAATGCGGACGTGCCGGTTTTGCTCAGGCTCGCGGGCGATCTGCTCACTTATTTTTATCCTTTCACATCTGAATGCTGGCCGCTTACGGCTCTTACAGGGGCATGCGCGCTGTTTGTCATGCGCGGAAGGAGAAACGGCGCAGCGCCTGTAAGCTATTTTGCCGTTATATTCGGAACGCTGGTTTTTTCGCTTTCGGGTATGTTCATGTACCCCGGCATAAAGCCGGACCCGTTTATGGGCGGAGGGATGTTCGGATTTAAAAATATATTGGGCTGCGCCGAATGTATACTGATTATAATATATTTTATTTTTATTTTCTGCATTTTTATTTCGGCGGCGAAAAATGAAAAAAAGTACAGGCCGGCGGCGGCCATTTACACCGGCATGTGGGCATCCCAGGCCATACCGGCCGCCCTTGGGGTTAAGGGGCGCCCGCTTTTTTACCTTGTTGTAATGCTGCTGCTTATGGCCTTGAACCTTTTTTGGGGGGCCGGGCACAGGCTGGGCACGGCGCTTAAATATGCAGTGGCGGCTTTTGCCGTTTTTACTTTGGTAAGCGGCATACAGCCTATGCGGAGCAATATGGCGGAGTACGCTAAGATAGAACGCGGCATGGCGGCGGCACGTGAAGGGCGGGCAGAGGAAGTCGTGATAGACAGGGACAGGTTTAATTTTTATTACGCGTATTACAACGCGTTCAGCCCCCGTTATGACAGGAGCCTGCATATGTATTACGATATTCCGGACAGCGTTAAAATAATATTTGTACACGGATAGGGTAAAGGACAAGCTTTGGATTTTATTATAGTATTGTAAATAAAATGCTGTGTAAGGGGGATATTTTATGACAAAAGAAGAACAGCTCCGCAAAATGGTAAATGAAAGCGGAAGGATAGTTTTTTTCGGCGGCGCCGGAGTGTCAACAGAAAGCGGCATCCCCGACTTCAGGAGCGTGGACGGGCTTTACAACCAAAAGTACGATTATCCGCCGGAAGTAATGCTCAGCCACGGCTTTTTTGAAGAACACACTGAGCGCTTTTTTGACTTTTACCGCGACAAAATGCTTTACCTCGACGCAAAGCCGAACGCCGCGCATGTAAAGCTTGCGGAACTTGAACGGGAAGGCAGGCTTTTGGCCGTTGTTACGCAGAACATAGACGGCCTCCACCAAAAAGCCGGCAGTAAAAACGTTTTTGAGCTTCACGGCTCGGTGCACAGGAACCATTGTGTAAGGTGCGGCAAATTTTACGGCGTAGATTACATAAAGGACACTAAGGGCATACCGCTCTGTGAGTGCGGAGGCATTGTAAAGCCTGACGTAGTGCTGTACGAAGAAGGGCTTGACCAAAATGTAATACGCGGTGCTGTAAACGCCATAAGGCGCGCGGACATGCTTATCATAGGCGGGACGTCGCTTGCAGTGTACCCGGCGGCCGGCCTCATAGACTACTACCGCGGCGGCAGGCTCGTACTCATAAACAGGTCTGTTACGCCGCTCGACTCACGCGCCGACCTTGTCATAAACGGCAGCATAGGCGAAGTCTTAAGTAAAATATAAAAAGGATACAGTCTTTAATATAAAGCGCTTCGGAAAGGTGCCAAAACCGTCCCGCGGCGCTTTTTGCTACAATGGAGTAAAAAAACGTATAAAACATAAATAATTTTCAGCTTGGTGAAACCTAAACGGAAAATATGCGTATTGTTAAACGGCACGTGCGAAAGGGGGAACGACATGGACGGCGATATTATTGAACTTATAAAAAATAAAGATACAAAAGGCCTCGATATGCTTATATGCCGTTACAAAAAATACGTATGGTCCGTATTGTGCGGCATAGGGCAGTACAGGCTTTCACAAGAAGACCTTGAGGAGCTTTGCGCCGACGTGTTCTTTTCCGTTTGGAAAAACGGGAGCGGCATAAAGCCGTGCGCTTCACTGAAACCGTACCTTGCAAAAGCGGCGCGCAACGCCGTCTGGGGCAGGCTGAGAAAAAAAGGCTTCGAGCCTGTACAGTACGACGACGGCATACTTACCGTTTCAGGCGGACCGTGTGAGGAGGCCGAGAAAAATGAAATGGAGCAGGCTTTAAACAGCGCTGTGGGAGCTTTGGAAGAGCCCGGACGTGAAATCTTTGTGCGCCATTACTTTTACGGCGAGGCTGTAAAGGCAATTTCGCAGGAGCTTTCGATGAACGAGTCCACGGTGAAGACAAAACTTTTCCGCATAAGAAAAAGCCTTAAAGCCGCTCTTGAAGGAAGGGGGTTCACTTCTTGTGAAAAAGCAAATGAAAATCAGTGATATATGCTCATGCCTTAAAAGTGAATACTACTGTGATATAAAGTTTAACGCCGGAGGTATGCCCGAACCGACGGACGAAAAGATAAAGGGACTTCTGCTTGTGAGAACAGCGCAGGAAGCAGGCCGCGGGGCCTTTGCGGAAGTGCCGGATGTAACGCCCATATGTAAAAGCAAAAAACGCGCTGTGAAAAAACCGCTGCGCATACTGCTTATAGCCGCAATGCTCTGCCTTGTAAGCGTAGGGGTATTTGCCGCGACAGGCGGTTTGGGGTATTTCGAGTCTATTTTCGGAGGAAGTGCCGACAGCGTAAAGGACGACATTTCGTCGCCGCACATTTCTGCTTCCAACGGTGCCCGCACTCTGGCGGTTGAGAGCGTACTTTCCGACGGCTATAAGACCGACATCGTGGTTTCGCTTGAAAGCAGTAAAAACGACAAGACGGCGAAGGACCCTATAGACTTGTTTTCGGTGGACTGCGGTCAGGAGTACGGAAGCTACGCGTGCAATTCATTACCGGACTTCGACAAGGGGAAAAAGCATTATTACGATATAAAGCTGACGAGCCTTAAAAATTACATTTCCGAAACGGTAAATATTTCCGTAAATAATGAGGAAAAGCCGCTTAAAGTCAGCGTGCCGCTCGAACATTCGACGGCCTCTAAAACAATCAGCATTGACACGGAACTTTATAAAGGCAAAGCGTATAAACCCGAAAGCGTCGAGCTTTCGCCGCTCGGCGTAATGCTCATAGGCAGTGAGGGGAAATTATCGGAAAATACGGAGGTGACGCTGCCTGATATAGCGCTGCTGATGAAGGATGGTTCAAAAGAGGACTTAGACCTCGGCGGCATGGTGGACTTTGGCACGGAAGGGTCGGGAGGCGGCGTTGTTGTGGACGACGGCGGTTTGTTTAACAGGAGCACCCCGCTTGTAACAGAGTCGGCATGGAACCGCAACCCAGGTAAAAAGGACGTCATAGCAGGATATTTTTCACGCATAATAGATTTAGACAATGTAAAAGCGGTACTCGTGGACGGTACTGAATATACCGTGAAATAATAATTAATGAAAGGCGGCCTGCCGGTGTTTTATGCGCCGGCAGGCCGCCTTTGCCGCGTGCTATAAAGCGGAAATGTTTCAGTAGCTCAGCCCGAAGCCTTTTTCAAATAAGGTATCGTCTGTGCCTATGCTGTTTAAAGTTCTGTACCACGGCATGGAAAGCTTTCCTTTAAAGCCGGCTTTGCCTGTAAGCACGTTTGCGACGCCCTGCCCCTCGCTGCCCGGCAGGTAGCACATGACTACGCTGTCCCAGTTATTAATGTAGTCGTTTATAAGCACTTCCCTGCCTGCGACGATGAGCGTAACGGTGGGCTTGCCGAGCTTTTCCGCAAGCGCTATTGAGCCGGCGCTGCCGTCAAGCCCCAAAGCGCCGGTAAGGCTCATGTCCTTTGTGTCGCCCTCCCATTCGGAGTACGGCTTTTCGCCTACGCACAAAAGAGTAACGTCGGCTTTTGGGGCATCTTTTTCGTCTGTGATAATATTAAGGCCGTATTCTTTTGAGAGAGCCTTTAGCCCCTCAAGTATGGTGGTGCCTTTGGTTACGCGCTGCCCGTTCTGGTCTATGCCGCCTGCCCACTGTACCGTCCAGCCGCCGCACTGTACGCCTATGTTGTCGGCGGCCGGGCCGGTGACGAAAATGTTCGTTCCCTTTTTGAACGGAAGGATTTTGCCGTCGTTTTTAACGAGCACGAGGCTTTCCTCGACAAGCTGGCGCGCAATGTCACGGTACTTTTGGGAACCTACATCGGTTACTTCACGCTTTTTGTTTTTACCCATGGGGTCGTCGAAAAGCCCCATGCCATATTTTACTGTAAGTATGCGCTTTACGGCATCGTCTATGCGCGCCTGCGGAATCGCGCCTTTTTTTACGGCGTCGGTTATGAGCTGCAGGCATTCGGGGCAGTTTTCAGGCTGCATGAGCATATCTATGCCGGCGTTTATTGCCGACGCGAGCTTATCTTCAAGTGAAGCTCCGGGTATGTTTTCGACGGACTCCCAGTCGCTTACCACAAAACCGTCAAATTTCATTTCACCTTTTAAAACGTCCGTGAGCAGATGCTTGTTTGCGTGCATTTTTACGCCGTTTACGCTGCTGTGGCTTGCCATAACGACTTTGACGCCTTCGTTTAAAAGCGCCCTGTACGGTTTAAGCAGTTTCTCAAGCGAAGCATCGCTGAGCTTTGCGTCGCCGCGGTCGATAAGGTTATTGCCTTCGCCGGTGCCATAAACTACGCTGCCGTCGCCTATAAAGTGCTTTGCCGTCGGCATTACGCCGTGGTCAAGCATCCCTTTTGCAAAAGCTGCGCCGAGCTTTGCCACTGTGTCAGGGTCTGACGAATAGCTTTCGTAGGTGCGCCCCCAGCGCGGGTCGGAGTCGACAGCAAGGCACGGCGAAAAGCTCCAGAACACGTCGGTCGCCTTCATCTCCTCCGCGGCGGCGGCGCCCATCTTATATGTAAGCGCTTCGTCATTTGCCGCGCCTATGCCTATGTTGTGCGGGAAAATAACGGCATCCTGCACGTTGTTGTGCCCGTGTACGGCGTCAAGCCCGTACATGCATGGGATGGGGAGCGGCGATGACATGGCGGCTTGCTGGTAGCCGTCCGCGAACGATTTCCACGTTGCCGCATCTCGCATATATGAATTGCCGCCGTTTAAGATGGAACCGAAGCAATATTCACGCTCGCTGCCGTATGTTACATAGCAGCCCGCGCCCTGAAGCATTTGGCATATCTTCTGCTGCAGCGACATTTTGCCCATAAGCGCGGCAGCCTGTTCGGCGGCAGATCCGTGCGCGCCGGCCGCACGGTGTGCCGCCGAAGAAACAGCGGAGCCTGCTGGAGCCTCTTGCGCACTCCCGCCGCATCCTGCCGCGGAAAGAATCAATATGCATGAAAAAAGAAGTGAAAGGTATTTTTTCATTTTACCGTTCTCCTTTTACGGGCTGTACTGCGGCCTTGTTTTTATAATATCCGTTTTTAATCTTAGCCCTTAAAGGAAATATAAGTCAATTAGCATATTCCCTAAATATTGTATTATATTTTTATAATAACGAAAAAAATTTAGTAACCGGAATGAATTAATATATTTTCCGGAGGTGCTATAATTGACTGAATTCCGGGAGGGCTGATATTATGAAAGCAGTGTTGATAAACGGGCAGAACCACAAGGGCTCCACGTACCGCATAGGCAGGATGCTCGCGGAAAAGATTGCCGATGGCGGCGATATAAAAGAAATATTCCTGCCGCGCGATTTGCCGGAGTTTTGCTGCGGATGCATAAACTGCATCGTGAAAAGTGAAAAATTATGCCCGCACTACAAATATACGGGGCCTATAGCCGAAGCCCTTGACTCCGCCGACGTGCTTATCTTTACGACGCCGGTTTACGTTTACCACGCGACAGGTTCCATGAAAGCGTTCCTCGACCACTTTGCGTACAGGTGGATGGTACACAGGCCGGAGGGGAAGATGTTCTCCAAGCAGGCGGTCTGCGTGGCGACTGCCGCCGGAGCCGGGATGAGGCCTGCCTGCAAAGACATAAGGGACAGCCTGCGTTTTTGGGGCGTTGCAAGGATATACAGCTGCGGTTTAGCTGTATACGCGGCGTCATGGGACGGTGTAAGCGGAAAAATAAAGGCAAAAGCAGAGAGGAAGACGGATGCCATAACCGGAAAAATAAAGTCGCGCTATGGGAAAGTGACGCCGTCTTTAAGGGCAAAACTCACTTTTTACATAATGCGTATGATGCAGAAAAAAATCGGCATAGAAGCCGACAGCGCGTACTGGAAAGGAAAAGGCTGGTACGAAAAAGCGCGCCCGTGGAAAGCCCCGTGAGCGCGCATATATATACATTAATAATATAAGAATTTTGTAGTTACTGCGTTTACCAGCCGTCAAGGCCGGCGCGCTGCATGGCGCCCATGATTTTCGCTTTTATGTCGGGCTCCGTTTTTTGGAGGGAACTTATCATGTCGGCGGCTTTTTTTCTGCTTGTGCTGCCGTCGGCAGGGCAGAGGCTTTTTACAACAGGCAGCGACAGCCTCCGCGCGCCTGCGGCAAGCTCCTTTTCCATGCAGAAAATAAGCGGGCGTATAAGTGTTATATCTTTGCGCGAAAGGTATGTTTTTGGTGAAAAACACCCGATGCGCCCGCCGTATATGAGGTTCATCACGAAGGTCTGTACGGCGTCGTCGTAGTGGTGGCCGAGCGCTATCTTATTGCAGCCGGCTTCTTTCGCCATGTTGTGCAGTATGCCGCGGCGCATGCGGGCGCACAGGCTGCAGGGGTTTTTCTCTTTGCGTTCTTCGAAGATGATTTCGCCCAAGTGTGTGCGGCGCAGCACGTACTGCACGCCGAGTCCTTTGCATAGAGCCTCAACGCCGGAAAAGTCGGTTTCTTTTCCGCCGAAGCACGGGTCAGCCGTCACAGCCGTAAGTTCGAAGCCATGGGGGTAAAACCTTTTTAGCTGTGCGAGCGCCCACAGCAGCATAAGCGAGTCTTTGCCGCCGGAAACCCCGACGGCTATTTTATCGCCATTTTCTATCATGCCGTATTTATCGACCGCAGCGCGCGTGTACCTCATTATTTTCTGCATAATGAATACTCCTAATATGGTATTAGTCCAGTGCATACAAATAGGCCGGACAGCCGCACAATTTGCGGCAGATCCGGCCTGAAAAAAGAGGACAGGTAAAGTTATCTCTTTGAGAATTGCGGCGCACGGCGCGCAGCTTTGAGCCCGTACTTTTTGCGTTCTTTCATTCTTGGGTCGCGTGTCAGGAACCCCGCCTTTTTGAGTATCGGACGGAGGTTCTCGGTATCATACTGTAAAAGCGCCCTTGCAATGCCGTGGCGTACTGCGCCGGCCTGGCCGGTAACGCCGCCGCCCGCTACGCGGCAGACAACGTCGAACTTTTCGTCTGTTTTAGTCAGCACAAGCGGCTGGCGGACTATGGCCTTTAAGGTGTCAAGCCCGAAGTAGTCGTCTATGTTTCTGTCGTTTACAGTTACCTTGCCGGTGCCCTGGTAAAGGCGGACACGGGCGACGGAGCTTTTTCTTCTGCCTGTTCCGTAAAAATAAGCTTCTTTATCGTACATTATAAATCCTCCCCCTTACAGTTCCCAAGCCTGCGGTTTTTGCGCCGCGTGGTTATGTTCCGTGCCCTCATAAAGGCGAAGCCTTGTCAGGGCGGCACGGCCTATGGTGGTGTCAGGTATCATACCCTTTACAGCAAGCTCCATGGCTTTGCACGGCTTTTCAGCCATCAGGGTCGAGTACGGCACTTTTTTCATATGGCCGATGTAAGGCGTAGGGTGAAAATAGATTTTCTCCTCAGACTTTTTGCCTGTCAGCACTGCTTCCCTGCAGTTTATGATGATGACATTGTCGCCGCAGTCGGCATGTGGGGCGAACGTTGGCTTATGTTTTCCGCGGAGCAGTACCGCAGCCTGCGCCGCAACACGGCCAAGCGGTTTGCCCGCGGCATTTATTACGTACCAGCTACGCTTAATGTCGCCGGCTTTCGGCATATAGGTTGACATTGATTATTACCTCCTGAAAATTTACCTTTATAAACGGCGTGCGCTTCTGTAAATCAAGACCGTTTAAAAAATATACAAAGTAACAGAAATGATATTACCACAACCGTAAAATGTTGTCAATAGCTTTTCTCCGTTTTTTTAATTTAACAGGCCGTACCTTTATTTTTCGCCCTGTTTTACCTTATATCTTCCGATTACTGCGCCGCCATTTCACAAAAGCACGCAAGCCGCGGTGTGCGGATACAGCCTGTGCCTGCCGCCCCTTGGGTTACGGGCGGCGAAGGCGCGGTATGAAAGCGACTGCCGCCGCCCAAAACGCGCCTATGAGGAAAAGCGACGTGACGGAGAGCTGTTTAAGCCCGAAAACACATATGGAAAGCGCCGCCAAAAGCAGCCCGAGTATGGCGCCTGTGTTCTGCAGGACGACTGCAATGGAGATGTTGCCGCGCTGCCTTATGCACGCCGTCAGCAGGCGCATCATGGAGGTTACGCGCCCTTTTGTCGCCATTACGGCATCTATACGCTCCGGCGGGGCTGCCTGCAGTGCCGCGTAAACGTTGCCCAGCCCGTTTGAAAGCACGTTTACGGAGTTAACGCTCAGCCCGAAGCAGCGGGATATGAGTACGGGCGTTATGTTGGGGTCGCGCGTGCGCACAATGAGGCTTACGCCGTTGTTCTCCATACGTTTAAGCTCCATGGCGCGCTGCCTGTCAGAGTGGTATGAAACTATAAACATTGCCGTAAGTTCGTTTGCGCAGGCGAGGTAGATGAGCTGCCTTCCCGACTGTATGTACTTCCTTTCGTAATCGCGCGACGGCGGCTCTATGGCGTTTTCTTTCATAAGGCTGCCGTTGCCTACGAGTACCTTCTTGCCGTCGGCAAGCCCTGTTACGCCGAGCCCGTCTATGTAGACGACCGAGCTGACTTTAGGCAGTATGTCGTGCTTGTTTTTGATTATCTGGTCAAAAACGTCGCCGAGGGGGCCGCCTATGACGCAGGCGAGAGCCGTGGCGTCAAGTATGGCATCGTCTATGCTTTGGCCGCCGAAGGTCTTTATGCCGTTGAGCACTATGGTGCCTTTGGGGAAAAGGTCTTTGTCGTCAAGCATTACGGCGTTTGTTTCGCTGAAATGTTCCACTGTGTGCCAGCCTGCCGCCATGGAGCCGCAGCGGGCGGCTGTTTTGCCAAGGCGCGCCACAGGCAGGTTTACGCTGAGCGTGTTCATAAACGGTATGCCCGCGCACATGGCGGCCGCAAGGGCGTCAACGGCGTAGACGGCGTCTTTTTTTATGAAAAACGCGGCGGCGCAGAGGGCAAGGCTCGCGATAATGGTAACGGCGCCGACGCTTTGCGACGTTTTCTCCCCTGGGTCGGGCATGTACGAAAAGCGGAGGAAGTTCTTAAGGAACCCGGCAGGCGTTTCATATGCGATTTTAGGTTCGCCCAAAACGCAGCCCTTTGCGAGCTTCAGGGCTGTATTGTGGTCGTCAAAAAGCTGCACGGCGTATTTTTTGCCGGGGGAGGATATGTATTTGAAATTTTTCATTATTCGCTTTTCCATACTGAATTTGCCTGCAAGGTTCATAAAAAGCGCGCATACGGCCAAAACAGAGTACGAATATGAGCCTGAGGGCATGCCGTGTACGAGCAGGACGGCGTTCTGCACCAATGTGACGGCCACCGCGGCCGAAACGGCGCTGTCGGCGTTTATCTTAAACTTAAATATTCCTTTTAAACCGCCTGAGATGGTTGGAAAGCAGAAAGCGGCGGCCGTAAACAGGAATATAAGCTGCATGATAAGGAACGTCTGTGAAGTGTAAACGTTATGTATCCCCGACGGGAGTAAAGAGGAGTATTCGTACGCAAAGCCCGAAACGAGCATGAGAACCGATATTATGCCGAGAGCTATAAGCCGCACGAAAAGCTTGCCGAGGCTTCCGGCTATATCGTTTATTATTGACGGGGCATCCTCAGGCTTTGTATAGTCGTCAAGTTCTTCTTCGCCGCCGTCAGTTTCACCGCCGACGGGGCTTTCGGGTTCTTCGTCGCCGAAAATGCGGAAATGCTTTTTTGCCTTTTCCGGCTCTGCGTTTCTGTAAACCCCGGGAAATTCTATGGTGTTGTCCAAACTGGCGCCATCGTCGTAAAAACCGCCGTTTAAAGTTTCTTCGCTGCCGCCGGCATCATCTGCGGGAGTACCGTCCAGCGGCGGAGACGGCGGCTCTTCCGGGTCGGCGGTTTCGGCAGGCCCTTCTGCGGCTGCAGGGGAGCCGGGTTCCGCGGAGGGATACATCAGCGCTTCGGAGCGCAGTATTTCCTCAAAACCGTCAAGGCTTACTACGCGCACCGGAAGCCCGCTTTTCGCTTTATAATGCGGGCGGGGGATGGTTTCGGGTTCTTTTACCGGCACAGGCGGCACGCTTTGGCCGCCGCCGCGGTGCGGGGTTTCGGGCTCTTTTACGGGCGGAGGGGTTTCGGTATCCTCAGTGCCGCCTGAAATGCTTCCGCCGAGAACCGCGCTCCTGCTTTCGCCGCTTTCACCCTTGCCGCCGCCTGCCTGCCCGTTTTCTCCGTCACGGCTTTGCCGCTGCCCGGCGGTGTTTTCACCGTCACGTGGCGGAGGCGCCTGGTTTGCGGGCGGGCAGACAGGCTCAGCACCGCTTCTTTCGGGCGGCGCTGGCTGCGGTTTATCCTGCGTGGCTTTATCTGCGGGCGACTTAGGCGGAGTGCCTTTTCCGCCGCCCGCCATGCCGCCTGTGCCGGAAATGAAGTCGTCGGGTTCTACGCCGGCCTGCTCCATTATCCTTTCGAGCCTTTTGCGGCGTTCTTCGTGTATGCGCCTGAAAGTTTCGTCCATGTTTTCGGGCGTGTCGGAGTCGCCGGGGCTTCCGTCTTTGCCGTTAAGGTCGATTTTAACCGTATTTTCGTATTCTTTGCGGTACTCTGAGAGCGGCTTTAACTGGAGGCCGTAGTAAAGGTCGTCCTCCTCGTCGTCGTCCTCATACTCTTTGCTTCGCCTGAAAAATGAAAAGAGGCCCTTCTTTTTTTTCTTTTTCCCGTTGCCGCCGCTGTCTTTACTCTCTTCACCGGCGGCGGGGACTTTGCCGGTTTCGGATTTAAAAGTTTCATCCGGGGCAGCTTTTACCTCATCGGCAAAAGCGGGACGGTCGGACCCGGCTGCTTCGGCCGGCCCGCCCTTTACAGCGGCCTGCTTTGTTTCGCTGTCTTTAATTATGTGAGCCTCCGCAAGGATTTCATCAACGGAATATTCACTTTGCGGAGTTTTATTTTTACCGTCCATAATTAACCGCTCCTTGGATTTTCACATTAAAAGGAACGCCCGCGGGCCGGCTGCGGCGCAGTTGCCGCTCATGGCTTGCGGCAGGCGGCAAACTTCCTTTTTAACCTATTATTTATAAAAAAGCGCGTATTAAACGAGTAAAAAATTCCCTTTACAGGCAGCCTGCCCCACCGCGCTGGCGCACTACCTCGTAACATATGGCTCCGCACGCTACGGATGCGTTTAGCGAGTTTATCTTTCCCTTAAGCGGGAGGGAAACGACGAAATCGGATTTTTCTTTTACAAGCCGCCCTACGCCGCCGCCCTCCGAGCCTATCACTATGGCTAAGGGGCCGGTAAAGTCGGTGCCGCACCAGCTCTGCCCGCCTGTGTCAGCGGCATATATCCACACTCCGCGCTTTTTAAGCTCCTCCAAAGCGGACGGTATGTTTTTAACGCGCACTACAGGCACGTACTCTACGGCGCCCGCGCTTGCCCTGCCGACAGCCGCCGTAAGGCCGGCGCCGTGCCTTTCGGGTATGACGACGCCGTGCGCACCGGCGCACTCCGCCACCCTTATGACAGCGCCGAGGTTGTGTACGTCCTCAAGCCCGTCGGCAATAATGATAAACGGCTTTTCACCGCGCTTTTCAGCAAGGGCGAAAACGTCGTCGAACGACGAGTACGCAACTGCCGCTGCCGAAGCCGCCACGCCCTGGTTTACCGTGCCGCCGCACATTTCGTCGAGCTTTTTAGGGTCAACTTCCTTTACGGGGATGCCGCGCTCCTTTGCGAGCGCGATTATGCCGCCTATGCTGCCGCTGCGGCCGCCGCGCGCTATGTAAAGGCTGTCTACCGGCCGGCCGCTTTTAAGGGCTTCGCGTACGGCGTTTCTTCCTGCGGCTATCTCTGTGCTGTCATATGGTGTTTTGGGCATTATATTTCTCCTATTAATATTAAAAATATTTTTATACTTATTTTTATACTATTATTTTTATTATACCACAGTTTACGCTATTATAAGCCAATATAAGCCCATAATTTTATATATTCCGTTAAGAATATACATGCGGAAACGCTGCCGCCGCGGCGTTTATACTGTGTGTATTTACATTCGTTTACATAATAGTGTGGAATAACGTTGTAAATCCTGTGGAAAACCCTGTTGAAAATGTTGATAAAGTCAAGCGCGGCGACTTTTAAGAAGTTAACACATAAAAAGTGAATAAACTCTTATGTCAACCCGCACATGAATTTTTAAGTACAAATAGTAATTTAATTAAAAAAACATGTCGGATATTGTGCTATAATATCGCGTGTACTTTAATTTTACGGGGGCTTTTTTATGGAACGGAACGCGCTTGCCCAGACGCTCGACTGCGGCCAGTGCTTCAGGTGGAAGCGGGAGGCGGACGGCTCCTTCACAGGTATGGCCGGCGGCCGCTGGGCACATATATCGGAAGATAATTTTGCGGATGTTGTTAAGGATAAATTTTGGGCGGGGTACTTCGACATGGGGCTTGACTACGTCGGAATCCGCCTTGAGTTCTGCAGGCTTGACCCGCTGCTTGAAAAGGCAGTCGCGTTCGCGCCCGACATACGCATACTGAACCAGGAACCGTGGGAGGCCATGTGCTCGTTTATAATATCGCAGTGCAATAACATAGGCAGGATAAAGGGGATAATCTCACGGCTTTGCACGGCTTACGGAGAAGAAGCTGAAAACGGCATGCATGCTTTTCCACTGCCGGAAAAGCTCGCATCCCTTAAGGACGAAGACCTGCTGCGTCTCGGATGCGGTTTCAGGGCGCCTTACATAATAGATGCTGCGCGCAGGGTTTCGTGCGGCAGCGTTGACTTCGGTGTGCTTAAGGGAATGCCGCTTGCCGAAGCGCGGAAAAAACTGACGTGCGTGCGCGGCGTAGGGCCTAAGGTCGCCGACTGCACGCTGCTTTACGGCATGCACAGGCTTGAGGCCTTTCCCATGGACGTGTGGATGAAGCGCGCCATGAAGACACTGTTCCCCGGCAGGACGCCGGAGTTTTTCGGCAGGTACGCCGGCATAGCGCAGCAGTACATATATTACTACAGCCGAAGCAATCCGCAGATTTTTAAGGAAGATGCCTTAAAGGCGTAAAAAAAACCGCGGCGGCTTTATTTTTACGCACCGTTGAGGTATAATAACATTAACGTTAAAATCTTAACATTAAATTTATAGGAGTGAAGACCGATGTCATTAGTCAATACTAAGGAAATGTTCAAAAAGGCCTATTCCGGAGGTTACGCCGTAGGCGCGTTCAACGTCAACAATATGGAGATAGTACAGGGAATAACCGAAGCGTGCGCAGAGCTGAAAGCTCCGGTCATACTTCAGGCGTCGGCAGGCGCGAGAAAGTACGCCACGCACACATATCTCGTTAAGCTGGTTGAAGCGGCGGTTGCCGAACACCCCGAAATCCCGATATCCCTCCACCTTGACCACGGTCCGTCTTATGAAGTGTGCAAAGACTGCGTTGACGGCGGCTTCACTTCCGTTATGTTTGACGGATCTTCTAAGCCGTATGAGGAAAATGTTGAGGAAACACGCAAAGTAGTAGACTACGCCCACAAGTACAATGCCACCGTCGAGGCGGAGCTTGGCAGGCTCGCCGGCGTCGAGGATGCCGTTTCGGTAGAAGCGGACAAGGCCCAGTACACAGACCCTGACCAGGTGCAGGACTTTGTTACGAGGACGGGCGTTGACTCACTCGCCATAGCTATAGGCACAAGCCACGGCGCGTACAAGTTTAAGCCCGGCCAGAAGCCGCAGCTCCGGTTCGACATACTTAAGGAAGTTTCGGAACGCCTGCCGGGTTTCCCGATAGTACTCCACGGCGCTTCTTCCGTAGTACCGGAATTTGTAAAAATGATAAACACTTACGGCGGTAAAATGCCCGACGCCATAGGTATCCCTGAGGACATGCTCCGCAAGGCCGCGACAATGGCCGTCTGCAAGATAAACGTTGACTCAGACCTGCGCCTTGCCATGACCGCGACGGTGCGCAAGTACTTCGCCGAACATCCGGATCACTTCGACCCGCGCCAATACCTTGGGCCAGCGAGGGAAGCGATTAAAGGCATGGTTGAGCATAAGATTAAATGCGTCCTCGGCTGCGAGGGCAAAGCCTGAAAACCATAACCGGCCTTTGGGCTATAAGCAAAAAACAGTTTTAAAAGCCGCGCGCGGTACTTGCTGCCGCCCGCGGCCTTTTTCTGCACGCAAAGCGCCGGATTATTCCCTTATATATTAGTATAGGGAAAGCATGGGCGCCGGTGCGGAAAATACTGACGCGAAAGGGAACAAAAATATGCGCCAGCGGATATTCCCACGGCGCCCAATGCACATTTAAAAATGTTTTTATGGGTAAAATGCATTGAAGCAAATATAACGGGCGTTTAAAACTAAAAAAGGCGGTAAAAAAGTGGCTGCCGTTCTTGTATTCATTGTAGATATACGCTATAATTATTGTAAATAAGGCCGAACTATTGTACTATATTTATAATTTACATTTTTCGACCCCAGCCGGCGGCTTACATATATATAATGTAGTGAAGCGGTTAATGGCGCCGCTTAAAGGAATTTTAATTTATTCCAGCGCCGCAGGTGAAAAATTTACACTCTGAAAGGAGCCATATATAATGAAACAATACGCGGCAAAAAACATCCTCAATATTGCGCTTGCCGGTCACAGCGGTGCCGGCAAAACAAGCATCGCGGAGGCTATGCTTTACATTTCAAAAGCGTCGGAACGTTTGGGAAATATAGCCGACGGGAGTACGGTGTGCGACTTCGACCCGGAGGAAATAAAACGCAAGTCGTCGCTTGCGGCGGCGGTGGCTCCGCTTGAGTGGAAAAACTATAAGATAAACCTGATAGATTCTCCCGGCCTGTTCGACTTCGGCGGAGGGGCATGCGAAGCGGCGCGCGCCGCCGACAGTATGCTCGTAGCCATATCCGGCCGCGACGGCATAGGGGTAGGGACGGAAAAGGCTGTGGCGGCGGCCGAGTCGCGCGGGCTTGCGAAGATATTTTTTGTAAACGGCCTCTGTGACGAAAGCGCCGACTTCTACAAGGTGTTCGAAACGCTGAAAGCGGAGTTCGGCCCGTCGATATGCCCGGTGGTAGTGCCGTTTATAGTTGACGGCAAAGCGGATATTTACGTTAATATGCTTGAGTTTAAGGCGTATGAATGCTGCGGCGGCAAACCTAAAGAAGTGAAAATGCCGGATATGGGCGAGAGGCTCAACGGTTTGCGCACGGCTATCTATGAGGCTGTTGCCGAGACAAGCGACGAGATGTTCGAGAAGTACTTTTCAGGTGAAAAGTTTACGCCGGAGGAAGTCATAGTAGGCGTGAGCAAGGGCGTGAAAAACGGTTCCATAACGCCGGTTTTCTGCGGCGACGCCCTGCGCATGAACGGCGTGGAGCAGCTGATGAACGGCCTTGTGTGGCTTGCTCCGCCGGCCTCTGAAAAAAGCGCCGAAACGGCAGCGGACGTTAACGGCGACCCTGTCGAGGTAACAGTCGACGAGGCTGCAGCTCCTGCCGCCGTGGTGTTTAAAACGGTCGCCGACCCGTTTGTAGGCAAGCTTTCATATATAAAGGCCGTTTCAGGCAGGATATCGTCCGACGCGCAGCTTGTTGATATGCGTACAAAGCAGCCGGTAAGGATAGGAAAAACGCTTTTCATGCACGGCAAGAAGCAGGAGGACACGCCGTACATAGCAGCCGGCGACATAGGCGCGGTACCTAAGCTGCAGGACGTAAAAACGGGCGACACGCTCTGTTCGCCGACGCATATGGTAAAGCTCGACGGCATAGACTACCCGGAGCCCACGCTTTCCATGGCGGTCATACCGCAGAAAAAAGGCGAGGAAGACAAGGCCGCGCAGGGCATCCTTCGCCTTGCGGAGGAGGACCCGACCATATCGTTTAAGACAAATCCCGAGACGCACCAGATGATTATTTCAGGGCTGGGCGAACAGCACCTCGATGCCGTCGTATGCCGCCTTAAAAATAAATTCGGCGTCGGCGTGACGCTTGAGGAACCGCGCGTGGCTTACCGTGAAACTATAAGGAAAAAAGTTTCCGCACAGGGAAAATATAAAAAGCAGACGGGCGGCCACGGCCAGTACGGCGACGTGTGGATAGAGTTTTCACCGTGCGAAAGCGACGAGCTCGTTTTTGAAGAAAGGGTCGTAGGCGGCGCGGTGCCGAAGAATTATTTCCCCGCGGTTGAAAAGGGGCTCAGGGAAAGCGTAAAAAAAGGCGCGCTTGCCGGATACCCGATGGTCGGGCTGCACGCGGCGCTTTACGACGGCTCATACCATCCGGTCGACTCTTCCGAAATGGCTTTTAAAATGGCTGCGTCCCTTGCATATAAGGAAGCCGTGCCAAAGGCTTCGCCCGTACTGCTCGAACCTATAGGCACGCTTAAATGCACCGTGCCTGACGGTGACATGGGCGGCGTGATAGGCGAGATAAACAAGCGCCGCGGGCGTGTGCTCGGCATGGAATCCGCCGGCAAAGGCATGCAGACCATAGGCGCTGAAGTGCCGGAGGGCGAAATGCACGATTTCACGACTTTTTTAAGGCAGCTGACACAGGGGCGCGGGACGTTCCGGTTCACTTTTGCGCGTTATGAGGAGATGCCGCCGCAGTTTGCCAAAAAAGTAATAGAGGATGCTAATAAATAAAAACCCGAAAGCTTTTGAAAAGGAATTTTTTACGCCCTTCAAGTCATATATATTGACTTGGGGGGCGTTTTTATGTTTGTAGTATCCATAAAACACGGTAAGAAAAAACTTGCGGCGGTAATTGCCGCCGTCGCCGCGGTTTTAGCGGTTGCGGGCGTTTCGGCGTACGTGCGCGGCGCTGAGCCGAAGGCTGTGAACGCCGGCAAAAAGTACAGCCTCGCCGCCTCCGACAACAATGAGCGCGTAGCTTTTTTTAAGCAGTTCGGCTGGCAGGTAAAAGAGGAACCGGTTAGCGAAAGGGAAGTAAGCATACCTGAGGAGTTTAACGACGTTTACATAAGCTACAATAATATACAGCAGGAGCAGGGCCTTGACATAAAACCGTACGCCGGTAAAAAATGCACCCAGTACATATATGAAGTTACGAACTACCCACAGCAGGAGTCAATGCGCGGGACTATCCTCGTGTACAACGGGCGCGTAATAGGCGGTGACCTCAGCACGGCGGCGCTCGACGGCTTTATGACCGGCTTTGACGGGCAGATAAACAGCGACGACAACAGCCTTGCCGGGCCGGCTCCGGCATATGGAGACGACGGCCTGCTGACCGACGCGTCTGCATCGCAGCCTTCTGAAGTGGAAGAAACCTCCAAACCTTCTTCATCACAGGTACCGGCAAATGCGTGGCCGACGGATTAACGTCAAGGAAAAATAAGGCTATATATAAGGCATAAAAGCGTATTTTTGCGCTTTTGTGCCTTTTTTGGGGAATAAACATAGAACATTTGTAAATAATACATAAAAGTTATTAGATATATTACGTAAAAATAACACATGCGGCAGTATTATTTTTATTGTATGAAATATCAGAACAGATATATGCGCGGATAAGGGCGGCTTTTTTGCAATAAACCATCATATTTGCCAATAAAAACACAGCTGTAATAATTGTAACAATTCTGTAACTGATAGATTTTTGCATTTTGCACATAAAACGTAATTTATTATTAATATCAGGAATTATTATTAGGGCGAAAAAGACATTAAGAGGCTGTAATTACAGGTTTTATTCTCCAAACTGTTGTTGAAAATGCACAAAATAATTATATTTTACGACTTGACATTAGTCTATTGAGTGAATATACTAAAACGCATTAATACATTGCTTGATAATTAACATATCGGCAGGTGGGGGCAAGCCCCGTTCCAGGCCGCCGATTATTAAGGAAAAGGGTGAATTGATGCGGTATTTCAAAGCTAATATTGCAAATATCAAAGCTAAGCTTAATATTAAAAAATTCTTGCGCCCCGCGCTCGCGCAGAGAGCGGCTTCAGTGGCGGTCATGGCAGCCTTGGCGGTGATTTCGGTTGTTACGGTTATGGCTGAAACGCATACTGCGCATATAGTTTACAACGGCAAAAAAACCGATGTGGAGATGACGTCGGCTGAAACAAAGGACATTTTGTTTACGGCCGGCATCAAAACCGGGCCTGACGATATTGTTGTGAAAAAAGACGCTTCAGACGGGTCGGGCGACGTTGTCATAACGGTAAAAAGCGCATACGGCGTGACAGTTGACTCTGACGGTACGAAAAAAACCGTTGCCGCGCATTACGGCGACAAGGTTTCAAGCGTACTCGAAAAGGCCGGCGCTGAAGCTGACTGGAACGACATCGTAACTCCGGCGCAGGACAGCACGGTAACGGGTAAAATGGCCGTCAGCGTTAAAAAACGCTGCGGCATAAGCCTTACTGCAGACGGCAGCACCGTAAGCACGGTCGTAAATGCGAAAAACGTTGCGGATGCCATAAAGGAAGCCGGCTTTTCACTGGGAAAAGACGACACGGTTAACGCAGGGCTGGACTCCGCGGTTACGGAAGGGCAGAAGCTCGAAATCACAAGGGTGGCGTACAAAGACGTGACGACCACCGAACCCGTCGCGTTCAAGACGGTAACGGAAAAAAGCAAAGCTTTAAGCGCCGGGAAGGTCAAAGTGGTTACCCAGGGGCAGAACGGCGTGAAAACGACGGTAACGCGACAGAAGCTCGTCAACGGCCAGCCGGCCGGCAGCACGGTCGTAAGCTCGGCCGTTACTAAGGAGCCTGTAAACAAGGTAGTGTCTGTTGGCGCTAAAGGCTCCGCCATAGCGTCGGTCGGAAGCGACGGCACATTCGTTGACCATAACGGCAAGAGCGTAAGTTACAAAAAGCTGCTTACGGGCAGGTGCTCATGCTACTGCACGGGGACTACGACTTCAACAGGGCTGAAGGCGGCGTACGGACGCGTTGCCGTAAACCCTAACGTCATACCTTACGGGACTAAGCTCTATATATGCTCTCCTGACGGCAAGGTAGTTTACGGCTACGCTGTTGCGGCCGATACGGGCGGGGCTGCGATGAGGGGCTCTATCATAGCGGACCTTTACTACAGCTCTTACAGCCAGTGCATGAAAATAGGCACGCGGACGATGAACGTTTACGTACTGTAAAATAACGGCTGGTTTAAGCGGATACTTTTTATGGGTATCCGCTTTTTTGCCTTTTGCGCGGCTTGACAATCGCCTGCGGCGGGGGTATAGTAACATTGTAAAAGTGGGGCGATTTTTGATGGCTTATTTATTGGCGGCCGTTTGGTTTTTGGCGGGCCTCATCCTTATTTTCCGTATGGGCCGCGAGAACAGGGTGTTTTACCCCATAGGGGCGTTCTTCCTTTTTTTAGGCGCGTGGTGGCTTGCAAACAGTTTAGGCAGTGTAAATATGTTTGCGGGCGCATGGGGCATTGCTTTACGCGTCATTACTGCGGCTGTCCTTGTTTTTTCTTACGTTGTACTTTACAGGGATATGAAAAAAAACAGGGAACAGTACAAAAACGAAGACAAGAGCGGACGCCCTAAGTGCTGAACCGGCTTTACCGGGCAGATGTTCCGCGGGAGAAAAGGCAGGCGCTACCACTGCCAAAAATGGTACTTCGGCATACAATGTAATGCGGGGCGAATATATTTAAACCGCTTTATTATAGATTGCCTGCCGGAGTGCGCTTCGGCAGGTGCTTTTTTTAGGCGTGCGCCGACGCTCCGGTTATGAATATGATTCTTGTAAACGGGGGAAAATTATAATGCTGATTGCACCTTCTGTCTTAGCTTCTGACTTTTCAAAACTCAGCGATGAAGTTATACGTGTGGATATTGCGGGCGCCGACTGGATCCATCTGGACGTTATGGACGGCCATTTCGTGCCTAACCTGACGTTTGGCCCGCCGGTCATAGCCGCAATGCGCCAGTACACCGACAAACCGTTTGACGTGCATCTTATGATAGACGAGCCTCTGAGGTACACGCCCGCCTTCCTTAAAGCCGGCGCTGACATCATAACTTTCCACCGTGAGGCATACGGCGACCCCGCCGCCACAATAGCGGCCATAAAAGAAGGCGGCGCTAAGCCGGCGATGGCTTTAAAGCCGGACACGCCGGCCGAGGAAGTTTACCCGTACCTCGACAGGCTTTTCATGGTGCTTGTTATGACTGTTGAGCCGGGCTTCGGCGGGCAGGCGTTTATGGAAGGTATGCTTGCAAAGGTAAAGAAAATTAAGGAGCGCAGGCCGGATATCCTCGTGCAGGTGGACGGCGGCATAAACCCTGAAACGGTACATAAAGCGGCTCTCGCGGGGGTAGATGTCTGCGTCGCGGGGACAAGCGTTTTTAGGGCGCGCGACGCGCGCGAGGCGATAGACGCGCTTAAGGCTGCGGCTGACGTAAAGCGGGTATAAATTTCGGAGGGTGTATATGTGGAAGGTGCCCCACGGGGTAAAGCTTGAGCAGATGAAAAGGCCGTCGCTTGAAAAGCCGATCGCGGCTTTGACAGGGAATGATAAAAAACAGGAGGTATTTTTAAACTGCCGGAGAAAAAAGTTTCGTCACCGCTTATACTAAGCGCTGTAGGGCAGGCGGGCATTACGGACGAAACCGACGGCAGGCGCCTGTACGACAAGCTTGTACTTTTAAAAAGCGGAAAAACGGACACGCTGGCTGCGTGCTGCTTTGACGACGACCCGTATGCTTCGTCGTCCGAAGCCGTCTTTGCCGAAAACCGCAAAAAAGTCCTCACGGGGCTTGGCTACGCGGCAAGGGCCTGCGGGGCGAAAAAAACAGCGGCTATAGTGGGCGGCTCCGCCGGTTTCGGCGCTGACGGGAAAGTACACGTAATAAGGGCGGATTCATCACGTTACCCTGCACTCGCGCCGGCCGAGTGCGAACTGAAGCGCTGCGGCAGTTACGCCGTCATAGGCGCGCAGGCCTGCGCGGCTGTCTACGATGCCGTGAAAAACAGGAAGCCGCAGTCGGAAACGGTAGTGACGGTAGCGGGCGACGGCGCCCCGGACTGGTTTAACTGCCGCGTAAAGATAGGCACGCCGATAAGCGAAGTGCTCGGCGCCCTGCGGGGGGATTATTCCGCCGTAGTGACAGGGTCGTCCGTTAAGGGAAAAGCGGCAAAGGACTTGTCGGAGCCGGTAAGGGCCGACACGCGCCTGCTGCTTGTACTCAAAAAAGCCAAAGCGCGCAGTGTGTTCCCGTGCATTGGGTGCGGCAGGTGTACAGCAGCGTGCACGCAGGGCATTGTGCCGTGGGCTGTTTTAAAAGAAATGGAGTCCGGCAGGGCGGATATCCTAAGGCTGCCTAACGTACAGCGCTGCATAGGCTGCGCTGCCTGCAACGTTGCCTGCCCGTCCTGCATAGACCTTTGCGCTGCCGTACAAAAAGCCGGCAGGCTTAAAAAAAGCGGTGATATTTATGCGGGAGCTTAGTGTGGGCGCGCCTTTTGTAAAAAGCGGCCCTTCGGCGTCTGCGATGCTTAACCAGACTTTGGCGGCGCTTGCCGCCATGCTCATAGTGCCGACGGTGCGCTACGGCGCGCGCCCGGCCGCAATGGCGGTGATGGCAGTGCTTACGTGCGCGGCCTG
>ENA-UOOM01001329-UOOM01001329.1-fermentation-metagenome-genome-assembly--contig:-NODE-1329-length-24205-cov-6.530228_pt1 | contig 24205 bp, 35 predicted proteins | sample MGYA00245781_ERZ724031 | MGnify/ENA primary metagenome ERZ724031 (study PRJEB28704, sample SAMN03018317) | fermentation metagenome | biome: anthropogenic terrestrial biome; feature: soil; material... | reverse complement strand
CTCCCCCGCCAGATCAAAACACAAGAAGTAAAACTAAAGGAAAAACTGTTGTTTGATCTAGAAAAGCAGAACTATATGGCATAAAATACAAGCCCGCTTCCGGGCTTTCTTTTTCAATAATATCTGGGAGGGGATAATTTGAGGCTGCCAAATGGCTATGGAAGCGTGCATAAGTTACCGGGCAAGCGCCGCAGGCCATGGCGCGCGCGGGTAACGACCGGGTGGACGGAGGATAAAAGACAGGAGTATTATACTGTCGGGTATTACGAGACGCGGGCCGAGGCCATGGATGCGCTGGCCGAATACGGGAAAAACCCGATTGGCGAGGCGCGCGATAAGACGTTTGGGGAGATATACGAAAAGTGGTCCAAGTCGAAATACCCAAAACTAGATCGCAGCACTGTGAACGGCTACAAAGCAGGATGGAAGAGGCTTCAAACGCTGGAAGATGCGCCGATCCGCTACGTCAAGAAAAGCCATCTGCAAGAGATCATTGACAAAATGGCCGCCGAGGGATTGAGTCGTTCAACGTTGGAAAAGACAAAAACCTTGGCAGTGATACTTTTCAGCTGGGCGATCGGTGACGAGATCGTCAAGACCAACCACGGATCAGCGGTCGAATTGCCCGCAGTCGAGAAAAAAGAAAAAGAAACCTTTTCCGAGCCCGAGGTCCGGAAAATCGCCAAACACGGCGAAGCGGGCGACATCTGGGCGGGAACTGTTTCTATCCTCATCTATACCGGGATGCGGATCAGCGAAATGTTGGAGCTGACAAAGTTCAGCGTCGACCGGGAGGAATGGACCATCCGAGGCGGGCTCAAAACCGAAGCTGGGCGCAACAGGATCGTCCCAATCCACCCGAAAATTATGCCTTTCATTCAGTACTGGCTGACCCAGCCCGGAGACCGGTTGATCACGCGCGACGGTAGACCCATCAGCGCAAACTACTACCGCAGATACCTATACTACCCGACCCTGGAACGCCTGGATGTCCGGCGGCTCAATCCGCATTGTACCAGGCACACTTTCTTGACGATGCTCGATAAAGCGAAAGTAACGAAGAAGGTCCAGCAGGAACTCGCTGGGCACGCCAGCTACAAAACGACCGCCGAATACACCCACCCCGACATCGAGGTTTTGCGGGAGGGAATCAAGGCAATTCCATGATTTTTTGTGTGTATTGTTTGTGTATTGTTTGTGTATTGCAACCCGATTTTTAGGTCGTTTTCCACGAATTTAGACCGATATCCAATTTGCACCCGAGCAAGCAAAAACCCCGCATTAGCGGGGTTTTCTCTTTTTAGTTTTGGTGGAGATGAGGAGGATCGAACTCCTGACCTCTTGAATGCCATTCAAGCGCCCGATCCCGGACAGCCGGGGCTTGGAGGTGTTTTTGTGTATTGCGCGTGTATTATGACCTCGTTTTTCAGCATCCGCAAGCCGCCTCCGCCAGCAGCCTCCGCAAAAAAAGACCGGTTCCCGGTCACTTAGAACCCAAATATACCCCACGTGCATCAATCGCCTGATTCTTTTCCAAGTCACCCTTTTCTGCGCAAAACAAGATTCCCAGTCCGTCAAAAACCACCAGTCCAGCCTTTCCCGCCTGCGCGAAGGCCGCTTCCAAGCCGGCGATGGCTTTTTGTTGATTTAGTTCAATAAAATCAACGTCCAGTGCGGTGTCGATGAGTTTCTGGAGCATGGCACACCTCCTTTCTGCCGGATCGGTTCCGGCTAGGCTAACCTATATAAACAGCTCCATAATAAGCTCCATGGTCCTCCACAACCTCGCTGTCCATATCGCCGATCGGGAGGTCGTCGCGGCTAACCTCATCTGCCGATGCAACTAGCAAACAATCTGCGCCTAAAACCCTAAGCCCCACCTTTTCGCACCTCATGAGCGCCTTTTCCAGAGCGTCCACGGCTTTTTGTTGTTTTTGATTAAATTCCAACCCGCGCTCTCCTTTCTCCGGCCTTGTGACCGGCACCCCTTCGGGTGGGGCATTACCGGGGCCGAAGCCCCGTCACTCTGCTATTACGGGAGCGGGTCGCTGGACAAGCAATCTAGCCTCTCCGCGTTCGTGGCAGTATACACCATTACAGGGGGGTGCCCCTCGGGCAGGGCATCATACCACGCTCGGCCTGCCTTGCTTATGCCGTGCACAACAAGCCTATTGTACACATGCTGAGATACGCCCTCACAGGTTGTGTTTATGCGGTTATCCCCACAGATTAGTGTGACTTTACGCATTATTTTACCTCCTCATATTTAGCCTATTCCCCGGCCTTGCCACCGGAGCGGGCATTACTCCCCGCCGAAGCGGGGCGGCTCTGCTTATTTTTCTCTCAGCTTTGCCAAACATGCTTTACAGCGACTTTTCCCGCCTTCGGACGTCTTGCCACATCGGGTGCAACGTCCCTCTAAACGGCGACGCTGATAAATGGTTAGCCTCTGGGGCTTTCCTAATTTGTTGTACTCCTCGCCGTATATCAGGATTAGGTCACGGACGGCCTGAGATACGTTATTTTGTTGCAAGACCCAATCATATATCTTTTTACCTTCCGGCGTTGACGGGCTATAATAGACGTTGACCAGGAAGAGGGAGCGGTGGTTTTTAGCCATGGCTCCGCTTAGCCTTTCTCGACATATTCCCGTAAGGCCTTCAGTAGCAGTTCCCGAAGGTTTAGCCCTTCGTCTACGGCCTTATGTTTGGCGGCGTCCCAAAGATCCTTCGGGATGTCTCTCAGGAGATAATTCCCCGCACTGTGCTGCTCCCTAAATATTTCCCGCGCAATGGTGGCGACATTAACGGGTTTTTCCTCGGCGTGTAACCGGTCGATTTCGGTTTTTACATCTGGTTCGCATGACCGACAAACTAGGGTCCCTCCCATTACAATTCCGCCCTGGATAGGTTTTCCGCAAGCTGCACAAGTTCTCATTGATTTTCCTCCTTATTTTTTTAAAGCCTATGCCTCTATGAGCTTAAACCCAATATACATTTTAGTGGCCGCATCGTCTTTGCGAAGATACATCTTCGCCCACTTCTCATGGGTGACGGTTTCCACGTCGTCTAGGTCAAGGTCGGTCCCCGGCTCCGCTAAAATACAATCATACTCGTTGGCAAAGTCGCGGGGGTAGACGACGGCAGTTAAGTATTTATTTTCTTCCAGGTAGTCAACTAGCGACTGGTGGAGCTTACCTTCATGGGATTCGTTTTCAGCTTCATTTTCGTTAAACTGCATATCGTCGATAATATGCTCTAAGCCGTTATCTTCCAGCATGGTTCTAAATTCGTCAGTAGTCATTTCCGCTCCGATTTCGCGGAATGGCTCGAAGGCAATTTGTTCAGCGATAATTTCTTCTTTCCCTTCGGGGTTTTTGACATATAGGACGTTGCCCACCCAGCAACAATCTGAACTGATCTCCGGCACCAACTCGCCATTATGGATCTGCCACCAGACATTGCACCCACAATCGTCTTGCGTCTCAATCCTGTAGTTGCCAGCCTTTAATTGGTCTAAAAGGTGTTGTCTCTCCATTTTTAACCCTCCTGTTTTTTGTTTTGCCGGGATAGGCTCCCGGCAGGCCTTGTTTACTAACTAGTTCCACATATTCTCTTCTCGGTGGGCGTCCCATTCGGCTTCCATGTCCGCCAGGACTTGCTCGTGGTTCTCGCCGTTAATGATTCGCTCTAAGGCTTTCTCCCCGGCGGCGGCCTTAGCGTAGTTGTTGGCGTATTTCCAGTTTTCGGCTTTGATGTAGGCGACGGCTCTAGGGTATTTCTCTTTAAGCTCTTTCATGTTGGTTTTTGGCTGCGCCGGTAGTATGCTAGACAGTGCTTCGTTTTCAAAACGGCGGTTAACTTCTCTGTGGTAGTCTTCTTCGGCATCCATAGCTTTTTGCAGTTCCTTGAGGCCTTCGATGGCGTTGATTTTAGCTTCTCGGGCTGCGGCGGCGGCTTTCTCGGCGGCCTCTCTTTTTAGTAGTTCGTCGATGATTTCGTCTTTTAGGGCTTTGATTTGTTCTATCTGTTTCGAGTTTACTCTCTCGGTGACGTGGAATCCTGGTTTGCCGTCTTTGTACCCCAGTTTCAGCCCAAATTCGGAGATTAATCCGGTTACCTCGTTACCCAATCCTTTTTCCTCCTCCCACGCTTGCCGGAGGGCTATGCTCATTCTTGCTCTGTAATCTCCCTCTAGGGTTTTAGCTATTTGGTGGGCTCTTTTCATTAAGTTTCTTTTCATTTTTAGCACCTCCGGTTCTTTATCTTGTCTTAATTATAGCATAGATAATCACGATAATCAAGATATACGTACGATTTACCCTAAACTTTTTAGGCTACCTACCTGCCACTTTACTTTGTTTACAATACCGTAACAATAACAACAAACAAAAATCCCCCTCTCTGGCCGGAGAAGGGGATCTCTGCTGCGGCGTCCCGCAATTTATCTTTTTGTTTTTATTGTATCACTAATTCCAGGGCTGTCAAGACGCAAAGAAAGGCCCCGAGCGCTTCCGCAAGGAGACGCCGGGGCCGCATTTGCTTAGAGGGAAAATGGCGTTGTCGCTAGACATGGCCATTTTACTACCGCTTTAATGATTAGGCGTAAAGAAAAGACCCGCCGAAGCGGGCAAGTAATCAACTAATTATCCTGTTCATGGTGTCTGATATTTCCTTCGCCACATTGTAGCAAACCTTAGCGCAGGGCTTATTCCCCGTAACCTCTCCCTTCTCAATCTTCGAATCACTGAGAAGTTCTGCCAGGGTTTCGGCTGCGAGCTCTGCATCCGACATATGATCCCTGACGTTTTTGGTCGGCTCAACCCCTCGCGCTGTAAGGTATCTTTTCTTGGTCGTCCCCAACACTCCAACGTTGATGTTATGGGCACACATTGCGAACCCAACACCTTCAACGCCGTGACGCTTCAATACTTCGTTATGTTGTTTGTTGCTCTGTATTGATTTAAACCGCAGGGCGATTCGATTATCGGAAAAGCCCTTTCTTTTATATGTATCGATGAATCTTTGGGCAATGAGATCGGGGTTTCGCTCTTCTTGCAGGCGGTCAAGGAAAACTCTATTAACAAATATTTGGAGTTTGGGCGATAGATACCCTGCGTAACTTACGGCTATAATTTGGTTTGCCCGCGTTCCGCCATACTTGCCTCGTTTTGTTTTTACCAAACCCACCTGGGCGGTGGAATTAAAAACATCTCTACACCAACGCTCTAAATCAGATTTATGTTCTCTGCCGGACGGCCTGCTTTTTAAATACGCTTGGGCGGTGGAATTAGATTCTTGTTCCAACAATGCCAATAGAAAATCCGCCGTTCTTGCTTCTGTGAACCACCTGTTTGGATCTTTTAACTCAGGGCTGCCCGCCGCCCTCCATAAATCGGTTAAGTTAACCATTTCTTTCCCTTCAAACGCCACTGAAACACCGTTGTAATCCACTTTTATAATTACCTTCTTACTCATATATCCTCCATTTAAATGTTTTTCCCGGATATATGAACGAGTTTTACTCGGTTATGCTTTAATAAGTTTGTCGCCTTAAATATCCCCCTCCTTTTCCATTGGCTTGGTCGTTTTTTCCGTATCACCCCCCTTTTTTTATTAATTGTTGATTTGCCCCCAGTTTATAACAGAAAATAATAGCTGTCAAATAAAAAAGACCCCTCTTTCGAGGGGCCAATAGGAGGGAGGTGGTGGGGTGGTCGGGTTATAATTGCAAGGTCAGGCCGACGAATATTCCAGGGTTCGGGGAGACGATTCCCCCGGCAGTCAAGCCTAACCTTTTTTTCTGTGTATAGTCTATCATAAGTTCCAATTGTTCGCTCAACTTGCGATTTTCCTCGAGCAGCCGGTCAACATCCGCTTCGGCTGCTTCGTAAAGCCGTTGGTACTCGATCGCGACTTCGGCGACCGCTTGGTAATACTCAACCAGCTTTTCGTAATCATCCGGTATATAAATATGTATATCTTCTGCGGCCATCACCGGCACACAAAACAAAAAAACCAGAACCAAAGTCCCGGTCGTAATTTTCTTCAATTTCTCTTTGAGATCAGCGGCCTCTTTTTCGCGCTCTTTTTTGTTTTTGACGATCTCACCGGCGGTTTTCTTGCTCTCGTCGAGCACTTGTTCTGCCTTTTCGATGACCGGCAGCTTCCTCTGTCGCCAAAAAAGGAAAATTGCCGCCAGGACGCTCAGAATCGCCCACAACGCGTTTTTAATCTTCTTCCATAGATTCACCTTACCGCCTCCTTTTTCTCTTCCTGTGCGCCTGCCTGCGCGGTGGTTTTCTTGGGCTTGAGGATCAGGTCGAAGAGACCCATCGCAGCGAAGGAAATTTTGAGTCCGATCTGGATTTCTTGCGCCAAAAAAACCCACCAGCCCGGAAAGCCGCCTCGGTTTTCGATGACGATGCAAGCGGCGAGGAAAAAACCGAATGGCAAAGGGAGGTACCGGTAATATTTCGGGTTGACTCTCGGTTTAATCCACTCAACCAAAGCCAGCACGATCGAGATCGCAAGTATTTCTTGCGGTGAATACGACAGGTTCAAGATACCCCCTCCCCGTATGCTAAAACCCCGGAAGCTATGCCTTCCGCGAACTTCTGCCGGATTTCGGGCTTGTGAAGTTCCTTTTCCTCCTCAACATTCGTGACAAAGCCACACTCGACAAGAACGGCAGGCATCCTGGTATTCCGCAGCACGTGGAAATTTGCCTCTTTGGTCCCGCGCTGTTTCCATCCTGGCAGCCTGTCCATAATCTCCACGTAGACCGCATTTCGGAGCTTTGCGCCCTCGATAGATCCGGGGAAGGAAAACACCTCAACCCCCCGGACGTTCGGATCGCGGTGGGCGTTGAGATGGATCGAAACAAAAACATCGGCCTTGAGCTTATTGGCTATGTCACAGCGAGCCTGCAGGCTGATGAATTCTGTCAGCCGCCGGGTCGTGTATATTTGATGCCCTTTGCCCGTCAAAAGCCGCTCCACTCGCTGGGCAATGTCAAAAGCCATTTCGCCCTCGATCGTGCAAAGCATATCTCCTTGGGCGGGGTCTATGGGGTCATAGGCCCCGGTATCATGGCCGCCATGCCCTGCGTCAATAAGAATCTTCATCCCTTCCCTCCTTTCATCGTAGCCACCGCCGCGCCTATTCCTGCGGAGATAACCATTTTTGACACTTCCCATACCTTGCTCCAGGTCTTTTCCCTGACGCTTTTCGCGCCGGTTGAGATGTCGCTGGCCTTTTCGAGACCATCCACGCGCTTTTCAAGATCGTTGACGCGTCCATTAGTTTTGGTTGTTTGCTTGAGAATCTCCTGGTTAATGCCCTTGACTTCGCCAACTTCTTCAATGAGTTTTACCGCCCAGCTTGGTACGTTGTCCATTTAGCCAGCCCCTCTCAAGTTTTTTGGGATTTTGCCGATATAATTATTGTCCCGGTAGAGCTTGCCAGCCCCGCCGGGATCGAGAAACCCCGGAGCTTTATTCCGGGGTTTTGGCATGAAAGAACCGCTCCGGAGAGCGGTAAGGTTTATTCGATTATCGCTTGATTAGAACTACAGGTCCTACTGTTAGGCCACTAGCCGTCATCCAATAATTTAAAGTTGTTTCTGTTATTTTTTCAAACTTATATTTTGCATCGGTTATATCTACTTCATACAAAGTGTCTGTTCTGGTTTCATTCACGGAAACACTTTTATACATTGCTTTAAAATCGAGACTAAACCCTTCGCTAGTCAGTATTACATTATCGCTGGTGAAAGTGTAATGATTAGTGCCGTATTCATCCGCCCATTCCCCTTGTATCCATGCTGGCGGATTGAACTTTGATGCTGATGGGTTTTTTGAACCGCACCCTCCTAAAACTAACATAATAACAAAAAGCAGAGCAATCCATGATGTTCTTTTCAAATTAAACCCTCCTTTGTTAATTTATATTAGTTTTAGTATAATACATTTTTAATAAATATTCCAGCCGCCGGTCGTGAATGGCCAGCTGCTCGTCCGTGTGCTTGTGTTTTTCGGCGCAAAGTTCGGGATTGTAGGTCATATGATCGCCACCTTAATTCTGCAAAACTGCAAGCTGCGCTTGTATTGGCACTACAGTTCCTTTTATATACACATTTCGAATACTCCCAGGGTTGTAGAAAAAACTACCTGTTATCCCAAACACCCTTACTTCCAAATCCGATATCCTAGCTTCAAAATCAACTGTTTTTGCGACGTAAAAGTCGTCGTACGGCTGCAGATCTGAGCCGCTTATGTTCTCTTTTTCGCCCCCATCTACGTAATGTAAAGCTGCGTAAAAGCGTGGGCGGTTTTCTTCTTGATACGGTGTACTCGCTTTTGCCTCGTAATATAATCTATACACGCCGGGATATGATAATCTAAACCTTTTCAGCAATGTAGTAACCGTGCTGCTGGGCGGGGTGCTTCTTGCCAGCGGTGCTGAAAGCAATATTTCATTTGACGGAATAACAACCCGCGTTATGCTTCGCTTGATAAGCTCATCGGTCTGCCCTTTAAGCCACTCCGAATTACCCTCAATCCGATTAAAATCCTCCGCCCCCGGTATATCTCCAGCCTGCCAATTGGTCTTTGGTGGTATCCAGTCTGCCATCACATTTTCCTCCCTTCAAGTTTCGCTTTTAGCCCGCCATCAAATTCCAGCTCCTGTTTTGTGATATAAAAAACGCCTCGTTGGTCTAATCCCCGCCGTTGATACTCCGGAATCATCGTTACGTCGGCAAGCTCCAGCGCCGGATCGCCGCGCCAGTCAATCTTTATGTCCCGTTTTGCGTTGGCAAAAGACAGGAGCTTTTCCGCGATTAGTTCTGCCGTCGCCCGGTCTTGGACAAAAGGATTGTCGAAGGTGTATTTTTTAAGGCCGTTCTCCTGGATACTCACTTCGTCTTTTTTTACAATCTTTTCCCGGCCTTGGACTTTAAGAGGCTTGCCGTTGACTTTGATTCGGCAGGTTTGCGCGCCGCTTCCGGCGTTTTGGATCTTCACATCCGCGCCCCAGGCATAATACTTTGTATCGGCGATGGAGAGATTCGCCCCGGCTTCTTCGAGCGTTGCCACCGGTTCGGTGACCGGCTCTTCGTTAAAGTGGGCGGTGATGGTCTTGGTTGTGCCTGCCGGGACTGCGATCGGGTCTTTGGAGCGATATACCTCCTCTATCAAATCGACCGGCTTTAAGGGATTGACCCAGACTTCAATGTAGTTTGCTACTACCTGCCCGCGGGATGGTTGGTTCTTCGAAAATATTTCGTCGGAGTCGATCACAAAAACGCCTTCGGGAATGAAAAGGACAAGCATATTGGATTTGAGCGTTGCTTTGCCTTGCAGATGGGCTTTGAGTGCTGCGATTAGATTCATTTTCGCGTCGACGGTTCCTACCCCTATCAGATTGGCCGACAACCCGCGTATGCGGATCGGCGTTCCGCCGGTCGCTGTGGCCGCGCCTGTGAGATGGGCGGAGATGTCAACCCTGCCTGGTGGGGTGAGGCCGTCCAAATCTACAAGCCCCGGTACCCAGGTTGCGCCGGTTATAGTCCCATGATTGGCGTTCGGGCTGGAGTCTACAAGGCTGCTTCCGGCACCATCGTCAAGCCGCCAATACAGCATTAATCCCGTTTCGTTACCTACCAGCAGCTTGTACATATTGTCTTGGATCTCTTTTAGCGTGCGCGGAACGCTCCACGCCCTGACTTCATCCATTTTCCCCTTGTAACGCTCGTTATATAACTCACCGTTTATCGCTAAACCAGTTTGGTAATAGCCTGGGTGTTGGCTTGACTGTACCATAGTCGCAGCTTTCCCGTCGATAACGAAATTAATATCTACTAACGAATCAAAATTAACAGCTATATGGTGTAATCCGTGTAGGATAGGTTCTAATGTATACCAAGATCTATCATTGCGCCCATCGTATTGTCGCAACCTGAGCGTCGCCGTAACAGACGTCCTGAGGCTTCTGCCCAGGTTGAGAGCGTGCAGGTAGTTGTTAAATTGGAATAGTGTTACAGCGGGCTCATCCCCCGTCGCAAAATCGCTGTCAATTTCGATCCAAAACTCTAAGCAGCGAAGCCCTACTGGTAGCGTTACGGTAGACGTGTAATCATCCACTCCGTCAAAACTCAGCGCATAGGGATTATTTAGTGCCATCTACACCAACTCCCAAACGTCGCCCAATTCGCAGGGCATATTCAGATCCGCTGCGTGGTAACAATCATGTACTCGCGTCCGGGCGCTCTTGAAGTGTTCCCGGCGATTGGTAACATATTGTCTCAGCCAGTCGTGGAAGGCGTTGGCTTCACTCACAGAGTTAAAATCAGTATTAACAGCCAGTGTTGGCTCTCCGGTCTCGTTTTGTCCGTCGTTCACCTGGCTGTCATGGAGACTGTACTCGGTTAGCTTCTCGCGGATCTCGTTTTTATAGCCTTCGATCTGCGCAGCATCAACGCCGACGCAGGTCATATTTACTACTCGGTGCATAAGTCTAGTCCTCCTTGATCACAAGTTCGCCTGCCGGGACGCGTACAAAGTCGCCTACACCAATCAGTTTTGGGATTTCCAGCGCGCCATAATATAAGCCGTTTCCGCCTGTTTCGGCATCCATGATCATCACGTGCGTGACGGTTCCCCAGTCAACGGTGGCCTGGGCAAATTCGATATCGTAGGCGTTTTCGCAATATGACCCAGACTCCATATCATCAGCAGCCGCGGTAAAAGTAATAGGCAGCCGGGCATAGGCTGGATCGCTAATTTCGTTCGTCTGCGCCCCTGCCCGGCCAGGATCTGCGGTAAATAGCGCAAGGTATAACGTCGCCGGAGGCGTGTAGTTTTCGCCCAACAGGGCATGGTTCAGGAGTTTCTTTTCCAAATAGGCGGTTTTAGCAAAGTTCATTTAATCACCTCATTCTGGCATTTTAATAAAGCTAGGCCCCTCGACTCTGACAATCCCTTTCCGGTCGGCGTAGGCTTGTCCAAGACACCTTTCGACCACTTTCCGGAGGGCCTCTCGGTGACTGCATGGCTCCATCCAAAACCATTCGACAGTATGCTCTTGGAGTTCAGGGTCCACCCAGTATTCGTCCGATGACAGCCCGGCATCTTGCAATATGTGGGCCGCCCGGTCGTACAGAGTGGTATTTTGATACAGCGCGCAATTGTATGTGGACTCGGCCAGGATCTGCATCCGGTCGCGGGCGCTGGTGTCAGCGTATAGCTCCTGTTCCGGCACGGTCCATTCTTGGGTCCAAAACGTTCCTAGCGGTTGGTATTCCACAATGCCGGAGGGCAGGACCGGGCCAATCCACGCCCGGATCTTCCGGTTGGGCTTCATGAGATTATGGTAGGGCGAAAATATATTCCCCTCGTTAAAGCGATCATCACGATTGATCAGGCGTACGTCAATTTCGTTGGCCGAAACGTTGCCGATGGGCAGACTCCCGGTTGAAATTTCGCGCTCCTCCAGGAGTGACAGTAGGATAATATCGTCGCCGTCGTAAATTTCCGAAACGCTGGTGAAAAACTCAACGATCTTGGCGTGCCTGCCCGGATGAGACCATTTCTTGATGTAGAGTTCCATCCGGGTCACGTCGTGCAGATTAGCCCCTTCGATGGATTTCTGCCAGTATATATCTCGATTATCTGTGACCGCTTCGGTATGGACTAGAATATTATCGTCGTCGTAGATTAAGACATCAAAGTCAACTGGCCATTCCTCGCGCTTAGAGTCGCCGATCGCTTTCAGCCCAAAAACTGGCCTTGGCCTAAAGCGGGTTGTCAGCCGAGGGTAAGGTGTTGCAAAAGTCCTGTCTGCTTTTGACACCTTCCGGCTCCACCAGCCCATCTGATAGACGTTTGCTTGCTCTTCGGTGTCTGGGGCTAGATGATACGTTCCGTCCAGTTTCCATGTTCCGTCTAAAGCTGCATATTTAACAGCCGGCTCCTCTTTGGAGTCGGCTGTTTGTTTTGGCCAGGAGATTCGGGCCTGATCGTTCGTGGTGACTTGGATTGACTGATCGATATACGGATCGGTCCAGGTGATTTCGACCCGGGCGCGGAGGCGGCGGCCATCTGCTCTAATTGCATCGAGATATTCGCGGCTTACCGGTAGCATGGTTAAGCCTCCTCTATGGTCACAGCGATATTCGCGTGGTATTGAGGTTTTGGGGAGTATAGTTCATGTCCGGAAACTGTTACATATGCTTCGATCTTGTGGCTGCCATAGCTATCTGTAAACTCAAACTCCACCAACCTTTTGCTGCGGTGGGCGTCCAGAAACATTCTGAATTCCTCTGGTTTTAGCCCTCTGTAATTTAGCGTGATCATGTATTTTGTAGCGACTATCTCCGTCCGCATCCTGCCAGTTACGGTTCGTTGACTTCTTGATATACTGACATATTCGATCTTTGGATTTTCAAACGGGGCCGGGATTTCTTGACCGTTCAGCCTCATGCCCCCACCTCCCCGGTTCGCTGTTTGATTGAGTATTCATAGCTAAAGACCTTTTGGGCAAGCTTTTTCATTCCGCGCTCATCACCGATCATGGTTCCGACGTAGAGATTGACCGTCACGCCTTCGCCGCCTCGATTTTGCGGTAGGCTCGCGGCGATTCCTTTCCCGATTTCAGCAAACACTTGCGGACTGAGAGGCATCACCGCCTCGTCATATCGTGGGTTGTCCCCAACAACCGCCAAGGTCGGCGCCGTGGCTTTCCCGCCTTCGGCTAGGCTGCGGACACCGGCTTTTAAAGCTTCCAGCGTCCCAATCGACGGTAGAACCTTCCCCGCAACCGTACCTAAGTGGGCAAGCGACGCGCCGAAGGTCTGGAGGGACCAGGCCCAAGCGATAGCTTCGGCGGCCATGGCTTCGGCTAGGATTTTCTTTTGCAGGTTGGAGATTACGGAGATGACCATGTCCTTGATGGCCTCGCCCAGCGTTTTTGATCCGGACCCAACCACATCTACAAACCCGATGAAGGCGTCAGCGGAAACCTGTGCCGATTTTCGATAGGCTTCTTCTTTCCAGTCTAGCAGTTCCTTCTCTTTTAGCGCGTAGTAGTCCAGTATTGTCTGTCTTTCCGCGCCCAGATCGTCGGCGGCTTCCAATTCCGTATCCTTCTGCCGGTTGAGCTGTTCGAGTCGGAGCGCATACTCTTCCTCGGTGCTTTGGGCGCGTTCGATCCTATATCTTTCATTTTCCTGCAGGAGCTGATCGTTCCATCTCTTCTCGTACTCAGTACGCTTTCTGCCTTGCTCTTCTTTGATTTTGAGCTGTTCTTCAAACCACTTCTTGTCTTCTTCCGTTCGCTTTTGCCGTTCTTCTGCGTCGATTTTGGCGATTTCGTGGGAGTAGTAGCTGATTATGTTAGTAGTTTCCGCGCCGACCGCCTGGGCCTTTTCGATTTCCTCCTTCATTTCAGCGAGTAGGACATCTTTTCTGCTTGCGTACTGCTGGAACCGCTTCTTTGTCCATTGGGCTTCGAGCTGTTCGCGCTTTTCCGCTTCTTTGGCGGCAGCCGCAGACTGCGCAGCTTCCTCGTCTACCACTACTTTAGTCGTAGCTTTTGCTGCGTTTCGTTTTTCAATTTCACCCGCTACATAGTCGACAGTCAGTTCTTCGGTTAGTTTAGCGATAGTCGTCTGCTCGGTGCGTAAATCGGTCAGCTCTCGCGTACTTTTGTTGATCTCCGCGGTAACTTTAGCGATCTCTTCTTGATATTCCGCTGTTAGTTCGTTGAGCCTCTCCTGTTCGGGGTATTGGTTCCAGTCTTCCCAACGTTTATTCATCTCCGCCCAACGCTCATCCAGCCGCTTTTTCTCGTTCTCGGCAATCTCTTGCCGCTTTTCGGCTTGCTTGATTAACGCATCAAGATCTTTAGCTCTAAGCGCCATCTCTTCGCGCTTTAGATTGACCGTCTGGACTAGAGCCAGGTTCAAATCGATCAGGGCGTTTCCCTCTGCGTCGTATGCCGAGACCGCCCCGGGGATTACCTCGGCGATCGTGTTTGATAGTTCGATTAGTCGCTCTTTTTCCTCGTTGGTCTGATTGGTTTTTTCGGAGAGCTGTTTGTATTCAGCGATCAGGTCTGTGGCTGAATTGACTTGAGCTTCTTGAGATTTGATGGCTTCCTGGTTTTTCCGGATCGCGCGGTCCTCGGCTCCTGCCAACCACCCAAAAGCGGCGGCAAGGCTGCCGATGGCCGCTATGGCAATAGTGGCGGGTGCACCTATCCCCGCTATTGCCGGGAGCAGTATTTTCATAGCCGAGGCTGTTTTACCGAGCATAATTAGCAAGGGGCCCAAAGCGGCGGCGGCCCCTGCGATTAACACGACCGCCTTTTTGGTCGCTGGATCAAGCTCGCGAAGGTTTTTAACCATGTCGCTCAACCTAGAAATGAGAGGCGTGATAGCCGGGAGGATGATTTCGTCAATCGATGTGCCCAGGTTTTTCAGTTCGGTACCTAGCGCTCGCATTAACCCGGACGCCCCCTCGGCTTCGCGGGCTGCTTGTCCCTGCGCCGCCCCGCTTTGTTCCATGATGAGTGCCAGCGTTGCAGCTTGTTTGGTAGCCAGCTCCATTTGTCCGGTCCCGGAATACAACCCCATCTCGTATGCCTTGGTTTTGAGCATGGCGTCGTTGACAGCCATACCGTAGTTGTCTAACATGGTGTTGTTACCCTTCAAAGCCCCCGTCAGGGCTCGGATAGCATCTGCCGTGGTCCCGCCGTACATGGCCGCCAGGTCCCCGGCTAGCTTAATAAGCTTTTGCGTTTGTTGGGCTGCTTCTTTTTCGGACAGCTTGCCGATGTTTTGGAGCATAGACCCCATCATGTTGCCGTATTCGAGAGCTTCCCCTTTGGCGATTCCATAGTAGGCCTCTAGGTCGTTCGCCCATGACTTCATCACGTTGGACGCCCTACCAAATATTTGGTCGGTAGCGCCCATTGCGTCCTCTACGTCCGCTGCCATTTTAAACGCAATTGCCCCAATCCCAGCGATTGGAGCGGTCACTTTCATTGAGAGGTTTTGCCCGACTTTGGACGCTTTGTCGCCGAAACTTTGGAGCTTGTTTCCCAAATCAGTCAGTCGCTGTTTAAACTGGTCTTTTGATTTAGTGACTTCTTGCAGTTGTTTTTCGTAATTTTTGAGCTTGCTTTCTGTCTCGACGATCTCGCGCTGGAAGGCTCTGTATTGGCCTTCGGTGATGTCGCCTTTTTTAAATTGCTCGCCGATCTGCTTCTGGGCATCGCGAAGACGATCGAGCTTTTCCCTAGTAGTTCCGACTTGATCGCCCAGGAGTTTTTGTTTTTGCGCCAGTAGTTCGGTGTCCCTGGGATTGAATTTTAGGAGGCGTTCGACTTGACGGAGTTCGGACTGCACGTCTCTGGATGATTTATTGACGTCCGCCAGGGCCTTGTTCAGTCCCGTGGTCTCGGCTCCAATTACAACATTTAAGCCCTTGATGGTTTCGGCCAATTCCTCACCTCCCAAATAATCGGTCTATGTCTTCTTGCGTTGCCATTCGTGGCCCCTGCTCGATCTTTCCGGTGTAGATGTCGGCCAGCTTAATAAAGTCTCTGACTCGCAGCTCGTTCATTTCGTCGAATGACAGTCCCATTTTTAATCCGTTTGCAATCATGACCAGGTCCAGGTCGTCATCCAAGCTGCTATTTGCTTGCTGGTTTTGGGGTTGGTTTGGTTGGTTGGGGCTTGTTGGTACGAAAAAAGCCGTCTAGTATCTCCTCCTGGACGACGGTTACCAGTCCTACGTCACCAAAATTAACGCCCTCCCCCATGTCGTCCAGCCATTTTTCAAACCCCGGGAATTCATTTCCCCTCCCGACATAAGCCCTGTTCATTGCCCATACGAATTGCAAAAACAAGTCGGCGTCGAAGTTCAAAACGTCCTTCATGATCTGCTGCTCAAATTTTTTTGTATAGTCGCTGATTAAGTCCGCGCCGAACTCTTGCTTATAAAAACGAAGGGCCAAAAGCGACGCTTTCAGCCCTATATCTTTGGTTCCAAGTTTGATATTCTTCATTTCTTACACCTCTGGCGTGACGCTTGGCACTAGTACCGCGTCAAAAAATCCGTCATATGCCGTCTGGTTGGTGTCTGACAGCTCCATTTGTCCCTTGACTACCTTTTCTCCTGCGATCTCAATGGGCATAATGGTTAGCGTCAGGGCGTCAGGATTAGGCTCGATGCTCTCGGCGCGAGTTGAAAGTCCCTTGCTAGGCCGCGCCGCTTTGCACCGGTAGTACACGAAGCGCCGGTTCTTCTGGTCGCCGAGGACTTGCCCCATTAAGGCGAATTCCTTCTGTGTTCCGTCCGTGGTCTCGACCAACATTCCGTTACCGTCAATTCTCCAGCCTAGCATATCGGCGAGGATCGTATCCGGAATCAATGCAACGGAAAGTTCCGCGCTATAACCGTTGTTGGTGGTGTAGACAAAATATGGCCCGTTGTCGGCATAAAACTTGTTCTCATCGCCCTGTGGTTCCGGGGTAAAGCTAACCGCGCCAGGGATATGGACCGGGGCGTCCCAAGTGGGCGTTGTCTCGTCAGTCAGGAACGCAATATAGACTTTTTCAAGTCCAAAGGTGATTTTGTTAGCACTCATTTTTTTAACCTCCTATCAGTTGGATCTCGTAAACTAATTGAAAAAGACCCTCGCTTTCGACGAAGGTCTCTGTTTTGGCATATGGGAGTCCGAGTTCTTTAAGTTTGTCTTGGACCAGATTCTCGGTAGCGGGGTCTTTATTCTTGGTGTAGAGTTCAATTTGGAAGTTGTCTATATCTGCATAGTTTTGATTATCGGCCATCAGATCGCTGGAGTAGGCGAAAAGGCACACGATGAACGGGGGGCTTGTGGGGGTCTTGAACTCTCGGTATGCGACTGGTAAGCCAATTTCTTTAAGCGCATAGTATAGCTCGGTTTGTGTCATGATTTAACTCCCCCATTCTTGATAATGTCCTTGATCGCTTTTTCCAGCTTACCTGCGTGGCGGTCATAAGTCGGTCTTAGATGGGGCCTTTCGCCGACCCTGCCGCCGTTTACTTTTTGGTGGCCAAATTCAAGCAGGTGAACGAGTCCAGGCTTTGCTTTGTTGTGGACGACCCTCTTGTATGAGCCGCCACTCGTATCTCTTTTGCTTGTCCAGCCTTTTGCATATTCTCCGGTGTTTTTGGGCGAATCGATCTTCAGGTCTTTCACCATGTCTTTTGCGGTGGAGTCGATTTCTTTCTCAACTGCTTCCGACACATCTTCGGTGTACGTTTTGACTGCGAGGGTGATTTCTCCGGCCAGGTCGTCAATGGTGATGCTGGGCATTCAATCACTCCCCTAAACCCGCTCAGCCACATTGATGTAGAGCCATTGCCTTTTACCGTCGATGTCGCGAGGCGGGGCTATAATCTCAAACAGCCTTTCGCCCCACTTAATTACGTAATGTGGCTTTGCGCCTGTTTGGTAGCGGATTTTAAACTCTCCGGTCAGCTCGGCCTGGGTTTGTCTCGCAGCAATAAACTCCCGCCCTGACAAGTCGCGGTAACCAGCCCAAACAGTGGCAACCTTGTTCCATTCTTCGATTGGTTTCAGTACCTGGTCGCCTGCGTTGTCGGTGTAGGTCGGTTCAAGGATCTCGATTCGCTCTTTCAGATCTCCGGGAGTCATTGCAGGTTCTCCGGCAATTCTGATTTTCTCACGGTTCGCCCATCTGACAGCTCATACCATCCACCGGGTTTTTGTTTTACGACAGAGATTTCTTCGGCGTTCTCTTCTTGGCTTAGCGCATCTTCGGTCTGTTCGGGCTCCTCGCCGACCGCTTCTCCGATCAAGCCTCTTTTCTGTAGCTTCTTGGCTCTGGCGGCATCGTCCGTTTCAAAAATGCTTCCCGCCCGATAACTGGTATCCTCCAGGCTCTTAAAGCGCTTAATAACTGGGTATTTCATGCTCACACCTCCTGTATGATCACTGTCGTCAAGCCATCTTTAGCCGGTGCAGATGCAGCGGTTATGGTTATTTTTCCGCCGTAAAACCGCAGGAAGTAGTCAAAAGCGCCAAAGACCTTAGCGGTTTCGCCAGCGACAGTTAAAGACAGCAAGTTCCCTTCGGAATCATATAGCGATGCCCATGCTGGGGATAATCCGCCTATAAATGATACCGGCTCTGCAATGGCGGCAATTACTCCGGTTCCGGCTCCGGATGCTTGGGCGGCAAACCCTTCGGTCTTTTCAATCGCTGTGGCTACCAACGCGGCAGTATTTTTGGCGTTGTCCGGGCTGCCGTCTGCGCCGGTTCCTAGCGTGACCGTAATCAAATAATCTTCCAGTACCGCCGACAGTTCGGCGTCCTCTTCTTCCGCGTCAACCACGATTATCTTATACTTTTCGCCCTCTAGTCCTAGAGTTTCGCATGCAACGGTAATGGTTTCAACTTCCGTAGAGCCGATTGTGGCCGTTGCTCCGACCGGTGTTAATTTGATTAGCTGTTCAAAGGTGGCGGTCAATGCTTCGGCTTGCAAGTTATAAATAGCAATTAAAACCGGTTGAGTCGACACGGGAGCTTCGATTTCAACCTTTTTTAATGCTCCATCCCATTTAATATCTTCCGAAAGCAGTGTTTTGTTGAAACGGCTTTCTCTGATCTCCCGAAAACTTTTAGGTAGATTCAACTTCTCCACCTCCGTATTTCTTGGTTTGCAGGATGATGCTTACCAACGCCCGCTCAAGACCGCCTTTTTCATCGCCGTAAAAGCTCATCGACACGTGGACGCAAACAGCCAACAAATACAAGTCGTAGCCGTCTGCGCCTTCTGCAACTTCAGCTACCCCCGCACCGGTTAGATATGTTTTCGCGGCAGATACGAAGGAGGAAAGGAGCGAGTCTTGCTCGCTCCCGTCAACCCTTAGATAATGCTTAACTGCCTCTAACATCAGCCGGCGCCTTCAACCGCTTCAACCACTGCAAGTCGGAAGGCAGTGTTGAGCAGCCTCCGCTGGTCGATCCATGCGGTCAGCACCCAGATGTAATTGCCTTTGTCGACGTCTTTGTCGGCGTCGTAAACCGGCTCGCCGTCGTAGTTGAGGACGCAGTAATTAAAGTCTCCAACGATCGGCGTAGTAGCAGAATCAGAGAAGATAACCGGCTTGCCAATAACCTTTTCGGGCTGAGCCTGGTAAAGGTCGATGCTGTTGTTGGAGAGGGTTTTGAGCATGGTAACGTAGTCGGAATACTTCATGACCACTTTTGCATTTTCGCGGAAATCCTCGTGTAAGTCGGCGATGGCATTAGTGACCGCCTCATAGAGAGCGGTTCCGGTAACCTCCTTAATTACAGGAGTTCCGGGAGTATTGGAATCCTGGTAAAAGCTCATGTGTTCCTCACCGGCAGTCTGGGCGGCAACGGCGGCAAAAGAGACTTTCTTTTCTTTCGCAGCCAACCCAGACCGCAAGGCGTTTTCGACATAATTCACAAGTTGGATGTCAGAGCCATGCAATACGGTGTCGGAGATTTTTACTTTGACTTTGAATTTAAATCGGCCAAACGACACCTTGTCCCCGGTCGCTTCAATCTCTTTCGAGGTCGCATCGTCGTTGATAAAGCTATCATCGTCAAGAGAAAAGGCGATTTTCGGAATTTCCAACCCCGTGATGTTGCTCATGCGAATTACCCCGCGTAGAGGGTTGGTGGAAAATGGCTCATGGATAAGCTCATTGCTAAGGGTTGTCGGCAGTAAATTCTCTCCGCCAGTTGTATTAGCGCCACCTGCCGGAATTGCTTTAAGCACTGCCTGAACGTCCTCGGGAATCTCTCTCTTTAAGATAGCTGCCCGATAGAAGGCTGCTTTCGCCGCAACAATGCGCTCCTTCTCGTTTTTTGCGCTCGCGACACCGTTCATTTGCTGCTCTTTTCGGATTTGCGCCTGCGTCTCGGCCTCTAGTTTGTCATGCTCTTCTTTGATCAGGTCATAACGTTTTTGCAGGTTAGCTTTGGTGGTCTGTAGGTTGTTGATCTCTTCGATGGGGACAGACGGATTGGCCGCCTTGTCCATCAGCTCCGCAGATACTTTTTGGAGTTCCGCGCCAACGGTCGCCAAATTTTGTTTTACCTCATAAAGAGTAGTAGCCATTTATAGTTCCTCCAATTCTTTTTTAATTTTGTTGACCAGGTTTTTGGATTCCTCTATAATAACCTGTCTTTCGGCCACAGATAGGCTTTTTACACCCTCCACGTGCCTATCAACAAGGTATTTAGGGGCGTTTTTATAACCCGCCAGGATTTCGGGGTCGATACATGCGGCGATCTCTTTGGTGTCGATGATTTCATCTACAAAGCCGTTATCAAATGCTTCTTGAGCTGTTAGCCAGCTTTCGGCATCCAAAAGCTCTATGAGCTTGTCCTCGGTTATTTTATCACCGATATGGGACATATAGGCTTCAATCATGCCGACACGGATTTTATCTAAAACATCCGCTTCTTTTCTCATTTCGTTGGCATTTCCCCAAACGGCGCTCATGGGGTTATGAATCATTAACGTCGCGTTCTTTGGCATATATATTTTATCCCCAGCCATGGCTAAAAAAGATGCTGCGCTGGCTGCTAAACCGTCAATGTAGACATTCTTTTTAGCGTCATGTCGCTTCAAAATGCTATAAATGGCCTGGGCTTGGAACACCGAACCGCCGCCGGAATTGATGTAAATATTAAGGGTGTCAATTTCACCTAATTCATCAAGCTCTTTTTTAAAGCTCGTTGCCGTTACGTCCGGATCGTCATCCTCCCATTTGTAAGAGACAATATACCCATAAATAAAAATATCCCCGGTTTTCTCTTCCGTAGACGCTTTTATTTCCCAGAACGGCTTTTGTTTTTTATTGATCGGTATAGGATTCATTGCGTTACCACTCCTTTCGGTAATTGTGCCGGTGTATCAATCGGCTCTATATCCTTCGATTTATAGAGCTTGTCCCCGTCCGGTTTGGGCGGCAGGTCCTCCAAGGCTCTAATCTCATTCGGAGTGAGCCACATCGAGCGCACGCCCTTAAAGTAATACTCCGCTTGGCTTTTAACGTCGCCGCGAAGTAAGGCTTTAAGGTTGAATTTCCAATACAAACCCTTCCGCCGGTCGCCTATGCCCAACAGCTTCCGATTGAATTCCTTTTCGTATTGGATGACATTAACTCCGAGGGTTCCCTGGACAAACTCTAAGGACATCTGCTCCATGCTGCTGTAGTTGACCCCTTCTGTTTCGCCTAGCATGTGGGCCGGCATGTTGTAGACCGTTGCGACCCGCGTTCTGGTGATTTTCTCGGCTTCAAATGTTTTGGTGTCGATAAAATTTCGAGTAATCGGCGTAATCTCTGTTCCCATTTCCTGAATAATTACGCCGCCGTTCTCGCTGTAAAAGTCTCTGAAATTCTTGTAAATCTCCTTTTTCTTCTCCTCGCTGACACTTGCGGCCATTTTTAAAACAAAAGACGCTTTAACGGCTCCATCCATTAAATCCAAACTAAGCTGTTTAATTTTGCTTTCAAAATCAATAGTATTCCGCAAAACGTCAATCGGACTGATCCCCCGGTAACCGTATCCGTGGATATGTTTGACGTGGATCATGTCCATGTTGTGGACGTAATAAGTGCCTTTGTCGCCTTGGATTTCGTACCATAGCTCTTTTGTGGTGGCTTCGATAATTTCTTTAACCTTGCTTGGTTCTAATATCCATAAGGCTTTGACCTGATACCGCGAATCATAGTCTTTTAGCGCGTAGGCGTTGCCGTCCGTGTTCCTGAGCGTTTCCATGGTCCGCAGAAACTCAAAAGAGTTCATGTTTGGGTTCGGACTGTTAGCCAATAGGTCGGCCATGGGATGGTCTGTTATGTGATTGAAGTTCTTGTCCAGCATTTTCAGCGGCAGTGATGCCAATGAATTAGATAGCCTGGACACGGCAGAAAAGATTGTCTCGTTTGTGGCCAGGGTGTTACTTGTCCGCTTGGTAAAAATGTTATAAGGCTCAAACCACTGGGCAAATCTCTCGTAAGTCAAGGCCGACACCTGCTTTAAGGACTTGCCGCTGAATATTTTGCCAACCCTTGCTTTGATTTTCTTAAAAATATTCATTTACTTCCTCCTTTCAGCAAATCCTTAACGCTGATAAACCCAACGCCGCCGCCGGATTCTTTGATTATGGTCATTAGTTTCATAGTTTCGGTATGGGCATTAAGCCACGCAGCGAATCCATCAATTTTCCGATAGCGCCCTTGTTTCGTCGGCAACCAGTTCCCGTTCCGATCGTCTACCAGCTTCACATTGTTTAAATACCAGCGAAAAAGCCGGTTGTTATTGAAAACAACGCGGCCATCGAGCAATAATTCTTTTATATCTTTGAGCGCAGGGCTTAACGTGAGCGCCCCCTGTCTAACGCATTTGGTCCATGTTTCTCCTCCGTATGCTTGCAAATCGTTGGTGAGTCGGAAAGCATTAGCTGGGTCATAGGTGATTAATGATATAGCGTATTTTTTTGATTGCTCCAAATACCAGTCGTAAACATGGCTATAATCAACATAATCACCTTTGCAGATGGTCAAAAACCCTTCCTTTTGCCAAGCTTCGTATGGCAAATCCTCATTCGCCAGCTTGACTTTTGCCATTGGTATCCAACTGTGAGATAAAACAAAAACTCGGCCATCCGGTAACGGAAATTCCAGACATGCCGAGGTAAAATCTTCTGTAGTTGAAAGGTCATGGCCGCCGATGCATTGGCAACCCTTTAAAAAATCCGGGTCAAGTTGTCCGTCGTTGCGCTTGATTACATCCCAGGGAACAAATGATTGTTCGCCTGATTGAACGAAAAGATTAAGTCGTTTTGTAATAAAATCGTTTCTTTCGGCAGGAATATGCTTCCGGGAGTTCCATTCTTCGATCATGTCTTCGAGCTGGACAGATATGCCCATATTGACGTTTGCCTTGCCCCATTTGGTGTAATCCTCAATATCGTCTTCCTCGTCGAGTTCGGCTAAAAAATAAAATGTGCGCTCGTCGGTGATTGCGCCCTCTAAAACATCGCTTCCCTTCTCGTAATCGTCCATCAAGGGACCGTCGAGAACGTAACCGGCTGTAGTTATGTCGATGATCAAAGGCTGATTTCGCGCCCCTGTGCTGTTTTTTATTACGTTTATCAGCTTGTAATTCTTATATTCGTGCTTTTCGTCAAAGATCCCGATGTGGCAATTAAGCCCGTCTAATTTCTCGCTGTCTGATGCCTGTGGTTCGATCTTGGAGTTCGTCGCGTCAAAGTGTATGGCATCTCGTAGCGGTCGGAAGTGCTTTCTTAGCTGCGGAGAGGCTTTGATCATAGCTTTGCACTCGTCAAACACTACCCGCGCCTGCTTCATGCTGTTCGCTAACAGGTAGACGAATGCTCCCCGTTCACCGTCTTTTGACGAGCCATAGATCGAGATGCCGGACGCTTTGACCGATTTGCCCTGCTTTCTAGGCACAAAAATAAGCGCATATTTAAAGCGCCTTAGTCCGGTTTTTTTGTGCACCCATCCGAAAATCGATCCGATCCAGAAGTGATCCCAGGGCTGTAATTCGAGCTTAGTAAAAACCCCTTGGCTGGGCTTGCAGAACCGCTCCATGAATTCGATTGGCCGGTAGGCTTTTTCTTCGTCAAAAACAAAGGGGAACTCTTTGGTTCCCTGTCGTTTTAAATCGTTTATGTGTCTTTGGCATGCCAGCTTAACCTTTTTGCAGGCTAATATCCGACCGCCCAGGACATCATTGGCGTATTGGGTCGTTAGTAGTTTAGAAGTTTGTGAATTCGTCTTTCCCATTATCTTTCACCACTTCTTTGCGTTGAGCGGCGGTTAACCCTAGGGATTTCAAGAGGTTATTTAAAACCTGGATTGTCTTTGTTATTTCTATGGCCAAGGGGTTTTTAACCAGGTTTGTTGCCCCAGCTTTGTTGGTGTATTCCATGAGCAGCTTTGTTTTTTTGAGTTCTGCGAGCATTTTCTGATACAATTCGTGAGTTTCGCAGTATAAGTTAATAAGCTCATCGTCGGACTTTTGATATTTGCCGCCAAGGTACTTTTTGATTTTATCGTACATTGGTTTATTGGACATAGTGTGATCCCCTTTCATGGATTAGTAGTCCGCGTGGCAAAGGACTA